>ENA-UOJL01000255-UOJL01000255.1-human-gut-metagenome-genome-assembly--contig:-P47-NODE-255-length-86151-cov-8.605092_pt1 | contig 86151 bp, 78 predicted proteins | sample MGYA00242347_ERZ723894 | MGnify/ENA metagenome assembly ERZ723894
TGATAATTATCAAAATACCAATAGGGATAATCCGCATTTGCTGCAATACTTTCAGCCAATTTTCTACTTGATACCTCCTGAAGACATAGCACATCAGCATATATTAATTTTATTTCATTTACTATATATTTAATTCTATATGGCATTCCACTTTCTGAATTCCATATATTATATGTAGCAATTTTCAAATTCAAACTCTCCTTTCTTTTCCACACCTTAGTTCTCTCTGCCTCCGTATCCGTCTACGCCAACAATGAAACAAAAAACCAGTTATCAAAAAGCCCCCACTGCATTTTTTAGTATACGCCCCCTCATCAAAATCGCTTTCCATTTTTTTATCTCAGCCAAAACTCCTCCCCTAATACATTACTCTTTACCAATTTCGTATTTGCGTTATTTAATTACGCTATTTTTCACTGCTTTATTTTTTAATACCAAGTATAATATTATTTATGAATTTACCTAAGAAAGGGGTTTGACAATGAATGTATTAGACCGTATCGTGGAATTACGGCTGGAGCGTGGCTGGACCGAGTATCAACTATCCCAGCAGTCCGGCATCACCCAATCAACGATTTCAGCCTGGTATCGAAAAAACACATTGCCGTCCATTCCCTCTTTGCAAAAAATATGTAACGCATTTAATATTTCGATGTCTGAATTTTTTATGGAGGAAGACACCACTTCTGTTCATTTGAATGAAACGAGGTTTCGCTTACTCCGCTATGCAGAGCGCTTAAATGGTACACAGTTAAGTTCTATGCTTAAATTTCTGGAATCCCTTTGACTTATATCATAAAAAAGAAAGAGAGGTACTTTTATGCCATTTATTGATTCAAAAATTACCGTATCGCTCACCCCTGAAAAAGAGGAAGCCATCAAAGCAAAACTTGGTGAGGCTATCCAAATTTTAAACAAATCGGAAACGTATCTGATGGTTGGATTTGAAGATAATTACGATTTGTACATGGGCGGTTCGAAATTGGACAAGGGAGCATATGTTTCTGTCAGTCTGTTTGGTCAGGCATCTCCGTCTGCCTATTCAGAAATGACAAAAGTTATTTGCGACATTTTAAGTGAAGAGCTTTCCATCCCGGGAAATCAAGTTTATGTCACTTATCACGGTGTGAACGACTGGGGCTGGAACGGCAGCAATTTTTAAATGTATCACCAATCAAAAAAGCAGAGAATTCCATTTGTGAACTCTCTGCTTTTTCATTTAACCGTATTTATTGGCAAGTAATTTGATGTACTTTTTCTTTCTCGTACGAGGAATTTTAATTTTCGCCGCCGGATAAATTCCAATAAACGCTTTTTTGCCAATGGCTTTCAGTTTTTTCGTTCTAATATCTATGTACCTCAACTGCTTTGTACCGTAGAACGCCATTTTCCCGATTGACTGTATGTTTGTACCAATTAGAGCACGGCGAATTTTTCTGTTTTTATAAAAAGCACGGTCATCAATCGCTGCGACATCAAATCGGATTCCTTTGTAAACAACCTTCTTTGGAATCACCAGTTTCTTTACCGTACCTTTCACCCCTTTGACGGTTACGCTTCCTTTTCTGCCATTTACTTTTATGACCCGGTAGCGGATTTTCTTCACAACAAACACCTTGCCTGCTTTCACCACCGAGGCTTGTTTCGGTGTTGCCGTCACGGTAGGAATTTTTGTCTGTTCCGGCGTTTTTTCCGGTTTTTCTGTAATAACCTGAATCGGCACCTGCGTTGGCGTTATCGTCGGTGTCGCCGTTGGTTTGCGTGTTGGTGTTGCCGTTGGTTTTTGCGTTGGCGTTGCCGTTGGCTTCAGTGTTGGCGTTGCCGTTGGCTTCATTGTCGGCGTTGCCGTTAGCTTCGGCGTCGGGGTTGCCGTAGACGGAGTTACAAAATCCGGAAATGCCGTTGGAATTGCTGTTGGGGTTGCTGTCGGGGTTGGTTTTATAACTTCCCCCTGACGACATAGCCCTAACCTTGTATCTGTAATAACTAAATCCTCGTTAAAATTCCACTTTACATCTGTATACTCACCATTAGCATAAACATACCACTCCACTTGAATATTATCACTTTTATAAGGCTGATAATCTGCCAATTTTTCTTTATAGTTGCAGTACTTTTGCTGACTTGTATTTGGATCATTCTTATTCCAATACTGAATTTTCAACACCTTATTTTTTTCGTTTAAAAATTGAGGATACTCATCCTGCATCAAAATCATACCATAAATATCCTTGTTTTCATTACAGAACTTGCCATTCGTAAAATATTCCCTTGGTCTCGCTGCATTTGTAAAATAATTTTTCGTACTGCCGACCCCATTCAAGTCACAACCGATATCCTGCCATCCTTTTTCCTCATAACATTCTTTCGGATAATATACCTTTACGTCGGAACAATTATAATCTGTGGTTGGAAAACATCCAAACAATATTCCTCCCTGATTTTTCCCTTCCAATTTACAAGCGGTATATGAAGCATCTCCCCAACTATTAACGCACTGTGTTTTACCAATTAAGCCTCCTATACACTGCTTTCCAAATACCGTTCCCAAACTATAACAAGCACTTATTTTGTTGCAGGTATTTACAGTCGCAGCAATGCCACCTACTGTATAATTACCACTTAGCTCTCCTTGAAATGAACATTGCTCTATCAAACTACTATTATTGCAGTACCCAATTACACCTCCAACTGTATCACCACCAGAAACCTTGCACTGATTCACATTTACTCCTACAATAGAATTAATCTGATTCCCATATCCAACAATACCACCTGCATACTCTCCATCCGCATCGCATCCAACAACAGACTGCAGCACATTACAGTCAAAAACACATATTTGTTCTAAACTTTCACCTACAATCGCTCCTACTCTACTACCGCCTTTTATGTATGCATTTTTTATTGTTAAATTCTTTATGCTCGATTCATAACCACAATATTCTGCTTCTCCAAATAATCCCTGTGCATCCTCTTTTGTATCAATATATAAACCGTATATTGTATGTCCATTTCCGTTGAACGATGCTGTAAAAGGAGATTTTTCATTACCAATTGGTGTCCACTTATTTTTAGGCGGCTCTTTATCCCATGACAAATAGTTCTCCCAGTCCTCATTGAGATAAATATCGTTCATCAACTTAAACTCAACGTACCCGGATTTTATGTATTGTTGAATTTCTTCATCCTGCGATCGCAAAAGACTATTTATTCCAGCCAATTGACTTGCCGTATATATTTTGCACTCGACCCCAATCAAAGCCTCACTACGCGTATTAAAAAAATCTGTTTCCTCTGTTCCATCCCATATAACAGGATTTTCCTTCACTGTTAATTCCGCTGAACGGTTATAATTACTTTTCTCACTATATCTGCTCTTTTTCGTTACGTCTTTCCCTTTCAATTCTTTATGCACGCTACCTAATAGTTTCTTCAACTTTGCATTTTTCATAGAAGTAATCTCAAAAGGATACAGTGAAATATCCTCTGCTATCCAGTCATTTTGAAAATCCCATACAACATACTTTTGTAAGGACTTATCATATGTGGCCCATCGTATCATCTTCCCCTCTGTAATATACGGCTGAAGATTGTCTATCTTATCTCCACTATTATAATATCTCTGCGTAAACATAGCTGATTTATCATCATAAAAAGAAGCTTGATAAACCTTATTCTTAGCATTTACAAAAGACGGATACTTATCTTTCCCAAGACTAACTCCATAATACTCCGAATTGTTATAACAAAACTCTCCTCCGCATAAATACTCTTCACTTACGCCGGAACCCTCCAATTGATTCCAACGATACTCGCTGCTAAATTCGTCACAGCCAACATCACACAACCTCTGATTAATCGAATTTTTCTTTAAATAGACTGCATCCTGCACACTAGATGGCTTCTTTTTGTATTGTCCATAAATAGTTCCGGTTCCCGACAGACCACTTACTTCCATCACCGTATAACAGCCTTGACTAATCGCATTATCAGACACAAAACTCCCAATCAGGCCTCCTACATATTTCTCGCCTGAAACTTTACCCTGTGAATATGAATAATGAGGACCATATCTCGTCTTTATGAAACCTGCCACCCCTCCAACATAATCTGCTCCAGATACATTTCCTTTTACATAACAATTTTGAACCCCACCATGATTTTCCAAAATTCCCCCAACAATTCCACCTACATAGTTTTCCCCATTTATTTTTCCCTGGACATGACACCTTTCTATGCAACATGAAAAATAACTAGATCCAGCCAAGCCCCCCACACGATCCCCTTCTCCTATCACAATACTATCCTCAACGCTGCAGCCAGCAATATCCACCCGATAAGCGCACCCAACAAAACCTCCCACATAGCTTGCTCCTCTGATGTAAGAATTTTTTATATGCCAATCCTTAATTGCTTGTTCATCATAGTCGGAATTGGTTTCAACTCTTCCAAAGAGTCCCTGTACATTTTCTTGCATGTTAATATAAATTCCATATACGCAATGATTATTTCCATCTATGGTACCTCGGAATGCATGCTGATATGAACCAATTGGAGTCCACTGATTGTCTGGTGCAAGATTTCCCCATGAATCATAATTTCCCCAATCCCGATTCAAATAAATATCTGCTGTAATTGTAATTTTTTTCCCATACATTGTCTCCCCACGGTTCACTAATTGTGCCAATCCTGCCAATTGACTTGCATTCGAAATTTTAAAAGATTTTGCTTCACGATCATACCAGCTCGTATCGACAGAGCCATCCCACACCTCTACCGTCGCAGCCTTTGCCGTCATCTTTTTTTGTGACGCATTTTCCCCATACCACACATACGGTCTTATTACACTAATAATCATCACAAAAACAAGTACCAGGCTGACTCTCCGCTTGTCCATTTCTTTCTCTCCTCTTAATCCGTAACAATCTGAATTTTCTTTGGCTTCTTTGTTGCCACAGGTTCCGGTTTTCTTGTCCGTATAGATGCCAAAGACACCTTCTTTTCTCCCCGGCTCACCGTCAGGTGAATTACCGTGCCTTCTTTCACTTTAACATTCTTTTTCCTACTTTGTTTTATTATACTATTTTTACGGCTATTTGAAAATTGTTTTTTCACTGTGTATTTCAGTCCTCTTGCACTCAAAACCGCTTTTGCCTCTGTAAGTGTCTTACCGGTTACATTTGGCACACGCACACGTTTGATGCCAAGGCTTATGTGAAGTATGACCTCTTTCTTATCGCCCGCTGTGTACTGCAGCCCCGGCTTGATGCTCTGCCTATAAACAGTCTCCTTTTTCTTCTCACTGTAGCCGCGTTCAATGATAATAGCAATATTGGCATCCATTGTCCGCACCGCCGCTATCGCATCTGATGTTTCCTTTCCGACAACATCCGGCATAGTAACAAGAGCCTGTGTCGGACTTGGTGTAACCGCTTTCGTTGCCAAAGGCGTTTTTTCCGCCATAGCCGCTTTTTCTTTTTGTGTACCCGAAAGCATTGTTTTTCCCGCAATCACCATCACAAGAATAAGTGCCAGAATTCCGCACCCCAAATAAAGACGCTTCTTCTTCCACTGAGGAAGAATCTTTCGTCCCTCTTTTTCCCTGTCAAAATAAACAGTCCGCTCGATTGGCTTTGCGCCTTCCGCTATAGGAATTTCTTTTTTCAGTGCCTCACAAAAAGACTGCATGTCAGCATATCGGTCATCCGGATTTAATGCCATTGCCTCTTCTAACACATCCGCCAAAGACGCCTTTATCTGCTGCATGCCGGTCCTCATTTTCTGGTTTGCCACCTCTGCCTCACGCTCAAGTGCTGACACCGGCGCTTTGCCGGTCAGCATAAAGTACATCGTCGCCGCCAGCGAGTAAATATCCGTCCACGGCCCCTGTTTTCCATTCCGCGAATACTGCTCTTTCGGTGTGTACTGCTGCCGCACAACAACCGTCATGCTCTTGTTGTTGCCCTGTGCATCTAACACCGTTCGGCGTGCAGAACCAAAATCAACTAATTTTGCCACGCCATCCGGACGCAGAATAATATTGTCCGGACTAATATCCCTGTGAAGCATCCCCTTTTCATGGAGTTTCTGCAAATCATTCATCAAAGGTTCTACGACAAGAAGCATTTCTTCCGGCGTAAATATCCCCTGACGCTCCGCTCGCTGCTGCACCGTAATTCCCGGCACATATTCCATCACAATATAGGCTGTTTTATTTTCCTCTAAATAATCATAAACTTGTATTACACTGTCACAAGACGACGCCTTTTCAAGCGTTTTTCCCTCTTTCTTAAAACGCTCTAAACCGGACTGAAAAAACTTTCCATCTTTTCCATCAAAACAAATCACATCCTGCGAACGTCCGGACGTTGTATCACGTGATGCAATGTGTGCCGGAAAATATTCTTTCACAGCCACCGGTCTTTTCTGCCTCGTATCATATCCCACATAAGTAATACCAAAGCCACCCTCACCTAACTCTCTTCCGACAAGATAGCGGTCCAAAAGCCTTGTTCCTGCACGCAAATAACGCGGATTCTTCACCTTAATCGGGTCAAATCCGCAAAATGGGCAAACGGAATCATAGAGCGAAATTTCACGCAGGCAGCCTAAACATATTTTTGTCTTCTTTCGCACAGTCGGTCCCCTTTCCCATTTTATATTAAATATACCGGAAAATATCATACTCATCCCACTCAAGTTCTTCAAGAATGTGTTTTAGATAATCTCCAATACTTTCTTCCAAATAACCAAGCGCTTCTTTCTCTTCTGTTGCTGCATATACATTCTCATTCCAATATTTATTTAAAATCTCCTTGCATTTTTCCTGAAGCACCGGATTTTGATTGTAGTGCTGTAAAATAATTGCACTTTCCACCGAATACGCCGGATTAATCAGATATGCACTTTCCACTGCATACATAATGACGCACTCTACATTATCTTTCGCGCACATTGGACTCATATACGCCAAAGAAAGCATATAATTAATCTGCTCTAAGGACATGTTCAAATTCACGCCAAGCAGAATCAATTTCATACGGCTTGGACACTCGCCTCTAAGTCTAAGCGCCGACATCATTTTCTCATAGGAAAAATTCAGTGAATTTGTCTGTACAAAATGATGTATATTCTCATCCTTTGCTTCAATAAACATCTTCAAAAATTTCTCCAGATTCTGATATGACTCCTCGTAAGACTTTCGATTTTCACAAACAAAAGTTTCAAATTCCTCTTTGCTTTCTTTTGTCATCAATCCCTCTTCGATTTCGTGCGTATTTCTGGATTCCGTCACGACACCGGTGTACTCCCTCATCCGCGCCAAAAGCTGCTCTTTTAACTGCCTATAAAACTCATACGCATCGCCATCTTTTGGATAATGGTGAATGACAAAGATACAAACCGCATCTTCCATATTTTTCCCATATAGGCGCGGGTATTTGCCATACCGCATCAAAAGGTCATTAAACTCATCCAATGTAAGACGAAACCCAAGACCAATTTTAATAAAAGTCTCCCTGTTCTGTGGCATCGCACCCTCACGGCACCATTTCTTCACCGTATTGCGGCTGCAATGGCACGTCTTTGCAAGCTGCACATAATTCAGATGATTTTTTTCGACCATATAATTAATATAATTTTTCCACACATAATAATAATTACTATTACGGCTTAAAATCTCCTGAAGTTCAGCAAGACTCTCACACTTACTGACTTCTTCATTTACATCAAAGGTATTTCTTCTGTTCTCCATTTTACACTTTCTCTTACTTCATTTCAACATATAAATCAACTTCACCAAAACTGATTACATCCCCATTTCTAAGGGCAACGTCCTCAATCACTTTAAGATTGTTGTGATACGTCGGATTGGTTCCGTCTAAATCCATCAGATACACTTTGCCACACTCCGTATACAGCCGGCACTGCCGCGCGGACACCGTCGGTTCATCTACCAGTGCCACATCACATAAATCCGGTGCACGGCCAACGACCATGCACCCCTCTAAATCATATTCATACACACAGGATTTGTCATGCGCATTCGTCAGTCGAATATGGGGCATAAACAACTCCTCATTTTCTGCTTTTTTGTTCTTTCTTCTCACAAGCCATTTCCTTATGTTTCTCATTGTTGTTCCTTTATGTTACTTTGTTATTATAGCATAATTTACTAAAAATTTATATTGCAACAACGACGTTGCATAACATAAACTTTAACTTTTTTATTATTTTACCATATTTGTGATTCTGTTTTTTCCGCAATCTGACCACCCCCACTTTTTTCACTTTTCAAAAATTCTCAGCGCAATACGCCCCTCTTCATCATCAAGTCGCTTTACGATTGTAATAAAATATATTGACTTTTTCTTCATTACATGCTAGTATATTTCCAAACAAGGGTGGGAACAAAACCGTTCTCCTTGTTATTTCTATTTGATAAAAGGAGGCATGCTATTGGGAAGTAAAGATTTAGCAGAAAAGAATTTATTACAATACAAAGATGTTTTTTCCGACATCGTTAATGTAAACTTATTCGGAGGCAGACATTATATATCTGCGAACGAATTATCACGAGAACCCGGTGAACTGATTACCAAGTCCTCTTCTGACAACAAACTGAAACAACTGCAGATGGATGTACCGATGAAGTGTAACAAAAAATACAACACCCGCTTCTTTGTCTGTCTGGAAAACCAGAGCGATATCAATAACATTATGCCCGTCCGCGATATGGGATATCAACATGCAAAATATATGGAACAGGTTAGGACAATCAAAGAAACAAATCGACAGCAGCAGGCTTATCCATCTCCTATTACCAAGGAGATTCATGATTCTCAAAAGCTGGATCCGGTTATTACACTTGTTTTGAATTACAGCCAAAAAGAGTGGAAAAAGCCTAAGCAGTTACAGGATGTGCTTAACATCCCCGACGATATGCGTGAGGAATTTGAGAAGTGGATTACACCCCATTCAATTGGCATTATCAACTTAGCCAATCAATCCGAGTCCACGATGCAGATGTATCACTCCGACTTTAAATACATTGTCCGATATTTGTCATGCAAAAATGACAAAGAAAAATTAGAATCTTTTTTCCGCACGACAGATTTTAAACTCGACCATCCGGAAGCCTTTTTAGACTGGCTGGCCGCTGTCGCAAATGACGACCGTTACATAAAGGCAAAACAGTTAATCGATAAACAAAACGAAAAAGGAGGACATATCAATATGTGTGTACTTTTAGATATGTATGAAGAACGTGGTGAAACTCGCGGTATTGCTATTGGTGAAGAACGCGGCATCCATGAAATTAACACCTTAAATCTCCGTTTACTAGACGACAACCGTTTGGAAGACATGCAGCGTGCCATGGTAGATACTGACTATCAAAAAGAACTTATGAAAGAATATGGCATTGGAAAATAAGCAATAAAATAGGATGCCCGAGCAAAAAGCTTGCCCCTGACATCCTTATATAACACAAGATATTTCATTTATGTATCTTACTTTCCAAGCAGTTCTTCTACAAACTGGTTGTAATCCTGCATCGTAGTACAGTTTGGCGCATAATCGCTGAGCAGTCGTTTTTTCAACTGTGCTTCTTTTGTTTTGACGCACTCGCGAATTGCCGTTGGGAACAATTTAGTGCCAAGCTGTGTGGCAACTTCCTCGATTTCCTGACGCACATCTTTTTCCAAATTGGAGCGGCCGGCGTACTTCACAAGCAAAAGACCGGCGATCTGCAAATTGCGGTTTTGGCGCTTTTGAACAGCATGAATTGTATCGCTGAGTTTTGTTAGTCCCTGCAGTGCAAAGGCATCCGCCGTGACCGGGATAATTACTTCGTCCGCAGCAATCAGACAGTTATACAATACAATATCAAGAGATGGTGCTGTGTCAATTACGATGTAATCATAGCCGTCTAACATTTCAAGCGCATCCTGCAAACGGTACATTCCTTCCACATTTCCATCTAAAAGTTTTCCCGCCTTGGCAAGCAATGGGTCCGAAGCTACAATATCTCCGTTCTCCATGTGTTGCACAGCCTCATCAAGCGGCACCGGGTCCTCATCAACCATGACATCATAAAGAGTTGCCGTATCCTCAATTGCTGCCTGATAGGTACTTGTGCTGTTCCCCTGCGGGTCCGCATCAATTAATAAAGTTTTTCCTTTTTGATTCAAAATCCCTGCTAATGTTGTAGCGGTTGTCGTCTTACCAATACCGCCCTTCTGGTTTGCAATTACATAAACCGTTGCCATAATTTTCTTCCTTTCCGACATTCTTGTCCCACATCCTTTTAGAATGCAATCTGGCCTTCAATTTTCTGATTCACCACATAATAAACTGCTTGTTCTTCCGGTTTCACGTAAATATCAAGCTGTTCAATTTCCTCTTCTGCAACTCCTTTTGTTAAAACATCATCGTGAATCAATTCCAACAAATGCTTTGTCGAACGTTCACGTCCTTCGTACTGAATCACCATATTTTTCTTTGCACTGGCGAAACCGCCAATTTGTTTATTTGCTCTTTCCACACTGCATCTTCGAGCCATACAATCACCTCCGTATTTTACTGTTCTTCCTCTTTCGCTTTACTGCGTTTTATCATATGATTTACGGCAAACCCAAGTCCCATAAGGATCCAGAACAAAGGTGCCACACATACACTTGAATCATTTGCAAGACCAACTACCATGTAACCACTGGCACCACAAAAAATTGCCATTGCTGTTTTTTGAAGCCATGTCTTTTTCTCTGCATTCATGCAATTCTTCCATGTTGCAATAACAAGCATCACGTACAAAGCAATCAATGCCAGACAGGCAAGCATACCGTCCTGCGTCCAAATCTGAAGATACATATTATGCGGTTTCGTAATAAGCTGCGCATTAAACTCAGAATTCACTTTTCCCACATAATCATTATTCGGAAATTCATATACAAAATTATCCGCACCAACACCAATCAAGGCCGTTGATTTAAGCATTGGAAATGTACGTGACCAAATATAACCACGGCGGGTCGCAAAATCGTAATTATTTTCAAAACCAATCGAATCCACTTTTCTCAGTTTGTCCAATCGTCCCTGCGGATTATAATACAAAAGTTTATTATCTTTTTTCACCAAATCCCACGTTTTTCCGTCTGCACCAATTTCAAGACACGGAATCGTTGTTTTATCAACTTCAACAGCAGATGCTGAGAATTTAATCTTCTCATATCCTTTTTCTGCAATCGTCACAACATTATTATTTGTCGCAGTCTCCAGTGTTTTTCCCTTTTTATCCTTCAAAGAAAAGGAACCGATACTGTCAGTCGAAGTAAACCCTCCCACAACCGTCTTTCCGCTGCCGGTCACAATTTCAAACGAATTTTTCTTTGTCTGAATGGACGAAATAGTATTCGTCGTTTTTTCTCCCTCGCTGCCCGTAAATCGGTTTAAAATGCCGGGTTTTGCAACGAGCACGCAGACCACCGCAGCAATACACACAACAACCGCTCCAACCGAAACAAGCAGATGCTTTTTCGCATAGGGAAGCAGAAAAATCAGTGCTGCAATAACAGCTCCGGCAACACCAATCAGTCCGGTCAATGACTGTGAGCCATACAGCATAATCAACTGGCAAACGGTAGATATCAGAGCCAGTACACGAAATGTCATTTTCTTTGCCGTAAAAAGCAAAAGAATCGTAATCGGTAAAACAACCGCTACATATGAACCAACATAGTTCGGATTGTGAAGTGTAGAATATGCCATGCCCTTGCCAAATGTCAATTTAATATTAAATCCACTTCTGCCAGCCAGTTCAGTCGTAACCAAAGGCCTTGCCCATGCACTCTGAATCCAGTCCAGACCAAACGTTTGGAATGCACCGAGAACACTGACAACACAAGAACCGGCAGTCAGTCCGTTAAGAAGCCACTCCACTACCTCTTCTTTCTTCACGTAACCGTATACAAATATAAAACAAATTACATAAATAAGAAGGACAAACACGCCCTCAAACTGCTCATAACCGCCTAAGAACGCATCCTCTGCATGCACCGCTCCCATCGCTGAAAACAGCGAAAACAGGGCAAACACCGATGCCGGAATCAACGGAATCCACGCATTTTTATCAAACAATCTGCCATTTTCACCAGTACAAAGCCAATATGCCAAAATCACCGTAACAATAGCACCCAGTATCATCAGAAAATGTGATTTATAATACAAAAAGAAATCCGTCACCTGACCATTTGCCGATGACCATAATTGTTTACTCAATCCATTATCATAAATATGTGCATTGGTAATCAATGGAAGCACTGCCAGTATAAGCAAAATTGGCACAAAAAACTTTTTCCCATATTCTTTTTGCTGCTTTTGTTGTTTCATTTGCAATCTCCTTTATTCCTCAATAAACCTCTTGATTTTTTTCATCTTTTCTTTTGTCATGCGGTAACCATGCCAATAAGCCATTTCCAGTTTGCGCACATCACTTTCAAAGCTGTTCAGTAAATGGTTCGGCCGTAGAATCAACACTTTTCCTTCCTTCGCTAATGCCTCACACTCTTTGACCATGGCATTGTAGTGGTCCGGTCTCTCCATAATCACGCGCTTAATCTCCGGATATTTATGTCCTAGCATTCTGGCACCCATTTTATCATATTTGCCATAACGTTTCACAAAACCGCGTGGCTGCGTAAGCACAACAATTAATTTGTCACAACCGTCATCTAACGCTTTTTTAAACGGAATCGGGTCAACCAGCCCGCCATCGTAATACTTCTGTCCGTCCAAATCAATCGCTGGGAAAAACATTGGCAATGCGCAGGTTGCACGAAGCATTGTAAATTTCTCATCCATATCCATTGCGTTTTTATACTCAATCTGTCCGGTTTTTGCATTTGTCACACCAACTAGACAAGTTCCCTCATATGAACGAAAGGTGTCCCAATCAAATGGAATTAAGTGGTCCGGAATTTCTCCAAAAACAAAATCCAGTCCGAAAATACTTTTATTTTTTTTCCAGTTGCTCCGGCTCATATATCGCTTATCATTACGGTATTTCTGCATAATTTCCAAATTTCTCTGTGGTTGTTTAGAAATATACGAGACGCCATCCGCAATTCCAGCGGAAACACCAATACAGTAAGGCAGTAATATATTCTCCGACAACAGTGCATCCATCACACCGCAGCTAAAAATCGGTCGAAATGTCCCACCTTCAAAAACAATCCCTGTCATATGCATGCTCCTTTCACGCCATTTACTCTATTTTATCACAGATAAAGAGACGCCGCAACCAAAGAGCGGCATGTCTGCGTATAAAATAAAAATAGCAAAAGAAGTTCCATTCGTTTATATCGAACAAACTTCTTTTGCCATCTTTAGACTATTTTATTATAACAGCCCTGCTTTTCAACAATCCATTTTCAAATCTTACTCAGCGTTATTGTATTTCACACCTGTCATAAGCTTTTTGCCTTTAATAGCAAACAATTCAGAAACGCCAACTACCTGATATCCTTTGTCTTTGCACTGCTCCAAAATTTCCGGAACTGCCTCTGCTGTCTTATCATGAACGGAATGCATGTTAATGATACCGCCATCTTTTAAGTTATTGATTACATTGTTTACCAAATCATCTTTCGTTGTTTTATCCTGATAATCCTGACTCCAAATCGATACATCGATAAACGGTTTCTCGATTACTGCATACATCGCCTGACTATAAGCAACGTTTGGCGCACGGAACAAGAAGTGTTTGTATCCGGTGATTTCAGAAAGAAGTGCATCTGTCTTAGCAATCTTCTCTTTGATTACCTCTGGTCCTACACTATTCAACCCATTGGAATCATAAGAATGATTTGCCACCTCAAATCCAGCCTCTTTCGCTGCAAGAACTTCATTTCTGGAATCCTCATCATGCTCAATATGAGCACCGATGTAGAAGAATGTTGCATGAGCGCCTGCTGCAGTTAAAGCTTTCTGAATCTTCATACCATTATCAACAAATCCTGTATAACCTCCCGGGCCATCATCAAATGACAAAGCAACAACCGGTTTTTCAGGGTCAATGTTTTTGTCAATCCAACTCTGGTCAAGACCATCATATTTGAACTCAGAAGATTCAAATTCCGGTGCTACTGTTGGTTTTGGTGTTGGTTTGCTTGCTCCTGCTGCCGGATAAGTAGCTCCTGCTCTGGCAACAAATACAATGCTTGTAATCTTAACGGATTTCAACGTTTCCGGCCAACCATAACTAGCAGCCGCATCCATCGGCTGGATGTTCAATCCAACGGCAGGACCTGTTACTTTCTCATCAAATGCTACCGATACGGATGTAGCACCCGCTGCCATGTTATAATTAAATGCTACACCATCATCAAAACCTGTCAACTGCTCTGTTGTACCTGCTACAGCAATTTTACCAGCTGTTAATTTGGAAGTGTCTTCACCTTCAAAAGTAAGTTCATAGCCAATTTTTACTTCCTTAAAATAAGCCAAATCAAAGCGTGCATCCAGCTGGCTGCTAAAATTAATCGTTGCCGGTGAAGAACTGAATTCGGTATCGCCAACTTTTGTCATATCAATTGTAATGTCTTTTACTGCCTCGCCCTGTTCCGGAGTAGCGGTTGGTGCCGGTACTACAGCTGTTGGTGTTGCTGTCGGTGCCGTACTTGGTTTATTCGTGTTTGGTGCAGTAGTAATTGCCGGTGCTTTTGTAACTGCCGGCTTCTTTTCCTTAACAGTAACTTTGCAGGTCAGTTTTTTCTTTCCAACCTTTGCTAATACAACTGCCTTTCCTGCCTTCTTACCTTTTACTACGACACTTGTTTTCTTTTTCTTCGAAAGACTAACAACCTTTTTACCTGACTTAATGGACCAAACTGCTTTCTTTCCATTCTTCAGCTTAATCGTCTTTTTCTGTCCAACCGAAATGCTTACTTTCTTTGTGCTAAGTTTCGGTGCCTTTTTCTTTGCTGCTGCCGGTGAAGATGGCATTGACACGCCAAGAAGCAATGCTGCCGTCATCACATAACTCATTGTTTTACAAAACTGTTTTTTCAACCTTGTGTCCTCCAATCATTTTTTGTTTTTGAAACCGCCCCGTAAACAAACCCTGTTTCGTATACGATCCCTCTCTTTGAGATTATTGTAACACCAAGGTATAACTTTGTAAATATATTCCATACGATATTATAACATTTTACTTATAACATTTTTCAATAAAAGTATAAGGTTACGCTTATACTTTTATTCATCTTCATACATTCGGAATAATGTTTTTAAGATATTCTGGTACTCTTTCTGCTTTTCTTCGTCCTCCAACTGCTTTAATTCCTGAATCGGCTCACGAATCAAGCGCTGCAAAGAAGCATGAAGCACCTTTTTCAATAATTTCTGCTCTCTGTGATTCAGAGAAATTTTTCGATTTAAATATTCATAACTGTCCGTCTCAATCTGTAAACACCGTTTCTGCAATGTCCCAATCGTACCATCCACACGGCTCAATAAAAGCCATTCCATCGTCTCCTGCACCTTTTCTTCAATAACCTGTTCACAGTCTGCCGCCAGTTTTTCCCGCTCATTCTGATTTTTTTCGGTAATTTTCTGCAGCGTATCCATATCAATCAACTGCACCCCCGGAACTTCTTGTAACCGGCTGTCAATATCCCTCGGTGATGCCAAATCCAAAAACTGCATTTGTGTGGCACCCGTCTCTTTCCATTTGTCATACAAAACAACCAGATGTGGCGATGACGTTGCTGATACAACCGTTTCACACTGCTTCATCACATCATAACGCTCATGATAGTCCACCACTGTCAAATTTTCATGTACCGCTAACAATTCTTTTGCGTGCGCAAGCGTCCGGCTGCACAGATAAATCTTTTTTGCTCCGTATTCAAACAAATATGTCAAAGCAAGTACCGCCGTTTTTCCGCTTCCAATCACAAGAATATTTTTCCCGCTAACGCCACCGGCACGGTGCAGCTCTTTCACGCCAATATAACTGACTGACAACGGCTTTTCGCTGATGCGGTAATTCGTCTTAATCCACTTGGCACACGTCACTGCATCCCTTACAATGCGCTCCAATTCTTTGCCGCTGTGCCCCATGGTCCTGGCAAAATCCATCGCCTCAACAACCTGCCCTAAAATCTGGTCTTCACCTACGACTAACGATTCCAAGCCTGCCGCCACGCGGAACAAATAAGAAACCGCCTCACTGCCCTCTTTTTTCTTACAGCAATCCCCAAACGAAACATTCGGGAAAATGTCCTGGTAGCAGGACTGCACCTGCTCCCCCGTCACCTCATCCGAATGAGAAAAATAGAAAATCTCGCTGCGGTTGCAGGTCGAGACAATCACACACTGTTTTAAGCCAATGACAGAAAGCCGCTCCCATAATTCAATTTTTTTTGAGTCGGGTAACGCCACCTGCCCGCGCAGGGCAAGTGGTGCTTCTTTATAGCAAATTCCAACATAGCCAAAAATCATGGTTACTGCTCCTTTTGTTCTTCCTTAAGCCACCGAGCTACATCAAGCGCATGATAAGTAATAATCATTTTTGCACCGGCACGCTTAAACCCAATCATGTGCTCCATCACAATTCGTTTTTCATCAATCCAGCCTTTTTGCGCAGTTGCCTTCACCATCGCATATTCTCCGCTGACGTTATACGCCACAATCGGAATATTATAATGAATGGAAATATCTTTTAGCACATCCAGATATGCCATCGCCGGTTTTGCAATAATTAAATCAGCACCTTCTTTGATATCCTGCTCCACTTCCCGCAGAGCTTCTTCTCCATTTGCCGGGTCCATCTGATAACTTTTACGGTCACCAAATCCCGGTGCCGAATGTGCGGCATCACGGAATGGGCCATAATATGCCGACGCAAATTTTGCACTGTAGGACATAATCGGCGTATTATATAGGCCTTCTTCATCAAGAGCCTTGCGGATTGCCTCAACACGTTTATCCATCATATCACTCGGTGCAATAATATCTGCTCCTGCTTTAGCATACACAACAGATGCCTTTGCCAAAAGCGGAAGCGTCTCATCATTTAAAACTTCCCCATCGCAAATCAGACCGCAGTGTCCATGTGATGTGTATTCACACAGGCAGACATCCGCAACAACAACAAGTTCTTTGTAATTTTTCTTAATATAGCGAATCGCCTGTGGCACGATTCCGTCTTCGGCATACGCACCACTTCCCTGCTCATCTTTGTGTGCCGGAATACCAAACAATAAAACTGCCGGAATCCCTGCCTCACGCACTCGGTCAAGTTCTTCATGAAGTCTGTCAATCGAATACTGGCAGATGCCCGGCATCGACTCTACCGGTTCACAAATATTTTCTCCTTCTATTACAAAAATCGGATAAATCAATTCGTCCACCCGGACATGATTTTCCCGCACCATATCTCTCACTCGTTCGTTCATCCGCAGTCTTCTCGTTCGTTCCATTTTAATGCACCTTCCTTTTCGTATCCAATTACCTGTTTAATAAGATAGCATAAACCAGCGAAACATCTTTTTGTTTCGTTTATAAATCTTTTTATACTGAGAGTGCGGCAAAGGGCATGGCACTGTCCCTGTTTCTACCGTAACACTCACAATTTTCTTCTCGTACACAAGCCAGTCCGCAAAGCCTCCGTGTTCTTCTGTACTCGAACTCTTTGGCATCATTCGGTAATGATTTCTCTTTTTTATTTCACTTGCTAACCTGTACTGCTTTTCATGCAGTGGCGAAGATACATCAAAATCCCAGTATAAAATACTGCCGGTCGAATGGAGATTCAACACCGTCTTTGGCGATATCCGCTTAATAAAAGAAATTAATGCCTTCGTTTCCTTTTCGCTCGCTGCCTTTTTTCCTGTATATGTTGTGGCATCCGGTTTCCTTTTCTTCCCCTTCTTTTTATCCTTTTTCTTATCTGCTGAAAAACCGGCAGGGAAATTATTGTTAATATTAACCCCTCTGGCATTATTTTTCCACGTATTGAAATGCCCTATCTTCTGTATTTTCTTGCGAAGTTTTGCATTGCGGATTCCACTTGCCCCATACTGCGAAATTGTCACACCGTCCGGGTTATCCATCGTCAGAATATAAAGGCAGGTCGAACGGAATCTTGCGCGGTGTTCACTATATTCCCGAAGAATTTCCTCGGTCTGTCGCATAATGACCTGTGTATTTTTCCACTCTCTGGCGTGAATTGCCGCATCAATCACAAGTTTCTTTGCCGCAGAAGGATTTCCCACACGCAGGCACCAGATTTCCCTGTTGTCATATGTCCTGCCAAGGCTCGACAGCCCTGTTTTTCCGGGGTATTTGCGGGCAATCTTACGCAAATCTCTTGTCATCTCTGCGTAGTCGTATTTCTTATCCTTTTCACTGACAATCCACGGTTCTTCTTTTACAACAATTTTAATCCTGCACTGGTTTTTATCCGAATCTTTCACCTTTACGAAAAGGTAAGTCGTCCCCTTCTTTTTCGCCGTAATACGCCCGTTTTTATTGATACTTGCAATCTTTTTATTCTTTATTTCAAAAGACAATTTCTTTTTGGCATAGTTAAAAGAAACTGTCGCTTTTTTCTTTTCCCATAACTTTATTTTGCTGCCGCTTTTGCTTTCAATTTTTTCATTAAAATAAATGTAAATATAGCAGCTTTCGCCTGTCACTTTAGACGTCGCTTTTAAGAGCGTGTAATTTTTTTTGTTTTTTGTCTTACATTTTACCACACCGGAGGAAGAAACGGTAACTAACTTCTTTTTTACTTCTTTTTTCGAAGCACCTCCGTAAACCTCAAAAGTAGATGCCTGTGACATAACAAGTTTTACCGAATCGGTCGTATACGAGTAAAGGTGATATACCTTTTTCCCTTTAATCTTTCGGTAATGAATCCCCTTCATGCCGCCTTTATAATACTTAGCGTGGGGCGATACCAGTTCATACTTTTCCACCGGCTTTGGAGTTTCGGCTGGCTGTGGCGTAACTGTTGGCTCCGGCTCCTCTGTTGGCTCCGCAGTCGGTTCTACTGTCGGTTCAGGCGTTGGCTCTTCACTCCACTCCGTCTGATTGTTCTTCTGTCTTGCCTGCAAATGGGCAGGACTCCCGCTCATGAGGTCACACAAAATTAAGGTTACGGCAAGCAATGCCGCTATTTTTTGCTTATGCGTCTGACTCATTTCCCTCATTTCCTTTCCATTAATCGTGATGTTTCACTTTTACTGCAAGATAAAAGGTACCTCACAACGAGATACCTTTTTGTACTTGTTTGTTATAACAGATAAAACTTAAGCTAATTTGCTTTTTGCTACTTCTACCAAAGAAGCAAAACCTTCCGGATCACTGATTGCCATCTCAGAAAGCATTTTACGGTTTACATTTACCTCAGCAAGTTTCAAACCATACATGAATTTGCTGTAGGAAAGACCATTCATTCTAGCTGCTGCGTTAATACGAGCAATCCAAAGCTGTCTGAACTGTCTCTTTTTCTGTTTTCTACCTGTATAGGACTCTTCCAACGCACGCATAACAGACTGTTTTGCAACACGATACTGTTTACTTCTTGCGCCTCTGTAACCCTTTGCCAGTTTCAATACTCTTTTATGTTTTTTCTTTGCGTTCATTCCGCCTTTAATTCTAGCCATTTGTCAGTTCCCTCCTTCGCCATTAGCTGTATGGCATAATCTTTTTCATTGTTTTTACATTAGTTTCATCTACAAGAGCAGACTTTCTGAGATTTCTTTTTCTCTTTGTTGTCTTCTTAGTCAAAATATGACTCTTGTATGCTTTGTTTCTTTTCAATTTACCGGTACCGGTAACTTTAAAGCGCTTTGCAGCAGCTCTTTTTGTTTTCATTTTCTGATTTGCCATGATATTATTCCTCCGTTATTATTTTGTGGCTGATAAAAACATTACCATACTTCTTCCTTCCATCTTCGCAGGTTTGTCGACGGAAGCAACGTCCTTTAATTCTTCAAAAAACGCATTCAGGATTTCCCTTCCTACATCTTTATGAGCCATTTCTCTACCACGGAATCGGAGTGAGACTTTTACTTTAGCTCCCTTTTGCAGGAATTTCTTTGCCTGATTTACTTTCGTGTTCAAATCATTGGTATCAATGTTTGGCGAAAGTCTGATTTCTTTTGTCTCGATGGTTTTCTGTTTCTTCTTTGCTTCTTTTGCTTTACGAGCCTGCTCATAGCGGTACTTGCCGTAGTCAATAATTTTACATACCGGCGGTTTTGCAGTCGGTGCAATCTTTACCAAATCAAGTCCTGCATCTTTTGCTTTGAAATATGCTTCTTTTGCCGACATAATGCCAAGCTGTTCTCCATTTGGTCCAATTACACGAACTTCTCTGTCACGAATCTGCTCGTTAATCATTAAATCGCTTATTGTTCTTACCTCCTAAATGAAAAAAAGATAGCTGTTTCTAAAAGCCAGCTATCCACGTAAAACATTTCCTATCATTATAATAGATGTGAACCAATACCGTGTGATAACAAATGTTATACGGCAAGGTGAGAGTGGATAACTCTGCTTTTTACACCTTTGGTAGTGTACCATAGAAAGGTGGTGTGTGTCAAGTGATTGCTGTTAACTTTTTTTCAGTTTCCATAAATGGCCTTAATTCAATTTATATTTCTTGCGCCGCTCCCGCTTAGCAAACGCACAGGGGTATCGACACGCAAACTACGCGTGTCTGATACCCGATGTGTTTGCAGCGCAATCATTATAAATTGAATTAAGGTCATTTATTGGATTCCTGAAAAATCGGCAGCAATCACTTGACCACACACGCTTACATACAAAGTATCAGCCATGGTATTAAGGCAGGGCAACAAATGATTGGGGGGATGCCATTTATTGAATTCCAGTAATTTGGCAGAAAAACTTTGAAACTCGTGGGTTTTGAGTACGTCGGTATGTAGCGCTGGTAGTTTCAGCGCCCATACCGCTACGTACTCAACGAGCGAAAGCGGCGCAAGAGGTTCGGGGAACCTCTGTTCTGCGCGGACCGAAGTGGAACGTAGACCCACGAGATACAAAGCTTTTCTGCCTAATTACGGAAACAATAACACGCACCCCCCACTTAATTTACCATCCCCGATATATCAACCTTAATAAACTGCTGAAGCCATTCGATGATGTCTTTTTCGTTTGCAGGATTTAAGTTCTGAATTGAGGATAGATTTTCAATTGTCATGTGGTCCCAGCGAATCATCCAGATTCCGTATGCCAAAATCACGGCATTTAAAACCAGACCGATGGCACTCAAAATCAATCCAATGATTCCTAATTTTTTCGCATTTTTACCGCCTTTTGCCACAGCGATAATACTAAAGACAAGGGCGATTGCGGCAGGGATTACGCCGATACCTGTTCCAAAACAGCAAAAACAGGAAATTCCACCTAATATAAGAGAGGCAATTGCAAGCCCTCTGTGCCGATTTATATCTGTCATAGATACCTCCATTTCTATATCCTGCCGTATGGGGCGAAAAAGGATGCTGTCTGTTCCAGATGCTGCATCGACGAATTATTCGTAATTTTAATTAACAGCACCGCTACGACAATGGCAAGGATGACCCCTGCCACTCCCACAACGATACCGGCAATTGCTGCATCTTCCTGATTCGGATTGTCATCCCGAAGTCCCAAAATTCCAAATACAATGCCAAGCACTGCCATTACCAAAGAAATGGACCATTGCACACAACAAATCATCGAAGCACATGAAAGCACTAACGACGCAATCGCTTTTGCATTTGTCTGTCTATTCTGCTGCATACAAACCTCCTGCTTATTTGCTCTCCGGTGTCACTTCTACCTTACGAATTTCTTTCGTACGGATTTCCTTGCAAATGTCATCAATGAACGCATCCAAAGACTGTGCACCCTCGTCTCCTTTGAAACGGCTGCGAACGGATACAACGCCTTCTTCCTCTTCTTTCTGCCCAACGACGAGCATATACGGTGTTTTCTGAAGTCTTGCCTCGCGAATCTTGTAACCGATTTTTTCGGAACGGCTGTCCACGCTGCAGCGGATGCCATTCGCTTTTAATTTCTCTTCCACGCTGTTTGCGTAATCGAGATATTTCTCGGAAATTGGCAAAACACGTACCTGCTCCGGTGAAAGCCATGTCGGGAATGCACCGGCATATTTCTCAATCAGCCATGCTAACGTTCTCTCATAACATCCAATGGATGTTCTGTGGATGATGTATGGGCGTACTTTCTCACCATTTTCATCAATATAATACATATCAAACTGTTCAGCCAAAAGGGCATCCCACTGAATGGTAATCATGGTATCTTCTTTACCGTATACATTTTTCGCATTGATATCTACTTTTGGTCCGTAGAAAGCGGCCTCTCCGACATCCTCAGTAAATGGAATATTCAGTTCTGTCAAAATCTGGCGGATATCTTCTTCTGTCTCATTCCAAACTTCCGGCTTGCCGATATATTTTTCACGGTTTTCAGGATCCCATTTACTCAGATGATACGTTACATCTTCCTCAACACCAAGTGTCTGCAAACAGTACTGAGCAAGAGCGATACAATCCTTAAACTCTTTTACCATTTGGTCCGGACGCACAATCAAATGTCCTTCAGAAATTGTAAACTGGCGCACACGAGTCAAGCCGTGCATTTCACCGGAATCCTCATTACGGAACAATGTTGATGTCTCACCATAACGGCATGGCAGGTCACGATAGGATTTCTGGCTTGCCTTGTAAACATAGTACTGGAATGGACAGGTCATCGGACGAAGGGCAAATACTTCCTTATCCTTTTCCTCATCGCCAAGAACAAACATACCTTCTTTGTAGTGATCCCAGTGACCGGAAATCTTGTACAAATCAGATTTTGCCATCAAAGGTGTCTTCGTTCTCATGTAACCGCGCTTTTCTTCCTCATCTTCAATCCAGCGCTGCAAAGTCTGAATAACCTGTACACCTTTTGGCATCAGAAGCGGAAGTCCCTGACCGATTACATCAACAGTGGTAAACAGTTCCAGCTCACGTCCCAATTTATTGTGGTCGCGTTTTTTAATATCTTCCAAATGCTCCAGATAAGCATCCAAATCCGCTTTCTTTGTATAAGCAGTTCCGTATACACGAGTAAGCATTTTATTTTTCTCATTTCCTCTCCAGTAAGCACCGGAAGAAGAAATCAGCTTCATTGCCTTTAACGGTTTTGTATTCATCAAATGAGGTCCGGCACACAAATCAATGTATTCGCCCTGCTGATAGAAAGAAATCTCAGCATCTTCCGGTAAATCTTCAATCAATTCAACCTTATACGGCTCCTCACGTTTTCTCATCAAATCAATTGCCTCTTGTCTTGGCAGGGTAAAACGCTCTAATGTCGCACCTTCCTTAACAATCTTTTTCATTTCTTTTTCAATCTTGTCCAGTGCCTCACGATCCAATGGTGCTATATCAAAATCATAGTAGAAACCTTCCTCAATCGAAGGTCCAATGGCACATTTGGCATCCGGATACAATCTCTTAATCGCCTGTGCCAGCACATGGGATGCAGTATGACGGAATGCTGCTTTTCCTTCGTCGCTGTCAAATGTCAAAATATTCAGTGTGTGTTCGCCATCTACTATTGTGCGCAAATCCACAACTTCGCCGTCTAACTCGGCAACGCATGCCACTCTGGCAAGTCCTTCACTGATGTCTTTGGCAATATCAATAATGCTCATTGCCTGTGAATACTCTTTGCTTGAACCATCTTTAAGTGTTACTTTCATGTCAATTCCTCCTGTTTTCATTCAATATACAAGAAGGCCTCATCCCTTCTCGCTGTTATAGTTCGAAGGGACGAGGCCATTAATTCAATGTTCTCGCGGTTCCACCCTTGTTGGACGAAATAGTAATAAATCATCCCGGCTTCATTCTGACGATAACGGGGTCACCGGACCGGATTGGGGTCACTCCGAGGTAGTTTTCAAACGGTTTCCATGAAAATGCTTCCAGCACAAGGCATTTCTCTCTGACATGTTCTGCGTTTTACTCGTCTCATCTACGTGTTACCGCTATTATAATCTTGAAAATTTAAAATGTCAACACCCTTAAATTCTTTTATTTGCAAGAACCTCATACACATTCTTAAACGAATCTTTCACCGCATACAACTCGGTAAACAAACCACAGTATGGTCCATTCATAGAATAACTGTAATTATTATCTTCAAGCGACGGGTCATCCTGCCAGCCCCAGATTGAAACCGCTTTCAACGGACGGCTCTCCTCCAGTTTTTTGATTTCTTCCGCCGATTTGCCGGAGCAGTCTGCCGGAATGGCGTTCACATCCACAAACATCTGGAATAATTTCTTATAAAATTCCGCATGTTTTTTCTGTATTGCCTTTGTATTCATATAGTTTCTTACTGCCATTTCGGTCACCTGAACTTCACATCCAAGTGCTGCATAGGTCTCAATTGATTTCTTGATATCCGAAATATTCTGCTCATTCATGCAGCCATTCTGAGTTCCGTAACCGCCAATGTATCCCTGCATGCCAACGCCGTCACACAGTTTGCGGACGTTTCCTTTGGCGTCTTTGGCATAACTGTTAATACTCTTAACCAGATTTACAATTTCTTCACGTTTTGATTTGTAAAATGAATTGTAATCATTATAGTACAGCTTAATGTCGGCACCCAGCTCATCTACCGTATTTTTCGCATAGAGGAACGACTGCTCCACATAATCGCTGCCAAGGATTTTGTAAAACTGATTATCTTTACGCAGGTTTCTGTTATCATCCCCTACATTCTGATCTGCCACTGCCTCATTTACAACATCCCAGCAGTAAATTACACCCGGATATTTCTTTTCAAAATGAGTGATTACTTCTTTAATATAATACTGAAGACGTTTCTGCATAACCGCCTTGCTTACATATTTCTTACTTGTGTCATAGCCCTCGCGGAAGAACCAGTCACACATATACGCATGCCACACAAGAACATGTCCCCGCATCTGGATTCCGTTTTCCTTGGCAAATGAAATAATCGTATCTGCCTTGTCATAATTCATCACCGGCATACCATCTTTGCTCTTTGCGGATTTTGCCTGGTCTAAAAGCGAATATGCCTTAAACTCATTTCCTGCTGTCAAACTGTTAAAATGGTATTTCACAAGATTTTTGTAGTTGTCATTCGTTGTAACATTTGTGTAGTTTACAACGGTTCCCAACTTGAATCCATGCTGCGCTGCCAACTTAGCAAGCGGCTTATACTTCGTCGTCGCATTTAACACGTTCGCCTTTTTCTTCGCCTCAGGAGAAACGTATTTTGTTACGCTCACCTTACATTTTAAAGTGACTTTTTTCTTCTTTTTGGCACCTTTCTTCTGATACCAAACCTTGGCTTTTACTGTCGCACTGCCTTTTTTTAATCCCTTAATGGTGACCGATGTCTTTTTCTTTTTCGACAGTTTTGCCACTTTTTTTCCGGACAAAGTCCATTTGGTTTTCACGATTTTTTTCGTTCCGTTTTTCTTAACCTTCAATGTCTTTGTCTTGCCGATATAGGCAGTCATTTTTGTTTTTGACAATACCGGCTTTTTCGCTTTTGCTTTTGCCTGCACCCCGCCTGCTCCGGCAAGAGAGCCAATCATCAGGCATGCGGCAAGGGAAAGCGAGAGAATCTGTGTGCTTTTCATTCTGCTTCACTCCAATCTTTTATGATAAGAATAAGTATAGCACATTTTGTCAACACGAGCAGTTAAAATCAGCCGATTACCCCACAGGCAATTTTTTCACCGGACGCCCCGGATGGCTGTGTCATGAAGTAATCCCCTGACACTATTGCTTTCAATGTATGCCGGGGAATGATTTTTTGTTCTCAGTTCATTAAGCGAGAAAAAGTTTGTGCTAAATGCCGGAGAGAAGCTTATGCAACCTAAAACCTCACAAAAGTTCAAAAACGTTGCATGCTTTCGCCTGCTTTTCAAAATAAAACAACCAAAAAGGTTACAATCGACGAAAAGCGTTGCAATTAATACGTGATTTTTGCTGATAAAGCCTAATTTCAACGTAAAAATGCAACGCTATGAGACAAATCATAGAAAAAGAGTTGTCGAAGAAAATTTAAATCAGGTTTGGAGCAACAAATTTCTACCAAAAACGTACAGCCCGTCTTTTTGGGTTTGCCGTAAATTATCAAGAAATGATTTGCAGCGAGTGGGTACAAACACGTGGGTATCAAGCTTGCGTATTTTGCAAGCTGATACCCCTACGCGTTTGTCTTAGCGAGAGCGCCCACTTGATGCAAATCATTTCTTGATAATTTACGGCAACCCCCAAAACACGGCTACCTCCAAATCCCCTTCTCTTTCCGTATCACATAATACAAATCATTTTCCATTGCCATAACTTCTTCCATCGGCACGCTCTTAAAGACCGGCATCCGCATTTTGTATTTAATCCAAAAGAACGAGTAGATACCAAGAATCAAAAAGGCAATTCCGGTTACGCCCCAGATAGCTAACCGCTCTGCCGGGTCGGTTGAAATATTTAAAATCATGTATGTTGTTCCTAAAATCCCGATAAGCGGCAGAATTTTACCGAGTGGAACTTTAAAGGAACGCGGTGCATTTGGCACTCTTTTTCTCAGAATCAGCACGTCAATATGCGCTAAGATATACGAAATCATCCAAAATACAGAGCCCACCAGAATCAAAAATGAGATTGCCGAGGAGGAACTGTCACTAATAAAAGCAAAAATCAAAATGGTAACACTGACAAATATTACACCGAAAAATGGTACTTTCCTTTTATTTGTCTTGGCAAAAAACTGTGGCATCATATTCATTTTTGCCATGCCCTGACAAATATTAGAAAGACCACTTACCGTTGAATTTTGTGTGCTGATAACCGCCAGAGCAGCCACCATTGTCATCCAGTATTTTCCTGCCCCGCCAAGAAGATTTTGACCATATAACAAATGTGGTGCGGCAGATTCGGTCAGTTTTGCCCACGGCGTATAATTATGAAAACCTAATACCATGATTGCCTGCACCAGACAAATAAGCACCAGTCCAATCATCATACCAAGCGGCACGTTTCGTTTGGCATTTTTAACATCTTTGGATATTGGAATGACATATTCGGCACCAATAAACAGCCAGAATGCCACTGCAGTTGTCGACACAATATCAAAGAAATTCGTTGACATGCTTGCCGGCTGGGAAACAACCTGTCCGGTTCCAAGCCCCAAAGCACCGATAATTCCCATAACAACCATCGAGCCAACCAAAAGGAATGCAACCAAATTCTGAATTTTAGCAAACATATCGACACCAAACAGATTTGCCACCATAACGATTACCGTCATGATAATGGTATAGCCGATGCTTGGAATCGGCAAATGAAGCGTCTGCGACATGGCATAGGCAAAAATCGATGCTTCAACACCACACGATAAAATGTTACAAATCAGATACCCTCCCACCATAGAAATCATGGTTGGAAACGGTCCCATACAAGCGAGCGTATACTGCGCCAGTCCTCCGGTCGTGTTTGGCATCAGACCATTTAACTCAGACAGCGAAGCAACCGTTGTCATATTCAGCAGGCAGGCAATAATCATTGCACCAATAAATGGGATTCCCACCGTTCCTGCTCCCTGTCCCAATGACACCAGACAGCTTGTCGCAATGACAAGCCCGACAGAAACAGAAACCACACTTCCTAATCCTAATTTTTTGTTTTTCTCCATGCCAATTCCCCCTTGTTCTCTTAAGCCATTTCCGGTTTATCCCACAATGGCAGTTCCACACCAATGCCTTCTTTTAAAGCACGGCGGTAAACAGTAGCTCCCCATGCGATATCCTCAACCGGCATACCTCCGACAGAATATACGATAATTTCATCTTCGCTTTCCCGTCCTTTTCTCTCACCGGTAATCACATCTGCCACATCAATAATGTCTTCTCTTGTAATTTTCCCCATCTGTTTTAAATCCGTAAATTTACTTCCTACAATCTGCACCTGATCGTAAGTCGGATATGGATATTCCTCCTCCCACGCCTCATACAATTTGTAGTTGTCCACAACTTTTTTACAGCCATTTACAAGGAAATCCTCATCAAAACGAGCGGCTGAAGGCATACTGATTAGTGCACCTTTTTTAATCCATTTCGTATCAATATAAGGAAACTCTGCCTCACTGTCTTTTACTGTTGTTGTCATGCTGATAATGTCACTGTCTTTTACAGCTTCCTCGATAGAATCACAAATCACAATATTTTTGATTCCCGGACATTCTTCTTTGACAAATGCAACAAATGAATCAATGGACTTTTGTCCACGCCCCTTAATTTTTACGGTATCAATGCCCGGTCTCACGCTGACAAAGGCACGAAGGGAAGTTTTCCCCATAACACCCGGTCCGATAATAGCGACTGTTTTTGCAGCCTCTCTTGCCAAATATTTGCAGCCAACACCGGGAATTCCCCCTGTTCGGTAAGAACTCAAAAGGTTTGCCGACATCATCGCAAGTGGTGCCCCCGTATCTTTATCATTTAACATCATCATCAAAATGGAGCGTGGCAGCCCTTTTTTCTTATTCTCCATATTCGATCCGTACCACTTCATCCCCGCCATCTGATAGCGTCCGCCAAGATATGCCGGCATCGCCATGAATCGTCTGTCCTCTGCATTTTTCGGCATTCCATCAAATTCCGGGTCATCCGGAAAAGTCACCATGCAGCCATGGGAGTTGTGATTTTTTCCGCCCATCACATAGTCCCCTTTATGTAAAGTCAACAATAAATCTTCCATTGCCTCCACACAGGCATCCATATCCGTCACACCTGCCCGAATCATATCCGGTTCACTTAAATATAAAAATTTGATTGCTGTATCCATTTTGATAACCTCCTTTGCCACTTATGCCTTTGGCTCATCGTATAAAAAAAGGACGTCACAAACTTTCGCTTGTGACGTCCTCGTCAAACCTTAGTATAGCACAATGGTTTTTGTCCGTCAAGGTTCAGATTTTCTAAGTGTCACAGATACATTTTTATCTGTCACCGTTACCGTTCCGTAACTTTCTTTTCTAAGCATAGCTTCATAAGTGCTCGGTTTACTAATAATCAAACAAGCTTCTCCTTCGTCATCGGTATTAAAATATTTCCTATCCGTTTCGTCCTCCGTATTTATGAAAGAAAACTGTTGATACTTCATAGGGTTTCCTTCACTATCTACTATCTTCATGTGAACTGCATATCCGGAAATCACAAAATTCTGGCTCTTTGTATTGCTGTCAATTGTTATTGTGCCAACTTTTACATCCGCATTGCCATACGCCGAACACACCATCACCTCATAGGTACCAAATAAGATGTCCTTTACTTCAAAAGAACCATCCTGTTCTATATTCGCCAAACGGCTTGAATAATATGGCTCTTGCCTTTGCAAACCAATCTGACACATATCCGTATCAAAATCGGTAAAGGAACTACCATTTTCCCATGTAAGTTTTCCGGTCAGTTTACCAGCCTCTATATCAAAATTTTTCTCAACGGAAGCATCGGTTACTGTTATTTCCTCGGATGCTAATATTCCCACCGAACCGGATATTGTCACCTTATACTCTCCCGTCGATACATACACAGAATATTTACCATCCTCCACATCATTTGCTGCGGAAGTCGAAGACGAATTCTTGTCAAAGAATGTTATCCTTGCATCGTCTGAAACATTAACCCCATTCAGTTTGCAATAACCACTTACTCGATACAGTTGTGTATTCACAGAAACCACATCGTCTTCCTCGGTAACTGTAAATGTCTCATTCTGCAAGTTCTGTATATTTGAGTTTCCTCCGCCAAACACATAAGAGCCGAGCGGAAGCATTGCATGTGCGGAATAACCTGTCAGTCCTTCCGTTAGATAGTATGTATTTCCGGTTTCTCCGGTTTCTTTCACATAGTTTTCCTCCGATAACGGAATTACGTGATTTTCGGCATCAAACAATTTAATTTTTACATATTTGAACGGCAGCGTTAAATCTTTCACAACATCGGAGCCGTCGATTGTAACCTTGGCAACGCTGGTGTCTGCATAGAAAAACTCATATTCACCATCCAGCAAATCCAATTCATAATCAAACGCATTCTCTTTACTCCCCGTCGGAACACCAATTGTTTTATATTGTTCCCCATTTTTCTTGACAGAAATCACATATAATTTGGTCTTACTCACTTCTTTCGGAATTTCAAGCCCCGATACATCAAGTAAGTTTCCTTTGCAGGAATGTTCGATATAATCTTTCCTTGTATCACCCAGTGCCACATCAATCGTATCAATAACAGTATCTTCATCGATTACCTGATAGGTTCCCGGCTTCAGATAAACTTCATACCATCCACTCGCGGCAGAAGCATATTTTGAATAGTTTTCGTCATCCACATTTTTATATAAATACGTGTTGCTGCATTTTCCAAAAATTCGCGCATAATCGAGCGTAATATCGCGTTCTTCACTGCCGGTCACTTCAAACCTATCCAATTCATAATCACCTACATAAATTACATAGGTTCCTTTTGTCAGGTATCTGTAATAATGATTGTCATCATCGAAATCACTGCCATAAAGGACACTGCTATTTTCGGTTGCCAAAATCCAAATGTCAGGGATATCCATTGTCTGTGCACCAGTTCTCTTTACCGTACCGGACATTTTATAAACCGGAAGCTTCTCATCATGCTGCATGTCACCCTCAACGGTAAACGATTTTCCCATCTGAATTTGGTACTCTCCCTTTGGTTGTTTAGTCGTGAAATTACCCTTTTCATCGGTCTTAATTACGTCATTCGACTCCCAAAATTCTCCGTTCCATTTATCTAAGGAAATTTCAGCATTTGCAATCGGCTGTCCATCTTCTGTCTCCAGTTTTCCGGACACCGTATATTTTCTCTGCTGTTCAACAAGCACATACGACTGCTTAAACTCTTTACCGTCAACCGTTATCACAAGGTCAAACGTATAATATCCTTTATCTTCTTTTCCCTCGTAATAAGGCTCATCATGCCAGACAACGTTACGGATGCTGTTATCTACGCAGTAAACATTACGATAAATCGTGCGGTATATCTTCAAATTTTTCGATAAATCCGTAAATATATCCTTCAACGATTTGCCGGCTTCTATCGTTTCGTCATAGATAAAGCCCTGATCGCCTCCCGCCATATATTCACAGTATTTTACCGCTCCTTTTGTTGATGTAAAGGCATCTATCAAAAAGTAATTTTCTACTTTTTTATAAACATCGACATAACTAAGCTCTAGGAATTGTCTTCCTCTTTTATATGACGAAGGTCTGAACATAACACTGTCCGTCGACGCACTGATACTCTCTATATCCAGTGTTATCTTCTCATCTTCATAAACACCGGTTATTTTTTTCGTACTTGCATCTTTTATGTCCTCTGTGTCCACGTCTTTATCTTTAAAATAATAATAACTGAAATGGGAACTATCGCCATTAGGGTCTTTTGCTAAACCTCTCTCCAATCCATACTCTCTGTCATCTGCCTGTAACGTAAGCAGCGTAAATCCATTATCAAATACCTTCTCTTTGGTTTTGTCCCGCGACAGACCAAGCATCATTTTAGCAGTCTTTGTATACTCTTTGCCATCGAGTGCTGCTGTTATTGAAAAAGTATAACTGCCTTTTCCCTTTGATGTTTTTTCGTTCCACTCGACGTCCGAAACCGATTTTACCTCTGCCTTCTTTCCATAGCAATAAACCGTAAACTCACATTTTGTCACATCCGGCACGATGTCTTTCAGAGAATTTGCCTCCCCATCACACACGTAAATATTATTATAACTTAAATAATAATCGACTTCTTTTTCAAAAGCAATTGAGCTGATGATGAGTTCTTCATTTTCCGCATAAAGTCCCTGATTGTTTCTCACCGGTTCTACCGTTGGTCCCGGTGTCTCATCCGGCGGAAGCATCGTCTGTTCCGGCACCTTGGTCGGCAGCGGTGTCGGACTCGACGGCAGAACCGGTTTTTCGGTCGGCTTTGGCGTCGGAGTCGACGGCAGAGACGGTTTTGCGGTCGGCTTTACCGTTGGTTTTGCTGTCTTTTTACCGTTATTCTTGTCTGCATTTTGATTGGTTCCGGCTTTCTTTACCGTCACTTTACAGACAAACTTTTTCTTGCCTACTTTCGCCTGCACCTTTGCTTTTCCGGCTTTTTTACCATGAATCGTGACACCGGTCTTTTTCTTTTTACTCAGTTTCACATTTTTCTTGCCGGATACAACCGTCCACTTCACTTTCTTTTTGTTGTTTTTCAACTTAACCTTAACGGTCTTTCCAACCGTTATCGTTACTGATTTTTTGCTCAGTTTCACCTTCTTCTTGGCTGCGAGTACATTTTGCGGCATCATCGTAAATGCCAGTACAAACACAAGCAAAACGGCGAGTTTTCGTCTCATTTTTCTCATATCATATCCCTCCATGTGTAATCAAACAATTTCATCGTTTTACTCTCCTAACTCCAAATTCCTCTCGACAGATGCATTGGTAATCGTTACGTCTGCTGCGGTAACGATTCCGGAATCCAAGGACACTTTTATCTCATACTCTCCCGGCTCTACATAGAATTCATATTTCCCTTCATCAAATGTATAGCTCGAAAGTTCTGTTGCGTCTCCCTTTTTGTGCAAGTACACCCATGTATCATCGGACACCTCGGCTCCATTTACCTTGCAGCTACCGGATATCTTATACACGTTTGTATTGATAACAACAGTATCGCTTGAACCATCCACTGTAAAGCCATAGTCTCCTATACTTGGCATACAGTAATAATCAACACACTGGTAATCACCGGTTGGCAGCACGATGCGTGATGTATAATCCCCAGACTCATCATCGTCCATATAGTAGTAAATGCTGCTCGTACCCTTATTTGCAAATTTAAGCCTCCGTTTCGGATATATCGATATCAACTCATCTTCTGCATCAAGCATTTTAATTTTTACATATTTGTACGGCATCGTTAAATCTTTCACTACATTAGAATCGGTAACTGTCATCCTGCCAACCGATTTCCCGTTGTGCAAAAACTCATATTCACCGGCTAAAACGTCAAATTTGAAACCGGATATATCATCCTCATCAAATTTTGGCGCCATAATTAATTTCTTGTAAACCACCTCATTTCTCATAACCAAAATCTCGTAATTTCTATACATGTCTTTTGGAATTTGAAGTCCTGCCATATCTAACAGCTCACCCTTACAGGAATACATCTCGTAATCCTTTGTCATCTCACCAAGTGACACTTCAATGGTATCAACTGTAGCATCTTCTATTTTTACATAATAAGTACCCGGCTTTAAATAGACGTTGTACGTATCAAATACGGAAAATGCCCAATAGCAATTATTTTCATCCTCGGTATCTACAAATTTATAATATCCGGAACCTTTTCCGGACACAAGTGCAAGTTCCATCTTGATATCATATGTTCCACTTCCGGTTACTTCCACGGTGTCAACTGGGCAATCACAGGATTGAACCGTGTATGTTCCTTTCTGCACATATGCGTAATAACGGTTGTCATCTCCCAGTAAATCTCTCAAATAAATGCAGGAAGACTCCTCTGATTCAAAGTTAAAGCCCGGAACATCCGGCGTATTCGCACCTGTTCTTGTCACCTTTCCGGTGATTTTATAAACCGGAAGTTTCTCATTATGCACTACATCTCTGTCCTCTACCGTAAACGTCTGCCCCAGTTCAAACTCATAGGTGCCTTTTTGTAAATCCGTTTCGAAACATCCGTTCTTATCCGTCTCAATCGTGTATTCACATTCCTCATCGCTTAACTTAGACAATAAAACTTCTGCTTCTGCAATCGGCAGTCCATCTTCTGTTGTCAATTTTCCGGACACTGCATAGGTTTTCTGTTTTTCCACCAGCACATACGACTGCTCATTTTCCTGTCCATCCACTGTAAGTACAATGTTAAAGGAATAATAGCCATGGTCCGTTTTGTCGTCATAATAAGGCTCATCGTGCCAGACCACATTGCGAATCTCAATATTTTCATTATTCCAATATACATTATTATAGACTGCACGGTAAATCTTTAAGTCTTCCACTACATTAGCAAATATGTCTTTTAATGTTTTTCCTTTTTCTAACGCCGGCTCATATACGAAACACTCTTCACTGTATCCCGGATATAAATTCACCTCACCTTTTGTTGCAGTAAATGCATCTATGTAAAAATGAGAATCTGTCTTGGCATCAATGTAAACCATACCTGAACCGACTGCCAGATTATCTTTCGCAAAGGAATCACTAATAACGCTCACAAAATAATCATCGCAGACTTCTTTTCTTGCATTCACTGTATACTGCTGTTCCTCGTAGACACCAACAAGTTTAATATTTTCTGCATTTTGAATCTTTGAAGTATTAACTTCTTTATCTTTAAAATAATATCCGCTTTCCCCTTCTTCATCATGCAGACTTTGTTCTAATTCATACTTTTCACCATCTGCATCCAAAGAAAGCCATGTCATACCATTCTCCGAGCCTTCCTCTGAATCCTCGCGGACAAGTTTCATCGTAACTGTTTGCTTATACTCCTTACCGCCCTGCACAGCCGTAAGCAGGAATGAATAATACGGCTTCTGCCATTCCTCATCGTCATGCCAGACAACATCGGTAATTGACTTTACTTCCGCCTTTTTACCGTAACAATAAACGTTATATGTACATTTTGTCACGTCCGGCACAAACTCCTTCAGGGAATCAGCCTCCTCGGAGATTACATAAATATCATTATAATTCAGCGAATATGACGGAACATCTTTTTCAAATGCAACGGAACTGACAATCAACGGCTCTTTTTCGGCATAAAGCCCCTGATAATTTGACTCCGGTTTCACCGTTGGCGCTGGTGTCTCATCCGGTGGCATCATCGTCTCAATCGGCGTCGGATCCGGCTTATTGTCCGGCTTTGGTGTCGGAGTCGACGGCAGAGACGGTTTTTCGGTCGGCTTTGGCGTCGAAGTCGATGGCAGAACTGGTTTTTCGGTCGGCTTTACCGTTGGTTCTGCTGTTTTTTTACCATTATTCTTATCTGCATTTTGATTGGTTCCGGCTTTCTTTACCGTCACCTTGCAGACAAACTTTTTCTTGCCGACTTTTACCTGCACTTTTGCTTTTCCGACCTTTTTACCCTTAATCGTGACACTTGTTTTTTTCTTTTTACTCAGTTTCACGTTTTTCTTGCCGGATGTAACCGTCCACTTCACTTTCTTTTTGTTGTTTTTCAACTTAACCTTAACGGTCTTTCCAACCGTTACCGTTACTGATTTTTTACTCAGCTTCACCTTCTTCTTGGCTGCGAGAACATTCTGTGGAATCACAGAAAAGCTCAGCACAAACACAAGCAAGAAAGCAACTGTGCCTCTTACTTTTTTCATATTATATCCCTCCATTGTGTTATAGTAAATTGTGTTTTCTTAATTTTATATGAAATTGTTAGGGGCGTCAAGAAAAATAAGAGTGAAATTTCATCCAGAACCAGTTATATGCAATTGCTAGATAATTCTGCGCTGCATCTTAAGATAACTTTGAATATAATTTCATAAAGTGGCTCATAATCTTTCCGTGTATCTGCAATTTCCAGTGCTTTACACATTTGACGCTGACCCCCTTTCCAAAACTGCTTACTATAAGCATATAGTAAATTCGTTATAACCATTTTTTAACAACAACTCAACATCTAAATATTGACTTCTGTGTAATTCATATTATCGGGGTTTTACCTGTGTGTCAAGAAAAGTTGAAAGCGTACTACATCTTTAGGAGGCGTAGTACGCTTTTTTTATTCTACTTACTCTTTTTTACCAATTGTATACTTCCGAAATCGTAGTATGATATTTTTCCAACTGTTCGGCATTTTCTTTCATAAAATAATCTCTTAACTGGCTATCTCTTACATAAATTGTTGTATTATTCCATATAATTCTTTCCAATACCCAATGATAATGATAAGCATTTTGCTGGCTTTGATACCAATCATATGTTTGATCTATATACACATTTTCAACCTGAATATAACCATAAATTCTATAAAGTGATTTAGGTAATACAATATTTTTTAAGTGTTGTACATCTATAATGTCTTTAATATAATCAACACCCTCTGGCACAGAATAGGAAACATCTTGTTTGACAAAAGGATATAAAAGTAATTGTTTCATATCTTTCGAATGTAAGACACCATCCTGAGATTTATAATTCTTATTCTGACCATCAACCTCTATTTCACTTAAATTTGACGTACCATACGAATCGCTGAAACAAGGAAAACTTTCCACCGATGCTGGTATATATATTTTCCGGAATCCATGTATAACATTTCTAAGGGCTCCACCTCGAACTTCCTTTACTGTGTCCGGAATCTGATACTCGGTATCCGCTTTGGCACATGGATATTTTACCAGCACCGTCTTATCCTTATCAAACCAAACTCCATTTTCAGAAGAAAAGTTTTCATTTTCATCACTAATATTAATTTCTTTTAGTGATGACCAACTATCGGAATCATCTAAACCATAACCAATGCTATATAATGAATTTGTTTCTTGTGGAATATATCTCAAATACTTTGACAACGTAATTGCTGTTATTTGATTATTACGAATCTGTTTATTAGCAGGATTATCGTAAACCTCGCAATATTCATTTATAACCTTCCCCCCATCTATTGTATCTGGAATACGAATCTTATCTTCTGTACTGTATAACTCATATATCTCCGCAATCTCCCCATTTGAAATATATGAATACTGCTCATTTGTTTTTTCCTCAGCAACGGAGACTTTTATTCGTTTTGAAACTGTATTCGTATTACTCCATGCTCCTTCTGTGTAAGATAAAGTCGCATTATAATCACCTACTGCCGTTGTGTCCACTCCTGTAATCGAAAAACGACTATACGAAGATTCCTGTATATTGTTATTATTATGTAGTTCCTTATTTGTACCGTCCGATAATTTAACACTTATCTTGCCAAACTGTCCAAGCGTGTAAAAACTCAAATTACGCTCTGATAATGCCGTACTTGTCTTAGCAACAATAGCATCATCATACTGTGTCAATAATTCTACTGCTTTTGCCTCCGGTTTTTGGGTCGGCTGTGAAGAAGTTTTACTTGTTGGTGCCGGTGTTTGAACTGGTTTTCCTGTTGGTTTTTGTGTCGCAACACTGCTCTTATTGGTTTTATTCTTTACCGTCACCTTGCAGACATACTTTTTCTTACCCACTTTTGCCTGCACTTTGGCTTTGCCGGCTTTCTTTCCTTTAATCGTAACACTTGTCTTTTTCTTTTTACTAAGCGTCACATTTTTCTTGCCGGAAGTGACTGTCCACTTCACCTTCTTTTTGTTGTTTTGCAGTTTGATTTTTACTGTCTTTCCAACGTTTACTGTTACCGTTTTTTTGTTCAGTTTTACTTTCTTCTTTGCAGCAAAAGCACTCTGTGGGAATAGAGATAATGCCATTGCAAAAATAAGTAAAAGGATCAGTGATTTTTGTTTTCTCATTGTGAAATCCTCCTTAAATTTTGTTATGTTATAGTATCCTACACTAACAGCATTCTTTTAATCTTTAACGAATTTACCATCAGCTAAAAACGCTCTTCCCACACCATCACCATCCACCATAGAAAATTCTACCTTAACTTTATTTGCACCTGTAATATCACAATCAAACTCATAGGCCCCCCATTTCTTTTGTAATAATTTTACTCTTATATTTTTGCACCCCATCTAAAACACTCGCATCACAAATAGATATTTCTGTTGGTTCATTATTTTCAATTTTAGTAGGAGTTATTGATGGCGTAAGTGTTGGAACCGAAGATTCGATTGGTGGAATCGTCTCTTTTGGTTTTGGAGGATGTGACTTTGATAACATACCTCCTATCAATAAGATTACAAGCATTACGATCACCGAACTAACTGCTTTTGATGTCGATTTTTTTAGCATATCTAAAAATCCAAGCACCTAATATAATAATTATAATCACAATTTTAACCACTATATTAGACGTAAAATTTGATATTACACTTAACGCATTACTCAACACTTCCAAAATTTTTGTTATCACACATTCACCTCCCTTTTCTAACTAATTTTCTATGAATCATTGCATGCAATTCCTAAAAACTATTTACCCTGCACTCATCCAAATCATGACACTTCATGCAACCGTATAACAAATCACCTGATTGTTATATACATTTTCCCCCAAGTCTTTTCCTATCAAAAATACTTCTCAATCGTTTTCTGCATCCCTCTCGCCACAGGGAGTACCACATTTCCTGCGACGGTACACTCCCGATACCCAACTCCCATAAGGTAGTCTGTATTAATCACATAACTGTGATGAATTCGAATAAAGTTATCCGGCATCTTCTCCAAAAATGCAGCTAATGTCATGCGGCTGTGAACAGTTCCCCATCCATTGGTTGTGATATACAAATCATGGTTCAGTATTTCCGCATAAATAATCTGCTTGATGGGTAATCGAAGCTTTTTCCCCTCACTGTAAAAGTAAAACATGATATTCTCCTCGAAACGCTTTTTCCACCCCTTTTCTATATTCCCATAGTATACAAAATCCCCTTACCAACTTTTTTCAAAATATTTAGGATTTCTAAAAAGGTATAAAAATCGGGTGTTGTGTCGTAACTAACGGCTCTATCGACGTAGATGGTAATATTTTCCTCTCGATAAATTTGAAATATAAGAATCGTACAAAAAAGACAGCTGCCGCTGATTTTGCAACAACTGTCACCTTAATGATTCATATTTTCTTAAAGTCCCATTTCCTCGCAGATATCCCCATACCAATACACTTCATCCTGCTCAATATAATAGAGCATAATAGCATCCAATTCAAACCTTTCATCCAGCCTGCTCATATTGCATGCGGTCAATGTCGCCTCGGAAAGGCGCAAACGTGTTATGTTTCCATTTATAACTAAGTGCCACAATAAACCCGGCATTCTGCATCGTAATTCCATACGCCATTCCGACAAACAAGTAACTGCACAAAATCGGAATGGACTTGATAAATCCTCTACGAACGGCTTTCATGTTCTTCCTTCTCCCTGTCAATAAACATCATAATAAAGGCGGCAAGCAAAAAGAATGCACACACTAAAATTGCCTTTTCCTGGATATAAGAAATGCATACATTTCCAAGTACGGCACCGATAATAAAGCACACAATCACTCCGTAGTAAAGGATGCTCTTTGACAAACACTTTTTCTCTTTCGTATGCATATAATCGCACAAGTTCTGTGTACCGCTGCGAAGATTTCCGATACACATCGTAGTCGCAATTCCGTTTCCGTGAATCTTACGGAAACTCTCTACCTGAATTCCGCAGGCAAGTGACGTTAAACTGTTTGCTAAGAGATTAAGAGAAACCGGAATAAAGCACACACCGGCAAGGACAATTGCCTCTAACAATACAGAAATCTGCCGCCAGTGAAGCCTTTTTTTCTCATCCATCCGAAAACGCACCAAATCAGCAAGCATAATTCCCGCTGCAAACGCAAGTACCGGAAACAAATACCGCACAACTTCCGGCCAGTTTCTTTCAGATATGCTCACACCAAGCAACAGCATATTTCCCGTCTGTGCATTCGCAAATACATGGTCGCGCATGATGTACGAATACGCATCCATAAATCCACCGGATGCTGCTAACACGATTCCTAACTCAATAGACTCTGACATCTGCTTTGCTATTTTTTTCATTCCTATCGCTCCTTTATCACAATTGTATCACCCGGTGCAAACACCGTGTTTCCATTTGGAATAATTAATTCTTCCCCCCGCTGAATCATCACGACTAATTTCCCTTTTCCGAGATGAATCCGCGATAAACTTTTGCCAACCCATTTGTGGCTGCCGTCTAACTCAATTTCAATCAGCCGCACACCATCCACATCACCCGGTGCCTTTGCACTGAGAATCAATGTGTCGCCCGGCACAAGCACAGTGTCTCCGTTTGGCGTCACATCTTTTTCATCCCGCTGAATCTGAACGAGAAGCGTCTCCGGCGGCAGTAGAATATCTTTAATCTTACTGCCCGCCCACGGATGATTTTCTTCAACCGTAAACTGGATAAATTGAACCGGCACCTCTTCGGTATAGTCGGTAAAGGTCTTTAATACGTCTTCTTTATCATCAATCATATGAAGCATTTTCGCCACATACGGAAGCAGTGTTCCCTGCAAAAGAATGGAAAAAAGCACGATGAAAAATATCATGTGAAAAATGTCGTGTTCAAACACCGTGCCGCTGCTCCTTGCCATTATCGCAAACACAATGGACGCCGCTCCGCGAAGTCCCGCCCACGAAACTAATATCTGCTGCCGCCATTTGCTTCGGAAAGGCGTTAATAGCAAACATACAACCGCAGGTCTGGCAACAAACGTCAAAAACAGCGCAATCATCAGCGACGGAAAAACAACCGCCGGCAGTGCCGATGGAAATGCCAACAGCCCAACAAGGAAAAAGACTAACATCTGCATCAATCCGGTCACACCGTCAAAGAAATGTACCAGCGACTTTTTATTGTCCAAATCCGCATTTCCCAGTACAATACCAAACAAATACGCACTCAGGTATCCATTGCCGCCAACTGCGGAAGGAACCGCATACGCCAAAAGCACGAAAGCAAATACTAAAATAGTATCAAAGCCTTCTGTCGTAACCTGAAATTTTTTCAAAACGAAAATCGTAATTCCCGCCATCAAAGCACCGATTGCCACACCATAAATAATCTGCGCAAACACCGTATAGGTAATGGCTCCCGCACTGATTTTGCCACCACTAATCAAACCAAACATAATTGTAGTAAGCATATAGGAGCATGGGTCATTACTACCGCTTTCCACCTCTAAAAGAGAGGCAGTCCGGTACTTTAAGTTCAATCGTTTAGAACGCAGAATCGAAAACACCGATGCCGCATCGGTCGAGCTTATCAGCGAGCCAATCAAAAGACTCTCAAGCAGTCCGATGTGAAGTGCATAGTAACAAAACAATGCCGTCAGCCCCGCCGTAAGAACAACACCGGCAGTCGATAAAATAACCGCGCGCAGAGCAATTGGTTTTGCAGCGCTCCATTTTGTTCCAAAACCACCATAAAACATAATAAAAATCAGGGCAATGGAGCAGATTTGTTCTGCCAGTTCAAAGTTTTCAAACGAAATCCGAATGACACCATCCGAGCCGAAAAACATACCAAGCACAATAAAAATCAAAAGCATCGGAACACCAATGCGGTTCGATATTCGGTTCCCTACTAAACACGCCAGAATCACAATTGATACGAAAAGAATTGCAAATGTCATAGTACTTCCTTTCTTTGTCGTTTTTTCGGTTACTTCTTAATCGCCCACCGCATCTTCGTAGAACGTGCCCGCCCATTTTGTGCACATTCTTTCGCCGAAGGGCGTATCACATCTTTTGCATAATCGCTGTAAATACCAGCTTTGTAGCCGGACTTTAGCGCCTTTTTTACAAGACGGTCTTCGCCGGAGTGGAAGGTAAGAATTGCTGCCCTTCCGCCGGGTTTTATGCATTCCGGTAATTTTTCCATAAATTCATACAATACTTCAAATTCATTATTTACATCAATGCGCAGCGCCTGAAAGACCCGCTGACACGTTTTTTTGACTGTATCTTTGCGCTCCTTTTCCGGAAGAAACATTAACGTCTTTTCAATGACATCACGCAGTTTCTTCGTCGTGTCCATCCGGTTTCCTCTGCGGATTTCATCGGTAATGGCCTTTGCCAGCTCCTCACTGTAAGGTTCATCTGAGTTTTCATACAGCATCCCGGCAAGCTCCTCTTTCGTAATCGTGTCAAGCCGTTCGGCAGCACTGATTCCTTCCTTTTGGTTTAACCTCAAATCAAGAGGACCTTCTACTTTAAAGGAAAATCCACGCTCAGGATTATCAATCTGCATGGAAGACACACCCAAATCGGCAAGCACAAAATCAAATCCGCCTGCCTCCTTTGCGATTTCGTCAATCGTACAGAAATTCTGCAGTTTTATTGTGAGAATGTCTTCGCCGTATCCCTGCTCCAAAAGGCGTTTCTTCGTCTTAGCTGATTCTTCCGGATCCACATCTGTCGCATAAATATGTCCCCTGCCCTCTAAACAGGCAAGCATTGCTTTTGTGTGCCCGCCATAACCAAGTGTCGCATCAAACCCGGTCTGCCCCGGCTGAATCTGCAGAAAATCCAGAATTTCCTGTACCATAATCGAAAGATGCATCCCTGCCGGTGTATTTCCCTTGCGAATCACATGCTCAATCATATCCTGATACTTCTCCGGCTGGTGTTCCTTATATTTTTCCTCAAATTTCTTCGGATATTTTCCACTGTAATGTACTCGTCTTTTGTGCTTTTTTTCTTCCTGTGGCATCATTTTCATCCCTTCTTTGCATTTTCTGCTTTATGATACAATATTCAGCGTATATAGGTCAAGTAAGCGCTTAAATATTTTATGACAAAATTCATGATTTATGGTGATTTTTTAATTTTTTGCAACTTTTTTTAATTCTCATTCGTAATATTTGTATAACTCAAAGGAACAATTAAACTTATACAAAAAAAGGAGGCAGCAATCCGCCATCTTATTTTACCAAAAACAATTACCACAATTGGAAGTTACACCTTTGTCGGTTGTTCTTCCTTATCCCGGATTGATTTTAATCATACAGAAAGACTGCACATTCAACAGTATGCGTTTGCAGACTGTGACCATTTGCAGGATCTGGATTTAGAAATTATTACTTTAGACAATGCTTTAATTCTCGAACAGCGAAATGAAAACATCTTAAAATATGGATTGGTAAAAATCCCAACACCTGCCTGTATTGTTTTATACAATGGTATGAACGAAAATGTATTAAATGGTTGCAAAACGCTAAAAGATTATGTTATACTAATCTCAAAAATACGGGAAAATTATAACGAAATCGGAGACTTGGCAAAGGCAATACACAAAGCAGTTGACTATTGTATTGACGCAGACCATTTGCGCTCGTTTCTGATTCGAAACCGAGCGGAGGTAGAGCCTATGTTGTTATCAGAGGGTACGGTGGAAGAATACGTGGATAGCATGAACGAAGTCAAGGAACAGGAAATTGAGCGGCTAAAAAAGGTAGTTCAGGAAAAGGATGAGGCATTATCACAAAGAGATAGTGAAATCGCTCGATTAAAAGCCTTACTTGCATCAAAAGAAATTCCATAAATATCATTTCCACACTTATTAAATACCAACCTACCATATTTGCAGTTTCCTATAATTTTATCCAATTCCTTTTTGTGCTTCACAAAAAATGTACTTTGTTTTTCTCGTCCCAGCGTCTGCCAGTCACCATCCTCACAAATTAAATCCTGCGTAGAACCCAAGTAATCCGGAATTGGTTTCGTATCTGAAAAATAGCAGTTATTATACCACTCCGGGTCCTTCCATTGCCGATATAGAGTTATTCCGTCCAAACGAACAATCTCTTTATCCTTAATTTTTTTCCACTTCTTTTCCATGTCTTTTTCTTTAACATAATGTGTAGCAACTAGATAATCCGGCATTTCCGATGCCAACAAATCAACTGTATCCGGCACCCTTTCCTCCAGATAGCCAAACAGGTATCCATTTCGGCAAGTAACTTGTGAGTAAGGCACTTCATATTCTGCCTTCTTTTTGAGAGAATAATCGTATTTCAGCAAATAATACTTTAATGCTCTTCTTTCAATAAGTACATAAAGATACTTTTCGCTGGCTGTTATCATCCATGGGTCTTCAGAAAGCCCTGTTTCTCGAAGCGGTTCATTTTTTTCATTTCCCACAACGAGTTTAACCCCATCATAAGTATCACCAATCCATGCAGTCCCATGAGGTGTCTTAATGTGGTTTCTCACATACTCAATTCCGTATTCTATTGGTGGCTTTAATAAATCACAGCCGGCAAGCAGCATCACCAAAAGCAAACACACACATGCAATATGTATCTTTTGTCCTTTAAAAATTTTCTTCATAACCCCCCTTACTCTATACTTACTACGAATTTTTCTTCATCCGATAATATAGTATTTTTTTCCGTCACTTCAAAATATTTTCCAGAGCTATTTTTTACCGGGCTTATGCCGCTTCCTTTTTTTATATCTCCCCATGCATATATCTCTCCATAATGGGAGCAGTTAAATATTTTCTGTGTCTTTTTTGCATCCAAAAGAGCCTGTGTATAAATTGCATTTCCCTTTCGGTAAATCACTTCTTCTGAATTTGCCAAACCAAGCAATTCTCCATTCGTAAATGTTTGCAAAATTTTAAACTTCTTACTTTTAAAATAATAGCAAAAAGTGAATGCCTTTTTTATATCTTTCAAATCAATTCCTTTATACATGTTATAAACCCAGCCATCCTTAAAAACATTGCAATAGCCATATATGTTATCACCATCCTGTAACATACTCATGTCGAATTTTTCATTCGTCAAATTCAACTCTTTCAAAATTTTGTTCTGTTTTTTTCTGCTGAAAGTATATGGTTCTGCTGTGTATCCATCCTGCTCTATTCCGGAAGAACAAATTTCTCTCCCACAAAATAAAGGAATTGTTTTATTATTAGAAAAATATGGCACATCATGACGTAAATCATCTTCATGCCTATATAAAACAACAGAACCGACTTTCTCCTTCTTTTTTTTCGTAGAAATTTTATTCCATTGATTTTTCCAATTCTCTTCCTTAACATAATGTGTTGCCTCAATATAACGTGGCGTGAGATAAAAAAATACACGGTCATAATCTTCATTGCCATCATCATACCCAAACAAGTACCCGTCTTTATAATATATATTATGGTACATTGTGTGATTGACTTCTTTTAAATTCATTTGCAAATCATACCGGCAAATAATTCTTACGTCCGCTGTTTTTTCACTAGCCATTACTTCTACTACAACATAAATCCAATTGTCACTAGCAATTATTTGATTTACATTTGCATTCTTGTATGGCAGCGCAATATTTTTGATTATCTTTGGCTTATCATTTACCATTTCCCCATAACAAATATTTCCACTCTCTGAATTATAAACAACAATATGATTTCCAATTTTAACCGAATCAGCTCTATTTAACACGTCAAATAAATCTGTCTCTTGATTATCTGTTTCCAAATTTGAACAGCCGGCAAGCAGCATCACCAAAAGCAAACACACACATGCAATATGTATCTTTCGTTCCTTGAAAATGTTCTTCACAAATTAACCTCCTGCTCTAAATACTTTCATCCGCAAACACCTGCCGAACTTACACTACAAAAAGGCAAGCTGACCAAAGCCAACCTGCCTTTCTGGTTTTACGCTTTTAACACATTATAATATTCGCCAAGAATTGCTTTCTCTAACACCGTCCTCATACCACTATGAATCGGATGTGCAACATCACGGTATTCACCATTTGGCATTTTCTTGTTCGGCATTGCGACAAATAAGCCCCGCTCTCCTTCAATTACCTTAATATCATGAATGGCAAATGCCTCATCCAAAGTAATTGAAGCAACCGCTTTCATTTTCGCATTCCCGTCCACAATCCGGACGCGAACATCTGTTATCTGCATCGTATCCTCCCTTCATCTGTACGCTACATTACATAACGCTCATTCTTCTCCTGAATGATTTTAACGTCATCCGGACTTCCGACATAGTTGGAATTTGCCCGAATGGTTCCATGACTCTCTACGATACAATTTTCAATATAAGTGTTATCCCCAATGTAGACTTCATTTAAAATTATCGAGTTTCGTATTGTACAATTGTTGCCTATATAAACTTCCTTAAACAAAACGGAATCTTCAACCTCACCATTGATGATACAACCACTTGACACAAGGCTGTTCTTAACTTTTGCGCCAACATTGTATTTAGCCGGAGGTAAATCCTCAATTCTTGATGCAATCTGTGGGTATTCATTAAAGAAATACTCTCTTGTTTTGCGGTCTAAGAAATCCATATTTGTCTTAAAATAGGAATCAACCGTTGTTACATTGCTCCAATAGGAGTCCAACGGATAGGCATAAAATTTCTTGACTCCTTTGTAACGGATAAAAATATCCTTTACCAAATCGAATCCATCTTCCGCCCCTGCACGCTCAATCATCTCAATCAACTGTCTGCGGCGGATTACATAGATTCCGGTAGAAACCAGCGTTTTCGAAGTCACAAGCGGCTTCTCTTCAAACTCGGTCACCCTGCCTTCGATGTCAACCGATACGACACCAAACCGGCTCGGGTCATCTACCGTTCCCAAGTCCTTCGTCACGATGGTAACATCAGCATTTTTCTCAATGTGATATTCCAAAAGTTTATTCATATCCATCTTGTATACACAGTCACCGGATGCAATAATTACATACGGCTCATGACTTGATTTCAGAAAATCAATGTTTTGCGCAATGGCATCTGCGGTTCCACGGTACCAATAACTATTGTCATGTGTCTGTGTCGGTGTGAATACAAACAAACCGCCTTTTTTACGTCCAAAGTCCCACCATTTTGATGAGTTCAAATGCTGTGTCAACGACTTTGAATTGTACTGCGTAATGACACCAACTTTGTTAATCCGGGAACTGGACATGCTGCTAAGTACAAAATCGATGCTGCGGTATCCACCGGCAATCGGCAGTGCTGCTGTCGCACGATTTTTTGTCAGTTCTTTCATGCGGGTACTGGACCCACCTGCTAAAATCAATCCTATTGCTCTCATTACATGTCACCTGCCTTTATCAAAGTTTCGCCACCTGCTAAGGTGTTATCCGGGTAATCTTCAATGGTTGTCTTACCCGCTATGGCAGTGTTTTTACCGATGGTAACGCCATCCGGAATCACGGTTTTTTCGCCAACCGTAACCAGGTTAAAGGCATAGACATCCGGCTTTAGTTTGTTTGGAATGTCATCTTCGCCCGCACCGAGCACACAATTTTCTCCAATTATCGAACCCTCTGCAATAATTGCACGGTCAAGAACGGTATTTTTACCAATTCTCGCAGAATTCATAATAATCGAATCACGCACTACAGCGCCTTCCTCAATGACAACATCCGAACCAATCACAGAACTATGGACTTCTCCATAAATCTCACAGCCGTCACCCACAATGGCTTTGTCAATCACAGCATCTCCTGCAATATACTGTGGACGAATCCATTCGTTACTTGTGTAAATCTTCCAAAACTCTTCGTACAGGTTAAATACCGGAATCAAGTCAATCAATTCCATATTTGATTCCCAGTACGAACCAAGCGTACCAACATCCTTCCAGTATCCATTGTACTCAAAGGCAAAAATGCGGTCGCCTCTTTCGTGGCAGTAAGGTAAAATATGTTTACCAAAGTCACAGCCCTTCTGGTCTTTCAACTGAATCAGGGCTTCTTTTAACACCGGCCATGAGAATATGTAAATTCCCATAGATGCCAGATTACTGCGTGGATGCTCCGGTTTTTCCTCAAATTCCAAAATACGATGGGTATCATCTGTAATACAGACACCAAACCGGCTTGCCTCTTCAATCGGCACCGGTATCGTCGCCATCGTAATGTCCGCGTGATTTGCCTTATGGAAATCAAGCATTACCTGATAATCCATCTTGTAAATATGGTCACCACCAAGAATTAATACATAATCCGGGTTGTAATACTCCATATAATTCAAGTTCTGGTAAATCGCATTTGCGGTTCCGGTGTACCACTCGCTGCTTGTGCTTCTCTCATACGGCGGCAGGATTGACACGCCCCCAATATTGCGGTCAAGGTCCCATGGAATTCCAATGCCGATATGAGTATTCAGCTTCAACGGCTGATACTGTGTCAGCACTCCAACGGTATCGACTTCCGAGTTGATACAATTACTCAACGGAAAATCAATGATTCGATACTTTCCCCCAAAAGCAACAGCAGGTTTTGCTACATTTGCAGTCAAGACCCCCAGTCTTGACCCTTGCCCCCCAGCAAGTAACATGGCTATCATTTCTTTTTTGATCATGTTATCACCCCTGTTGTTAATATTGTAAAATAAGTATACCACATTGTTTAAGTTTTGTGAATATTTTCACAATTTTTTTTCTTATGATTCTTTGATTTTGTACATTTTGCACAAATATCGTGTGAAAATCTTAAGCATATTCACCTTTTTCCTTGTATTTTCTCCCCTGTCTATATATAATGAATCTGAGGAAACATAATTTTGTTTCCAAATAATAGAAGGAAGGGTGTCATTTATGTACGAAATCGACTTTACACATCCGGGAAAGATTCATTTTATTGGAATTGGCGGCATTAGTATGAGCGGGTTCGCCGAGCTGCTTCATTCCATGGGCTTTACCATTACCGGTTCCGACTGGCATGAAAGCAAAATCACAAAACATTTGGAATCTCTCGGCATACAAGTAGTATATGGACAAAAAGAAGAGAATATTACAAAAGATATCGATTTGGTTGTCTATACCGCAGCAGTTAAAAAGACCAATCCGGAATATCAGGCGGCTGAAAAATTAAATCTTCCGCTGATGGAGCGCGCAGTTATGGTTGGGCAGGTAATGAAAAATTATTCTTCCGCCATTGCCATTGCAGGAACACACGGAAAAACAACGACCACTTCGATTGCTTCCCACATCTTTTTGGCAGCAAACCTTGACCCGACAATTTCCGTCGGCGGTATTTTAGAAGCAATCGGCGGCAACATCCGCATCGGCCACTCCAAACATTTCATTACGGAAGCTTGTGAATACACGAATAGTTTTCTTCACTTTTTCCCTACTGTGGGAATGATACTTAATATAGAAGAAGACCATATGGACTTTTTCCATGACCTGGCAGATATCCGTCACTCTTTCCATTTATTTGCGAAACGGATTCCGGAGCATGGTACATTAATTATCAATGCGGATATTGAAAATTATGAAGAAATTACAGAAGGACTTTCCTGCCGTGTTATCACATACGGATTAGAAAATAAAGACGCTGATTTTACAGCTGAAAACATCACTTATAATGACCTTGGATGCGGCACCTTTGACGCAGTCGTACAGGGAGAAACAAAAGGGCATTTCCATCTGTCCGTAGTCGGCAGACACAACATTTCCAATACCCTTGCCTGCTTAGCGTTAGCCTCTCTCTACGGTATTAATGACGGCACCGTCCAGAAAGCATTGACTACATTCCACGGCGCAGACCGCCGCTTTGAATACAAAGGTGAAAAAAACGGATTTACCATTATTGATGACTATGCTCATCACCCGACGGAAATCCGAGCAACACTCACAGCAGCGAAAAATTATCCGCACAAAACGTTGTGGTGTGCCTTCCAGCCGCACACCTACACACGTACCCGCGCCTTTTTAAAGGATTTTGCCTCTGCCCTTTCTCTGGCAGATAAAGTAATCTTAGCAGACATTTATGCGGCGCGTGAAAAAGACCCGGGAGATATTTCTTCTGCTGACCTTGCAAGAGAATTGGAAAAACTCGGAAAGGAAGTTCACTATTTACGCAGTTTTGACGAAATCGAAAAATTTATTTTAAAAAATTTAGTCAACGGCGACCTGTTGATAACTATGGGTGCCGGAAACATAGTAGAAATTGGTGAAAATCTTCTGAACAACTAAGTTATGAACGTTATCCACAACCTTATCAACATTTAGTCGAAAGATACGGTTGTGGATATTTTTTTGTTCAAAAAAAAATGTGAATAAATTGCATTTTTTACTTGACAAGCTCAACCAACGTAATTTCGGCATATTGACCCACTCTTTCTACCAGAATAGTCTGTTTGTTGTTTTGTTATGAACATTATGCACATTATCAACAGATAAATTCTACATGAAATGTATGCACATTTGCAATTTGCAACTGTTTTTTCTTTGTGATATACTCATCCTTGCTGACAGGTAAAAAATACCTGATGGAGAAAGGGAATGAGTTTTATTATGGGATTTACAATTTCCACAACATCGAATTGCGGACTCACTTTGATTTCCAATTCATTTATTCAAAATCATATGCCATCTGCAAATGGCAATTTCGTGAAAATATATTTGTATCTGGTTATGCTCTGCCAGCATGCCGACACTGCAGGTAATTCATCCATTGATGCTCTTGCCGATTGTTTCGAATGCACAGAAAGTGACATTTTGCGTGCACTGCGTTACTGGCAGAAAGAAGGACTTCTTTCTTTCACAGAGCAAAATGGCGAGATTACTTCGATTGTTCTTTCTACTGACGCCACAGACACTGCGTCAGCAGTTACGGCAGAAAGAGAACCGGATATCGATGCTTCACCGGTAGCGGAAGAAACCGTTGTACCCGACGGCATCTCCATTCCGAACCGCCAGGAGTATACTCCTTTACAGGCGGAAGCACTGATGAAAGATATTGAAATCAGCGAGGCGATTTCGCAGGCAGAAAAGATACTTGGCACGACCCTTTCCACCACACATCTGCAAATGATTTTATATTTTATGTGTGACATCGGATTTTCACAGGAGATGATTGCTACCCTGTACCGCACGGCACACAGCCGCGGAAAGACTTCACCAAAGTATATGGAGGCAATTGGTCTTACATGGGCGAAAAAGGGGATTACAACGCCGGAGGAAGCAAAGGATGAGTCTTCTGCTTTTTCAGGTCTTTATCATGTCGTAAGCAAAGCACTTGGCTTAAATCGCTCCCTTGCTCCGGCAGAACGTGAAATCATTGATACATGGAGTGATTACGACTTCTCGGATGAAATTATTGAGCAGGCATGTAAGCGTACGGTTTTGCAGACCGGTGGCACAAACTTAAATTACATAACAAGTATATTAAAGGACTGGCACAAGAAAGGTGTCCTCACCCTTGCGGACATAGAAAAATGCGACAAGTCATTTCAGCAGAAGAAAAAAACCGGAGAGCAGAAAAACTCTGCCACACAGCAAAAAAGGAACCAATTCCAGAGTTTTCCTCAAAGAGAGTATTCCAAAGAGGATTACAGTTCACTGGAAAAACAGTTACTGCGCAATGTGCAGGCATAAAACAAACGAAAGGATCCATTTATTATGCTTTTGACCAACAGTCAGTACGAGCATCTGATGTCCCATTACTATCATCAGCAGCTCAAGGACAATTTCATCCTGAAAAAGCGCATGAAGGAAGTCTATGATGCGATTCCCCAAATGAACGAATTGGGAAACCGGATTCGTACACTTTCGGTGCAGCACGCTGCCTCTCGTTTGAAAGGACAAACCGATTCGATTGACCTAGATGCCGAGATTGATAAAATCACAAAACAAAAAGAAGCCCTGCTTTTGCAGCACGGTTACCCGGCGGACTACCTGAAACCGGTCTACGAGTGCGCTGACTGTAAGGATACCGGCTATATTGATGGCAGGAAATGCCACTGTTTTGAAAAACTGATTGTTCAGTATTTGTACTCACAGTCAAATTTGAAAGACGTTTTGGAACATGAGAATTTTTCTCATTTTAATTTGGATTTTTACCCGGATGACTACACCGAAGAGGCAACCGGCGAAACACCGCGTGACAATATGCGACATGTCTTAGAAACCGTGAAATCCTATTTATCCGGTTTTTCGGACACACCGGGAAATCTTCTGTTATACGGCAACACCGGTGTCGGTAAAACTTTTTTAACAAACTGTATTGCAAAAGAGCTTTTAGACAAGTCTCATACCGTTGTGTACTTGACTTCTCTAAAACTATTTGATATTTTAGAATCGTGCAAATTTGACCGGGACTTATCACAGACCCGGAAAAATGCTTCGCTTTCTTATTTATTAAGCAGCGATTTACTGATTATCGATGATTTGGGAACAGAATTAAACAATAGTTTTACTTCCTCTCAGCTTTACCACTGCATCGATACACGATTAACAAACCACCGTTCCACGATTATTTCAACAAACTTGTCGTTTGATGATTTACGGGAACGCTACAGCGAGCGGATTTTCTCCCGGATTACAAGTAATTATACATTATTAAAAATCACCGGCGATGACATTCGTTTGAAAAAGGCAATTATGCAACATTAAGTATGTTTTTCTTTCTGTTGCTGCAAACTATAAACCTACAACACAATATTTACACGGAGGACTTTAATCATGAGTCAAAAAGATTTGTCGAAAACAATCCCTTATGGAGACCTTGGTATTATTCCATTGGAGAGCAGCAAAGCAATCGGAAAAAAAGTGAATGATTACATTGTTGGCTGGAGAAATGAAGCCGATGTAGATTCTTCCATTCATTTTACCAATTACAAAAGGGATTCTTACATCATCAATGCCGTATGCCCACGTTTTGGGTCCGGTGAAGCAAAGGGTATCTTAAATGAATCCGTCCGCGGAAAAGATGTATACCTTCTTGTTGATGTATGTAACCACAGTTTAGCTTACACAGTATGTGGACAGGTTAATCATATGTCACCGGATGACCATTTTCAGGATTTGAAACGTATGATTGCCGCAATCAGCGGAAAAGCAAGACGAATCACTGTTATTATGCCTTTCCTGTATGAAAGCAGACAACATAAACGCAGTTCCCGCGAATCGTTAGACTGCGCTTTGGCACTTCAGGAACTGACCGCTATAGGCGTTGACAATATTATCACTTTTGACGCACATGACCCTCGCGTACAGAATGCAATTCCATTGAAGGGTTTTGAAACTGTACAGCCAACATATCAGTTTATTAAAGCCCTTTTGAAAAATGTACCGGACATTCATATGAAACCGGAAAACATGATGATTATCAGCCCGGATGAAGGTGCTATGGGACGTGCGATTTACTTTGGTAACGTAGCCGGTGTTGATGTAGGAACCTTCTACAAACGCCGTGATTACACAAAAATTGTTGAAGGACGTAACCCGATTATTGCACATGAATTCCTCGGTGCTGATGTTTCCGGCAAGGACGTTGTTGTGATTGACGATATGATTTCCTCCGGTGAAAGTATGATTGACGTTGCAACTGAATTGAAGCGCCGCAATGCAAACCGTATTTTCGTTGCTTCTACTTTTGGTCTGTTCACAAACGGTCTGGAGAAGTTTGATGAAGCTTATAAGAGCGGCTTGATTTACCGTGTCATGACGACAAACTTAGTATATCAGCCGGAAGAACTGTTACAGCGTGAGTATTACATCAATGTTGATATGAGCAAGTACATTGCTCTCCTTATCGATACTTTAAATCATGATTCCTCAATTGCGGAATACTTAAATCCAACCGAGCGTATCGAGCGCATCCTGAAGAAATATCATCAGGAACACTAATAGAAACGTGTGTCGCAAGGCGCACCTATTAAAAAGCCTGTCAAGCATTTGCCTGACAGGCTTTTTTTAGCCCTTATTTTTTATTCTACACCCTCTGCTTCCGGGTCTGCTGCCGTGTCTGCCGGAGGCTCTGTCGCAGCCGGTTCCGCTGTTGCCGGAACTTGTGTCGCCGGTACCTGCGTGGCCGGTGGTTCCGTAACCTGTGTATCCGTTCCATCATCCGGATCCACATCAACGTCATTATCATTCGAATCTGCCGGGTCCGTATCTACACTTCCACCACTTCCAGTATCTTCCTGTGGAGTCGTATAACCACTACTGCTTCCACCACCGGAGCTTCCCGATGATAACTCACCCAAATCAAATTCTTTTACATCTAAGTCTTTATGAATCTCATTCATGTACTCATGCCAGATTCGTCCCGGATAGGTGGAACCATACAAGTCAGCAACCGTTTTCGGGGAATCATAGCCAACCCAGACTGCCGTTGTATAATATGGTGTAAAACCACAGAACCAGCCGTCTTTTTTATCATTGGTTGTTCCGGTCTTACCGGCACTTGGCTGTCCATTATCAAGGCCAAGACCACGTGCCGTACCACGTTTGATTACACCGGTCAGGATATCAACCATCGCACGTGCTGAATCCTTCTTGTAAACACTCTTTCGCTCGACTTTATCGGAAACAATTTCATTTCCATCGGAATCCAAAATTTTCACAATACACGTTGGTTCCCGGTACTTTCCGTCATTTTCCAGTGTTGCATAACCGGATGCCATCTCTAACGTACTGGTACCGTATGTCAATCCGCCAAGGGATGCCGACAAGTAGTAATCCGACTTCACGATTTTGGAATAATTCATATCCAATAAATACTGCAAGCCAACTTCCGGTTTTAACTTCTGGAACAGCTGCCATGCAACCGTATTCAAGGACTGCTCCACCGCAAAACGAAGCGAAACATAACCGTAGTAACGTCCACTGCTGTTTGACGGACCGCCCTTAAACTTATAATCATGTACGGTCGTGCTTGCCGTTGAACCACGCTCCAAAGTCGGTGTATAAACAATCAACGGCTTAATTGAACTACCCGGCTGACGGTAAGACTGGTACGCACGGTTTAAGGAAAGTCCTTCCGTCTCCTGGCTTCGTCCGCCCACCAGCGCAACAACACGTCCGGTCTTATTATCGATACATACTGCTGAACCCTGCATTTTGTAGGTTCCGTTTGTCTCTTTATCCTTAAATCCGGACAAATTATGATTGACTGCTTTTTGCAGTTTTTTCTGTTTCTTCAAATCAAAGGATGTATAAATCTTATATCCTTTATTCAAAAGCATCTGCTGAGCCGTCGAGTACGCGTCATCATACTCCGTCTCATAGGTCTCTCTTTCTTCCTTATCCGCAAATGAATTTTTAAACTCAAATCCATTCTTTTTCATCAACTCGCGAATCGCACAGTAAGAAACAAACGTCTGGATGTAATCTCGTTTCTGCACTTCCTGAATGTTCAGCTTAATTTCTTCCTGATACGCCTCATCGTAATCCACCTTCGTAATCACGCCATCATCTAACATCTGGTCTAAAATACGATTTTTACGTTTGACCGTGTTATCAAAATTTTTCAATGGATTATAAAGGGTTGGATTATTTGGAATAGAACACAAAAAGCATAACTGCCCAAGTGACAATTCTTGACAGCTCTTTCCGAAATATCCGCGTGCCGCCGCCTCAATTCCATAGTAACCATTTGCATAATAAATGGTATTTAAGTAAAATTCCAGAATCTGGCTTTTGGTGTACTTCTTTTCCAGCTCAAGCGCAATAAAAATTTCCTTTATTTTACGCTCATACGTCTTCTCCGTCGAGAGGAAAACACCACGTGCTAACTGCTGGGTAATTGTCGATGCTCCCTGTGTTTTCTCACCGTTATTCTTAATCAATGCAAAAACCGCACGCATAATACCTTTGGCATCAATTCCGTTATGTGAGTAAAACTTTTTGTCTTCGGTAACAATTGCTGCATCCTTTACCGCCTTTGGTATTTTGTCCAAGGTAAGGTAATAGGAGTCTTTTTCTCCCTTTAATTTCGCTATCTCTTTGCCCTTATTGTTATACACAATCGACGTCTCGGATGAACGGAATGTATCTATGGACGACTCTTTCACAAGCGCAACCGCGTCATCCTGCATTGCGAAGATATCTTTTCCATATTTGAAATAAAAGACAATTCCGCCGACTAATATTGTGAGCAGAAACAAAAGTAATACAATTTTAAACCCAAACCAAAACTTAGGATGTTTCCGCTGTTTTTTGTTTTTTCTAGCCATCTTTACCTCCATTTCTCCCGCTTTATACTACGTGGACGCTTTGACTTATGTATCATCATACCACATTTAGCGTATCTTGGAAAGAATTTCTTTATGCACAGCCCCTGCACGGTGTTCCCATGTATGCGACTTCTCAGCCGTCTCATACGCCGCTTTCTGCATGTGCTCCCATTTCTTTCGATTTTCTAAAATCCCCTGCACCATATCCGGCAGGCATTCAAGTGCATCCAGTTCATAAAAGAAAATATCCTCTCCATCCCGTAAATTTTCTGCCAAATACCGGCTCCAGTCGGTAAAACATACAGCGCCGTTTAACATCGAATTAAATACGCGGTCATGTGCGCCATCCTTAAACCACGGCATTACATTCAAAGAAACTTTCGCCTTGCTTAACGCCTGCAGACACGCCAGTGAATCAACGCCACCCTCTTTTATCAGATTTTCCGGATGTTCACAGGGAAGAAATTCCCATCCAGCTCCAAAACAATGCACGGAAACACCGGCATCCACAAGCGTCTGCACCACTTTTCCACGAAAATAATTGCGCACATACAAATCGATCATAATCATATTTGGCATCATTTCTTTTACACCGTCTTCGGTAATATCCTCAACCTCGGAAAGCAGATGCTCACGAATTCCGATATCCATCCCCAGATGTGGATGTTTCTTAAAGTCCTCAATAATTCCGTAATAAAAATCGGCATACTCTTTGCCATGTCTCTCAATCGTCGGTTCAAATTTAGAAAGCGGCGTGTAATTTCCGGTAAATACAACGTCATATGGGCGTTCTTCCCACTTAGGCAGCGTATCTTCTTTCCACAAAGACGTTCCCGCCAGCGGTAAAAACGGACCCCGCTTAATTTCCGGAAAATAATACTGCAAATAAGCTTCATGCTCTCTGTCAATCGAAATCTGGCAGTAGTCTTTTGGCAAAAATGGCAGAAATTTATGATAGTAAAACGGATGATCAACCACAATATTGATAACCGGTATTTTTCTGTCATCAAACAAATGAATTCCCTTGCAGTCAATAAAATACCCCTCACCACAGCAGCCGTCAAAATTAAACGTCACTGCCGCTGTTGCCTCCGGTTTGGCAAACAAAAGCAATTCGGCAAGACTATCATACGATTTACACTGGTCAAAGTAAAACACTTCATATCCCAATTTACTAAAAGTCTTCCCAAGCTGCTCACTAAAAAAACTTAATGTTTCAATTCCCTTGGTAAATAAAATAATTCGTTCGATTTTCATACTGCCTCCGCTATTGATTAAATATGATCAAATGCCTTCTGTCACAAAGAGGGTATTCCGATTTTACAATCAAAATACCCTCTTTCTTATCTTGTTCATTTTACCTTACGGCAAATCAATTTCTGAATATTCTTTCGGTGGCAGTGCAGTTGTTGAATCCTTAACAAACTTGCGCACAGCCTGTGCCGCTTTCGGTATCGCAATATTCGTACCAGCACCGGCAACACAGCCACCCGGACAGCCCATACCTTCAATCAGACAGCCATCCTTTTTACCGGCCTTCGCCATAAGAAGCATTTTCTGACAGTCGGATAATCCTTCCGCATGCTCAATATAAACTTCCGTTCCCGGATAATATTCGTTAATGCAGTTTTCAATGGCATTTGCAACACCACCGGCAACGGCGTAACCACGTCCGGTTCCTGTTGCATCATGAATTGGCTCCTCTGCATCATAGGTTTCCATATCAATTCCTTTGGCAGTGAAAATCGCATCCAATTCTTCAAAGGTAATTACAAAATCCACATCACTTCGTACCGAACGGCGGGAAGCTTCCAGTTTCTTTGCCGCACACGGTCCGACAAATACAATCTTAGCTTCCGGATGACGCTGTTTAATTGTACGTGCAGTCGCTACCATCGGTGTCAGAGCACTTGAAACAGTCTCTACCATATCCGGCAGTGTTTTCTTTGCCAACATCGACCAAGCCGGACAACAGGAAGTCAACAAAAATGGAAGTTTTCCTGTTTTTACTTCATTTACATAATGTCTTGCTTCCGTAATCGCTCCGATATCTGCACCAAGTGCAACTTCAAACACTTCCGCAAAACCAATTTCTTTCAACGCTGCTTTGATTTTCCAAAGACGGACATCGTCACCAAACTGTCCGATAATCGCCGGAGCCAATTCGGCAATAACCGGTCCCTGCTTCATTGCCTGAATCAACTGGAAAATCTGGGATTTATCTGCAATCGCTCCAAATGGACATGCAGTCATACATTGTCCGCATTTTACGCATTTTTGGTCATCAATCCGGACACGTCCACGCTCATCACTGGAAATGGCTTTCACACCACATGCAGCTGCACATGGACGAACCTTCTTCGCAATTGCATCATAAGGACAGATTGCCTTACATTTTCCACATTTAATACATTTATCTTTATCAATATGAGATTTTCCGTCTACAATGCTGACAGCACCTTTCGGGCAAACCTCTACACAAGGATGTGCCACACAGCCACGGCACTGATTGGATACTTCATATACGTTATCCTCACACATATCACAAGCCGACGGAATTACCTGCATCAAAGGCGGCTCATAATATTTTTCTGCCACATTACTCTCATCCAATCCACTTGTAACGTGAACCGGTTCGTCATCCGGTCTTAATGAAAGTCCCATCGCAAGACGCACACGCTCCGAGCAGATAGCACGCTCACGGTAAATACTCTCACGGTATAAAGGCGCATCTCCCGGCGTAATTTTATATGGGATTGCCTCGATATCATCATTTATATTCTGTGAATCAAAAGCGACTTTTGCAACTTCTGTAAACACTTTCTGTCTCAGTGTCTTAATCGGGGTTTCTATTCCTCTCATTCTTGTCCTCCTTGGCGTAATTGATACAAATTCTCATAATCAATGGTAGAATATCATAGTTTCCAAATATTTTCAAGATACTTCCGATACTTCTCTTGTTCTTCTTTTGGTTCCACGATTGAAACACCCTTTCCAATCCCCGCAAGCCAACCATAAAACTGCTTGCTGACACTGATTTCTACGAATGTCCGAAACTGTGTCTCGGACTCTTTTAAAACAGGAATTTCCTTTCCAAAACGGTCAATTGCAACGCCAATCAGCGAATTATCAAAAACAAGCTGAAGCCTTTTTTTCTCCCCGGCAAACATTCCAAACGTTTTTTTGAAAAATCCGTGACATCCAGTTTTTGATATGCTGTTTCCCCTTCTCTTTTTCCCTCTTCTCTCTTTAACTGTCGAAGTTTATCTACACGGAAATATTTAATCATCTCTGCTTTGTGGTCATACGCCAGCAGATAATAATTTTCGTCTTCCCACATAAGCATCCATGGAGAAACAAGATAGCGTTCGCCACCGTGCCGCGGCACAAGTTCCTTGTTCTGATTCCATTCGCAGTAAACAAAAGTAACCGGTTGATTTTCGTGCATTGCCTGATGAATGTCATCAATCAGATAAAGGGAAGACAAATTTTCTGTTTTCACACGGTCATTGACACAAACTTGACGCTGTAACCGATTTGCCTCATGGCGGCTCGTGAAATGTTCCAACTTCTCAATCAAATTTCTGCTTTGTTTTTGCGTAATAAATTTGGACGCCTGCACAGCATCAACTAAAAGTTTTAACTCCGCCAATTCAAACTCACGGCTTCCCAGATAGTAACCCGCCGGGTTTTTCTGACATACAACATCGTACCCGAGTATCTGCAAAGCTTCCATGTCCGAATAAACACTTTTTCTTTCCGCATGAATACCATTCTGCTTTAAATACGAGATGATTTGCGGCATCGTTACCGGATGTTTTTCGTCACTCTCACTTCGCAGCAGTTCCAAAATATAAAATAATTTGTATTTCTGGTTTGGTGCTTTCGGCATCAGGATTCCTCCTCCCTTGATTCCATTACAATCTGGTCTCGCCCATGCTCTTTTCCATAATAAAGTAGTTCGTCCGCACGGTTAATCGCTTCTTCCATTTTCTCTTCATCACAGTAAGTTACAATACCAATCGTCAAAGAAATTGAGAATTCCATACCGTTATGTGAAAACTTTTTCGATTTCACATCGTCCAAAAATCCCTGCAAAACTTTTCTCGTCTCATTTACTGTTCCATCAAAACCAATCAAAAATTCTTCGCCACCCCAGCGTGCGGAAAAACCATCTTCACCAACTGCTTTCCGTAGTGCTCCGGCAACATATTTTAGAACTTCGTCACCTTTTTCATGACCATAACTGTCATTGACACTCTTAAAAAAATCGATATCCGCAATCGCAAGTGAAAAACAATCGTTATCTCTACGGTAATCCATCTGAATCTGCGCCGCACGCCGGTTCAGAAGTTTTGTCAATGGGTCACGTGACACCATTTCTTCCAATGAATCACTGACCGCCACTGCATATTCGCCCATTTGCGCCAGTTCGTCGCCTCTCTTTAAAACAATTTCCGTCATTTCATGATGAAATTCTCCATGCGCCACTCTGCCAAGAAATCTCTTAATCGCCTGAATTGCCTCCACCATTTTCTGTGCCGAAAGATTACAGATAAATCCGGCAAGAATTATGATAAACAGGCAGATAATCACATTCCCCTGCGTCATGAATCTCATGGAAGTATTCACAGACTCCGCTGACTCTCCGGCAAAACTAACACCTACAACTTCATTCTCATCATTGCGAATTGGCACATAGTAACCAAAATATCTGACTCCCATAACGTCAACATTCTGGGAAAAATATTCTTCCCCGTCTTCAATCACTTGTGAAGCAACTTCTTTATCTATGTGAGAGCCAACCAAACGATTTCCTTTTTTATCAACCAGTGTTGTAAGACATCTCTCATCACCAACAAATACCGTAACATCCGCACCGGTATCATTTTTAATATCGTCTAAAATGCGGTAATCCGATGTAATTTCTGTTTCCCCCTTATAAACCCTATCGTCTTTCTGTGAAAAATCTCCCGCATCCAACACATTATAAATACTAATCAGATTATGAGCGATACCGGACAAACTCTTTTCAATCTCAAATACCATACCTTCACGAACCGAATTCTGACTGTAAAATGTCATGACAACTCCTAAAATTGCAATCGGAACTACTGACATTTGCATGATGGTAAAAATTAGACTTTTCCTTTTTTTTCGCGCCATATCCGACACCCCCTCATTTCCATTGTATACGTTTACTCTTCGTCCTCTTCCGGCAAAGCCATTTTCTGCTCTACCATAACTTTTTCATCCAAGCAGTTAAAAATTCCATCTACAATTGCTTCGTCCGGTTTCTTCGTTATTACACTGACAACCGGGACAACAATCAAACCAGCAATCATTGCTAATGCTCCGGCGTTAATCGGTGATGCAATATAATTGATAAACATGTTAGAAACCGTAATTCCAACTCCGGCAATAAAGCTTGCCCAGACAGCCGCTTTTGTCACGCGCTTCCAGTACAGTCCATACAAAAATGGTGCTAAAAACGCTCCTGCCAGAGCACCCCAGCTGATTCCCATAAGCTGTGCAATAAATGCCGGCGGATCAAGTGCAATCACAACGGAAATGATGATAAAGAACGCAAGCAGTATTCTCATCCAGATTAACTGCTTTTTCTCACTCATATCTTTCACAAACAATGGTTTGATAAAATCAAGTGTGAGTGTGGAACTTGACGTCAGCACAAGGCTCGACAAAGTCGACATGGATGCAGACAAAACAAGCACAATGACAATTCCAATCAGAATGTCAGGCAGGCTCGAAAGCATCGTCGGTATAATAGTATCATATGCTACACTTCCATCGGCTGCTTTTGTTACACCGGAAATCTGGCTGAATCCACCAAGGAAATAGCAGCCGCCGGAAACAACTACGGCAAACAACGTCGAAATAATAGTTCCTGTATGTACTGCTTTTTCATCTTTAATGGCATAAAATTTCTGAATCATCTGTGGAAGGCCCCACGTACCCAATGAAGTTAAAATCACAACCCCAAGCAGATTCAATGGGTCCGGTCCAAAGAAGGATGCATAAGCTCCCGGCATTACGTCACTTGGCACATGTGCAAGTTCCTTCACTGCAGCCAAAAATCCGCCATGACCGGAAAGCACTGCCGCAATGACTGCCACAATACCAAATAACATAATAATTCCCTGAATCAAGTCATTCAGTGCAGTCGCCATATAACCGCCCACAATAACATATACACCGGTCAGCACCGCCATCACGACTACACAGATGCGGAAGTCGATATCAAATGCCATACCAAACAAATAGGAAAGACCATTATACACCGATGCGGTATACGGAATGAGGAAAATAAAGGCAATCATCGACGCTGCAACGCGAAGCGATTTACTGCCATAACGTTTTCCAAAGAAATCCGGCATGGTCATGGATTTCAAATGCTTTGTCATAATTCTTGTACGCCGTCCCAATACAACCCATGCAAGCAGGGAACCAAGCACTGCATTGCCAATTCCAATCCAAGTGGAAGCAAGTCCGTATTTGTAACCGAACTGTCCTGCATATCCGACAAATACAACCGCTGAAAAATAAGACGTTCCATATGCAAATGCGGTCAGCCACGGACCAACCGAACGTCCTCCCAACACAAAACCATTCACATCTGTCGCATGCTTTCTGGAATAAAATCCAATCCCCAGCATCACGGCAAAAAATACCAGTAACAAAATTACCTTAATAACCATAATAAACTCTCTCCTTCGTATGTTATCGTAACTACTCTATTACTCACTATTTTACCATAATTGCGGAGGGGTTTCCATAGCGAGTTTTTTGGTTTCAGAATTGCGTAGAAAAGTTTTGTGACTCGTGGGTCTACGTTCCACTCCGGTCCGCGCAGGTCAGAGGTTCCCCGAACCTCTTGCGCCGTTCTCACTAATCGAGCTGCGTAGCAGCAGGGGTGCTGAAACTACCAGCACCTCCTGCTGACGCGCTCAAACCACGAGTCACAAAACTTTTCTACGCAATTACTGGAATCCAAATAAACCGACCAAAAACAGTTGTCCTTCCTTCTCTCCAGTCTCCTCTTCTCTCCCAAAAGAAAAAAGTAAAAAGAAATCCCCCGAAAAGCTATATTTGCAACGCAAATATTCCGCTTTTCGGGGGATTCTTTTTATTTTTCAGCTAACTGTAACCGAATCAACGATTTTCGCAAGGCCAAATCTGCTCGTGCCATGTTTATATTTTCATCCGCACTTTTTAAGCGGCGCTCGGCTCTCGCCTTCGCCTCTGCCGCACGATTGATGTCAATTTCTTCCGGCCACTCGCAGGACTGGGCAAGAATTGTAACTTTATCCGGAGTAATTTCCATAAAGCCTTCCAGCACTGCTGCCTCTTTGAGCACGCCACCCGGCTCGGTAATCGTCATTACACCAGGTGCAACAATCGTCGTAAGCGGAATGTGATCCGCATAGATTCCGATGTCACCTTCCGTCGTCGTAAGTTCCACCATCTCAGCATCTCCGGTATAGAAAATGCGCTCCGGTGAAATCACTTCAAGACAAAATGTTTTACGTTCTGCCATGTTGTAACCACTTCCTTTCCTATCCGCCCGAAATTACTGGCGGCTCTCTTTGTATCGTGCTACAACATCATCAATACTTCCGGCATTTAAGAAATAACCTTCCGGAATCTCATCATGTTTACCATCCAGAATTTCTTTGAATCCCTGAATCGTATCGGACAACTGAACATACTTACCGGGAAGACCGGTAAACTGTTCTGCGACGTTAAATGGCTGCGACAGGAATCGCTGCACTTTACGTGCACGGTTGACAAGCATTTTCTCGTCTTCCGACAACTCGTCCATACCAAGAATGGCAATAATATCCTGTAACTCTTTGTAACGCTGCAAAATCTCCTGAACACCACGGGCAACCTGATAATGTTCTTCACCCAGCACACGAGGGTCCAACATACGGGATGTTGAAGCCAGAGGGTCTACTGCCGGGTAAATACCAAGCTCTGCAATGGAACGCTCCAATACGGTTGTCGCATCCAAGTGGGCAAAAGTCGTCGCCGGAGCCGGGTCTGTCAAGTCATCGGCCGGTACATAAACCGCCTGAACGGATGTAATCGAACCGCTCTTTGTCGAAGTGATTCGCTCCTGCAAAGCACCCATCTCTGTCTGCAGTGTCGGCTGGTAACCTACCGCACTCGGCATACGTCCTAAAAGCGCTGAAACCTCAGAACCTGCCTGTGTAAAACGGAAGATGTTGTCAATGAACAAAAGCACATCCTTTCCACCTTTGTCACGGAAATATTCTGCCATCGTAAGTCCGGCAAGACCTACTCGCATTCTCGCTCCGGGCGGCTCATTCATCTGTCCAAACACCATGGTTGTTTTATCAATTACGCCGGACTCAATCATTTCATAGTACAAATCATTTCCCTCACGGGTACGCTCACCAACACCGGTAAATACCGAATATCCACCGTGCTCTGTAGCAATGTTTGTAATCAACTCCTGAATGAGTACCGTTTTACCTACACCGGCACCACCAAACAAACCAATTTTACCACCCTTCTGATATGGGCACAAAAGGTCAATTACTTTAATACCGGTTTCCAAAATCTCCGATTCGGTAGACTGCTCTTCAAAAGAAGGTGCTTTTCTGTGAATCGGATCATACTCTTTTACTTTTGGCGGCTCTTTTTCATCAATTGGCTCGCCGAGAACATTAAACATACGTCCTAATGTTTCTTCACCTACCGGCACACAAATCGGAGCTCCCGTTGCCACTGCTTCCATGCCGCGGACCAGACCATCCGTTGGTCCCATGGCAATACAGCGAACGGTATCATCACCCAAATGCTGTGCCACCTCAACTACAAGCTTATCCCCATCCTGTCGTTTGATGTGGATTGCTTCATTAATCTCAGGCAGGTTTCCGTCCTGAAAACGAATATCCAGTACGGCTCCAACAATCTGGGTAATTACGCCGAGACTTGTCTTACTATTCTCTGCCATTTTCTACCTCCTAACTTATCGCTGACGCACCAGCAACAATCTCTGTCAATTCCTGAGTAATTGCAGCCTGTCTTGCACGGTTATACTGCAATCCCAAGGTATCAATCATCTCCTCTGCGTTACTTGTTGCAGAATCCATCGCCTGCATACGCGCACCATTTTCACTGGCCACCGCTTCCACGAGCGCACCAAAGATTAGGCTGTTTACATACAAAGGAATGATATAACCCAGAGTTTCTTCCTCCTCCGGCTCATAATTCATCTGTGCCACAGCACCCTTATCCTTCTCATCCTCTTCCTGTGCAGTCTCCTTGATATCATCCTCTGCAAATGGAAGAATTTTAATCAAAGTAGGGATTTGTGTCACGGTATTTTTAAATACCGTATACGCTAAATACACTTCATCAATGTCACCATTTTCCAACGCACCAATCACGGTCTTTCCAATGCTTACCGCATCTCCAAACAACGGATTGTTAATCACCTCGGAAAAATCACCCTGACAGGTATACCCCTGTCTCACAAGGCTTTCCAAGCCTTTTCTTCCAACCGGAAAAATAATCGTATTTTCTCGGTCAAAATCACCTTTGGTAACTAACTTGACAAGATTGGAATTGTAACCGCCCGCCAGTCCACGGTTTGACGAAATTACAATCACACCTTTTTTGCATGGTTCATCCGGATTTTTCTCTCGTTTTCCGGGATATCTCACGGTGCCGGATTTGGCAAGCATACCCGAAACCGTCTCATACATTTTGTTAAAATAAGGCTGTGTTTCTTCTGCTCTTCCCTTCGCTTTTTGAAGTTTTACAGTCGAAACCAGTTTCATTGCCTTTGTAATCTGAGAAGTGCTTTGTATACTTTCTTTTCTTCTTTTGATGTCCCTCATTGAGGCCATAGCATCACACCTCTCTTTTATTTCTCATGAATAAAATTGCGTTTATATTCCTCAATCGCCTGAATCAATTTCTTCTCTGTCTCTTCACTGATTTGTTTCTCATCGCGGATGGCAGCCGGTACTTCCGGATACTTTTCATCCACAAAACGGAACAAACCTTTTTCAAACGCAAGGACATCTTCTACCGCAATATCCAAAAGATACTGTTTTGTCGCTGCATAAATGATAATAACCTGATACCATACCGGCAGCGGCGCATACTGATCCTGCTTTAAAATCTCACGGATTCTTTCACCCTGGTCTAACTGGCGTTTTGTGTCGGCATCCAAATCGGAGCCAAACTGGGAAAATGCGGCCAGCTCGCGGTACTGTGCAAGCTCGATACGAATCGGTCCCGCAATCTTTTTCATTGCCTTAATCTGTGCCGAACCACCAACTCGGGATACGGACAGACCCGGATTTACCGCCGGACGGAAACCGGAGTTAAACATCTCGGTCTCCAAATAAATCTGACCATCTGTAATCGAAATTACATTAGTCGGAATGTATGCCGATACGTCACCTGCCTGTGTCTCAATAATCGGCAGTGCCGTCAAAGAACCGCCGCCTAATTTATCTGACAATTTTGCTGCACGCTCCAAAAGACGGGAATGCAGATAAAAGACATCGCCAGGGAAAGCCTCACGTCCTGGTGGTCTGCGAAGAAGCAATGAAAGGGTACGATAAGCAGCCGCATGTTTGGTCAAATCATCATAAACGATAAGAACATCCTTGCCGCTCTCCATCCACTCTTCACCAATCGCACAGCCTGCATATGGCGCAATGTACTGAAGTGGTGCTAACTCACTTGCGGTCGCTGCTACAACCGTTGTATAATCCATCGCACCACTCTCTTCGAGTGTCTTTACAATATTCGCAACCGTTGATGCTTTCTGTCCGATTGCTACATAAATACAAAGTACATCCTGGTCTTTCTGGTTAATGATGGTATCAATCGCAATTGCCGTTTTACCGGTCTGGCGGTCACCGATAATCAACTCACGCTGACCTCTTCCGATTGGAACCATGGAGTCAATCGCCTTAATACCTGTCTGCAGCGGTGTATCTACCGATTTACGGGAAATAACACCTGATGCCACACGCTCAATCGGACGAATCTTATCCGTATTTACCGGACCTTTACCATCAATTGGCTGTCCGAGTGCATTCACAACGCGGCCTAACATTGCGTCGCCAACCGGCACCGTTGCCACACGACCTGTCGTCTTAACCATGTCACCTTCGTTAATGTTTGCCGAATCACCAAGTAAAACCGCACCAACATTATCTTCCTCTAAGTTCATGACCATTCCGTACACTTCATGCGGGAACTCTAACAGCTCACCCTGCATTGCCTTCTCCAGTCCATGAATACGGGCAATTCCATCGGCAACCTGAATTACCGTTCCTACATTGGCAACTTCAAACTCCGTACTATATTTTTTTATTTCTTCTTTAATGACTGAACTAATTTCTTCCGGTCTTAAATTCATGTTTCCAACACACCTTCTTTCTGAAAGCCGCCCGTCTAATTTGACAGCCTTACTTTACTCAAATCTCTTGTCATCGCATCCAGTTTTGCACGGATACTGTTGTCAAGAACTTGGTTGCCAATACGAATCACGATGCCGCCAAGCAGACTTTTATCAATTTCGTAGTCCACCGACAAAGTTTCGTACTCGCTCACCTCAAGAAGTTTTTGTTCAATTTTCTTTTTTTGTTTCTCCGATAGTGGCATCGGCGTCTGAATCTGAACTTTTCCTATCTTTTTGTATGCCATGGCACATTCATTAAAATATGCTAACACAGGGATTAGTTCTCCGATTCTTCCTTTTTTTACAAGAACATGCAAAAGTCCCATCATGTCCTGGGACAGTTCCTTTTGAAAAACCTCCTGCAGCACATCCATCTTTTTTTCCATCGTCATTTCAGGATGTTCCAAAATCGCCATGAAATCCGGATTTTCCGAAAGCACCTGCTTCATCGCACGCGTTTCGTCCCAGAGTTCATCCACACGATTTTCTTCTACCGCAAGAGAAAACAAAGCATCGCCGTACACTTTTGAAACTAACTTTGCCATGTCGAATCCCCCATTTCATTGCATGTCTCTTCAATCAACTTGGCCTGTGCCTCTTCACTGATGGATTCTGACACCAGTTTGCCAGCCATCATAGAAGCCACCTGAACCATTTCCTGTTTCATTTCATCACGGACTTTATCCTTTTCAAGTGCCACTTCTTTCTCTGCACGTGCCAGAATACGATGTGCTTCATCGCCGGCCTCATTTACAATTTCACCCGCACGCTCTTTTGCTTTTTGGCGAGCCTGTGAAATCAATTCTGTGGATTCATCATCCACCTTTGCCAGTTTATCATCATACTCTTTCTTCATGGCAAGTGCCTCATCTTTAGCGGATGCCGCCTCCGAAAGCTGGCTCTCTATATAATCCTTTCTCTTTTGAATCAGCTTGCGCGCCGGATTAAACAAAAGATACGATAAAAGGATAAACAATGCCAGCATGGCAACTAACGTAATGCATGTATCAAATAACGTCTGCGGGTCAAGTCCAAATATTCTTGGATCCAATTACAGTCCCTCCTTTCTTACAATTTTCGGATGGATTGCATTATACTCCAAATGGATTTACAAACAGCAGAATCATGGCTACAACCAGACCATACAAACCGGTTGTCTCGGCTACTGCCTGTCCAAGAAGCATGGTTGACATAATCTCACCACGGGCACCCGGGTTACGTCCTACGGCACTTGCACCATATCCGGCTGCAATACCCTGTCCAACACCAGGTCCGATACCTGCGATAACTGCTAATCCTGCACCAATTGCTGATGCTGCATGTACTAAATCTGCTCCTGAAATATTCATATCTTTTCCTCACTTTCTGCGCTTATGCGCGATAAAATTAATCATCCAAATCTGCGGCATTCGCAATGAATACCATTGTCAGCATAGCGAATACATACGCTTGCAATGCGCCGGCAAATACATCCAAATAAGCGTGTAGTGCAGCCGGCCAGACCCACAAAAGGAACTTAGGAAGAAGTCCGTAGATCAACGCCATCATCATGGTTCCCGATAAAATATTGGCAAACAGACGAAGTGACAGAGATACCGGTGTGGCAAATTCACTAATTACATTAATCGGGAAAAATAAGAAAATCGGTTCAAACAAACCTTTGAGTTTCCCCCACTTCTGCCATTTGATTCCCTGATACTGAATCATAACAAAAGTGATTAACGCCAGTGGAAGTGTCGTACCATAATCCGCAGTCGGTGGTCTGAGTCCAAAAAGCCCGGACAAATTACATGTCACAAGGAACATGAAAATCACACCAATATAGTTTTTGAACTTTGGCGCCAGCGTCTTTCCCATGTTGCTCTTAACCAGATTGTCAAGGGTTTCCACAAGAAGCTCGATGACATTTAAAAATCCGGTCGGCGCTTTCGTCGGGTCTGCTTTTTTGATTTTACGATTTGCTGCAATCGCAAAAATAATCAGAGCCGCCATAACGATAGCCAGACATATATGGGTCGTCGTGATGTACACCGTCACGCCGCCAATATGAATCGGCAGATGCCCATATACATAAAAATCTACTCCATCCACGCTCTCACTCTCCTTTCCTATAATAATTTCTTTTTACGAAGTCTTATTTTTTCCATCCATGGAACCATAAGTGCTGCTGCCTTTCTTGCAAGCAGCCCCGCCAAAACGGTATATGGCATAACCCATTTTGAAAGAAAAAAACTTCCTACAAGCACTCCGATTTCAATGGTACTCCGTACAAGCCCCATCGCTCTAGAGTGACTTACTGCCTTTTTTTCCGGAAGGTCTAACTCAATGTCAATGCTCCGGTACAAATGAACCATAAGTCCACTCGCCGTGATACTGCCAGCGATTTCTCCCAAAGCATACGATAACGGCTCCGGCACAAAAAAGATGCCGCCAAGAATTACCACAATGGCAAGAATCCATATGCCGATTATGACTTCCCATAAACTAATCTTCGCCGTCTCCATCTTTTTTTCCTTCCTGTGTTTCCTTTTTTGTACTGCCCGGGTGATACTGTCCGGTCAATACAAGCATACTGCGAAGCGATGCCAAAATCCCGATAAACATCATGATTACCATAAAACATTTGGTACCAAAAAGCTTGTCTAAGCCATAGCCAATCAACAGGCTGACACTCATGCAGACCATCATCGACAATCCAATCTGCATAATCATCGATAAAGCATGTATGATTTCTCTCCGGTTTTTCGCTTCGTCACGTTTTCTCATAATTCTCTCGCCTTCTTCACGCATGCCATCTGTCCTTCTATGACAGCACTGCGCAGTCCCTTTTCCTCTAAGACACGAACTGCCTCAATCGTCGTTCCCGCCGGTGAGCAGACCATATCTTTTAATTCGCCCGGATGTTTTCCGGTCTCAAGCACCATCTTAGCACTTCCGTACACCGTCTGTGCCGCCAGTTCATAAGCCATGGCACGCGGCATACCATCCGCCACAGCCGCATCCGCCATTGCCTCAATAAACATAAATACGTAAGCCGGCGAACTGCCACTGACACCAATCACGGTATCAATCATATTTTCAGAAACTTCTGCAACCACACCAAAACTTTCAAATATAGTAATTGCCGTTTCTCTCTCTTCTTTTGCAACCGATGGATGAAAACACATCCCGGTTGCTCCCGCTAACACAAGCGCCGGTGTATTCGGCATCGTGCGTACTATTTTCATAGTCTTTCCAAATAACTTCTCGATATTCGCTATCGTCTGGCCTGCCGCAATCGAAATGACTAACGCATTTTCTTTACAAACCGGTGCAATCTCCGGAATCACATCTGCAAACTGATACGGTTTTATCGCAAGTACCAGCACATCTGCTTTTTCTGCCACTTCTTTGTTATCTGTTGTTGTCTGCACGCCAAGTTCTTCATGCAATGCATCTAACGCCTCTTTGGTACGTCTCGATACAATAATCTCATCTGCTTTGTACAAGCCTTTTGCCAAAATTCCTTTCAGCATCGCCTGTGCCATATTTCCACATCCAACAAAACCTAACACGTTATTTCACTCCTTATTCTTCAATCATATCAACCCGGCGTTTATGTCTTTCCACACCGGAAAATTCTGTGTCTAAAAAGATATCTACAATTTTTTCTGCAAGTCCCGGTCCCACGACTCTCGCACCGAAAGCTAAAATATTGGCATCGTTATGCAGTCTGGTCGCCTCTGCGCTGAAGCAGTCACTGCATACGGCTGCACGAATTCCCGGTACTTTGTTCGCGGCAATCGAGATACCAATGCCGGTCCCGCAAATTAAAATTCCTTTGTCACATTCCCCATCAACAATGGCATGCGCTACCTTTTTTCCATACACCGGATAATCTACAGGGTCGGGACTATAACTTCCGTAATCTTTGTAGGAAAATCCGCGTTCCTCCAAGTGACGCATCACCACCTGTTTCAATTCATATCCTGCCTGGTCGCTGCCTAATGCTATCATATTGTAACACCCTCCTCATATTCTAGTTCCACTGTAATTTTTTCTTCACCCGATACAATAAATCTTTGAGTTCTAAGTAACATTCCTCATATGCCTCATCCCCGCTTCCATATGGGTCCGGCACATCCGGGTCAAATTCTTTTCCATCTTCTTCCTGTACAAATTCGCGAAGCGTATAAACATGTTCCGTCACGCCATAATCTTCGAGAACTTTAACTTTTTCGGTAAAATTCATGGTGAGCACAAGTGTTGACTCATCGACCTGTTCTGCATGAAATTCTTCCGACACCTGCTCCTCGCAGGGAACCCCATGATTCATAAGCAGTTCCGTCACCCGCTGGTCTCTCGGTTCCGCAAAAAGTACAACCAGTCCACGTGACATAATCTGCTTCGATTTATCCATCAAAATACTTTTCATAATCCACTCTGCCATTGGACCAAGAAGGACATTTTCCTTCGATACAAAAATAATTTTTGTGTAATCCATCCGTATGCCTCCTCCAATCACTTATCCGAAAGATACTCAATCTTTTGCCCTGCTGCCTTCAATAAACGGTTCATAATTGCCTCGCTCCGGTCATCATCCGCAAAACTCTCAGAAAAAATAACCGAAACCCCCATATGGTCAAATTCGCGTAATGCACGGTATAACCCCTGCTCAATGGTATGTTCATTCCGCGATCCCGCTGACACAACTTGTCCATGTGTATAACAGGACAACGTTTCATCCGCAGCAAGAATCCCCACTTTTTCTTTTGGATATTCTGCCGCAAGTTCTTCAATCCGGCGGATAACGGCTTCCTTTTTTCCCTGAATCACTGTCATCGACGCCTTCGGCGCGTAATGTCTGTACTTCATACCCGGTGCTTTCGGCTTTACCGATTGGTCTAATCCGGATAAACCGGCATCCATCTGTACCGTACCAATCACCTTGGCAATCATATTTTTTGTAATATGTCCCGGACGCAGAATCGTCGGCGTCTCTTCTGTGACGTCAATAATCGTCGATTCCACACCGATTCCAACCAGACCGCCATCGATAATCATATCAATGCGTCCCCACAAATCTTCTTTTACATGTTCTGCCGTCGTCGGGCTTGGTCTGCCTGACGTATTTGCACTCGGTGCCGCCACCGGCACGCCGGCACTTTCAATCAACTGTCTGGCTCCCTCATGTGAAGGCATCCGGACAGCTACCGTATCAAGTCCACCGGTTGTCTCATAAGGCACAGCTTTTGTCTTTTCAAAAATAAGTGTCATCGGTCCCGGCCAGAATGCATCCATAAGTTTTTCTGCCGTTTCCGGTATCCGTGCGGCAATTGCGTCAAGTTCTTCTCTCTTACTGATATGAAGAATCAGTGGATTATCACTCGGACGCCCTTTTGCCTCATATATTTTTTTAGCCGCCTGCGGGTTAAATCCATCCCCGCCAAGTCCATACACAGTCTCCGTCGGGAAGGCAACCAGCCCGCCCTGCCGTAAAATCTGTGCGGCATGATTCAATTCTCCTTTGTCATACCCTGTTACCGCATCGAAGCAAATCCATTCTGTATCCATATACGATTCCTTCTATCTCACTTTTTCTCAAATACTCATATGACTTATCATACCATATTCTGCCTATTTATACAAGAAATTTTCAATGCCCTCTGCAATCCCTTCGACCATCTTTTTTTGATATTTTTCGTCATTTAACAGCCTCTCTTCGTCAGGATTTGACAAAAATCCGCACTCTACGATAACAATCGGACAGCTCACCTTCCGAAGCATATAATAACTGGCATTCGCTTTTTCCACACGGTGGTTTTCTTTGTCCGCTTTTTCTTTGATGGACTGCTGTAAAATACCGGCAAGACGCTTGCCTTTTTCGGAACTTTTATGATAAAAAACCTGTGCCCCTTTTGTGGATGCAGAAAAACTGTTCTGATGAATGCTCACAACCAAATCCGGTTTCTTTTCTTCAATCAGCGCCACACGATTCTGCATATCTGCTCGCTTTTTTGATGATTCATCGCCACGGCAGAGTGCCTCATCACCCACTCTTGTCATATAAACCGTATAACCGCTTGCCGCCAGTTTTTGATTTAATTTCTCACTAATGGCAAGGTTTACATCCTTTTCCAATGTCTGATTTACTCCCACTTTTCCGGGGTCAAAACCACCGTGTCCGGGGTCAATTACAATCGTTGCCTTCGTTCCTTTCGCAGTCTGGTTAAGTGTCTTGTGAAATGGTTTTTCTAACGGTGACATAAACTTGTACCACGCACTCAAAAAAGCAGCCACGGCAAAAAAGATTACCATAGCTGCTTTCTTTGTTTGTTCTATTTTTCCCTTTGACATAACGGACTCCCGCATCCTTTTTGGTACTATTGTATGTCTTTTTTCTTTCAAATAGTCTTACCATCCGCGAACGGCATCCGCTATCGTCGTCCAGGTAACAGCGCGCTCAAAACCAAGTTTCCAGAACGCCACACCTGCTGTCTTATTTTTCTTCACAACTTCCAGTTTTTTCTTTAACGAAGTTTCTTCTTCCAGCCAGATTTTATAAGTTGCACCACTGGACTTAAATTCCGCATAATACTGACCGGTTGCTTCATCCCACTTTGGTGATGCATCATTTGCCCGGACAACACTCTCGGCGCCGCTCATGCCATAAGCTTCCGGATGTGGCTTTTTGCCTTTTACTTCTTTCCACAATCTCGTGTAGAACGGAAGTGCAACTACCGTACGTTCTGCCGGTACCTTTGCCAGCACATTTTTGACACCTTCTTTTACAAATGGAAGCGACGAAACCGAACCGCTTTCTTCACTGCCGTTGTAATGCTCATCATACGCCATCAAAATCACATAGTCCACAATGCGTCCCTGCTCTTCCAGATCATAATACGCATTGTAACTTGCCGGCGAATAGTTGTCCACCGAAACAATCAAATCATTTGCGTGGCACTTAAGAGTAAGTTCACGTAAAAATTCCAGATATGCCGGTGCAGTATCTTTTGTTACATGCTCAAAGTCAATGTTAATTCCATCCAATTCATGCTGAATCGCCGTTGCCACCAGACCATTTACCAAACGATTCCGGTTTGATGTCACGCCGAGCACTTTACTTAATTTAATTCCTTTACCAAAATCATTAATCAGCCCCCACACCTGTTTCCCCTGTGCGTGTGCCTGAGTAACATAAGAAGAATTTGCCAGCGAACTGAACTTGCCTGTATTATCGCTGAGCGCATACCACGTCGGGCTGATGACATTCATCGCCTTTGCACTCTGAATAAGCGATGGAAGCTTTCCGCTGCTCGTCTCATTCGTTACCTGATGCCAGCCTAAACATACCTGTCCTTTTGTCTTTAACTGAGTAAAAGATTCCGGTTCTTTGTCAAATTTCCAAGCCGTCTCTTTCTGCCCCTGCAGGCGGTCGCTCGGTACATAACCGGCAATTCCATCCTGTGTAGTAACTGCCGTATAATCATTCTCCTTTTTCTTGTCCGTCTCCACAAATACGCGGACGCCTTTTGCCAGTTCCACAAAATATTTGTATTTCTTATTCGGCCCCTTGCGCACACGAGTATCTTCTGTCAGTGACGCCATCGTATAGGATGCACTCCGGTCTGACATAATCACAAGGCGTTTTGGATTTTGATAAGTTTTATAAGAGCAGCTTGCGTGTTCTTTGATAAAGGAAAGGGACACATAAAATACATCATCTTTTTTCTGCAATATTGGTTTCTTTGCGTTCTGTGTCTCCTTGCCAACCTGATAGGAAACTTCTCCTGCCTGCGCCAAAATCACGCCACCGCTTGTCACATAGGAAAGGCTGTTTTCCACTGTATCGACATAAATTCTCTGGTCCATGTAAGTAGATGCAACCGATGCCGGCACATAAATTTCGCCCTCTGCTTCATATCCCTTCTCTTTGCTTTGTTCATCATTAATCACAAGTGCTACTTCATTTTTCTTTAGTTTAAATAAATCATTCAGCGGTGCCTGTCCCGGGTCCAGCCATTCAATCACCAAATTCACAACCGGTCTTGCAAGCAGTGCCACAAGCACAACGGCTAAAACCACAACAACCAGCAGTCTTTTTTTCTTTTTCGTCATGGAAGTTCCTCCTTCCTTAAGCTATCAGTCTTTACCATTCCAACAATACGTGCAGAGTTTTTCTTTCGGTATTCCAACCGCCTCCAACATATCATCTAAGCGGTTAAAACGAAGGGATGTGAAGTTTAACTCCTTGCGGATTTCTTCAACCATCTGATCATATTTTTCCGATTCCGGATCGGTATACTGCTCTAATACTTCCTCTGATACATCCTCCGTTCCTTCCAGTCGTGCAATCACACGGCGGGTAATCAAATCCATCTCCGATGAGGAACGCGAGAAATTCAAAAACTTACATCCATATACAAGCGGTGGACACGCCGGACGAATATGTACTTCCTTTGCCCCGCTGTCATACAGAAATTCTGTCGTTTCACGAAGCTGTGTTCCGCGGACAATGGAATCGTCAATCAAAAGAATACTTCTATCCTGAATCAAATCATGCACAGCAAGCATTTTCATTTTTGCAATCATGTCACGCTTACTCTGAACTGTCGGCATAAAGGAGCGCGGCCACGTCGGTGTATATTTGATAAATGGTCTTGAAAATGGAACACCGGACTCATTTGCATAACCAACCGCATGTGCCGTACCGGAATCCGGAACCCCGGCAACAATATCCGGTTTTACATGGTCACGTTTTGCCATATTTTTTCCGCAGTTATAACGCATCTGCTCAACACTGATTCCCTCGTAGGAACTGGATGGATAACCATAGTACACCCACAAGAATGTGCAAATCCGCATCTTGCTTCCCGGTGCCATCAGCGTTTTAATTCCCTCTTGATTTACAATTACAATCTCACCCGGTCCTAATTCTTTTAGTGGACGGTATCCTAAATTTTGGAACGAGAAAGATTCCATTGCCATGCAATAAGCATCTTCTTTATGTCCAATCACAAGCGGTGTTCTTCCATATTTATCACGCGCTGCATAAATGCCCTTTGGTGTAAGAATCATTAGCGTTAAAGAACCATCAATCCGCTCTAAGGCATAATGGATGCCATCAATCAAGTTCTCTTTCTGGTTAATAATCGCTGCCACAAGTTCTGTCGGATTAATATCTCCACCACTCATTTCCAGAAAATGAGTGTTATTGTCATTGAAAATTTCATCCACAATTTCCTGTGCATTGTTAATTTTTCCCACGGTTGTAATGGCAAATGTGCCATGATGGGAACGCACAATCAATGGCTGTGGCTCAAAATCGGAAATGCAGCCAATCCCGTAATATCCCTTCATTTTCTGCATGTCTTTATCAAATTTCGTCCGAAATGGTGCATTTTCTATATTGTGAATTGCACGGTCAAACCCGTCCTCTCCATACACCGCCATTCCGGCACGTCTTGTTCCCAGATGGGAATGATAATCGGTTCCAAAAAACAAATCAAATACGCAGTCATCCTTCGATGCCACTCCAAAAAAACCGCCCATGATGTCCTCCTCGTTCTCTATTCATTGTTGTAATGGATTAAATCCTCTAATAGAATACCACGTTTTTCGACAGTTCTCAACCCTAATACTCCTTCAGTTTGTGTCAAGTTTTTTGTTTTCCGTAATTCCGGAGAAAAGCTTTGCGTCTCGTGGGCACTCCCGTTTAACAAACACGTAAGGGTATGGGCATGCAAAATACGCAAGCCTCATACCCACGTGTTTGTACCCACGAGTCACAAAGCTTTTCTCCGGAATTACTGGAATACAAAGGAACTGGCAGCAAACATTTGTCACAGCCCAACGATAAGGTTTTTTCGGAGTATAACCCGAAAAACTTTTCATTTTTAAAGCATTTATCGGATTATACTCCATATTTTTCTCACTCTCTACACAAAATATTATTTTTGCAGGAGCGATGGTGTCTTGGACTTCCGCAAAACCAATATTTTACCTTGATTATATTTTTATCTCTTATTATAATAGAAAGGTAAAAAACGTAGTTTTTCACCAAACATTCAAAAAGAAACGAGGTACTCATTGTGAAAAAATTAGAAGAATACATCCGGAGTATTCCTGACTTTCCGGAAAAGGGAATTATTTTTCGCGACATTACAACGATTTTGCAGGACGCAGAAGGATTGAAGCTTGCGATTGATTCCATGATTGAGACACTCAAAGATGTGGATTTTGATGTAATTGTCGGAACGGAATCCCGTGGATTTATTTTTGGTGTACCGATTGCCTATGCAATGGGCAAACCATTTGTGCCATGCCGTAAGAAGGGAAAACTGCCTTGTGAAACAGTAACTGCAGAATATGATTTGGAATATGGCAGTGCAGCAATTGAGCTTCACAAGGATTCCATTAAAAAAGGTCAGAAAGTTGTTATCGTGGACGACCTTATCGCAACCGGCGGTACAGTAAAAGCATGTGCCTCCTTAGTTGAGGAATTAGGCGGAGAAGTTGCTAAAATTGTATTTCTGATGGAACTTGCCGGCTTAAAGGGAAGAGAACAATTGTCGCAGTACGACGTGTCTTCTTTAATTATTTACGAAGGGAAATAGGCGGCTATTTGCTGCCTTTTACCGCCTCGCGAAGGGAGCACGTGAGCGCAATATATCTATCACTTACAAGGAGGAGCATTTCATGTTAGAAAAAATGTTCAAACTGAAAGAGAATAATACCTCTTTCCGTACTGAGGTTGTTGCCGGTCTGACAACATTTATGGCTATGGCTTACATCCTCGCTGTCAATCCAAATATTTTAAGTGCTACCGGAATGAATCCCGATGCCATTCTTTTGGCAACTGCACTGGCATCTTTCGTCGGCTGTATGGCTATGGCTCTGTTAGCCAACTATCCATTTGCCCTTGCACCGGGTATGGGACTGAATGCATACATGGCATTCACCGTTTGCGGCAATATGGGATATTCCTGGCAGATTGCTTTGCTTGCCGTATTTGTTGAAGGTTTGATTTTCATCGTATTATCTTTGACAAATGTACGTGAAGCCATCTTTAATGCCATTCCAATGGCTCTAAAAAAAGGCGTAAGCGCCGGCATCGGCTTGTTTATCGCTTTCATCGGCCTTCAGGGTGCAAACCTTGTTGTCAACGATGATTCTACTCTTTTGACTTATGTAAAATTTGTAGGCGATTTCCATACCATCGGTATTGGTGCCCTGCTTGCTTTAATTGGTTTGTTCATCATCGTTGTTCTGCATCACAAAAATATCAAAGGTTCCATTTTGATTGGTATTCTTGCCACATGGATTCTTGGTATGATTTGCGAAGCAATTGGTCTTTATGTACCGGATGGTAAAGAGTTCTACTCCCTTTATCCAACTTTCCGCATGATTGACTTTGGTGCATTTGGAACAACATTTGGCCAGTGCTTCAACGTTGATTTCTCAGGTGTTGATATCCTGAACTTCATCGCTGTTTTATTTGCCTTTTTGTTTGTCGACATTTTCGACACGCTCGGAACTTTGATTGGTGTTTCCACCAAAGCGAATATGCTTGATGAAGAAGGAAAACTTCCTCGCATCCGTCCGGCTCTTTTGGCAGATGCCATCGCAACTTCGGTTGGTGCTATTTTCGGAACATCAACTACTACTACTTACGTTGAGTCCTCCGCTGGTGTTGCAGCCGGTGGACGTACCGGTTTATCTGCAATGGTAACCGGTCTGCTGTTCTTATTGGCTATCGTATTTGCGCCAATTTTTACAGCAATTCCATCCTTTGCCACTGCACCGGCATTAATCTTCGTTGGATTTTTGATGATTTCTTCTATCATCTCGATTGACTTTGAAGATATTACAGAAGCCGTTCCTGCATACCTTGCTATGCTTGCAATGCCTTTGATGTACAGCATCTCAGAAGGTATCGCACTCGGCGTAATTTCTTATGTTGTAATTAACTTATGCTGTGGAAAAGCTAAGAAAATTAAACCTTTGATGTATATCTTAACAGTATTGTTTGTTTTGAAATACATTTTCTTATAAGAAAATTTTCTGCATATAAAAAGACCCACCAAAACTTGTCTGCTCCCGACAATTGGTGGGTCTTTTGTCACTCTTAAATTCCAATTATTCGAATAAAATTGTCAGATAAAATCTTCTTTTTTTCTGTCTCTGTTAAATCGGTTTCCATAAACCACTGCACCGCATCTTTTTGCCCACTCCACGGACTGTCCGTTCCGAACAGGACACGGTCACTTCCCATCGCATGAATCAAATCGACAAATGCTTCTTTTGTAAGCATTCCCGAAACACCCTCTTTTTGCAGATAATCACCCGAAAAAGAAGTGTCAAAGTAAAGCGACTTTTCCATCAGTTTTTCTTTCACTTCATTCCACAAACGCCATCCGCCCATATGGGCAAGAATCAAGTGGTCCGACTCTGTGTCCTTTAACACCTCAAGCACATGATTAGGCGTACAGTGAACGGGGTCCGGCATTCCAATATCTACGCCGGCATGGACGGTAATATACAGTCCTAATTCTGTTGCTTTTTCTACAATCCGCTTGTACCGTATATCATTAAAAAAGGTCCCCTGATAATCCGGATGAATTTTGATTCCTTTAAGCCCAAGTGCTTTGATACGGTTTAATACTTCCGAAACATTCTCGGTCTCCGGATGAATTCCGCCAAACGAAAGAAGCCCGGTCTCTAAAGCCTTTGCATTTGTTTCTGCTGCCACTTCATTAATCGTATCTACCTGTTTTTTTGACGTAGCGACAGGAAGAAGCAGGGAATAAGAAATCCCTGCCTCTTTCATCGACGCCATTAAGCCGGACTGCACACCATTGGTGTGAGCCTTCGTACCCGAATTTTTCTCAAGCTTTTCAATCGCCCGTTTTGCAATCGTCTCCGGATACGTGTGCGTATGTGCATCAATTATCATTTTTCAAAACCTACCTCAAATGCTTTTTGGTTGATTTCAACGGTTTTTGGCGGAACAGTGTTTGCAATAACATCTAACCACTGCTGTTTGTCAAAGTCCATATTTTTCGCTGCTACACCAATAATAATGGTGTTAAATACGCGGGAATTGCCAAGTTTTTTCGCCTCATCCATCGCATCAATCGAAACCACTTTGTGGTCTTTTTTCAGTGTATCCAAAATATTCTCCGGATATTCAGCAACGCCGGTCACAACCGTCATCGGGTCCATGCGCTGGTCATTGACAATCATAACGCCATCTTTTTTCAAAAAGTGTGCATAGCGCATTGCCTCTAATTTTTCAAAAGCAATGAGCACATCTGCCTGTCCTTCTTCTACAATCGGCTCATATACTTTTTCACCGTAGCGGACAAACGTAACAACGCTTCCGCCTCGCTGTGCCATACCATGAACCTCGCTCAGTTTTACATCAAAGCCTCCCGCTTTAATAATTCCACCTAAAATGCGGCTGGTAAGGAGTGTTCCCTGACCACCTACACCTACAATCATTATATTTTTTGTTTCCATGAATCAATTCCTCCGTTTTGCTTAGCGTGCCACACAATCAATAGCGTCAAACTTACACAACTGTTTGCAAAGCCCACAGCCATTACACATCGTCTCATCAATTGCAATCGTTCCATCTTCGTTTTTCGTAAGTGCCGGACATCCCGGTTTCAAACACATACCGCATTTCTTACATTTATCCGAAAGCGGCACACACTTATTCGGGAACTTCACGCCCTTAAGAAGTGCGCATGGTGCGCAGGCAATAATTACGGAAACTTCATCTTTTGCCACTTCTTCTTTAATCGTCTTCTCCATTGCAGCCAAGTCAAATGCATTGACTTCCGTTACATTTTTTACGCCAATCGATTTACACAAGTTGTAAATGCTGATTGCCGGTACTACATCACCCTGCAGCGTTTTTCCGGTTGCCGCATGGTCCTGATGTCCGGTCATACCGGTTGTGGAGTTGTCCATGATGATAACGGTTCCGGTTCCCTGATTGTAAACCATGTTAATCAGCGAATTAACACCGGTGTGCATAAAGGTCGAATCACCAATTACAGCTACCCAGTTTTTAATGTAATCTTTGCCGTGTGCCATTTCCATACCATGAAGGGTTGAAATGCTGGCACCCATGCAGACCGTTGTATCAATAACATTTAACGGAGCTACCGCACCAAGTGTATAACATCCGATGTCACCGGCTGCGTGAATTTTCAATTTGTTCAGTACGGTGAATGTACTTCTGTGCGGGCATCCCGGACACAAAATCGGCGGACGCGCCGGAAGGTTCGGATATGGTTTTGTCTCAACATTCTGTCCTAATACTTTCTCACGCAAGAGGTTTGCACTGTACTCACCCTGACGGGTAAAGATTTCCTTGCCAATACACTCAATCCCCCATGCTTTTACCTGCTCTTCAATTACCGGCTCCAATTCTTCAAATATGTAAAGTTTGTCTACTTTTTTTGCAAACTCTTCAATCAATTTTTTCGGAAGCGGATATACCATACCAAGTTTTAACACAGATGCCTGTGGAAATACTTCCTTCACATACTGATAAGGAATACCACTGGTAATGAAACCAATGGATGTATCGTTGTATTCTGCTTTGTTAATTGCAAAGTCAGAACCATCTTTCTCTAAACGGTTCATGCGGTCTTCCACATGAAGATGACGCTTAATCGCATTACCCGGCATCATAACATTTTTGCCCGGATTTCTCTCATATGGTTTATCTTCCGGCTCCACACGGTCTTCCAATACAACAGGGCCCTGTGAATGTGCCAGTCTTGTCGTCGTGCGAAGAATTACCGGTGTGTCATATTCCTCACTGATTCGGTAAGCTTCTTTGACAAAATCTTTTGCTTCCTGGCTGTCGGACGGCTCCAATACCGGTACCAGTGCAGCACGTGCTACACAACGGGTATCCTGCTCGTTCTGGGAACTGTAAAGTCCCGGATCATCTGCTACAACCACCATAAGACCGCCATTTGCTCCAATATAAGAAGCGGTATACAATGGGTCACTCGCCACATTTAACCCTACATGCTTCATCGATGCCATTGCGCGGACACCGCTGATGGATGCACCAATTGCCACCTCAGTAGCAACTTTCTCGTTCGGCGACCATTCGCAGTAAATATCGTCATACTGTACCAGATTCTCGCTAATCTCCGTACTCGGTGTTCCCGGATAAGCAGCCGATACTTTTACCCCGGCTTCATAAGCACCACGGGCAATCGCTTCATTTCCTAACATAATCTTCTGTTTCGCCATGTCTGTTTTCATCCTCCTAGTTGTTTGTCCTTGGTTTAGCTCCTCTGCCAAACCCTAATGATACTATTCTATCACATTTGCTCATAAATGGGAAATTATTTCATCATCTTTTCAGATAAACATTCTTCTGATTATTGCCCACGTTTTCAACCTGAAGTGCACGGATGGAGTGCACCAGTTTCTGAAACGTTGCATATCCCAATTTCTTTACCTTAAAATTCGGGAAATGGTCATACACCTTCTGCGCCAGCTGTCCAATATCAATTCCTGTGACGCCCGCCTTTTTCACCGTATCAACCATAAATTGTTCCACTTCTTTGGCATCATTTTTCAGAATTACCTGAATACTGGTATGATTTCTCTTCAATTCAAAATTATCCAAATCCTCAATAAATCTCGACAGCGAACTATAACCATAATTTCTCACGTCAAAATCGGAATATTTTTTCACAAGGGCGCTTCCAATTTCACCAAGTCCCGTATCTTTTCCATTGTTTTCGTTTGTCGTAATAACTTCCAAAACAGCATCCGAAATTTTCTTTTTGGAAACGGCATTTTTCTTTTCTTTCTTATTTTCCTCTTTGTCACCCTCAAGTAAAAGCTCAATATTCGTAAATACCGAGCATGCACCACGGAACGATTTTGGTGTCTTGCTCTCGCCCATGCCAATCACTTCCATGCCGGATTCCCGCAGACGGCTCGCTAATCTTGTAAAGTCACCGTCCGATGACACAATGCAGAATCCTTCTACATTTCCTGCATACAAAATGTCCATCGCATCAATAATCAGTGCCGAATCCGTCGCATTTTTCCCTGTCGTATTGCGAAACTGCTGAATCGGCGTAATCGACCGCTCCGCCAGCTCACTTTTCCATTTGTTCATGTGGTAGTCAGTAAAATCGCCGTAAATACGTCGATACGTTGCCACCCCATGCCTTGTCATTTCATCCAGAATACTGTCAATGTATTTTGCTGATATGTTGTCTGAATCAATCAGCAGCGCAAATCGTTTGTCACTCATATCCCTCTTTCCTTTCTACTGATTTATAGGAAAATGTTCTTTTTTATTCTATCACAGCACCATACCCCATGCAACATTAGACAAATTTCTCTTTTAACCTATCCATACATTCTCTATCCATTCCAATACTCTGAAAATAATTGGATACATCTCCATATTTTTCTCGAAACATCTTCAAAAACATTTCCATAAAATATTTGTTTGGCGTTACAATCGCCATATCAATATCTGAATTCTGCTTAATATACTCAAGTCTTTGTTTAATATAATATTTTGTAACTACATAATTCTCAATAATATCCTCATCTTTCGCCCCGGCAAATAAGAGCAAAATAGCAGAAACGACACCACTTCTATCTTTTCCGGCAGAGCAATTAAAAATAACTCCTTGCGGCGCATTCGCAATACATTCAAAAATGGCTTTCATATTTGGTTCTTCTGCAATTTTCAGAAAGCTAAAGGGTACCTCTTCTACTGAATTTGGCACCTTACTTCCTTCATAAACGGGGAAGTTATAATATGTCATTCCTTTAACATTTGTTAAACTACTTGGCTTTTTCTTTACATCTTCTTCCGTTCGCATATCTATCACTGTTGTAATATCATGGTTGACAAGAAATTTTTTATCTCTATCGCTTGCATATCCCTGCCTGTCACTCCTAAGAACCGAAAAACTCTTTGTTTTTCTTCCATAACAGGTTTCATAGCCTCCCAAATCTCTTGTATTTTGAGTTGTTTCCAGTAAACTTTTATACTCCATATTCTTCTCCATTTCTGCAGCGTTAAATTACTTTAAATCATTCTGCCCTCTTCCACTTTAACTGCAATCTGCCATTTATCTTCATACACAATTTCACCTACAAAATTTGTATAGACAACATCGTATGCCCTATTATATTTATCTAACAAATGTATTGCCGGCCTCAATTTTTCGTACATTTGCCTTGTAGTATCACATTTAAAAAAAGTAATAACTTTTTCCCTTTTTACACATGGTTCAGGCTCTGGTAAGTGACTCTTAAACCAGTCATCAATACACACAAACATCTCTTTTTCGCTTTCATCCATGACCCCTGCATTTACAAGATTCCAACAAAGGCTAAAAATCCCTTTAGGATACCTGGTAATATAAGAATCTTCTCTACCTTGTATTCGCATATACTTATAACTCATTTTTTCTCCTTCCTCAAAATAAAAACACGCCTGTTGGAAATAAATTTTCCCTAACAAGCGTGGATCAAGCATTTTGCTAATATCAATGTTACTGTAGCATATTTAAGATTGTTCGTCAATGTTGTTCAATATCTTTCACAGTATGCTCGCTGGTCAGCATTAAATGATTTCTAGCAATTGTATATTCATGCTCCACATACGCATCCGTCGAAGGAATAAAATAAATGTTGCCAAAATTAAAAGGAAGCCAGACGCATCCGACTCCCTTAGGCATAGTCCGCAGACGTCCGCCGCAATTCTATATTATATTATGCCACATTTCTTTCGATTATACAATAAGGATTATATGATCAACTATCGAATCAAATGTTATATTAGTAATACCCGTCTCTGCACTGATACATTTAGCAATTCAAAATTTCTTGTAGACAAACATCTAGTGATTTAGCAAAGAATATATTTTAAAATTTTTCAAATAATGCAGTTCTTTCCACAAATGATCCTGTTCTAAATATTTACTTTTTACATAATCTAAAAGATTATTAAAAGGTTTTCGATTCAACATCGTATCATCTTTCATTCTGAACTCTTCTTTAACAACAGAATTCTCTCCATTAACGAGCAAACAGTGACGCTCTTCATAATCGTACTCTTTAAAATTTTTATGGATATTAGAATACTCCACTTGATAATAAAAGGAAAATTCCTCTGGAGGTACAGCTTCCGTATTTATCATCTCACAATGATTGTAATGCCCATTCAAACTTTCATAACTTCCACTCCAAACTGCATTAAAATCATCACCATTTTTCACGTTTTCGGATAAATACTTTTCTTTGTCAAGATTCTCAATTCCCAGTTTCTCTGAAAACCTATCTAAACAATCCCTGAGAACCTCCTTTACCTTCTCACAGGAATGATAAAATTTTGCATTGTAATACACAAACTTACTATCCTGCGCATTTACTGCATTTTGCTGATTAAGTGCCCTACCTTCATCAATGTTACTAGACACAGCTGCCTGCACCGTTTGTATTGTTAAATCACAATACATTTTATTTAAAAATTCTTTCTCGTTATCTTTATCCAGCCAGCCGCCAGAAACGGCTTCTTCATATGCATTACGTATCGTATTTGATATTGCCGCGTCCAATTCAACATCAGAAATCTTTTCCTGATAAAAAGCAGTAAGATACTCTTTGCGCTGAACACTGTCTTTGACACGACATTGCAACAACTTACTTTCTTTTTCGCTGCATTGCCACCAGTGCTTTCCCGCTTTCTTTGAAGAATCTACCGTTTTCCCTCCTTTATTATTTACATTTGTAACTTGCGACTGTTCATAACTAACAATTGAACTATTTACTGATGGTATAGAAATCCCCATGCTTTTTTCCATTGTTATAATCCGCCTTTCTGCTTCGCGAAAGTCACCAATAGAATCATG
>ENA-UOJL01000257-UOJL01000257.1-human-gut-metagenome-genome-assembly--contig:-P47-NODE-257-length-85532-cov-17.378862_pt1 | contig 85532 bp, 67 predicted proteins | sample MGYA00242347_ERZ723894 | MGnify/ENA metagenome assembly ERZ723894
AACTAACTACTGGTTATCAATCAATTATCAAACAAAAAAAGTTTGCCTTTATCAGTCGTATCCTTTTTCGTTTGCAGGAAGCTGCGTTCTATTTTTTCAGGTCGTTTCGTGTCGGATTTCCGGGTGCGATCTTGACCAGCACCACCCCGTGGGGCGGGACTTGTGTCTCGAAGCCCTTGTCGGTGGTCGTGAGGTCTTTCTGCCTCCATAGGTCGCGCACGACCTGCGTACCCCTGATGCCGAGTTGTTTGAGCGTGAAACCGATCTTCGCGGGTTCGAGGGTTTTGTTGAACAACCCTACGGCCATCGCACCGTCTTCGAGGTGCTTGACGTAAATCACCCGTCCCTCCTTTTCCCAGATCGCCGCGGCGTGCACGCCCAGCGGATCCTGGTTGACGGCGATCACCTCGTCGTTGGTAAGCAGCGATTTCGTGAAAGGATCGAGCCGTGCCAGATCGCAGCCGATGAGCAGCGGCGAAGCGAGCATGGCCCAGAGCGACATGTGCGTATACTGTTCGTCGGCCGTGAGCTTCGTATAGTGGAGCTTGGGGCCCCATCCGACGAGTCCCACGACGAGCATGTCGGCGTCGGGCCAGTGTCCGGGGCCGCAGAAGGGCGCCCAGCGCTGCTGTTCGAAGCCGATGGATGAGATGCTTTTCCACGTGTCGCGAATATCGCCCGTGGTGCGCCAGCAGTCGGTATACTCCACCCATAGCGGAGCGTCGGCATAGGGTGCCGAGTTGGAGATGCTGTATACGATGTCGCGATCCGTTGCGCGAAGCGCGTCGTGCATCTCCTTTACGTGGTAGAGATCGTTGGGATTCCAATCGTATTTGAGGTAGTCGATCTGCCAGTCGGCCCACTGGCGTGCGTCGGCCTCGACGAAGGAGTAGGCGCCGTGGCGGTACATCTCCTTGCGGTCCTGCCAGTAGTTGCCGCCGGGTTTCTCGTAGCGGAAATTCTCGTTGTGGTTGCCGTCCTTGATCCACTGGTTCTCGCCGTCGGGGTTGTCGGAGTACGATCCGATGTGCGCGGCGTAGGTTCCGATCCAGGGCGAGGAGTAGATGCCGAGTTTAAGTCCCATGGCGTGTACCTGCTCCGAGAGCTCCTTCATGTCGGGGAACTTGTCGTTGGTCCGGATGGCGTTGTAGCGGCCGCCGCGCCGGCCCTGCCAGCCGTCGTCGATGTTGATGTACGTCCAGCCGTGGTTCACGAGCCCCGACTCGACCATCGCACGAGCCGAGGAGAGGACTTGCTCCTGCGTGACGTCGCGCGCCCAGCAGTTCCACGAGTTCCAGCCCATGGGCGGCGTGAGGGCGATCCGCTCGCCGATGACGATGCGAAGTTCGCGGGTGGCTTCCCCGAGTGCGTTGCGTGCGGTGAGTTTGACGAGGTAGGTGCCCGGCTTCTTGACGCGGCCCGTGATGAAGCCGGTCGAGGGATCGAGGGAGAGGCCTTTGGGCAGACCTTCGGCGGCGAATGTCATGGGTCTGTCTCCGGATGCCGGTATGGCGAAGAGAAACTCCGAGCCGGGACGGGCCCCGAAGACCTTCGCCCCGTTGATGCGGGGAGTAGGCGGCGCGGGCGGGGTGAGAATGTACTGCGAAAGATCCGGCACCAGGGCGTCGGGGGCCGACTGGCTCCATGCGGGTGTCCACAGAAGCGCGGCCGCGAAGAAAAACGCGAGTAGTCGTTGCATGATTCGATTTGATTTAAGTTAGACATCTATATATTAATGTACCGATCAAAACATAGGATGTCTTCATACAAATATAGGATTTTTTCTTTGAAAATTCGAATACAAGTCCTTAAAAGTCAGTCGTAACGGTCGGATTCTTTCATTTTCTTTGAAAATCTTTCCGAAAATCGTGCGAAATCCGACTTCGTGCGGTTTGAGTTAAGGAAGTTCGTATTGGAAAATATTGGCGCGGCGTCGGTTGCCGTCCTTTTTCGATTGCGAGGCGAATCCCAGAAAGAGTTTCCCGCGCCGGATTTTCACCCCTTCGGACTCGATGTATCCGCTTTCGGTGATGCCCGCTTCGGTCAGCGCTTTCAGATCGGAGACGGCCCGAACTTTCGTGCGGGACTGTACGATGCGGCCTTCGAAATCGTAGACTGTCATGTAGGCTTCTCCCGTCGTACCGTCGTTGTTTCCGCTCGTTCCCTCCATGAGATACATGCGGCCGTCGTGTATCTCGTATCCCTGCCATGCGATGGCGGGCGTCGGGATGCTGAATCGCGCGAGAGGTTGCAGCCGCGAGAGATTGCGGACACGCACCTCGGGCGTGACGTCTTTTCGGAGCGGATAGCTCTCCGTTTCGCCGCCGTAGGAGAGGGGTTGCAGCGTGACGGTCTCTTCGGGAAGGGCTTTCGCTTCGCTGAGCGAATAGACCACCCAGCAGTAACGGCCCGGAGTGTCGACACGGGTGTAGAGGATGGCCAGCTGGTCGTTCGCCGCGTCGACGGCGGGATTCATGTTGAGGCAGCCGGCTTCGATGAAATAATTTTCGTCGGAGTTCCACGGGTAATGGGTCGAGCCGGGGTTGTAGCGGATGCGCGAGACGACCTGTTCGTGCCAGTAGTTGCCGTCGTCCACCCGATTGGCGTAATTGCCTACCCAGACGAAACGCTCGTCGCCCGCCTCTTCGACGGCCATGTTCGAGGAGTGGCCGTGGAAACAGAGGGTCATGTACTCCGTAGCCTGTCGGTCGGGCATACTGCGCGAAACCAGAATTTTGTATCGATCGGTCACCTGCGTGTAGAAAATTTCGCCGCGGGAGTCGACGTCGAAGCCCTGCATGACCGTATTGGCCGGCAACTGGACGAACCGGCTGAAAATGATTCCGTCGCTCAGCGGCGCATCGATCCACGTCGTGTTCGAGGAGCGGACTGTGATGCCGATCGCGCATCGGGCGTCGCCGGAGGCCGTTTCGGCCGTTACGGTCGCCGTACCGACGTTGCGGCCCGTGACGATGCCCCGTGCATCGACCGAAACCGTCTGCGGCGAAGAAGAGCGGAATGTCACGCCCAGCGGGTTGCCGTCCATGTCGTATGCGGTGTCGTTCGCATCGCCGTCGAGGCGGATGCGCAGCGTCGGGCGGTAGGTTTCGCCCACTTCGAGCGTTTTCGATGCGGTTTCGAACGAGAGGGCCGGCGGGGTGTCGGACGTTTTGTTTCCGTTCGAACAGTTCGTAGCGGCGAGGCAGAAGCCTGCTGCGGCGAAGATCAGGGAGCAGGTCATGACGAATGATTTCAACCGGCTACCGGCCCTGCCGTTTGCAGGCAGGACCGGTAGCCGGTAGTTGCTGTGATTCATGGGAGGGATCATTCGCCGGCGTCGATCAGTACGGGTTCGAATTCGCATACCGACACCAGCTTCCGGCCCGGACGGCCGGATTCGGTCATTTTCAGCCGCAGGTAGCGTCCCGCCCCGAACCATTGTTCGCTGCGGAAATCGCCGACGACCGTCTTGCTGCCCTCGAAGTCGAAGGATTGCAGGGGCATCCAGGTTTTGCCGTCGTCGGACATTTCGATCCAGCCAGCTTTGAGGTCGGTGACGTAGCTGTCGTTGCGGCGCGTGAGTTTCATGCCGGCGTAGTAGCAGGTCTTGCCCAGATCCCAGTCGATCGTCACGGGGAGCGTTTCGATGTCGCCTTGACCGATATCGTTGTAGCGGTTCTCGAATTTGGTCGATACGTCGCCGTCGATCGTCAGTTCGGGGCCGTGGCCGGTGTACCACGAGCTGCATGCCACGAGGATCCATTTGCTGCGGTCGGTGAAGAGGGGATTGAGCGCGATGTGGTAGAGCACGGTGTTGTCCGCTCCGATCTTGAATTCGGAGTTGCTTTTCAACTGCACGGCCAGCGTGTAGAAGCGGTCGGGCGTCAGCTTCGACTTGTCGATCTCGAAATGCGACACGGCCTCGCGCTTGCCCACTTCGAGCTGCGCCGGCGTGAAGGTGACGGCGTCGGTCGGGATCGGCAGGTAGTTCGTACCGTGTTCGGCGTTGTAGGCGTCGAGCACTTCGTCGCCGTAGACGTATTCGGTCGTGGTCTCCCACTTGTTGTCGAATTCGACGTAGGCGGTGAAGTCGAGCGTCTGGGAGGAGCCCAGATCGCACTCCACCACGCCGGCGTTTCGAACCAACACCTGGGTCTCCGCCATCTCGGGATTGATCAGGATGCTGCCGAGCTCCTCGTTCACCTTCGAAGAGGAGGAGGTCAGGCGCAGCGGGATGACGTAGGACGTCAGATCGCCGAGCTGCTTGATCGCCGAGCAGTCGAGCTGCACGGTGAACGTCGTCGAGGGGTGGTCGGCATCGACCGATCCCGTACTGTTCACCAGCCGGTAGCAGGCGGGATCGAGCGCCGTATAGGCAGTGCCGTTGGCCTCGTTGTAGGCCGTGAGGACGTCGTCCGAAAGTTCGATCCCGAGCTCGGAGGGCGTGACGGTGTATCCGCTGCTGAAAGCGCGGAAGGAGTAGTCGATGGTCTCTTCGATATCGTAGAAGAGGGCTTTTTGCAGGTCGCTTTCGAGCAGATAGACGACCGAGTCCAGCAGGTTGTCGTTGCGGTGATCCGCTTCGCAGCCGCCGAGCAGCAACGCTCCGGCGACAGGTATGATGAACTGTTTGAGTTTCATGATTGTCTGAATTGAATTAGGGTTACCAACCGTAGTTCTGCGTGCAATTCGTACGGTCCATCTCCTCCTGCGAAATGGGGAAGAGGTAGCCGCGCGGCGAGAATTTGCGATGTCCGTTGGCGCTCAATCCGCTGTCGCGGGTGCTGAGCGTGCGTTTCCAGAAAGCGCTGTTGGCGTTGTGGTTTGTCGCGTCGATGTTCATGCCGTAGACGTCGCCGTGCTCCGTTTCGGCGATCATCCATGTGCGGATGTCGAAATAGCGGTGATTCTCGTAGCAGAGTTCGACCATGCGTTCGCGGCGGATCAGTTCGCGCATCTGCTTCTGGTTGCCCACCGCTTCGGGGTAGACTTTCTCGATGTCGGGGACGCCCGCGCGCTTGCGCACCATGTTGAGATAGGTGAGGATGTCCGGATTGCCGGGATCGTATTCGTTGAGCGCTTCGACGTAGTTGAGCAGAATCTCGGCGTAACGGATGATCGGCCAGTCGATGAATCCCCATACGTCGGTGGAGGTAGAGTCTCCGTTGGTCGAGGTATCGCGCGTCCAGTCGATGAATTTAGAGGCCAGGTAGCCTGTGGCGGGATAGTTCTGCTGGGTGGCCGCATAGCCTGAATTACCGCCGGTGTAGAGTTGGACGGCGCCCTTGTTCACGTTGCCGCTGTGCCAGACGCAGCCGCTCCACAGCACGTTGATGTAGAAGCGCGGTTCGCGGTTCTGGTACATCATGAAGGTATTGGCCAGCTGGTCGCCGTAGATCGGATGCGTGAAGGTCGAGAATCCCGTCTCGCTGTATCCCGATTCGGGATCGATGATCGGCTGCGTCTGGTCGCCGTTCGTATATCCCGTGATGGGATAGCGGCCGTTGGCCATGGCGAAGGCGTCGACCAGCTTCTGCGTGGGGCCGAACGATCCGTAGGCGCGCGACCGGGCCATGCGGGGCGTGGCGGCGACACCCCAGTTGTAGGCGCTGACGATGCGGGAGAAGATCATCTCCGTCACGCTGTTGACCGGCCCGACCGTCGTGTACAGATCGTGCAGACTGCCGTAGGGATCGGTGCCGTCGGCCCCGACGAGACCGTAGATGTTCATGTCGATCACGTCTTTGGCGGCCTGTGCGGCAGTCTCCCATTTCTTCTCGTCGTAGACCGTGGGGAAGAGCGGGTTGCCGTACTTGTCGATCACGCCCTTGTAGAGGTCGTTGCCGTTGAAGAGTTTGCGGGCCGAATAGAGATAGACGCGGGAGCGGATGGCGAGGGCCGCCCCTTTGGTGGCGCGGCCGTATTTAGCCGACGCCCACTCCTGCGGGAGGCCTTTGGAGGCTTCGTAGAGTTCCGTGGTCACGTAGTCGACGCACTTCTCCCACGAGTCGCGTTCGCGTTCGTTCAGGTCCTCCTGCTCGTAATCCGTGGGTTCGTCGCCCAGAATGAACACGGGGCCGAAGGTGGACATCAGCAGCGAATAGTAGTAGGCGCGCAGGAAGCGGGCTTCGTTGTACATGTAGCCCTTGTCGGTGTCGCCTATTTCGGGGCATTCGTAGACGTGCTGCATGAAATAGCTGGCTTCGCGGATGCCCTTGTAGATGTTGTTGTAGGTGTAGCTGCGTTGGAGATTGATGGAGGGATCCCACGTGTCGTAGTTGATCTGCGTGTACGAGCGGCCGGTGTAGGCGATCGACGATTCATCGGCGCAGGGCGCCCACGGCAGCGTCTGTCCCGAAGGGTCGCTGTAATTGGGTTGGTAAGCGTAGACGTTGGTCAGGTATTGTTCCGTCGTCGAGGCTTTCAGGAAGATCTGGTCCGGCGTCAACTGTTCGTCGGGCTGGCGGTCGAGATAGTCGTCGCAGGCTACGAACGCGGTGCCGGACAATAACAGCAATCCGAATGTTTTCAATATGTTTTTCATAGTCGTTGTCGTTGGTTTAGAAGCCGATCGTAAGGCCGATGTTGATGATGCGGTTGTTGGGGTAGTTCGTGGCGCCGGTCTGCAAGTCGGGGTCCCACAGTTTGAAGGGACTGAACGTGAACAGGTTCACGCCGGAGAGATAGACGCGCATGTTCTGCATGGCCATCTTCTGGGAGATGCGCTTGGGCAGCGTATAGCCGATTTCGAGGTTTTTCAGGCGCATGTAGCGGCCGTTGGCCATCCAGAAGGTCGAGGTCTGATTGTTGTTGTTATTCGTACCGATATACAGACGCGGATATTTGGCGTCGAGCCGTTCGGGCGTCCAGTAGTTATCGTAGACATCGGAGAAGAGGTTGGCCTCGCGGCTGTTGCGGGCGTTGAAGCCGAGCGTCTGATCGGTAAGCGTCGAGAAGCTTACGTGGCCGACGCCCTGGAAGAAGGCCGAGAAGTCGAACGCCTTCCATTGCAGCGAGAAGCCGAATCCGTAGACGATTTCCGGGATCGACGTGTAGCCGATCGGTTTGACGTCGTAGGAGTCGACCACGCCGTCGCCGTTGAGGTCGAGGTACTTGATGTCGCCCGGTTCGACGTCGCCGAACGACTGCTTCGGCCATGCGTCGATGTCGGCCTGATCGCGGAACAGGCCGGCCGCTACGAGGCCGAACGTCTGGTAGCGTGCCTGCCCCGTGCGGTTCATGTAGAGGTATTTGTAGTCGGGTTGATCCTGATCGACGATCATGTTGCGGGCGTAGGTGAAGTTACCGCGCACGGTCAGATGCAGGTCTTGCCCTATTGTCTGGTGGTATTCCAGCGAAGCGTCGACGCCGCTGTTGCGCATCTTGCCGATGTTCACCCACGGCTGGGTGCTCAGACCGACGTAGACGGGGATCGACTGCCGTTGGAGGAAGATGCCCTCGCGTTTCTCTTTGAAATAGTCGGCCGAGATTTTCAGCTTGCTGAACAGCGACAGGTCGACGCCCACGTTGAGTTTGTGCGCCTCTTCCCAGCCCACGTTGGGGTTGGGCCAGTCACCCATTTGGATCGAAGAGGAACTGTGCGGTGTGGTACCGAAATAGTAGCTGCTGCCGGAATTGACCGTGCCGTTGTAGATGAAGCGGCGCACGTTGTCGCCCGTGCCGATCTTGTCGTTGCCCACGATACCGTAGGAGGCCTTGATTTTGAGCAGGTCGATCACGCCCCGCACCGGTTCGAAGAACTTCTCGTTGGAGATCACGTAGCCGGCCGCTACCGACGGGAAGAATCCGAACCGTTTGCCCGGCGAGAAGTTTTCCGAGCCGTTGTAACCGAAGTTGCCTTCGATGAAATAGCGGTTGTCGTAGCTGTACGTGATACGTCCGGCGATACCCTGGTGCCGGTAGGGAAGGGCCAGTTCAGGCTCCGACTTGTCGATTCCTACGTCATTGCGCTGCGACTGCTGGTAGAGGAAAAGCGCCGAGAGGTCGTGCTTGCCGAAGGAGCGCGCCCAGTTGACCGACGCTTCGAGGTAGACCGAACGGTAGCCGCTGTGCGATTCGGCGTAGGTCAGGTTGTCGGTGCCGACGACCGTCTGCTGCAAGATCAGGTCGCCGAACTCGTCTCGGCCGCTGGCCATGTACTGCGGGGGTGTCTTGGTGCGTGCCAGATGGTTGTAGTTCTTGGCGTCGAACGAGCCTTTGACGGTGACGGTGAGTCCTTTGGTTACCCAGTCGCCGAGGTCCTGCGTGAGCGAGAAGAGCGACTGCGCCGTGTTGTAGAACTTCTCGCGGTAACCGGTCTGCGTCAGCAGCACGTAGGGGTTCTCGCCGTTGTTGGCGCCGGGGCCGGGTAGCAGGCCGTTGGAGTAGACGGCCGGAAAGACATTGGGAGCCGATTTGATCGCATAGTTCCAGATGCCGGTGCCGCCGGAGTTGCTCGCCGCCGTTCCCGGTTCGTTCTTGCGCTCGAAGGTGGTGGCCAGGTTGACGTTGAGCTTGGTATATTTGTGGAGCTGCACCTCGACGTTGGAGCGGAAGTTGAACTTGCGGTAGAAGACCGACGTGTTGTACTCCTTCATGTTGTCGCGGGCGAACAGACCGTCTTCGTTGTAGAAACCGCCCGAAATGTAGTATTTGGCCGTGCTGCCGCCGCCCGTCACGTTGACGTTGACGCGCTCGTTGAACGAGAGATCCTTGTAGAGGTAGTCCACCCAGTCTACGTTGGGGTAGAGGTCGGGATCGGAGCCGTCGCGGTATTTCTGGATGACTTCGGGCGTGTAGACCTCGCTGCCCGCGGCGGCGTTCCACAGTTCGGCGAACTGCACGGCGTCGAGCATGTCGGGGACTTTGGTCGGCTGCACCATGCCGGCTTCGAAGCGGATGTTGATCTGGGGTTTGCCGACGATACCCTCGCGCGTGGTGATGAGGATCACGCCGTTGGCGCCGCGCACGCCGTAGATGGCCGTCGCGGCGGCGTCTTTGAGGATCGAGAAGTCCTTGATGTCCTCGATGTCGACCAGATCCAGATCACGTTCGATGCCGTCGACGAGCACCAGCGGCGTCGTGCTGCTGCCGAAGGTCGAGATGCCGCGGATCCAGAAGGTCGAGCTGGCGCCCGGTTCGCCCGAACGCTGCACCGAGATCACGCCGGCCAGCTGGCCGGCCAGGTTGTTGGAGATTTTGGCCGTCGGCATCCGGATGTCGTTGACCGAGACCGAGGCGATCGACCCCACGACGCTGGCTTTCTTCTGCGTGCCGTATCCCACGACGACCACTTCGTCGAGTTCGTTGCCGGCCGAGAGTTCGATCACCTTGGGAAGGTTGGTGACGGGGAACTCCTGTGTCTGATAGCCGATGTAGGAGACGGCGATGTAGCCGTAGTGTCCCGTAAAGGTGTAGTCGAAGGCTCCGTCGACGTTGGTGTTCGTTCCCAGCGCCGAATCCTTGACCCAGACCGTCGCGCCGATGATCGGCTCCTTGGTCTCGGCATCGATCACGCGGCCCGCGATGTGACGCGTCTGCGACGCCTGCTGCGCAGCCTCGGCGCGCGGCTGCTCCTGCGTAAGGATGATCGTGTTGTAGCGGATCACGTAGCTGATACCCGTGCCGCGGAGTGCATCGGCGAGCAGCTCCTCGACGTTGTGTTTCGACGGATCGGCCTTGATCGTGATGTTGTCGGCCAGATTACCTTGGTAGGAGACCTTGTAAGAGGTCTGCGCTTCGATCTGTCGGATCAGTTCTTTCAGGTTGGTCACGTTCCCGATGCGGATCGTGTTTTGTTGCGCCGTCTGTGCGGCGTGGGATAATTCCCCCCCCCACGGGATTTGGAATGTCAGGCAGAGAAGCAGCAATGCCCGGACATGCCATGAACCGCGAAAATTCTGTTTCATAGACGAATGGTTTAGGTTAAGTTAGTTAAGATCGTGACGCATGCCGTGTGCCGGCAGCCGCGTCTTTTCTATCTCGGACAGTTATTCATAAGATGGTGATTTTGTCGCCGTTCCGGGTGAAGCGTGTATCGGTCGAGAGCGTCACGATTTCGAGGACATGGCGCAGCGGCATGTTGTAGTCGAGCGTGCCGGTGAAGAGGATCTCTCCGAGCGCTTCGCGGCCGAAAGCGATGTCGCAGCCGTAGTGGGTGCCGATGCTTTCGACGACCTTCGACAGCCGGACGTACTGGAACGAACGCAGTTGCGCATCGAGTTCCGCATCGACGTTGACTTCGCGCAGCATCAGTTTGCGGTTGGCCGGATTGTACGAGATCTTTTGTCCGGGGCTCAGCGTCACCGTGCGGTCGCCCGCGTGGAAGTCGACGACGCCTTCGATGAGCGTCGTCTCGATGTCCGAACAGTCGTCGTAGGCTTTCATGTTGAATTTCGTGCCCCGCACGACGGTGCGGGTCTCCTTTCCGGCGTCAACGGTAAACGGTGCGTCGGCCATTTTGCGGATGTCGAAGAAAGCTTCCCCCGTCAGATGCACCGTGCGGCCCTCGCTGCCGAAATCGGATGCGTAGCGCAGCTGCGAGTGGGGCATCAGTCGTACGTTCGAACCGTCGGAGAGACGGATCGAGCAGGCCCGCTCTTCGGTCGTGACCGTACAGGTGCGGTCGTCCGCAGACCGGTAGGGAAACAGCAGCGAACCTGCGGTGAGGAGTCCGACGGCGAAGACGGCCGCATAGCGGACGACGGTGCGCAGCCGTTTCGTCGGTGCGGGGCGCCTGCGCGCCTCGATGCGCCGACGCAGCGTCTGCCAGGAGAGGTTGGGATCGACCGCGGCTGCGGCCGACAGGCGTTCGCCCGTGAAGAAAACGAGGTAGAGCCGTTCCAGCCTGCGGCGGTTCTCGTCGGAGGCGTCGTACCATCGTTCGACCTCGGCCGAGGTCGTGGCGTCGAGTTTTCCTCCCAGAAATTCGATCAACAGCGTATCGTCGATTTCGATCATGGATGTCGGGGTTTTGATAATAATACGTCCCGACATGAAAAGTTACTAAGGGGAAAAGGCAGTTTTCTTTCGTCGAAACCGGAAAGCCGGTTGCGGTACGGTCAGACCAGATCGTTGCGTCCGGAGAGCGAGAGCAGCCAGAGCAGCAGCGGCAGGTAATCTTTGAGGGCTACGCCGAGTGTGCGCAGCGCCTGCGAGATATGGTAGTTGACCGTTTGCGGGGAGACGCCGAGTTCGGCGGCGATCTGCTGGTGCGTCATCCCCATCCGGCGGCTCATCTCGAAGATGCGGCGCGTCTGTTCGGGCAGACGGGCGAGCGCTTCGTCGTACAGACGCGACAACTCGGAACCGAGATAGAAGTCGGGGGATTCGAAACGTTCGGCGAAGCGCTCGCTCAACTGCTGGTGGACGCGCTGCCGGACCTGCCGGTGGGCGATGCGGTCGAACGCCTTGTTGCGGACGATCATAAAGAGCAACCCTTTGAGCGACAGCTCTTCGAGCAGTTTGTCTCGGTTTTCCCAGATGTAGAGCATCGCGTCCTGCACGATGTCCTCGGCCGTCGAGACCGGCACCCAACGCGACGCGAAACTGCACAGGCCGCGGTAATAGAATTTATAGCAGGCTTCGAAGCAGGCCATGTCGCCGCGGTGGAGCCGGCGGATGACTGCGCGGTTGTCGTCGAGATCGTATTTGGACTGAAAAATCATCGTTGCTCGTTGTCCGTTCGAAACCCAAAGATACGCTTTTTTCCGAAAAATCGTCGGGAGAGGTGAAAGAAATGGCCTTCCGACCGATCTCGTCTCCCCCGTTTCATTCGGGGGTCGCGGAGCTTTCCGGAGGATGCGAAGGGGCGGCCCGTCCGGCTAATTCCCGAAATTTTCATCGGTTTTTTCCGGTCTCGTACCGTGGTTTGTCGGCCCTCCTGCCGGGCTGCCGTTCTGCGACTTGTCGCAACTCGTTTTCGTCTCGGCAAAAGCCAATATATTTGCATTGCGCTCGACTTTTCGTATCTTTGACTTCGTCTTAGATACTCCGTCTCGGCACAATCAAGCTGGCGCTTGCTTCTGCACTCGGCTTTTCGTATCTTTGACTTCGTCTTAGATACTCCGTCTCGGCATAATCAAGCTGGCGCTTGCTTCTGCGCTCGACTTTTCGTATCTTTGACTTCGCCGAAGATACTCGCGTTCGGCAATGTTCAAATAAATTTGACATTGCTCTCACTTATTCGTATCTTTGTCCCCTATCGATTTCAAGCCGGAAATTTTATGGTATTGGCAGAACAGATCAAGGAGGCGGCGAGCCGTCGGGATACGTTGGAGAAGTGTCTCGACATCGAACGCAAGCGCATGGATTTGCAGAACGAGGAGGAGAAGACGCAGGAACCCGACTTCTGGGACGATGCGGCGCGTGCGCAGGAGCAGTTGCGCCGGGTGGCGTCGATCAAGAGCTGGATCACCGATTACGACACGATCCGCAAGGAGGTCGAGGATCTGGAACTGATGCCCGATTTCCTGAAAGAGGGGGTGATCTCCGAGGAGGAGATGGATGCGCACTATGCGCAGACGATCGCGCACATCGAAGCGCTCGAACTGCGCAACATGCTGCGTCGCGACGAGGACAAGATGGGCGCTATTCTGGACATCAACGCCGGAGCCGGCGGTACCGAGGCGCTCGACTGGGCGTCGATGCTGCTGCGCATGTACACCCGCTGGTGCGAGGCCCACGGCTACAAGGTCAAGACGCTCGACTACCAGGCGGGTGACGAGGTGGGCGTCAAGTCCTGCACGCTCGAAATCGAGGGCGACTACGCCTACGGCTATCTCAAAAGCGAAAACGGCGTGCACCGCATGGTGCGTCTGTCGCCTTTCAACGCCAACAACAAGCGCCAGACGACCTTCGCGTCGGTCTTCGTGTCGCCCGCTGTGGACGATTCGATCGAGGTGGTCATCAACCCCTCGGACATCGAGTGGGACACGTTCCGCTCGTCGGGCGCCGGCGGTCAGAACGTCAACAAGGTCGAGACGGCCGTGCGGCTGCGCTATCACGGCAAGGATCCCGATACGGGCGAACCGGTCGAGTTCCTGATCGAGAACATGGAGACGCGCTCGCAGCTGATGAACCGCGAGAATGCGATGCGCATTCTGCGAAGCAAGCTCTACCAGCGCGAACTGGACAAGCGCATGGCCACGCAGCAGGCGCTCGAAGCGGGCAAGAAACGCATCGAGTGGGGGTCGCAGATCCGCTCCTACGTCTTCGACGACCGCCGTGTGAAGGATCACCGCACGGGTTGCCAGACGTCGGACGTCGACGCGGTGATGGACGGCGAGATCGACGCCTTCATCAAGGCCTACCTCATGCAGTTCGGCGCCGAGGCGTGAGTGGAAATAATAAAGGTATTTCGATAAATAAATTGCAGTATCCGTTATGAAAGACTTGACAAAACTCACGGATCGTATTTTCTACGTCGGGGTGAACGACCGCACGAAGCATCTTTTCGAGGGGCTGTGGCCGCTGCCGCTCGGCGTGTCGTACAACGCCTATCTGGTCTGCGGCGAGCGGACGGCGCTCGTCGATACGGTCGACGCCTGCTTCACGGGCCGTCTGCTGGCCAACGTCCGCGAACGGCTGGGCGACAGACCGTTGGATTATCTGGTGATAAACCACATGGAGCCCGACCACTCGGCTTCGATCGCCGCCGTGCGGCAGGCCTATCCCGCCGTGCGGATCGTCGGCAACGCCAAGACGTTGCAGATGATCGAGGGCTACTACGGCATCGCGTGCGGTACGGTCGAGGTCAAGGAGGGCGACGTGCTCGACCTGGGCGGGCTGACGCTGGCGTTCTGCATGATTCCGATGGTGCACTGGCCCGAGACGATGGCCACGTGGTGCGCCGAGGAGCGTACGATCTTCTCGGGCGATGCGTTCGGCACGTTCGGCGCACTGAACGGCGGCGTGACGGACGAGCAGCTCGACGTCGAACCCTTCTGGGAGGAGATGCGCCGTTACTACGCCTGCATCGTGGGCAAATACGGCCAGCCCGTGCAGCGCGCCCTGGCGAAGGTCGCCCCGCTCGACATCGCCATGATCTGCTCGACGCACGGCCCCGTCTGGCGCCGAGAGATCGCCCGCGTGGTGGAGCTCTACGACAAGGTGAGCCGTTACGAGGGCGAGCCGGGGGCGGTCATCGCCTACGGTTCGATGTACGGCAATACGGAGCAGATGGCCGAGACCGTCGCCCGCGGCCTGGCCGCCGCAGGCGTGCGGCCGATCGTCGTCTACAATCTTTCGACGGCCGACGTGTCGCAGGTGTTGCGCGACATCTTCCGTTACGATACGCTCGTCGTCGGTTCGCCGACCTACAACGGCCAGCTCTACCCGCCGGTCGATGCGCTGCTGCGCAAGATCGCCGAGCGCTGCATTCCGCACCGCCGTTTCGCCTGCTTCGGCTCCTTTACGTGGGCCGGTGCCGCCGTACGTCGTATGACGGAGTTCGCCGAGGGGATGAAATGGCCGGTCGTCGGCGCGCCCGTCGAGTTGAAGCAGGGGTATTCGACGGCTGTCGAACCTGCCTGCCGCACGCTGGTCGATGCGCTGGTCGAAGATATGAAACGATAAAACGAAGGCGATGCGCAAACTCTTGCTTTTTTCGCTGCTGTGCATGCTGCTGCCGGTCGCTGCGGCGGCCGCGCCGGAGGGGGCGTGCGACGGGGTGACGGTCGGGGCGGCCGATACGGCGGCCTACTTCCCGCTGCTGCGCGGGCGCCGCGTGGCCGTGCTTGCCAACCAGACTTCGCGCGTGGGCGACGAGCATCTGGTCGACCTGCTGCATCGCAGCGGCGTGCGCCTGACGGCGATCTTCTCGCCCGAACACGGATTCCGCGGGACGGCCGATGCGGGCGAGCACGTCGCCAGTTCGGTCGACGAGCGCACGGGGGTGCCGATCCGTTCGCTCTACGACGGCCGTACGCGCCGACCGTCGGACGAGGCGATGCGCTCATTCGACGTGTTGCTGGTCGACATGCAGGACGTGGGTCTGCGTTTCTACACCTACTATATTTCGATGCTGCGCATGATGGATGCCTGCGCCGATTTCGGCCGCGCGGTAGTGGTGCTGGACCGTCCCAATCCCAACGGATCGTACATCGACGGCCCCGTGCTCGACATGAAATACAAGTCGGGCGTCGGCGCGCTGCCGATTCCCGTCGTACACGGACTGACGATGGGCGAGATCGCCCGCATGGCCGTGGGCGAGGGGTGGGCGAAGCCGTGCGACCTGACAGTCGTACCGTGCCGCCGCTATACCCATGCCACGCGCTACGAGCTGCCCGTGGCGCCGTCGCCCAACCTGCCGACGCAGCGGTCGATTTACCTCTATCCGTCGATCTGCCTTTTCGAAGGAACGGTGGTGAGTCTGGGACGCGGCACCGACCGTCCGTTCGAATGTTACGGCCATCCCGACATGCCGGCCGACCGCTACGGCTTCGTCTTCACGCCGCGGCCGACAGCCGGCGCGAAACATCCTCCTTTGGAGGGGCGCTTGTGTCGCGGCGTCGACCTGAGCGAGAAGCCCTGCGAGGAGATTCTCGCCGAGGGGCTGACGCTCGACTACGTGATCGACGCCTATCGTGCGCTGGGGTTGGGCGAGGCGTTCTTCACTCCGATGTTCGAGAAGCTGATCGGCGTGGGCTGGGTGCGCGAGATGATTCTCGACGGCCGTTCCGCGGCCGAGATTCGTGCACGCTGGCGGCCCGACGTGGAGCGTTTCGCGAAAATGCGCGAAAAGTATCTGATTTACGAATAGATGGACTGGTCTGACAGAAAACCGCCTCGAAAGAGGCGGTTTTCTATCTATCTGCGGGAGGGGCGAAGGGCGGCGGAGCGGACGGCTACTCCTCGTAGAGATCGAGATACTCGTAGCTGTTGCCCACCCGCGCGAGATACCGTTCGAATTCCGTGCGGGCGATGACTACCGTGGCGCGGCAGTCGTTGGGATGGAAACTCAGCGACGGGCAGTACAGCAGATTGCGGTCGAGAAAGAGGTGAACGTGATGCTCCGCGTCGTTGATGAGCCCGAACGGCGAGACGGAACCGGGTTCCAGCCCCAGATAACGCATCATGCGCTCGGGCGAGGCGAACGACAGTTTTCCCTGATGCAGCCGCGCTTCGAGGTCGTGGATCGAGAGCGTGCGGTCGCAGTCGAAGCAGACCAGATAGTGCCGGTTGCCCTTGTGATTGCGGAAAAAGAGGTTTTTGCAGTGTTTCGACCCGTCGTCGCGCCAGTGGCGTTTGGCCAGTTCGATCGTGGGCGAGGCAGAGTGGAAATAGAGGTCGCAGGCGATGTCTGCCGCATCGAGCCACGCCGTCACGGCATCGATCCGTTCGCTGTCGGAGGGTTTATTCCACATAGAGCACCAACCCTTTGAGATACTCTCCTTCGGGGTGATAGATGTTGATCGGGTGGTCGGCTGGCTGCGTGAGCTGGTGCAGGATGCGCACGTTGCGGCCGGCGATGGCTGCCGCCGAGAAGACCGTCGTGCGGAACAGCTCCTTCGTCACGGCCTGCGAGCAGGAGAAGGTAAAAAGGATGCCGCCCGGCCGGATCTGCGACAACGCCCGTGCGTTGAGGCGCTTGTACCCCTGCATGGCGTTGCCCAGCACCTTGTGGTGCTTGGCGAAGGCGGGCGGGTCGAGGATGATCAGGTCGTAGCGGTCGCCGATCTGTTTGAGATACTCCACGGCGTCGCAGGCGAGCGTCGTGTGGGGAAAACTGTCGCCGAAATTCAGCCGCATGTTCTCGTCGGCCAGCTGTACGGCTCGCTCCGAGGCGTCGACCGAGCAGACCTCCTTCGCTCCGCCCGCGGCGGCGTAGACCGAGAATCCTCCCGTGTAGCAGAAGGTGTTGAGCACGGTGCGGCCCGCAGCGTAGCGTTCCACCAGTTCGCGGTTGCAGCGCTGGTCGAGGAAGAAACCCGTCTTCTGCCCCTCCTCCCAGTTGACCAGAAAACGATGGCCGTTTTCCGACACCTCCTGTGTTGGAGTTGCGACTTTGCCCATCAGGTAACCGTCCACGGCGTTCAGCCCCGCCTTGTAGGGCACCGTCTGCGAACTCTTGTCGTAGACGGCTGCGAGACGCTCGCCGTAGACCTCGCGGAGCGCCTCGGCGATCTGCATCCGCGAGCGGTACATCCCCACCGAATGACACTGTACGACGGCCGTCGTGCCGTAGATGTCGATCACCAGTCCCGGCAGCGAGTCGCCCTCGCCGTGAACGAGCCGGTAGCAGGTCGTCGGGGTATTGCCGATCAGACCGAGCGTGCGCCTCACTTCGCAGGCCGAGCGGATGCGCGCGCGCCACCATGCGGCGTCGATCGGCTCCTGCGCGAAGGTGAGCACCCGCACGGCGATCGATCCGATCTGGTAGTGGCCGCGTGCGATGAAATCGCCGGCGGCGGTATGGACGTCGACGATCTCCCCCTCGGCGATCGTGTCGGAGGGACACTCTACGCGGCCGATCGCGCCCGAGAAGATCCATGGGTGACGGCGCAGCAGCGACTCTTCTTTGCCTCTGCGCAGGAAAATACGGGGGTGGGTCGTCATTTGTCGTTCGGTTTAAGGGTATGTTGCAGCGTGCGGTAGATTTCGGGGCAGATCCATGCGTCGGTGGCGGCGTAGCGCATCTGTTTTTCGGTGAGCTGCGCCGCTTCCCAGTTGCTCAGCCGCTGGGCTTTCGAGACGCGCTTGCCCAACACGATGGCCGAAAGCTTGCGCAGGCTCTTCTCTTCGATGCCCCAGTCGGGGGCCAGTTGTTGCAGGTCGACGAAGCCGCCGGGCCGGAAGCGGCGCAGGGCCAGCAGCGAGCGGATGTCGCCCGCCACGTCGGCGCCGATTTTCAGAATCGCCTTGTTCTCCAACAGTTTGACGAGCTGCTTCTCGAAACGCATCCTATTGAGGCGGAACAGATAGCAGCGCCGCGGCGTGGAGAGTTGCAGCAGGGCGACGCGGTAGGTGATGCCCGCCTTGAACGAGGGGCGCGTCTCGGTGTCGAAGCCCAGCACGGGCGACGACGCCAAGTCGCGGCAGGCGGCTTCGACCTGCTTCTCGTCGTCGACGATGACGATCGGGCCGTCGAAGAGCACGGCAGGCAGCTTTGCGGTATCTTCGTTCGATATGTGCTGTTGAAACGGTCGTTTTTCCATGCGAATTCTCTCAGGCGACGCAAAGTTACCGATTAATTGCGAGTTTTCCGCTCTCCGCCGTCGAAATTTTACCTGCGTGCTGCAATCGTTCGACGGCCTCCAACACCCGTTCGGCGTCGCAGCGGAAGCGCGCTGCCAGCTCCTTGACCGCGAGCGGTTCGGCGTCGAGCTGTCGCAGGATCTCCTCGTCGAGCGGAGCTTCGGCCGATTTCGCGCGTTTGCGCGCCGCCAGACAGATGTCGCAGACACCGCACGGCGCGGGGTCGGCCGCACCGAAATAGCGTTCCAGCACCGTGCTGCGGCACTCGGTTTCGTTGGCGGCGTAGGCGATCATGTGCGAGAAGCGCTCTTCGGCCAGCTCCTGACGGCGGCGGTAGGTCTCGGGGGCGATGTAGAGGTCGGCCGCCGGCAGCCGCTCGCAATCGAAGAAGAGCATCGGCGCCTGATTGGCCGGAATGTAGCGGATCACGCGCATCTGCCACAGCCGCTTGAACAGCTCCTTGACATGCTCGACCTTGTAGCCGCTCGCCGCGGCGATCTCCTGCTCGTCGATGGGGCGGAAATCGGTGAAAACGCCGTCGTAGAGCCGCAGCACGGTACGGATGAAGTGGTCGAGGTCGTTGCGTACCACGCGCAGTTTGTAGAGGTCGTCGCGGCTGATGCAGAAGAGAATGCGCGCGGGGTTGCGCATTTCGTCGGTGAGCGTCAGATAACCGTTCTGCTGCAACAGTTTCAGCGCGCTGGCGACCTTGCCGCCGAAGAGGCGGAACTTCGCGCAGAAGTCGTGGATGTTGAAGACGAACGACGCCTGCTCGCCGTCGCCGATGCCGATTTGCAGGTAGGAGCAGACCTTTTCGTAGATGTCGCGGATCTCGTCGAGCGGCGGGAATTGCAGGTCGAAGCGGCGCTGCACGCGCTCGACGTCGTCCGGGGCGACGAGCAGCACGGCATAGGCGCGCTTTCCGTCGCGTCCCGCACGGCCCGCTTCCTGATAGTAGCTTTCGAGCGAGTCGGGCATGGAGTAGTGGACGACGAAACGCACGTCGGCCTTGTCGATTCCCATGCCGAAGGCGTTGGTGGCCACCATGATGCGCGTGCGGCCCGCGAGCCACTCCTCCTGCCGGATCGAGCGTTCGGCGTTGGCCAGGCCGCCGTGGTAGCAGGTCGCGGCGACGCCTGCGTCGCGCAGGAATTCGGTGAGCTGTTCGCAGCCGTCGCGCGTGCGCACGTAGACGATACCGCTGCCGGCCACGTTGCGCACCACGCGAAGCAGTTGCTCGTTCTTGTCCTCGTCGTGCCGCACGGCGTAGGAGAGGTTGGGCCGTGCGAACGAGCTGCGCAGGACGTGCGGTTCGGCGAAGCGCAGCTGCCGCATGATGTCGCGGGCGACGGCGGGTGTGGCCGATGCCGTGAGCGCCAGCACCGGCACCTCGGGCAGCCGTTCGCGCAGTTCGGCGATGCGCAGGTAGGAGGGGCGGAAGTCGTAGCCCCACTGCGAGATGCAGTGCGCCTCGTCGACGGCCAGCAGCGAGACCCGCATCCGCTCCACGCGCAGACGGAACGCCTCGGTCACGAGCCGTTCGGGAGCCACGTAGAGGAATTTGACGTCGCCGTAGACGCAGTTGTCGAGCACGATGTCGATCTGCCGCATCGAAAGTCCAGAATGGATCGCCGCCGCGTTGATGCCGAGCCGCCTGAGGCGGTCGACCTGGTCCTTCATCAGGGCGATCAGCGGCGTGACGACGATGCACAAACCTTCGCGCAGCATCGTCGGCACCTGATAGGTGAGCGACTTGCCGCCGCCGGTGGGCATCAGCGCCAGCGTGTCGCGCCCCTGGCAGACGGAGCGGATGATCTCCTCCTGCACGGGACGGAAGCTGTCGTAGCCCCAGTAGCGTTTGAGCGTGCCGAGCAGTTCGGCGTGTATGTCGTCCAGCGGTTGCATGTCGGGCGGATGATGTACGGAGCACCGGCGAAACCGTTGCGGTCCGATTTGCCGGAACGCCGCCTGTCGGGCGAAATTCCTCTTTCGCAAAGATACGCATAAGTGAGTGCAATGTCAAATTTATTCGAACATTGCCGAACGAGAGTATCTTCGGCGCAAGCCAAAGATGCGAAAAGTCGCGCGCAGAAGCAACCATTTATTATTTGATTATGCCGAACGAGAATATCTGAGGCGTCGGCCGAAGATTGCGGATTTTAGCCGGATTCCGCACGCCGGACGGCGGCTATCCGCTATGCGGCGCACGATTTTTATGCCGGCGGCCGCAGGAGCGTTTTTTCGTACGGCCTGCCGCTTTTCTGTTTATCTTTACGAAATCCTCTGGAAATGATGAAACGCATTTGCCTGCCGGTGAAAATCGCGGGTGTGGCGGGTCGGTTTCGCGGAATTCAGACGCCTTCGGTCGCACCTCGGAAATTTCGTCTCGGCAAAGTGTGAATAAATTTGCTTCTGCGCGCGACTTTTCGTATCTTCGACCGGAATCGCCTAAAATTGCAAGATTATGATCTCGTTGTTCAAGAAGAAGGAGGCGCCGGTCTATCCGGCCGATACGGTGACGTCCCGCGACGGGCGGCCGATCGTCTTCACGTTTTTCAAACACGCTTCGCTGGCCGTCGATTTCGACGGGCGGCGCATCTATGTCGATCCGGTCGGCGAGTATGCCGATTACGCGCATCTGCCGAAAGCCGATGCGGTGCTCGTCACCCATTCGCATTACGACCATCTCGACCGTGCGGCCGTCGAGCAGCTGATGACGCCCGCGACGGCGGTCGTCTGCGACAAGACCTCGGCCGAAGCGTTCGATTTCGACTGCTACACGATGGTGCCGGGCGCTGTGGCCGAACCTCTCGACGGAATCCGCGTCGAGGCGGTGGCGGCTTATAATACCACCGAAGGGCACCTGCAATTCCATCCCAGGGAGCGGGAGGATTGCGGCTACGTGCTGACGCTGGGCGGTACGCGCGTCTACATCGCCGGCGACAGCGAGCCGACGCCCGAAATGCGTTCGCTCGAAGGGATAGACATCGCGTTCCTGCCCGTCAACCAGCCCTATACGATGACCGTCGATCAGGCGGCCGAGGCGGTGCGGGCGCTACGTCCCGCGATCTTCTATCCCTATCACTACGGGGAGGTCGAGCAGATCACCGATCTCGACCGGCTGGCGCGCGAGGTGGCGGGACTGACCGAGATGCGGGTTCGCCCGATGGAGTGATGCGATTGCGGTCGGAACGCAGGGGCGGCAGTGCGACACTGCCGCTCTTTTCGTTGTTGTCGGCGATGCGGGCGGGTGGCGTCGGAAGGGAGAGGGTGGATGCACTTGTCCGGAAGGGAGGGGTTGTCGATAATTTTTCATAACTGTCGATCACGAAGGATCGGAGCGATCGGAGGATACGGTCGGATAGGAAAATGCCGCCGTCGGGCGACGGAATGTAAGCGGAAAAAGGATTCTCTCCGATAATTCGGACGAAAATAATCGGGCCTATTTAGACGAAAAATCGTATTTTTAATAAATAAATGTTATTTTTGAACATCGGAGTTCCGATTCTTTAAAATAACCCTTAATCTCTATGCTCTTATGAAAAATCTGATGAAACGCTTGGCTGCGACGGCCTTCTGCCTTGCACTGCTGCCCCTGACGGGTTGCGGCGACGACAACACGGACGATCCGTTAATTCCCCCCCCCTCTGACGCTCCGGTGATCGAGGCGGCGACGCCGGCTGCCGTACCGGCGGAAGGCGGCGCGATCTCGATCGATTACGAAGTGAAGAACCCCGTCGAGGGAAAACGCCTCTTGGCTCAGAGCGACGACGCATGGGTGAAGGAGTTGACCGTCGGCGACGAAGCCGTGACGGCACGCCTCGAAAAGAATCTCCTTGCCGATCCCCGCACGGCCACGGTGACGCTTCGTTATGACGGCGCCGAAGCCGTGAAGGTCTCGGTCGTGCAGGAGGGTTATCTTCCCTTCCTGATTCAAGTCGCCGATATTACGATGAGCGATGCGCGGATAACGGTCTATCCCGAAGAGGAGGGGATGTATATCGCCGCGGTGGATTTCGCCGAAGGGTTCGATGCGCAGAAGATCGCAGCGGAGAACAAGGCGATCTTCGCCGAACATGCCGCCGCCGAACAGAAGACGCTCGCCGAGTTCATCGCGGGGTATGCCTATAAGGGCGAACAAACGTTCCATCCTTCGCGCCTTTCGCCGAATACCGATTACGTGGTCTATGTCTATGGAATCGATTCCGAAGGAGAGGCCACGACCGACGTGATCGTGGAACCGTTCAAGTCGCTGCCCGTCGAGCCGGGGCCCATGGTCGATTGCAAGATCGACATCGTTGCCGAGAATCTTACCTCGACGTCGGTCAAGGTCGTTTTCAATCCGTCCGATCCGACGGTGCAGTATTTCTATACGATGCTCGATCAGGCCGGATACGAGGATATCAGCAAAGACTGGCCGGGTTATATCTACGAGTATATGGTTTCGCAGCTGACCGACGATGGTCTTCCGTTGTCGACGATCGTGATGCTCTCCTGTTCGGTCGGCCAGCAGGAGGTGCAGAGCAAGACGCTGCAACCGGAAACGACCTATTATGCCTGCGCCGTGGGCGTCAACTCGAATGCCATGATCAACACGGAGGTGGCGGTGCAGAAGATCGTCACGCCGCCGGACTCTCCGATTGATTACGGGTTCGATTTCGATTTCGGCGAGGTGACTGCGACCGGCGCTCGGGTGACGGTCTCGCCGCGTGACGTGAGGGCATTCTATTATTGGAACGTAATGACTGAGGAGGAGTACGGTGAAATGAAGGGCGATGAGTCGAAAATCGCAGCCTATTTCGAGCAGAAGATGATCGAACAGCGCAAGGCCCAGATGGGAGACTATGCCGACTGGTATCCGCTTCCGGAGTTCATCGCCTCGCAATGTTCTTCGGGTTTCGATGGTCCGGACAGTTATACCTTCGGTACGCTGACGCCGGAGACGACCTATTACGTGTATGCTTTCTGGGTGGACGAGCAGACCGGCGAGCCGGCTTCGGTTACGGCATTCAGCGAATCACCCTTCAAGACCGAAAAACAGGTGATTTCGGCTGCCGTGGCCAAACCGTCGCTATGGTTGACCGACGGCGACGATTGGGCCGAACTGAACCCGCTTGGCTATGGGCACTTCAAAGGATATGCGATTCTGGGCGCACGCATTGCACCTGCCGAAGGGGCCGTACACTGGTACTCGAACATTTATAAGGCGTCGGACATCGCCTCGACGGACGATCAGCTCTTGGCTTCGTCGCTCATCAACAGCAAATACTACATGGACAAGACATCCTACAATCTCTCCTACGGAGTAGAGTGGGGCGGCGACTACGTGATTGTCAGCGTCGCGGTCGACGCCGCCGGTGCCCGCGGTCCCGTGCAGCGCGTCGCCTTCAAGGCGGAGAAGAGCGCCGCCGAACCGCTCGAATCCATTCCGGGCGAATGATTCGGCACAAGAAAGAAAAAACCGACAGCATTTTGCTGTCGGTTTTTTCTTTGCTGTCGGGCGGAACGGTCGAACGTTCCGTCCGTTCGGATTCGTCGCCGGACTACTTCTTCGCCGCGGGGCAGTCCGCGCACTTCTTGTCGCAAGCGGCTTTTTTGTCGCAAGCGGCGGCGCAGCATTTCTTGTCGCAGTCGCCCTTCTTGCAGCAGTTCTCCTTGCAGGCGGCTTTTTGGCAGCAATTTTCCTTGCAGGCGGTCCCTTGGCAGCACTTCGCGTCGCAGGCCTCGGCCTTCACGCGGATTTTGGCGAAGCCCTTGACGAGACCTTCGGCGTCGTTCTTCGATGCGTCGTAGACGACGGTCACCTCCTTGCTGGGAACGTCGACCTTGACATCCTTCACTCCCTTCTCGAAGGGAATGTTGTCCATGATGCGCTTGGCACAATGTTCGCAATCGATGTCGGTCTTGAATACCGTCGTTACGGTCGATGCCTTTTTCGCATCCTTCGCTGCGGCCGAGCCGGTGCCCAGCCCCAATGCTGCCATGAGGCAGACGAACAAAATCTTTTTCATACTCGTTTCGTGTTGGTTTTAACTGTTAATATTAAATTAGGTTCCACCGCAGGCCGGTATAGAACGTCGTTTCAGACCTTTTTGAAGCCTCCCTTTTCAAAGGGAGGTTCGGAGGGATTGTCTGCACGGTTCTATATCGGCACTGTAAAACATTCTCAATACAAGTTCCATCGCAGGCCGATATAGAACTTGCGTCCCATCAGCGGGCCCCACACCACCGACGAGTTGAAGGCGGTGGAGAAGGGTTGATCGGCAGCGAGGATCGGGTGCTCCTGCTTGTAGTTGCCGATGTTCTCGCAGCCGAGGTAGAGGTCGAGTTTCTTGATCTTGCGGCTCACCTGCGCGAAGAAGACCGGGTATTTGGGCGAGAGTTCCGTCACGGTCGGGTCGCCCGTCTGCGAAGGCAGGCGCATGGGGCCGTTGAGCTGTGCCGTGGCGTCGAACGTCCAGCGGCGGAACCGCGTGGCGTACTGGATGTTCAGCAGCGCCTTGTAACGGCTCACCAGCGGCCGTTCGACCTGCACGCGCCCGCCGTCGGGACGGTCGAGCGTCATCGACGAGTTGGTGTAGCGGTAGGTCGCGAAGATGTCGAGCCGCTCGACGGGCGTCCAGTTGAAGTCGACCTGATAGGTATCGGTGTAGGAGCGGCCGTCGGTGTTGTAGAACATCACCTCAGTGGCGCTGTACTCCTGATCGGCCACGACCTGGTTGTAGAACTGCGTGCGGAAGTAGTCGAAACTCAGCGTGGCGTCCTCGGGCTTGACCAGTCCGAACGTCTGCGTGAGGCTTCCGCCCACGGTCAGCGCCTTCTCCATGCGGTTGAAATCGCGGTAGAGCGTGTGGAAATCGTAATTGCCGTTCCATGCGTAGCCGTCGAAGGCGAAACGGCGGCCGGTGGCCAGGACGCCGATGTTGTCCGTCACCAGATTGGTCGAGCGGTAGCCCAGACCCGCCGAGGCGCGCAGCGTCAACAGACGCGTGATGTTCCATTTGATGTGGCCGCGCGGCGTGAAGTAGTATTTGTCGTAGAACGAGTTGTAGTCGCCGCGTGCGCCTGCTACGAGCGAGAACTTGTCGCGGATCGAGTAGGTGTATTCGGCGTAGAGGCCCGCTTCGTTCTCGCTGTGGTCCATATCGTAGCTGCGCCCTTCGATCCGGCCGTTGTCGACGAAATCGTTGACGAGCCGTTCGTTGAATGATTGCAGGTGGGCCGAGACGCCCATGATGAGCGACGAGCGGTAGGTGAAGTAATGGCTGTACATCGCATTGAGCGACACCGAGTTTTCGTTGCCGGCGTAGTCGTTCAATCCGAAGTAGGAGCTCTCGTTGAAGTGGTCGAAATCGGCCACGAAGGCGATGTTGGAACGCATTTCGTCCTGTTCGTCCTTGTCGTAGACGGAGGCACCGACGGGCATGCCCAGTTTGATGTAGCCGTTGAAACCGCGGTTGCGGATCTGCGAACCGTAGAGCGAGCCGCCGTCCAGCGCGCTCTGGCGCATCTGGTCGCGCATCGAATTTTCGTAGCCCATGCGGCCGCCGAGACGGTTCTCGGCCGTGACCTTGAAGCCCCAGCGCAGTTGCAGTCCGTTGTCGGCGGCGTAGAGCCAGCGGTTGGCCACGTGCATCGCACGCGCCTCAGGCAGGTCGCGGAAGCCGTCGTGGTTGTGGTCGTAGGATTTGGTGTCCATCGAACCGTGTGCCAGCACGATCGTCGTGAGCTTCTTGTCGCGCGTCACGGGCAGTGCCGTCGAGAGGTTCAGCTCGGGTTTGAGCTCGTCGTCGAAATAGAGGTTCACGAAGAGCCGTTCGTCGTCGGTGGGCTTGCGGTGTTCGAGATTGATCTGGCCGGTGATCGCTTCGTGGCCCGCCGTGACCGACGAGACGCCTTTGGACACCTGAATCGAATTGAGCCACATGCCCGGCGTGTAGCTCAGTCCGTAGGGGGCCGACAGCCCGCGCATGATGGGGCGGTTCTCGTCGAGAATCTGCGTATAGGTGCCGGCCAATCCGAGCATCTTGATCTGCCGTGCGCCCGAGATGGCGTCGCTGTAACCAACCGTTACCGAGGCCGAGTTTTCGAACGACTCGGCCAGATTGCAGCAGGCCATTTTGCAGAGGCCTGCGAACGAAATGGTTTCGCCTTTGAGAATGCCGTCGCGCTTGACGTAGTTGCCGCCCAGCGTGCTCTCGACCACGACGCCCTCGATGTCGACGCCTTCGGAGCGGAGCCGGAAGTTCTGTTCGGCCACTCCGTCGGCGATGCGGATCGTGTCGTTGACGTAGCCCAGATAGGAGGCCACGAGCCGGTCGTAGTTCTTGACGCGGTGGACGGTGTAGGCGCCCGTAGCCGAGGTGCTGGCGCCGATCGTGGTCTCGGCCCAGTAGACCGAGGCGCCGACGAGCGGGTTGTTGTCGGCGTCGGTGACGACGCCGTGCAATTCCTGAGCCGCGACGTTCGACGCGAGGCCCAGCAGGGGGAGAAATAAGAGTGATTTTTTCATCTGTGATTCCTGTTGTGAGACATAAAACATGCTCCCGACCGTCCGTACAGGGTCGGCAGCGAGGGGTTTTATACCATAACAGGAGGTGCCCGCAATCCTTTGTGCAGGATGAACGGGGCCACGTCGAGCGGAATTTTCCGCCGTGTGCGATAGGCCGGATGCGCCGGCAGCGAAGCCGCGTCGGGTACGCTCTGCGACCGGAACGGCGGCAGAACGGCCACGGGCGCATGGTGTTGGCGGTGCGAGGCGTCGCCGTTCGAGCAGACATAGAGTTGCCGGTCGGCTTCGTTGTGGTCGCGCAGGCAGTTGCAGCGCACCGAGGCGCTGTGGTGGGCCAGGCAGACGTCGCATTCGTGGCGACAGACGTGTTCCACACCGTGGAAATCGCGCAGATGATTCCAGATCATCCATGCGTCCGTACTCACCGAGCCGATCTGGCCCAGCAGCAGGACGAGGAGAAAGAACATCCGGCGGAGTTTCATATCGTGCGCTTTACGTTAAATCAGTTTGCAGTCGCGGAGTTTTTCGACCCACGCCGCGGCGTCGCGTGCGGCGGTCGCGTCGTCGACCTCGTACCGTTCGGTGAGCAGGCGTGCCGCATCGTCGACGGAGAATTCCTTGCCCGCGAGGGCGTTCCACAGGTAGAGCGCGCTCTCGTTGAGCGAAATGATCTTGGTCATGTCGACTCCCAGACGGCCCTGCATGATGACGACGTGCTCGCCTGCCATCTCCCGAACCTTGTATTCTTCGCGAATTTTCATCGTTCGATTCTCTCTTAACGCTACAAAAATAATAAAAATTATCCGAGATGCCTAATTTTTCGTTCGGAGCAGTCATCAAATCATTCGCATCAGAGCTTGTCAGTTCGCAGCCAGCGGAGAATGCGTGCGAGTTTCTGCGGGTAAAACAACCTTCTGTGCCGGCTGTGGGCTGCCGTTTTGCGACTTGTTCGCAGAACGTTTTTTGAAGCGAAGTCGGAAACTGCGTGCGGATTATGCGAGCGAAGAAAACAAAGTCCGAGAATCAACGTATGCGATAAGCCGAATGCAGAGCTGCGCTCGGGAGTTTTGCAGGGGCGAGAAGGGACGAGAAAGCGAAGTGTAAAACTCAGCGTGCATTCGGCGAATGCTCCATGAAACGGAGTCGTTCCGTTATTGTGGAGAGACAATTTAATATTGCACAATCGGGACATTTTTTCTAACTTCGTAAGGTGTAAAACTTTAATTCCGATTTATTATGAATCCCATCTGGACATCCTGCACAGTCCGAACGGCGATCATTGCGACGGCGGTCGTGTTGATCGTATTGCTCTTTCTGCTTTTCCTGCTGTTTCGGCGTCCCGTGCCGCGATTGGTATGTGCGGACTGCTCGTCGTCGGACGTCGAATGCGAACGGTGCAAGTGTTGCCATAAGAACAAGTTGCGTATAAGAACGCATCTGTATTATATTCTGGGGTATTGCGCCTTTGTCGTCGTGGGAATGATTACTTACATTACCGTCGGGACGGGACAACCATCTGCTTTGGAGAAGTATATTTCGTTCGCGGCGACCTTCTCTTCGCTGATTCTGGCCGTGATCGCCATCATTTATGCGATCGTCTCGAATCAGAAGGGTGCGGAGCAGTACGGCAGGATCACGGATGCGACGGCGGGCATCTCCCGTATTTCCGGCCAGCTGGATGCCTCGGTGGAGACGTTGACCGCGACGTCGCGGATGATCGAGGAGTCGTTTCCCGAAATGATCCGGCGGTTGCAGCACGTCGAGGTCATCACGCAGGAGACGCAGCGCGTCGCACACAGCGCCTTCGAAAAGATGATGAACGGCAGAGGCAGCGACCCCTCGAAGAATGCGCAGTTCGATCCGGTCGTTTTCTGCCGGCAGTCGTCGTTTTACGGGCAGTGCGCACTGCTGGCTTGCGTCTATGCCGTGAAGCACCGAAAAGATTTTTCGTCGAGGGATCTTATCCCGTCCGACAACGGCTACCTGTTCGGATTTCTGATGGCCGCCAAGGCGTGCGGGATCGTGAGTGCGTCGAGCAATAGCGCGGAGGGAGCGGGCATCAAGGTGCGCCGCGTCGACGAGGCCGTGACGAAGCATATCGAGCCGATCATCGCAGAGAGCATCCGCGATCGGGATGCGTCGTGGGCGGAAGACGTGAAGCGGATCAAGGATTTTTTCGGAGAGAAATAGCGCGTCGCATCGATCTGCCGGCTGGACAGAGTTGCACCGCAGAAGTATTCAGTATTTGAGACGTTGCAGGATCGTTTTGCGGGCGTCGTCGATGCGGAGACTTTCGCGGCCCTTCTGCAACGCCTTGTTGTGCACCCGGCGGTCGAGCCGCCGTTGGGTGAAGTAGGGCAGCGTTTGCTCGAAATGCTTGACGAGCGCCACGCTGAAAGCCCATGCCACGGCCATGTCGACGTAATACTCTCTGCCCGGCAGGGCGGTCAGCCGGTCGAGGTGGTGCGTGTCGAATTTTTCGTCGAGGTAATGTGCCAGCAGGGCGACGACCCCGAACCGGACGGTATAGGTGCGCCGGCTCGCGAGCCATTCGTAGATGCGGGGCAGGGCCGCCGCAGGGGCGCAGCCGAGCGTCTTCATGCCGCAGGCCGTGATGTCACAGGTCGCCCAGTTGTCGACGTGGGGCAGGAAGCGTTCGAGGGCGTCGAGCGCCTCGCCGGTCGGGCGGATGTGTCCCAGCAGGATGCCGTGCAGGTTGTTTTCGTCGTAGTAGCGGTGGGGCAGTTGCGTCAGGAATGCGGCCGCTTCGGGGGTTCCGCGCAGCGTGCGTGCGAGTCGGCGCAGCTGCGGAATGCGGCAGCCCAGCATCCGGTCGGGGTCGACGCCCGGCGCGAGGCGGGCCGTAAAGGCTGCGTTGCCGGCGTCGGCCAGTGCGAGAAGGTGTTCGGTGACGGTTTTCATTGATCCGGATTTTGAGTCAAAGGTATGGAAAAAAGAATGATCTTCCGATAGCCATATTTGTGTATTGGACTTTTTCTTCCGATATTTTTGAGGAATTGGTGAAAAATCACTAAATTTACGAAACCCCAAATCGATCGAGTTATGAGAGATTGCTCCCGGATAGCCGTTCTTTCCGTGGCATTGGTTTTTCCGCTGAATGTGTTCGGTCAATTCCGAACTACCCCCCCCCTATACGCATTCTGAGAATTTTTCGCATTCGTCGTCGCTCTATGCGAACCCGTTCATTGAGCAGATCGAGCATTACCCGCAGGAGAAGCTGCACGTATCGACGGACAAGGATTCGTATATCGCGGGGGATACGATCTGGCTGCGCGCGCACTGCGCGGACGCCGCGACGCACCGTCCCGTCGCTGCGAGCCGCTACGTCTACGTGGAGCTTCGCGACGACCGCGGGTCGCTGGTGCGGCGGATCAAACTCCTGTCGCGCGACAGCGTGTACAGCGGCTACCTTCCCACGCAGTCACTGGAACGCTTCGGGGACTACTCGCTTACGGCCTACACGCTCTACATGCGCAATCCGGGGCCGGAGTACTTCTTCAAGAAGCCGCTCACGATCTGGCCCTATCAGGAGAGCCGCAGGACGCAGCGCAACACCTCGGTGCGCAAAGTCTCGGACTTCGACGTCTCGTTCTTCCCCGAAGGGGGCTACCTGATCGACGGCTACGACTGCTGCGTGGCCTTCAAGGCACTGGGAGACGACGGCGGGTCGGTCGAGGTCACGGGTGTGTTGAAGAACGACCGCGAGGAGGTGCTCGACACGCTTCGCACGCTTCACGGCGGCATGGGCTGTCTGCGCTTCACGGCCCACACGGGCGAACGCTACTACGCCGAATGCACGATGGCGGGCGGTAAGACCGAACGCTTCGACTTGCCCGCATCGAACAATCTCGCCTGCGTGCTTCGCGTGTTGCAGACCGAACGGGACTTTACGGTGATGGTGCAGTCGGGCCGTCCCCTGCCGAAGGGGTTGCGGCTGCTCGTCCATTGCCGCGGCAATCTGTGCTACTTCCGGGAGTGGAACGACGATCTTCCGTCGCTGATCTTCGAGCGCGACAAGTTGCCGGGCGGGGTGCTGCAAATTCTGCTGCTGGACAAGGCGGGCAACGCGCTCTCCGAGCGTCTGGTCTTCAATCGGGGCGAAGAACTTGCGACGACCGACGTACAAATCGGAGGCACACTCGAACAACGTACGAAGGTCACGCTCGCCGTCACGGCGACCGATCCCGACGGACGTCCTGCCGCGGGCGATTTCTCGATTGCGGTGACGGATCGCGCGGCGGTGCCCTCGGCGACGTCGGGCAGCATCTATTCGACGCTGCTGCTCACCTCCGAACTGCGGGGTACGATCGAGACGCCCGACTGGTACTTCGAGGGGCGGGACGCCGCACGGGTCGCGGCGCTCGACGCACTGCTGCTCACGCAGGGATGGCGGCGCTACGACGTGCCGGAGCTGATGAAAAAGGAGTACGTGGAACCGCAGTATCCGTTGGAGGTCGGGCAGGAGATCACCGGACGCATCAGCAAAAGCGGACTGTGGAACCGCAGGAAGAAGTTGAGCCGTTACGAAATGCGGATGATCGTACCCTCGCTGCATTATGTGACGAAATGCGCCGTCGATGACACCGGAGCGTTCGCGCTCAACGGCTTCGACTTCCCCGACAGCACGCTCTACGTGCTGCGGCCCGCAGCGGTGCGGGGGTCGATGCCGGAGGCGACGGTGAAGGTCGCGCGCGATTCGTTCCCCGAGGTGGGGACGCTGCCCCGCGTGCCTGCGCAGGAGCAGAAGAAGCCCTACATTGCACAGGCTCGGTACTACATCGAGCAGCGAGGACAGACCGACATGCGGAACATCCTCATCGACACGGTGTATGTCACGCATCACAAACGCCTCGAATCCACACGGCCCGAGCATCGGCTGGCCGCACGCACGTGGACGGCCGAGCAGATCAAGGAATCGGGGGCCGGAACCATTCTCGACTTCATCGCAAGGATGCCGGGAATGTCCGTAGTAGGACGGCAAGTGTCATATCGAGGATACCGCCCCGGATTCATGGTCGACGGAAGATTGGAGGAAACCGTAGGAGAGATGAACCCAGTGCGAGCCTTCCGGTCAACCGGAATGGGCAGGAATCATAAAACGCAAACACGTCTCCCTCCGATTCCTGATCCGGGGGGGATGGATCGACTTTACCGGAATGAATTACTCGAATACCAATTCAGCACAACAAAGTACAGGAGGCAACAAGAGACAAATCCAATATATCGACGATTTCGATAATGTCCCGGATATTTTATACTATCCTCTTGAAATCGTCTCACGGATCGATTTAATCGAAGGCGGCAATATGGTATTATGGGGTGTGTCTCATTGGAAACAGGCTGGTATTATCTCGATTACGACGAAAAAGGGAAAAGAATTGGACGATGCGACCCGCACGCTTCCTGCCCGCGATGTGGAATTCGTCTCTCCTTTGGGCTATCAGACCCCTGCGGAGTTTTATGCTCCGGCATACGCAACGGAGAAGGCCCGTCGCTCGATGGTTCCCGACTACCGCACGACACTCTACTGGAATCCGACCGTCAAACTTGACGATACGGGACAGGCCTCCGTCGAGTTCTACACCTCCGATGCACCGGCCGATTACGACATTACGATCGAGGGCATCACGCAGACGGGGAAAATCGTTCGTACAGTGGAGATCATTACGGAGTGAATGGAATCCCGCTTGCAGGCGGATGAAAATCGAGAATAAGGGCAGGAGCGTTTGCAAGCGGTCGGAAAAGCAGTGGCGAAAGTTCGTTACCGGTTGTGTCGGTACGCTTGCCTTCGGTCGGGAAACATTCGGCACACCTTGTCGCTTCGTTCGGATTTCGGGCGGAAAAGATTGAGCGAGGTGTCGGCCAAACGACCGAAACCCCGCTCGATGTCGCGGTTCAGCTGCTCCGGACGAACCGGACTGCAACCCGACCGCACGATCCCGACATCCGGCGGCAGCGCCTGCGGATGCCGCCGACCGGCTATTTAACTGCTTTTACGATTGCCTCGAATGCTTTCGGCTCGTTCATCGCCAAGTCGGCCATGACCTTGCGGTTGATGGCGATACCTTTGGCGTTGACTTTGCCGATGAACTCCGAATAGGTCATCCCGTAGGCGCGGACGGCGGCGTTGATACGCGTGATCCACAGCGAACGGAACGTCCGCTTTTTGAGCTGGCGGTGTGCGTAGGCATACTGCAAACCCTTCTCGACCGTGTTTTTGGCGACGGTCCATACATTTCCCCTTGAACCAAAGTTACCCTTGGCAAGCTTCAAAACCTTTTTTCTTCTTGCGCGTGACGCAACAGCGTTGACTGAACGTGGCATACTTAAAAGTTTTTGATAGAGCTGTCAGCGACGTGATTCTCTCACGTTCTTCGGGGCTGATTCGCTCCGTGTTAATAAAAAGTGCGAACTCCGGCCGGATTATTTCACCAGCAGGTTCTTGATCTTGGCCTCGTCGGCCTGCGAAACCGTGCCCGAATAGCAGAGGTTGCGCTTTTGTTTCGTCGTCTTTTTGGTCAGGATGTGACTGTGATAAGCGTGTTTGCGCTTGATCTTACCTGTGCCGGTGAAAGTAAAACGCTTCTTTGCAGCGGCATTAGTTTTCATTTTTGGCATTGTCGTAAAAGTAATTTAGTTAAACATAGCGTGCAAAGATACGAATTATTTCGGAGATTCTTCGCTCGGCGCCGTTTTTTTACGGCACGCCGCCGGTCGGGCCTTTCCGCTGCGATCGCTATCGTGGGGTGCGGGTGCCCGATTTCGCGGGCGATACGTTGTGTCGCCCGGGTCGAAGAGTGCGCCGCGGAGACCCGCTATAAGGGTGTACTTCGCAGTCTTCGGCCTGCAAATACTCCGGCAATCGATCCTCACGTCGGAATTCTTTCAGGTTCTTCTTCCGGATGACGGAATGTTTGATCCTTCATTTTCAAGAGCGAACCGAAGTTCGCTTTTGCATGCGTCTTTTCGTATTTCGGCATCGCTTCGGATACTCAGCCTCGGCGAACTGCAAATAAGATTTGCTTTTGTCAGCGGCTTTTCTTATCTTGTCCTTCATATCAGACGCCGTCAACCATGAAAGGAAAAACGATGAGGATTGCCGTTGCCGCCTGCCTGTGTTTCGGCACGGTTTCGGCACAGGAGCAGTTGCGCGTGCGCCCGGCCGAGGTGCAGCAGGAGGATGTCGTGGCGGCGCTCGGGGCGTTGGGCGTCGATGTGCTGCGCTTCGATTTCAGCGATTTCACACGTGAGAACTACGATGTGGCCGTCTATCTCGACGAGGCGGACAGCACGGGAACCGAACGGTTGTATACCGTGCGTGCAGGCGGTACGCGGCAGCAGTTGACACGAATGCCCGAAGAGGTGCGAAGGGGGTTCAGGAAGGAGCTCCACCTGCCCGAAACGACGACCGAGTATGTGCGGGGACGTTCGCTGACGCTGATTTTTTCGCAGAAGAACGATTCGACGAAGCTGCTGACGGTGCATATCCCCGGAATGATGCGGTTCAGTCTGCCGCTCGAATTACGCGACAGCGGGGCGGGCGGCGAACCTCGCTATTTTTACAGCTTGCGTCCGTTCAAGCTCTCGGCGGTCGAAGCCGGAAGCGAAGAGATTCCGTTGGCGTTTTACAGTTCGGGCTGGTACGATCCGAAGGCGGGCGTCGTGCGCAGTTGCGGCGTTTCCGAAATCGATCCCGCGTTGACGGACGAACTGGTCGGATTGTCGCCGCACTATTACGTCGTAGGCGTCATATTCGAGAAGAAGGAATAGCGTTCCGGCCGCAGGCCGGAACCATCTTATAGGATTAGGTTATGACTTGGGTTTTTATCTTTCGGCTGGTGGTGGCCGGCCTGTTGGGTACGGTGGTCGGCATCGAGCGCGAGTGGCGCGTCAAGGAGGCGGGATTCCGCACCCACTTTCTCGTTTCGCTGGGCAGTGCGCTCTTCATGATCGTGTCGCAGTGGGGCTTCGAGGAGTTCCTCGCGTATCATGACGGATTGCGGCTCGATCCGAGCCGCGTGGCGGCGCAGGTCGTCAGCGGCATCGGTTTCATCGGGGCCGGCGCGATCATCTTCCACCGCCAGATCGTGCGCGGCCTGACCACGGCGGCGAGTCTGTGGGCCATTGCCGGCGTAGGTATGGCTACGGGGGCGGGGATGTACGGCGTCGCGGCGGCAGCCACGGTGCTGACGCTCGTGGGGTTGGAGGTGCTCAACCTGATCTTCGGCGGGTTGGGGGCGCACCGTACGGCGCTCGTCTTCTCTGCCGTGGAGCGCGAGGCGATTCAGGAGGCGCTGGAACTGTTGCGGACGCGCGGTTACGGCATCGTCTCTTATGAGTTGGAGAGCGAGCGTACCGCGTCGGGGATCATCTATCGGGCCAATTTGTTGTTGCAGGCGCGCAAGAGCCGCAAGGGCGATGCTTTCGTCGAGTTGTTGCAGCAGGACCCGCGCATCCTGGTGGAGCGGATCGCCTGACGGAGAATGCGCGGGAACGGTCGGGTGCCGAAACGTGCGTCGATACGAAAAAAACGCTCGGGATTTGGAAATGCGAATCCCGAGCGGCTTTATCGGCGGAGAGGCGTCGCCGCCTCTCCGCCGTATGCGGATCAGTAGCGGAAAACGTTGGCCCAGCGTTTGGCTCCGGGGCCGTGCGTGGCGAATCCGATGTAGAGCCGGTCGTGCTTCATCTTGATGCCTTCGGCCTCGATGTATCCGTTGGAGTCGCTGCTGCAAATGCCCGCCTCCACCAGCGCGTTCACGTCGTTGATCGCTCCGACCTGCGTGCGGGGAACGACGATGTTGCCTGATATATCGAGCACCGTGACGAATGCGATCGACTTGGGCTGTTTTCCGGCGGCTTCGCCTTCGTAGAAATAGAGCAGACCGTCCTGTACGTCGAATCCCTGGAAATCGTATTGACTCAGATTGTCTTTGCCCGGTACCGATATCGTGAACGAACCGAGCGGTGCGATCGATGTGAGGTCGTGCGCCTCGATGGTGCGAGTCTCGGTTTTCTGCGGGGAATCGGCATCCTCGCCGCCGTATGTCTGGGTGCGTAGCGTCACCTTGCTCAGGGGTGTCGCCAATGCGTCGCTCAGCCGGTAGAAGATAAAATCGCGGACGCCGGTCGTCGAAGCGGTGATGCAGAGGATGTCGTTGTCCGTGTCGATAGCCGGATGAACGTTCCACTTGTCCTTGATGAAGAAGGTGTCGCCGCCGCACAGATCGAGCTTCCGGTTTTTGTCAGGGGTGTATTTCAGTCGGGAGACGGTGTTGCTCTGGCTGTAAGAGCCGTCGGAGAGTTTGTTGCCGTTGCTGCCGATCCAGATGTAACGTTCCGCGCCCTGTTCCTCGACAGCGAAATTGGTGCCGTGACCGAACCAGCGCAGCATCATGTAGTCTTTGGGCGATTCGTTGGGGGCGCCGCGTAAGACGTAGAGCAGTTCGGGGTCGTTGCCGCCTAATTGGAGATACCAGAGCGTGCCGTCGGTCTCGATGTCGAAACTCTGCATGATGGTGTTGCGTTGCAGGTAGACCGACCGGCTGTATACGAGTGCGTCGTCGAAAGGCCGGGATAGTTCGGCAGCCAGCGATTCGCCGGTTCCGTCGTGCACGGTGACGCGCGTCGTGGCGTGGACGCTGTTGTCGGGCATCGCGCAGCGGATCACCGTCGATCCGATGGCGTGTCCCGTGAGGCGTCCCTGTGCGTCGACGCTGGCGACGGAGGGATCGCCGCTGCTCCATTGCAGGTTGTAGGGGTTGGCGGTCGTGTCGTACCATGTATTTTCGGTCGAACCGGGCCGGTATAGGCGGACACGGAGCTGCACCGTTTCGTCGAGTGCCAGCGTTACGTTTTTGCTCTCGAAGAGGAGCGAGCCGATCTCCTCCGTCTCTTCGTTGTCGTCGCAGGCTGCGAAGAACAGCGCCGTTCCTGCGATGCAGAGCGACAGGATGCTGCGGAAAAGTGTGGTGTGTTTCATTTTTGTGCGCAATTGTAGTTTTGTTCGTTTTGTTTCTTGCTGTTTTGCTGACGAACAAAGATAATAAAAAAAGTATTTGTCCATTATTGGCGGTATGCTTTCTTTTGAGCGGGACATCCGCGGTTCGTTTTCGTCGGGAGGAATCGCTGTTTCCGGACCGATGGCTGATGCCTCCGGCCGTGCGGCGGAGTTCGTCGGACAGGCAGCCTGCGGAATGAAAAACCGGCACGCCGCACATTGTGCGGCGTGCCGGTTCTGCCGGTCGTGGAGGATCGGCTATTTGAAGAAGATCGAAGAGATCTCCTTGTAGTTGTGTACCCGCTCGACCACGTCGGCGAAGATGTCGGCCACCGACAGGACGGTAAACTTGCGGAGGTCTTCGCCCTCGCGCAGCGGAATGGTGTCGGTGACGATCACTTCTTGAAGTGCACTGTCGTTGATCTTGTCGTAGGCGCTGCCCGACAGCACGGGGTGGGTAATGGCGGCGCGGACGCTCTTGGCCCCCTTCTTCATGAGCATGTCGGCGGCCATGCAGATCGTGCCGGCCGTGTCGATCATGTCGTCGACGATGATGATGTTGCGCCCCTCGACGTCGCCGATGGCCGTCATCTTGCCTACGACGTTGGCCTTCGCACGCTCCTTGTGCGAAATGATGATCGGCGTATGAAGGTATTTGGCATAGGTGTTGGCGCGTTTGGCTCCGCCCATGTCGGGCGCAGCGATCGACAGGTCTTCGATATTGAGGCTCTGGATGTAGGGAACGAAGATGCCGCTGGCATAGAGCGCATCGACGGGGACGTCGAAAAATCCCTGAATCTGATCGGCGTGCAGGTCCATCGTCATGATGCGGTCGACACCGGCCGCGACGAGCAGGTTGGCCACCAGCTTGGCACCGATCGGCACGCGGGGACGGTCCTTGCGGTCCTGGCGTGCCCAGCCGAAATAGGGCATCACGGCGATCACCTGATGCGCCGAAGCGCGTTTGGCCGCATCGATCATCATGAGCAGTTCCATCAGATTGTCCGTCGGAGGGAACGTCGACTGGATGACGAAGACCGTGCATCCGCGGATCGATTCCAGGAAACAGGGTTGAAACTCGCCGTCGCTGAAATTCAGTACCTCGGACTCTCCGAGTTTCGTGCCGTAGCTGGCTACGATTTTCTCTGCCAGGTAGCGGGAACCGCGGCCGGCAAAGAACTTGATTTTATGAATGGCCATAACAGTTTGAAGGGATTTGACGGTGCAAATATAAGCATCCTGCGAAAAGGCGGCAAACGATTCCCGCTTTTTTTTAAGAATCCTTCAAACATTTGTCGATGAAGGCGAGAATCTCCTCGCGCCCCGTGCGTTTGGCGCTCGAAGCGAAGAAGAGCGGAGGCAGCTCCTCCCACTCGGTCAGCAGTTGCTTTTTATAGCGGGCGGCACTGCTTTCGAGCTGGTTGCGCGAGAGCTTGTCCGTCTTGGTGAAGACGATGCCGAACGGAATGCCGTGTTCGCCCAGCAGCCGGATGAACCGCAGATCGATCGCCTGCGGTTCGAGCCGCGAGTCGACCAGCACGAAGAGGAAGTGCATCTTCTCCGACCGGAACACGTAGTCGGTGATGAGTTTCGAGAATTCGCCCCGTTCGCTCTTCGAGACACGGGCGTAACCGTAGCCCGGCAGGTCGACCAGATACCAGCGGTCGTCGATCAGGAAATGGTTGATGAGCCGTGTCTTACCCGGCGTTCCCGATACTTTGGCCAGCGAACTGTGGCCGGTGAGCAGGTTGATGAGCGATGATTTGCCGACGTTGCTCCGCCCGATGAAGGCGATGTCGGGCAATGTGTCGCGCGGAATCTGCGACAATTGCTGCGAGCTGCATTTGAAGGTGGCGCGTTTGATCTCCATGCGGACAAAGATAGTGCAAGCCGAGTGCAGAACCAAATTTATTTGGGTTTTGCCGAGGCGCCGCCTATCTAAGCGGAAGCTCGTCTTCCGCAAAGTGTGCAAGCCGCGTGCAGAACCAAATTTATTTGGGTTTTGCCGAGGCTTCGCCTGTCTGAGCGGTACCATTGGATTAAGCCGGAAAATCCGAAACCCCGACACCCCTTTCCTCGCAACAAAAACGCCGGGCATCGCCCGGCGTTCGGGATTCGGATGCGTTATTTCTGCGCCTTGCGGGCGATGACCGCATCGATATAGGCCTTGATTTTCGGGGCGGGATCTTCCCACCCGTCGGGCTTGATGACCTTGCCGTCCTTGGGGTTGTAGTGCGGTTTGCCGTCGGGCCACAGTTTGGCCATGTTGGCCTTCTGCACGATGTCGAACAATTCGTCGGCTTCGAGCCCCATCTCCACCAGCGTACCCAACGCGAAATAGATCAGATCGATCATAGCGTCGGCCTGTTCGTAAATATCCTGTGCTACAAGAAATTCGGCCACCTCTTCATTCATCCACTTCCCGCGGCTCAGGGCGCGTCCGCGCTCCACCATACGCGGCTGCGGGGCGACGGGATGACCGAATTTCTCGTGAAATTCCCGGACATCGTTCCACTCTTTTTTCATCGTAATTTTTGTTTTAAGAATCGAATGCGAGGACAAAAATAACGAAAAATTTCCGGTCGTCCGTAAATTTTCGGTACCGTTTTTCTATCTTCGGCTTGCGTCTTAGATACTCCGTCTCGGCACAATCAGGCTGGCGCTTGCTTCTGCACTCGACTTTTCGTATCTTTGGCCCGCCGAAGATACTCCCGCTCGGCAATGTTCAAATAAATTTGACATTGCCCTCGCTTATCCGTATCTTTGCGGCGCTTGTCCGGTTCGTACGGCATTCGGTTCGGCCGGAAACGCAGTCATCGGATTCACTAAAAACAGAACTTATCATTTATGTGCGGTATCGTCGGATATATCGGGAGCAAGGAGGCTTATCCCGTACTGATCAAAGGACTTCACAGGCTGGAATATCGGGGTTACGACTCTTCGGGCGTAGCCATGATTTCGGACGAAGGAAAACTCAACATCTATAAGGCCAAAGGAAAGGTCGCGGCGCTGGAACATTTCGCCGAGTCGAAAGACCGCAGCGGCACGGTCGGTATCGCTCACACGCGCTGGGCGACGCACGGAGAACCCAACGACACGAACGCCCATCCCCACGCTTCGCAGTCGGGCGATCTGGCCATCGTGCACAACGGGACGATCGAGAACTATACGGTGGTCAAGAAGGCGCTCGAACAGCACGGCTACGCGTTCCGCAGCGAGACCGATACGGAGGTGGTCGTCCAGCTGATCGACTACATCCGTACCGACACGGGCTGCACGCTCTTCGAAGCGGTGCGCGAGGCGTGCCACCAGATCGTCGGCGCTTATGCCATCGCGGTGATCGACCGCCGCAATCCCAACCAGATCGTCGTGGCGCGCAAGAGCAGCCCGCTGGTGATCGGCGTAGGCGACGGCGAGTATTTCATCGCGTCGGACGCAACGCCGATCGTCGAATACACGAACCGCGTGGTCTATCTCAACGACGACGAGATCGCCGTCATCAACCGGGGCGAGTCGCTCCACGTCTTCAACATGGACAACAAGGAGTCGAAGGTCAACATCCAGAAACTCCGGATGAGCATCTCGGAGCTGGAAAAGGGGGGCTATCCCCACTTCATGCTCAAAGAGATCTTCGAGCAGCCCCGCACGCTGCGCGACTGCATCCGCGGCCGCGTGAGCGCCGACGGCAAGCACGTCGTGCTGTCGGGCGTACTCGACAACAAGGAGCGCTTCCTCGACGCCCACCGCATCCTCATCGTGGCGTGCGGCACGTCGTGGCACGCCGCGCTGATCGGCAAGCATCTCTTCGAGGACATGTGCCGCATACCGGTCGAGGTGGAGTACGCCAGCGAATTCCGCTACCGCAATCCGGTCGTGAGCGACAAGGACGTGCTGATCGCCATGTCGCAGTCGGGCGAGACGGCCGACACGCTCGCCGCACTGGAACTGGCCAAGGAGCAGGGCGCCTTCGTCTTCGGTATCTGCAACGTCATCGGTTCGTCGATTCCGCGCGCCACCGATTCGGGGTGTTACATCCACGTCGGACCCGAAATCGGCGTCGCCTCGACCAAGGCCTTCACCGGACAGGTGACCGTGCTGGCGATGATGGCGCTGATGCTCGGCCGCATGAAGGGCACGATCGCCGATGAGGCGTTCGAACGGGTCACGCGCGACCTGCACCGGTTGCCGGAGCTGTTGCAGGAGGTGCTCGAACTCGACACGCGGGTGAAAGACCTCTCCAAAATATTCACCTACGCCAAGAATTTCCTCTATCTGGGGCGCGGTTACAATTACCCGGCCGCACTCGAAGGGGCGCTCAAACTCAAAGAGATTTCGTATATCCATGCCGAGGGGTGTCCCGCTGCCGAGATGAAGCACGGTACGATCGCCCTGATCGACGACGATATGCCCACGGTGGTGATCGCTCCGCGTGACAAGATCTACGACAAGACGGTGAGCAACATCCAGCAGATCAAGGCACGCAACGGCCGCATCATCGCCCTCGTCACGCGCGGCGACGAGGTGGCGGCGAAGATCGCCGACTACGTGATCGAGATTCCGGAGGTATGCGAATGCCTCTCGCCGATCCTTACGTCTGTGCCGTTGCAGCTGCTGGCCTACTACGTGGCCGTCAACAAGGGCCGCAACGTCGACCAGCCGCGCAATCTGGCCAAGTCGGTGACTGTGGAGTGAGCGGCCCGAACGAACGGTTCGGCTGCCGACGGGGAAATTCTCCCGCCGGCAGCCGTTTTTTGTCGCGGAAATGTTGCATTTCGGCGGAAAAATCGTTAATTTCGGGCGGCAAACCTAAAACCTTAAAATTATGTATCGCATGTTGACGATCTTCATGTTCTGCCTCGCAGCGACATGGAGTGTATCCGCGCAGACCGCTCCCGTACCCGACAAGTATGAAATCGAAACCGCGGCCGACTGCGCCCGCTACAACGACGACGTACTGCGCTGCGCCGAGTGGCTGCGCACGACGCCTTACGACCCGACCAAATCCGGCGAATGGTTGCGCGTCGCCGACTTTCTCACCCGATGGTCGGCCGGAACGGACGAAGTGATGTACGAGATCAGCGAAGAGACGGCGCCGGTTCTGGGCGCCGACCTGGGCGTGGAGAAGATGAGTCTGCTCTTCTCGGCCTACCTGGCCGGCGGTGCGGAATATGCGCTCGGCGGAGGCAACGGAAGGGATGCTGCGGCCGTAGCGCGAGCCGGCGGCGACGCCGTGATCGAGGTGTATCGTGCTAATCGCGGTACGTTGGGCAAGATCCGCGAGGTTGAAACGATGATTAAAAGGCGGCAGAAGGAGCGGTAACGACTGCCGCCGACCTGTTGCACGCATCCGTCCGGGAGTATCCTTCCGGCGGTGGCGTTCCGTGCGGCCCGCCACGAGTAACGGAAACGGCCGGAGTCCTGCGACCGGTCGTTCCCGTTCGATCCCACCGCAGTTTTCCGAATTGCCCGAATGACCGTTCGAACTATTCGAAACGGTTCAGTTCATATTTGAATCAGACGTTCTTATTTCATTGTAAGTCAACCGGTAGTCGCGTTGGGTCGAAAAATAGGTGAATAGGGCATAATTCGACTACCGACAGTTGGTATCCGGAAAAAAAACATAACTTTGCCAGCACAAACACCGACAGGAAGGTGTCCGTTCGTTCTTAGATAGTAAGGAAGTTTCCAGACGAGAGTTGCGGTCGTTCACAACATCTGATGAATTTTATCACACGTTATGTCTGCACGCCGGCGGCGTGCGCATGATCGACGCGGGACAGTTTACCGGATCGCGGGAAGGCCGAATCTGTGCCGCCCTCGTATTTCTGGCAATTAATTTTCCGCACGGCACAGCGGGACAAAATGCACGATGATGAAAACCTGTTCTCGGGATCTGTTGCAGCAGATGACCGAAACCTACAAGACTCGCATTGCCGGAACCGACGATTTTCGCAGCACGTTGGATGCGCTTTTTTTCACCGCGTTGCGCGCTGCGCGTGAATCGGACACGCTGCGCCAGTTCGACTGTTTCAAGGAGGCCGAACGCTATTTGCTGCGCATCGCGGCGTCGAGTTATCTGAGCGGGTTGACGGCGGGTATGGCCGTGGGCGGGAAGAACTGCGACGCGGAGAAATCCTCCGACGCGCCGGCTCGTCGCGAAAAGAACGGACAGCGTTCGGCTTGAGCGCTGTCTGTGTAGAAGTTTGTTTCACCCGAGAGTCTGCCGCACGAGGGCAAAGTTTGCTTTTTCGATGAACGCTGTTTCGGGTTCGTTTTGACCGAAAGAGCCGTCGGAATTTCGAGTACGTCGTTTTGCGGTGGAGAAGGAAGGCATCACTTGAAATTAGGACCCCATCCCCTCCGCCGATTTTCCGTATACGAAAAGAAAAATGGAGACATCAAAAAAGAGCGACGATCCGTCGCTCTTTTCGAATTTCTGTTTGGAATAAAGCTCAGCCCTTATTCGGGAAGAGTCGGTCGCGCAGTGAAAAACTCTCGTACTCTTTCCGCAGCGAAGCGATCAGTTCGCGCACGCTCTGGATCTTCTCCGTCCGCCAAGCGTTCGCACCGCAGAAGGCGTAGCCGTTCTCCAACCTGCCGCGAAAGGCGTTGTAGAGCGCCAGCATGATGCAATAGGGCGAGCGCGAAACGTCGCAGGTCTTGATACAGTTGAACGGACAGGATTTCGGCCGTTTCAGCCCCGCCTTCACTTTTTCCAGAAACGACGAGTGGATCGCACGCCCCGGCATACCGACCGGCGACTGGATGATCTCGATATCCTCCTTGCGTGCATGCACGTAGCTCTCCTTAAACGCCGGATCGGCGTCGCACTCTTCGGTGGCCACGAAGCGGGTGCCCATCTGCACCCCCTCGGCCCCCAGTTGCAGAATGTTGTAGATGTCCTCGCCCGTGTAGACGCCGCCGCCGGCGATGACCGGGATATGGCAGTCGTGCGCCGCCTCGAAGGCGTGCACCTCCTCCACGATCGGGGGCAGGATCTCTTCGAGCGAGTAGTGCTCGTCCTCGATCTGATCGGCCTTGTAGCCGAGGTGGCCGCCGGCCTTCGGCCCTTCGACGACGATCGCGTCGGGAATGTAGCCGTAGTTGGCCAGCCACTTTTCGCACAGGAGTTTCGCGGCACGGGCCGACGAGACGATCGGCGCCAGTTTCGTGCGGCAGCCCTCGGTGAGGAACGACGGCAGGTTCAACGGCAGCCCGGCACCCGAGAAGATGATGTCGGCCTTCTCCTGAATGGCGGTTTTCACCATGTCGGCGAAGTTGGACATGGCAACCATGACGTTGACGCCGATGATGCCGCGCGTCTTTTCGCGGGCCTTGCGCAACTCTTCGCGCAACCCCCAGATGCTCGCTATGTTGTAGTCGGGCGAATAGTCGCGGTAAATGACACCGAGTCCGGCCGAGGAGATAACGCCCACGCCGCCTTCGTTGGCGACGGCCGAGGCCAGTCCCGAAAGCGAGATGCCGACGCCCATTCCGCCCTGAACGATGGGCGTGCGAGCCAGCAGATCGCCGATTTTGAGTGATTTCATCATTGTTGATATATCGGTTAAAGTTTGGCAGACCGAAACGGGGAATCGTCCCGTTGCGGGCTGTTTGTCATGCGGGCTGGCAACGCCTGTGCGCCGCGCGCGAAACCGACATGACGTTCGGTTTCGCCGGACACCGTCGTCCCATGCCCAAAATTATTTCCGGCAAAGGTAATAAAAAGTTAGATGAAATTTCCGAAAAAATGTCCTTTTTCTCTGTTGCAGCGCCGGCGATTCCTCATTTTCGTCGTCGGACGACGTCTGCTTCCGGGACCGTATGCGGCTTCCGCATGGCCGGCGGAAGCCGTCGGGTAATCCGGACGGCGGGGTCACATCAGCTCCTCGATGCGCGCCACGGGCGACACGTCGAGCGAGGAGAAGTCGCCGTGGAGGTAGTGGTAATAACCCGCCACGGCGATCATCGCGGCGTTGTCGGTCGTGAAGCGGAACTCCGGCACGAAGGTGCGCCAGCCCCGTCGGCGGCCCTCTTCGACTACGCCGTTGCGCAGGCCCGAATTGGCCGAGACGCCGCCGGCGACGGCGATGTCGCGGATGTCGTACTCCTTGGCCGCGCGGACGAGCTGTTTGAGCAGTATCTCGACGATCGTATGTTGCAGCGAGGCGCAGAGGTCGGCCTTGTGACGGTCGATGAAATCGGGGTCGTCGGCCACGGCGTCGCGCAGCGTATAGAGAAACGACGTTTTCAGTCCCGAAAACGAGAAATCGAATCCGTCGACGTGGGGGTGCGCGAAGCGGAAGGCTTCGGGGTCGCCCTCCCTGGCCAGCCGGTCGATCACCGGCCCGCCCGGATAACCGAGTCCCATCACTTTGGCACACTTGTCGAACGCTTCTCCTGCGGCGTCGTCGATCGTCGTGCCGACGATCTCCATCTCCAGCGGCGAGTCCACCCGCACGATCTGCGTATGTCCGCCGCTGACGAGCAGGCAGAGGAACGGGAAGTCGGGGTGGGGCAGCGTCCGGTCGGGCAGGTCGAGGAAATGCGAGAGGATATGTCCCTGCAAGTGGTTCACCTCGACCATCGGGATGTCGTGCGCCAGGGCGAGCCCTTTGGCGAACGACACGCCCACGAGCAGCGAACCGAGCAGTCCCGGCCCGCGCGTGAAGGCGATGGCGTCCAGCTCGTCGGGTGCGACGCCGGCCTCTTTGAGGGCCGTGTCGACCACGGGGACGATGTTCTGCTGGTGGGCGCGCGAGGCCAGTTCGGGAATCACGCCGCCGTATTTCATGTGCACGGCCTGCGAAGCGATGACGTTCGACAGCAGCGTCGTGTTGCGGATGACGGCCGCCGACGTATCGTCGCACGAAGACTCGATGCCGAGGATGGTTATATCCATAGTTATATTCGGTGTTTTTTCGTTTTTTTGACGAATTATCGTTAAATTTGCCAGTTAAACGGGCGTTTTGCCATGCGCAAAGTTACGAAAATATTGGGGAAAGTGTTATCGGCGGCGGTTTTGTTGCTGATCGTACTTCCGCTTGCATTGTCTTTGCTGCTGAGCATCAACGCCGTGCAGAACTTCGTCGTGGGCAGGGCCGCGCAGTTCGCGTCGCGCAAACTCGAAACGGTCGTCCGTATCGATCGGGTGGATATCGGGATTTTCGACCGGATCACGCTCGAAGGACTTTATGTCGAGGATTACGGCGGCGATACGCTGCTCTACGTCGGTAAGCTGCACGCCTTCATCACCCAGTTCGGCATTTTCAGCAACGGGTTCACGTTGCGTCACGGCCGGCTGACCGACGGGAAGTTCTATCTTCGGGAGATGCCCGACGGCGTGATGAACGTCAAGCAGATCGTGTCGCGTATGGGGCGGAAGGAGAAGAAGAAAGAGAGCGATTTCCGTCTTTCGATTTCCGCGCTCACGGTCGAGAACCTCGAATTCCGTCTTGAAAAACTGCAACATCGCAATCCGGTTTACGGGATCGATTTTTCGGATATGGACATCCGCGACATCGACGCCGTGATCGACAATTTCACCATCGACGGCGGCGCTGTCGGCGCCGAGATCGGCCGGTTTTCCGCACGCGAGAAGAGCGGGTTCGAGATCGACGATTTCGGCGGGAAATTCTTTCTGGCCAACGGTTGTATCGGTATGGAAAACGCGCGGCTGGTAACGCCGCATTCGAACGTCTCGATCCCTGCGGTCTCGATCGTGGGCGATTCGTGGGCCGAATACAAGGAGTATGTCGATCGGGTGAGCATGACGGTCGAGGTGCGCAATTCGATGCTTTCGAGCGACGACGTAGCCTACTTCTCGCCCAAGTTGCGCGACTGGCGGCTGACGTTGCGCAACATCAACCTGCTCTTCGACGGCGTGGTTTCCGATTTCAACGCCGATCTGAAAAGCCTTTCGTTCGGACGCAGCAGCCGCGTGCATGCGCGCGGACGGGTGACGGGATTGCCGAAGATCGACGATACGCACTTCTCTCTGACGTTCGACGACGTGACTACCGAGGCGGCCGATCTCGGCCAAATCGCCGCCAATGTCGCTCGTAAGGAGTTATCGGCCAAGATGTCCGCGATGATGGATCGTGCCGGTGCGTTGCGGCTGACCGGCGAGGTGGAGGGAACGCTCGCTTCGTTCGATTCGAAATTCGCCCTGTCGGCACCCGTCGGTTCGGCAGAGGCCGAGTTGGCGATGCAGCCCGCCGACCGCCGTCGTCTGCGTCCGGTGAAGGGGCGTATCGCGGTGACCGGATTCCGCGTCGGGGAGCTGTTGGAGCAGCCGAATCTGGGAAGCGTCAGCTGCGAGGCGGGGTTGAACGGCGTCGTGGGAAAGGGGCTGATCGACGCGCGCGTCGACGGCAGCGTTTCGCAGCTGGAATTCAACGGCTATGACTACGATTCGCTGCGTTTCGGCGGCCGCCTGACCGAAAAGACCTTCAACGGGCACGTCCGGGCCGACGATCCGGCGCTCCGATTCGATTTTCAGGGCGAGGTGGGATTCAATCCCGAACGGCCGCACTACGATTTCGACCTGGATCTGATCCACGCCGACCTTGCCCGTATGCATCTCAACCGCCGCGACAGCGTCTCGGTGCTTTCGGCGCTGGTCGAGGCGCGCGCTTCGGGACGGACGCTGGACGACCTGAACGGCAAGGTGACCGTGGGCGACGTGGTCTACCGCTACAATGCCGATACGCTCCGCACGACGCGGCTTACGCTGGACGGACAGAACAGTGCCGGCAGCAAATACCTGTCGTTGCAGTCGGAATTCGCCGACGCGACCTTCCGCAGCCGGACCGATTACAAGACCGTCTTCGAATATCTGCGGTCGAGCCTCGAAAAATACATCCCGCTGCTCTATGACGAGCGGAAGGCACGCAAACGGGCCGCCGGCGCCGTGAGCGTCGTGGACGACTATTCGGTGCTGTCGGTCGACGTGAAGCACTTCACGCCGGTGGCCGATGCGGTGGCCGACGGCCTGCAAATCGCCGACGGATCGCAGTTGCGGCTGTTGTTCAATCCCGCCAACGACAAACTGTCGCTCAAAGCGACTTCGGAGTACATCGAACGCGAGCGGATGCTCGCCACGCGGCTGAATCTCAATGCGACGAACCGCGGCGATTCGCTGTCGGTCTATCTGCGTTCGGAGGATTTCTACGTCGGGACGTTTCACATGCCGCAGCTGTCGGTCATGGGCGGTGCGCGCAGCGACCGCCTGCGGCTGTCGGCGGGATTCAACGATACGACGGCCCGCGTCTCGGCTCTGCTGGGGCTCGAAGCGCTCGTCGGGCAGTCGCCCCAGCGAGGCCGGTCGGTCGACGTGCGGCTGCTGCCGTCGCACATCAGCCGCAAGGGGACGACGTGGCAGATCTTCGCCCGCAACATTCAGATCGATACGGCGCGCATAGCGGTCGACCGGTTCCTGGTGATGAACAGGGATCAGGAGTTGCTGGTCGACGGCGTGGCTTCGCGCCACCGGCGCGATTCGGTGCTGCTGCGGTTGAAGAATTTCGATCTCGCGCCGTTCACCCAGATCGTCGAAAACATGGGTTATGTCATCGAGGGGCGCACGAACGGTCAGGCGGTGGTGAAATCCGCGCTCGGAGGTACCGAGATCACGGCCGACATCCGAATGGACAGCGTCGAGGTGAACGACATCCCGGCGCCGCCGATGCGTTTCACCTCGATGTGGGATTTCAAGAACGACCGCGCGCGGCTGACGGTGACCGATCGGGAGAAGCGTGATACGCTCATACGCGGATTCTACGCCCCTGCGATGGTGCGTTACTATGCCGAAGCGCGGTTTCCGGGGATACGCATGAACCTGCTCGATCCGATGCTCAAAGGGGTGATCTCCGATACGCGGGGAGTGGCCGAGGCCGCGCTTACGCTTACCGGTCAGCGGCGTGCGGCGCAGTTGTCGGGTGCGATCCGGATACGGGATTTCCATACGAAGGTCGATTATACGCAGGTGGGTTACGATGTGTCCGAAGCGCTGCTCACGGTGGAGAACAACCGGCTTCGGATGCAGCAGGTGCAGGTGGCCGATCAGTTGGGCAATCGGGGGATCATGGATTTCGACCTCAATCTGCAACATCTGTCGAATATCTCCTATTCGCTGACGATGCAGCCCCGGCGGATGTTGGTGCTCAACACCACCGAGAACGACAACGACCTCTTCTACGGCAGGGTCTTCGCCACGGGGCGCGCGACCGTCGCGGGCGACAAGGGGAGCGTGCGTATGAACATCGTGGCGACGACGGACGACGATTCGGCCTTCTTCCTGCCGCTTTCGAGCAAGTCGAACGTCGCGCGCGCCGACTTCATCACCTTCGAGACGCCGCAGCAGAAGGCCGATACGCTGAACATCCTCGAACGCAAGAAGCTGATGTTCGAACGCAAGCACAAGCCCCAGGCCATCGAGGGCAATTCGATGGATATCGACATGACGCTCAACGTGCGGCCCAACGCCGACTTCCAGCTGGTGATCGATCCCACGGTGGGCGACATCATCAAGGGGCGCGGCGAGGGAACGCTCAATCTGCATATCAATCCCCGTTCGAACGTCTTCGAGATGTACGGCGATTATACGATCACCGAAGGAAGCTATCTCTTCACGCTCCAGAACATCATCAACAAGCGTTTCATCATCGAGAACGGGTCGACGATCCAGTGGACGGGCGAGCCGCTCGACGCGCGGCTCAATATCAACGCCGTCTACAAACTCAAAACCTCGCTGCAACCGCTCATCGGTACGAGTGTCTCGTCGGGCGGCGGCGACATGAATCTCAACCGTGCGGTACCCGTCGAGTGCATCATCAATCTGAGCGACCGGCTGACCCATCCGACCGTCACCTTCGACGTGAAGGTGCCTACGGCCGACGCCGAATACCAGACGATCATCGCCAACACGCTCAACACGCAGTCGGCCATCGCCGAACAGTTCATGTTCCTGCTCGTTACCAACAGTTTCCATTCCGACACGTCGGGCGGCGGAAACAACCTCGGCGCTGCGGCTTCGGCCGCGACCGGTTTCGAACTGTTGTCGAACCAGTTGTCGAACTGGCTTTCGACCGACGACTACAACATCGTCTTCCGCTACCGTCCCAAGTCGGAGCTGTCGGGCGACGAGGTCGATTTCGGGTTCTCGAAAAGCTTGATAAACAACCGTCTGTTCGTCGAGGTGGAGGGCAATTACATGCTCGACAACTCGCAGGCAGTCAATAAACAGATGTCCAACTTCATGGGCGAGGCCTACGTCACGTGGCTGATCGACCGTGCCGGAACGCTCAAATTGAAGGGGTTCACGCAGACCATCGACCGTTTCGACGAGAACCAGGGTTTGCAGGAGACCGGCATCGGCATCTATTACAAGGAGGATTTCAATAACCTGAAAGACCTCAAAGAGCGGTTGAAAAACAAGTTCCGCAGCCGTCGCAAGCGACAGCAGCTGCTCGAACGCCGGCGTGCGGCCGATTCGGTACGCAGAGCGTCGCCGGCCGATACGGTCTCTTCCGCCTCGGTGAAAAAAGACAAGAACTTAAATAAATAATTTTGCGTACGTTATGATTACATTTTTGCAGGCCGCCGAAGTCGCGGCCACCGAAGAGGCCCGGATGGGTTTGTGGGAGTTGTTTACCAAAGGAGGCTGGCTGATGTGGCCGCTGCTGATTCTGGGCGGCGTTACGATCTTCATCTTCGTGGAGCGATTTCTGGCGATCCGCAAGGCCTCGACGCTGGACATGAACTTCATGAACCGCATCCGCGATTTCATCCTCGACGGCAAGATCGCAGCTGCGGTGGATCTCTGCCGCAAGACCGACACGCCGATCGCCCGCATGATCGAGAAGGGCATCGAACGGCTGGGGCGTCCGATGAGCGACGTGCAGTCGGCCATCGAGAATGTGGCCAATCTCGAAGTGTCGAAACTCGAAAACGGACTGCCCTCGCTGGCGACGATCGCCGGCGGCGCGCCGATGATCGGTTTTCTGGGTACGGTGCTCGGTATGGTGCAGACCTTCATGGACATGTCGGCGGCGGGCGGTACGGTCGACATGTCGCTGCTGGCGGGCGGTATGTACGTGGCGATGGTGACGACGGTCGCCGGTCTGATCGTCGGCATTCCCGCCTATTTCGGCTACAACTACCTCGTGGCACGGATTGAGAAGCTGGTCTTCCAGATGGAGGCCAACTCGATCGCTTTCATGGATATTCTGAATCAACCAGTTCAAAAATAGTATGTTATGGCTATTAAACACGGTTCGAAGGTAGACAAGTCCTACTCGTCGGCGTCGATGACCGACCTGATGTTCCTGCTGCTGCTGTTCCTGCTGATCGCCACGACGCTCATCAATCCCAACGCGTTGAAGCTGATGCTTCCCAAGAGCGCCAACCAGCTTAAAGACAAGGCGATCACCACGGTTTCGATCCAGCAGGCGGGCAGCGGGTACAACTATTATGTGGAGTTGGAGAAGGTCAGCGGGATCGACGGCGTGGAGCAGGCGCTGCGCGTGCGGCTCGACGGGAAGGAGGATCCGACCGTTTCGCTGCATTGCGACAAGACCGTTGCTGTGGACGAGGTGGTCAAGGTGATGAACATCGCCAAAGACCGCAACTACAAGTTGATTCTGGCCACGCAACCCTGAACGGGCCATGCAGTACTACAACCCCGATAACAACTCTTCGCGCCGGTGGGCGTGGCTGGCGGCCGGCCTCTACGGCGCGCTGCTGGCCGCGGCGTTTCTGTTCGTATCGGTCGATGCGAGCCTGCCGGTACGGCAGGCCGATGCGATTCTGGTCGAGTTCGAGGAGCCGAAGGTCCCCGATCCGCCCGTTCCGTCCCGCCCGGCCGTCGTCGAACCGGAGCATACGCAGATCGACGACGAGGAGTCGTTCGATCAGGCCAAAGGTTCCGACGAGGCGACGCGGACGGTCAATCCCAAGGCACTCTTCAAGATGGCCAAGGACGGCCCCGACGAGCCCGAAGATACGGGCAATCCCAAAGCGCCGGAAGGGAAGGCGAACACGGCTTCCGGAACCGGTTCGGGGCTCGATGCGGTGAGCGGGAACCTCGACAAGGGGCTCGAAGGGCGCGGGCTGGTGGGGGCGCTCCCCAAACCCGACTACAAGGCCAACGTGACGGGCAAGGTGATTATCGACGTGACGGTCGACGCCGCGGGGCGCGTGACGAGCGCCGAGTTTCACGCTCAGGGATCGACGACGAGCAACGCCACGCTGGTGGAGGCTGCCAAACGTGCGGCGATGAAGGCCCGCTTTACCGAGAGCGCCAGCTTCGTGCAGGGCGGTATGATAACCTATGTATTCAAAATGAATTGACGATGCGAAATGTCTCTTCCCGACCGCCGGTCGCCGTATACGGCCGGACACCGTTCCCGTTCGGCGGCAAAGCGCTGTTTCTGCTGACGCTCTGCCTGTTTTTGTCGGCGGGTGCGGCGGCACAGCGCCGCGCCGCACGTATCAAGGCCGATTCGATCGCCGCGACCTACGCCGGCCGCGTGCAGGGCGGCGCTCATCTCCATTTCTACGAGACGACGCACGATTTCGGCGACATCCCCCGCAAGGGCGGTAATCTGGTGCGTGAGTTCGAATTCGTGAACGACGGGACGGAACCGCTGGTGCTGCTGCGCGTGCTGACTTCGTGTACCTGCACGAAAGCCTCCTTCTCGAAACGGCCCGTAGCACCGGGCGAGCGCGGCGTCGTCAAGGTGATCTACGAGCCGCACAAGAAGGAGCCCGGGGCTTTCAGCAAGGTGATTCAAATCTTTTCCACCTCGATCGAGGGGCGCAACGTCCTTACGGTGCGGGGAAATTCGATCGACGTAAAGAAATTATGACACTGTTTTTCCGAAACTGCAAGGTGCTGCCGATGACGGCGGCAGCCGGCGAACCGAACTGTTTCGACGGGTACGTCGGCGTCGAGGGACGCCACATCGCACTGGTGACGGCCGATGCGGCTGCGGCCGAAGCGTGGCGTGCGGCGCACGCCGGCGCGCGCGAGATCGACGGCCGGGGCGGAATCCTGATGCCCGGACTGGTGAATACCCATTGCCACATGGCCATGACGCTCCAACGCAGCTATGCCGACGATATGGCCCTCATGGAGTGGCTCAACGACCATATCTGGCCTTTCGAAGCGCGCCAGACCGACGACGACATCCGCGTGGGCGCACTGCTCGGCGCGGCCGAAATGCTGCTGGGCGGCGTGACGTCGGTCGTGGACATGTACTGGTCGGAGGCGGCGGTTTTCGATGCGGTCGATCGCGCGGGGATGCGGGCGCTGCTCTGTGCGAGCTACCTCGATACGCGGCTCGAAGCCTTCGAAAGCGACCTGCCCGCGCTCGTCGAGAAATGCGAGGGATCGTCGCGCATCCGTGCGGGACTGGCGCCTCATGCCGCCTACACCTGTTCGGCGGAGAATCTGCGGCGCGGGATGGAGGCCTGCCGTCGTTACGGCATCCCGATGACGACACACATCGCCGAGACGCTTGACGAGGTGCGCATGATCCGCGAGCGTTACGGCGCGACGCCCGTGGAGTATCTCGATTCGCTGGGAGTGCTCGACGGGGGGCTGATCGCCGCACACTGCGTGCATCTGACCGACGGGGATCGCCGCATCCTGCGCGAGCGGGGCGTGCACGTGGCGCATTGCCCGACGAGCAACATGAAGATCGCGAGCGGCGTCGCGCCGATCGAACGGCTGCGCACCGAAGGGGTGAATTGCACGGTGGGCACCGACGGCCCCAGTTCGAACAACGATCTGGACATGTGGGAGGAGATGCGCAACGCTTCGTTCCTGCAAAAGGTGACGACGATGGATCCTTGTGCCGTGCCGGCCTACGAACTGCTCCGCATGGCGACGGTCTGCGGTGCGGCCGCCATCGGCCATGCCGGCGAGTTGGGCGTGGTGAAGGAGGGTGCGCTGGCCGATCTGGTATTGCTCTCGACGCAGAGGCCTTATTATCATCCGCAGCACGACGTCGTAGCCAACGTGGCCTATTGTGCCAAGGCGGCCGATGTCGATACGGTGGTGGTCGACGGCGAAGTGGTGGTCGACGGCGGCCGGCTGTCGACGGTCGATCTGCCGTCGCTCTATGCCCGGGCCGGGGCCGCCGTGCGGCGGATCGCCGGTGAGTTGTAGGGTATGTAAATCGGGAAGGAGCCGGATTTCGCAGAAATCCGGCTCCTCTTTTTCGCTCCGTCAGCGGGCGCTGCCTTGTCGGGCGACGGCCTCGGCTCGGCGGCGGATCTCTTCGGGGTCGCCGAGATAGTAGTCGCGTACGAGACGCAGCGCGTCGTCGAATTCGAAGACGTAGGGTACGGCCGTCGGCAGGTTGAGCGCGGCGATCCGGTCGTCGGGGATTCCTTTGAGATGCTTGATGACGCCTCGCAGCGAATTGCCGTGTGCGACGACCAGCAGGCTGTCGTACCGCATCAGCGACGGGAAGACGACGCAGTGCCAGTAGGGCAGGATGCGTGCGATCGTCTGTTCGAGCGATTCGGTGCGCGGCAGTTCGGCGTCGGGAACGCAGGCGTAGCGCACGTCGAAACGCGGGTTGCGCGGGTCGTCCTCGGGCAGCGGGTCGGGGGCCACGTCGTAGCTTCGCCGCCAGACGTGTACCTGCTCCTCGCCGTATTTTTCGGCTGTTTCGCTTTTGTTGAGCCCTTGCAGCATTCCGTAGTGTTTTTCGTTGAGCCGCCATGACTTTTCGACCGGAATCCACGCTTCGTCCAGCTTGTCCAGCACGCAGTCGAGTGTCTTGACCGCCCGTTTGAGGTAGGAGGTATAGGCTTTTCCGAAGGTGAAGCCTTCGTCGCGGAGCAGCTCTCCGGCCCGCACGGCTTCGGCGACACCCTCTTGCGTGAGGTCGACGTTCGTCCAGCCGGTAAACCGGTTCTCCTTGTTCCAGGTGCTCTGCCCGTGGCGGAGCAGTACGATTCGTTTCATGGGTGCGGATTTATGCGATGGTGATTGAAGGATCGAGATAGACGTCCTGGATGGCATGGAGCAGTTCGATGCCCTCGTTCATCGGCCGTTGGAACGCCTTGCGGCCGCTGATGAGGCCCATGCCGCCGGCCCGCTTGTTGATGACGGCCGTTGCGACGGCGTCGGCCAGGTCGGAGGCGCCGTGCGACTCGCCGCCGGAATTTATCAGGCCGACACGTCCCATGTAGCTGTTGGCCACCTGATAGCGGCACAGGTCGATCGGATGGTCGGACGCGAGTTCGGTGTACATCTTGTCGTCGGTCTTGCCGAAGCCGATGGCCCGGAACCCGCCGTTGCAGGTCGGGAGCTTCTGCTTGACGATATCGGCGCCGATCGTCGCGCCCAAGTGGTCGGCCTGTCCCGTCAGGTCGGCGGCGCTGTGGTAGTCGACACCGTCCTTCTTGAAGGCGTTGTTGCGCAGATAGCACCACAGGATGGTCGCCATGCCCAGGTCGTGGGCACGTTCGAAGGCGGCCGCGATCTCCGTGAGCTGACGGCGGCTTTCGGCCGATCCGAAATAGATCGTGGCGCCCACGGCGACGGCACCCATTTCCCACGCCTGTTCGACCGAGCCGAACAATACCTGATCGTAACTGTTGGGGTAGGTCAACAGTTCGTTGTGGTTGATTTTTACGACGAACGGAATCTTGTGGGCATAGCGGCGGGCGACGGCTCCCAGCACGCCCAGCGTCGAGGCTACGCCGTTGCAGCCGCCTTCGATCGCCAGCCGGACGATATTTTCGGGGTCGAAATAGATCGGATTGGGGGCGAACGACGCGCCGGCGGTGTGTTCGATGCCCTGGTCGACGGGCAGGATCGAAACGTAGCCCGTGCCGCCCAGCCGGCCGTGTCCCAGCAGACGTTGCAGGCTGTTCAACGTCGGGATATTGCGGTCGGAGGCTGCCCATACCTCCTCGACGGTATGCGGGGAGGGAAGGTGCAACGTACTCTTGTCGATGGTTTTGCAGGTGTGGGAGAGCAGGTATTCGGCCTTGTCGCCCAACAATTCGACGGTCTTGTTCATGATTTCGTGCGATTAAAATGAATGTCCGTAATCCTGTTACATAAATCGTTCCCCGTTCGTTTCCCGCAAGGAGAAGATTCGTTCCTGCCGTGCCTGTCGGTCGGAGGCGGGGTTCGATCCGCAGCAAAGAAACGAAAAAAAGGGTAAGATCGATATACCTATTTATGATGAAAACGAAGCGGTGCCGGAGAGCGGGGGCGACGACGGGGCGGTCGCCGCTCTCCGTATCTTGGCGGTTCGGCGCCGGCGGCAGAGACTGCACGAGCCGGAGCGAGTAGCAGTCCGCCGTGTGGGGCGGCGGCGAACTGCCGGCATCTCGGGCGATGCCGACGGGGGGATCGTTAAAAAGCCAGCGGAACGGCCACAGGCCGTCCCGCTGGTATCCGTCGGGCGGAGCTGCCGTCAGAGCTTGATGTCGTAGATCTGGATGACACCTGCCAGGCGTTCGTCGCGGTCGGTGACCAGCAGCGAAGTGATCTTGTGGCGGGTCATCATCTTCTCCGCCTCGATGAGTTTCTCTTCGGGGTGGATGCGTTTGGGGTTGCGCGTCAGGATGTCGGCGGCACGCAGGTTGATGAAATCGGCCCCCGAACGCTCCATGGCGCGGCGGATGTCGCCGTCGGTGACGATGCCTTCGATGCGGTCGCCTTCGCAGACGACGATCAGTCCCAGTCCGCAACGGCTGATCGTGTGGATCATATCCTTGGCCGTGCAGTCGGGGCCGACGACGGGCAGGTTGTCGCTGCGCATGACGTCGCCGACCGTAGCCAGCAGCCGGCGTCCCAGACTGCCGCCCGGGTGGAGCCGTGCGAAGTCGTTGCTCGAAAAGTTGCGCATCTTCATCAGGGCGACGGCCATCGCGTCGCCCATGGCGATCTGCGCCGTGGTCGAGGTCGTGGGCGCGAGGTGCAGGATGCAGGCCTCGTGGTCGACCGAGACGTCGAGGTGGATGTCCGAATGAATGGCGAGCGTGGAGGCCGGATTGCCCGTCATCGAGATCAGCCGGTTGCCGTTGTTGTGGATGAAGGGGACGATTTTGAGTACTTCGTCCGTTTCGCCCGAGTAGGAGATCGCCAGCACGATGTCCTCTTTCGAGATCATACCCAGATCGCCGTGGAACGCTTCGCCTGGATGGAGGTAGAAGCTCGGCGTGCCCGTCGATGCGAAGGTGGCGGCCATCTTGCGGCCGATCAGCCCCGACTTGCCCATGCCGGTGATGATGAGTTTGCCGCGGCTTTGGAGGATCATCTCGATGGCCTCGACGAAGTGCTCGTCGAGCGACCGTTCCATTTTTTCGAGCGCGTCGGCTTCGGTACGGATCGCCTCGCGGGCTACCGTCAGGATTTCGTTTTGTTTGGACTGCTCCATTAGAGTAGGGATTTGACGACCCCTTCGAGGTCGTTGAGGTTTAACATGTTGGGTCCGTCGCTCAGCGCGTGGTCGGGATCGGGGTGTACTTCGAAGAAGTAGCCGTTGGCACCGAATGCCTTGGCTGCGAGCGCCATTGCCGGCACGAATTCGCGGTTGCCGCCCGTTTTGCCGCCTGCGGCGCCCGGACGCTGCACCGAGTGCGTGCAGTCCATGACCACTGTCGGCGCGATGCGCAGCATGTCGGGGATGTTGCGGAAGTCGACCACCAGATTGTTGTAGCCGAACGAATTGCCGCGTTCGGTGAGCCACACGTCGGCCGCACCGGCGTCGCAAGCCTTTTCATAGGGGTAGCGCATGTCTTCGCCCGAGAGGAACTGCGCCTTCTTGATGTTGACCGTGCGCCCCGTCTTCGCTGCGGCGACCAGAAGGTCGGTCTGGCGGCAGAGGAAGGCCGGAATCTGAATCACGTCGACCACCTCGCCTACGGGCGCCGCCTGCCATGATTCGTGGATGTCCGTGAGCAGCCGCAGGCCCCATTTCGACCGCACGTCGGCGAGCATCTGCAACCCCTTCTCCATGCCGACGCCCCGATAGGAGCGGATCGACGTGCGATTGGCCTTGTCGAACGACGCTTTGAAGATGATCTGCACGCCCAGTCTGCGGTTGATCTCCGTCAGTCGGGCCGCCACCGTATCGAGAAGTTCGGCCGATTCGATCACGCACGGCCCCGCGATGAATGTGGTATTCATAAGTCGAGAATTAGCGGTTGAAAGCCGAGGATTGAAATCCGGGTCGGGTTTTGCATGGCTGCGGGCAACCGTCGTTCGGCCGAAGCCCCCTCCCTGATTTCCGATCCTTAGTTTTTCATTTTTAATTTTAAGAATTCTTCCGCCTTCGCCAAATCCTCCGGCGTGTCGATGCCGATCGTCTCGACGTCGGAGATACCTGCACGGATGCGGAACCCGTTTTCCAGCCACCGCAACTGTTCGAGCGATTCGGCCCGTTCGAGTGCCGACTGGGGCAGGGCGGTCACCTTGTACAACGTCTCGCGGCGGAAGGCGTACATGCCGATATGTTTGTAGAAGGTATGGCGTGCGAGCCACTCCTCGCGCGGCACGCCCCGCAGGTAGGGGATCACCGAGCGCGAGAAATAGAGTGCCTGGCCCGCGCTGCCGAGCACGACTTTCGGCGAATTGGGATTTTCCAGTGCGTCGAGTCCGTCGGCCTCGGTGAAGGGTTTGACGAGCGTGGCGATGTCGGTCGACGGATCGTCGAAGCAGCGGGCGATCGCCTGCAACTGCGAGGGGGCGATGAAGGGTTCGTCGCCCTGTACGTTGACGATGACGTCGGGGTCGCCGCCCAGTTTGTCGACGGCTTCCCGACAGCGGTCGGTGCCGCTGCGGTGATCGGGCGAGGTCATGACGGCACGGCCGCCGAAGGCCTCCACCGCGTCGTAGATGCGCGGATCGTCGGTGGCGACGGCTGCGTCGGCGAACACCTGCGTCACCTGCTTCCAGACGTGCCGGATGACCGGTTCGCCGCCGAGCCGTGCCAGCGGTTTGCCCGGAAACCGTGTCGAAGCGTAACGGGCCGGAATGACGGCCAGAAATTTCAGAGAGTCCATATCCGTTAAAAAAGGAAAGGAGCCGAAAGAGCGGGATTCCAGTCCCCTCTTCCGGCTCCCTTCCGATCCGTTATTGTTGCGCCTGCGGTTCGAGCGCCAGTTGCAGTACGTCGTCGTTGGTGCGGACGTAGTGGAACGTCAGCCCCTTGATGTAGTCGGGCTTGATCTCCTCGATGTCCTTGCGGTTCTCCTCCGACAGCAGCAGCGTCGTGATGCCGGCGCGCTTGGCGGCCAGTATCTTCTCCTTGATGCCGCCCACGGGGGTTACGCGGCCGCGCAGCGTCGTTTCGCCCGTCATGGCGATGCGGTCGCGGACCTTGCGGCCCGTGTAGGTCGAGACGATCGACGTGACCATCGTGATGCCGGCCGACGGGCCGTCTTTCGGAATGGCGCCTTCGGGCACGTGGATGTTGAGGTCGTACTTCTCGAATTTCTCGGGATCGATACCCAGTTCCGTACAATGTGCTTTGACCCATTCGAAGGCGATCGTGGCCGACTCCTTCATTACGTCGCCCAGATTGCCCGTGAGGCTCAGGCGGCCCTTGCCGGGCGTGAGCACCGACTCGATGTAGAGGATGTCGCCGCCTACTTCCGTCCAGGCGAGGCCCGTCACCACGCCGACGATGCCGCCCACCTCGTACTCCTCGTTGAGGAATTTGGGTTTGCCGAGGATTTTTTCGACCTCTTTCGCGCCGAGTTCGGGTGCGAAAGCCTCCTCCGAGGCGATCTGCTTGGCCCGCGAACGCGCCAGCTTGGCGATGTGCTTGTCGAGCGACCGCACGCCCGATTCGCGGGTGTAGCCGGCGATGATCTGTTCGACGATCTGCGGCGTGAGGATCAGCTCCTGCTCCTTGATGCCGTGCGCCTCGCGCTGTTTGGGCAGCAGGTGGTGCAGGGCGATCTGTATCTTGTCTTCGAGGATGTAGCCCGGGATGTTGATCATCTCCATGCGGTCGCGCAGCGCCGGATTGATATTGCCGACGTTGTTGGCCGTGGCGATGAAGAGCACCTTCGAGAGGTCGTACTCCGTATCGAGGTAGTTGTCGTGGAACGTGGTGTTCTGTTCGGGATCGAGTACTTCGAGCAGTGCGCTCGACGGATCGCCGTGGTTCGACACGCTGATCTTGTCCACCTCGTCGAGGATGATGACCGGGTTCGACGAGCCGCACCGCTTGATCGTCTGTACGATCCGGCCCGGCATCGCCCCGATGTAGGTGCGGCGGTGGCCGCGAATCTCCGCTTCGTCGTGCAGGCCGCCCAGTGCGATGCGGCCGAACTTACGCCCCAGCGCCGCTGCGACCGATTTGCCCAGCGAGGTCTTGCCTACGCCCGGAGGGCCGTAGAGACAGAGGATCGGCGATTTGAGGTCGCCCTTCAACTTGATGACCGCCAGGTGTTCCAGCAACCGCTCCTTGACCTCTTCGAGGCCGAAATGGTCGTGGTCGAGCTGCTCGCGCGCCTGTTTGAGGTCGAGATTGTCCTTCGTACAGTCGTTCCACGGCAGTTCGAGCAACAGTTGCAGGTAGGTTACCTGCACCGAATATTCGGCTACGGCGGGGTTGAGCCGTTCGAGTTTCTGCAACTCCTTCTCGAAGAGTTCGGCCACCTCCTTGGGCCAGTTCTTCTGCTTGGCCTTTTCGCGCATCTCGTCCAGTTCGGCGTCGGCGCCGTCGCCCAGTTCGTCCTGGATGGTGCGCATCTGCTGCTGGAGGTAGTAGTCGCGCTGCTGCTTGTCGATCTCCTGCTTGACCTTCTCCTGGATCTCGTTCTTCAACTCGATGAGCTGTTGGTCGCGGATCAGGATTTCGAGCAGTTTGCGCGCGCGCGCCAGCAGCCCCGGCGCTTCGAGCAGCGACTGCCGGTCTTCGTCCGACAGTTCGAGGTTGGTGCAGATGAAGTTGATGATACCTCGCCGCGAGTCGATGTTCTTGATGGCGAAAATCGCCTCCTTGGGCATGTTGGGCGAGATGTTGATGATATTGAGCGCCACGTCGCGGATCGAATCCACAAGTGCGTTGAACTCGACGTTCTTCTCGTCGGGCGTCGAATCCTTCAACGGGGTCACCTTGGCTTGCAGATAGGGGTCGGACGAGACGTATTCGCCGATCTCGACCTTCTCCAACCCGTTGAGAATGACCGTGAGGTTGCCGTTGGGCATCTCCAATATCTTCATGATGCGGGCGGCCGTACCGATGCGGTACATGTCCTCCGCCTTGGGCTCTTCCACGTCGCCGTCGCGTTGCAGGACGGCGGCCAGCATCCCGTTGCGGGCGTTGGTGTCGCGCACGAGCGTCATGCTCCGCGAACGGCCCACCGTGACGGGGGTAATGGCGCCCGGAAACAGCACCGAGCTGCGCAGCGTCAGCACGGGAAGTATTTCGGGGACGGCGACCTCTTCGACCGTGTCGTCCTCGCCGGTGACGATGGGGATGACGCGGTGGTTGCCGTCGAGCGCTTCGGGCAGCGATTCCAGTTCTTTCAGTTCGATTTTATCTCTTTTACTCATATGGTCTTTCAATCAAGTTGCAAAGATAACGCTTTTTTTCGTATAATATTTTATATAAGTCTTTGGCTTGTTAAGAAGTTATCAACACTATTTATGCCGCAGCGCTGCGGTGCAGCGGACGACCGGTGCCTGTCGGTGTCTGCGGTATGCACTATCGGACGATGACTGAGGGGGTTGTATGAAAAAGGATCCGGAGGTCCGTCGGGACATGTCTGTCATTTTGGCAGCCGGCTGCCGACGAGGGGAGAGCGTGTCAGTCGGTCGCCGCTTCGGCAGGTGCGGGCGGGATGTGCGGCGAAAAAAGATACGGCAGCGGACAATCCGCTGCCGTAGATCGTCGGAAGGCCCGGCTGAGGCTCAGTCGATCGCAAAGGTCGATACGATGACCTGTTTCTCGTCGAGGTTGTTCGGGTTGGAGACCGTGATACCGTATTCGCCGGCGGGAGTCTCGTCGAGGGTGATCAGGTAGGAGCTCTCTCCGAATTTGCGGCCTGTGAACGAAAGGCGTTCCAGCTTGTTGGATTTCACGCTGCCGAAACTGCTGACCGAGGCCATTTCGGCCATGCGCTTGTCTTTCTTGGCTTCGAAGCGGAAGACGTTGATGATCGACATGGGATCGGTGGCGTTGTCGACGGCGCGCACGATGAAGCTGGCCGGTTGGCCCGCCGTCAGGCGCACGCCGGCTTTCGGCCCTTCGATGATGAGTTTCGTCTTGGCCTTGCCGATACCGAAGATGACGGCGCTCGCATTGGCTCGCGTGCGCATCTGGACGGATTGCTTTTCGAGTTTAGCGACCGTGCCGTCGGGTCGCACGGTCACGATCTCTCCGATGAATTCGGGTTCGGGCGTCGTTTCGGGAATTGTTTGGGCCTGCGCTGCACCGGCGAGCAGAAGCAGTGCGGCGCCGAGGAGGGTTTTGAGTTGCATAGAGTTTGGGTTAAATGGTTTGCGGAGGACAAATTTAGGACAAATCACCCCCCCCCTCCAAATTTTGCGGGCGGAAAATGGACGGCGGGGTTCTCTTTTTTCATCGGCGGACGAAAAATCGGAGCGAAGAGCGGGAACGCGGTGAAAAAAGCGTACTTTTACCGGAAAAATTATAACTTTGCACCTTGCCTGACAAACGTTTTCGAATCTGCGGAGGCCGGTAGAGCCGGTGTTTGCGGAAGCGGAAAGCGGGCGAAGAAGTTCAACGTAATAAAATTTATCCGATATGCAGATTGCCGACAAATACGCTCCGCAGGAGATCGAGCAGAAATGGTACGACTACTGGGAGCGGCACGGACTGTTCCACTCCGAACCCGATGCGCGCGAACCCTATACGGTCGTCATTCCGCCGCCCAACGTGACGGGGATGCTCCACATGGGCCACATGCTCAACAATACGTTGCAGGACGTGCTGATCCGCCGCGCCCGCATGCAGGGAAAAAATGCCTGCTGGGTGCCGGGTATGGACCACGCCTCGATCGCTACCGAGGCGAAGGTGGTGGCCAAGCTCAAGGAGCGCGGCATCGAGAAGTCGTCGCTCACGCGCGAGAAGTTCCTCGAATACGCGTGGGAGTGGAAGGAGCAGTACGGCGGCGTAATTCTGCGGCAGCTGCGCAAGCTGGGGGCTTCGTGCGACTGGGACCGCACCTGTTTCACGATGGACGACATCCGCACCGAGGGGGTCATCAAGGTCTTCTGCGACCTCTACCGCAAGGGGCGCATCTACCGCGGCGTGCGCATGGTCAACTGGGATCCCGCGGCCAGGACCGCGCTGTCGGACGAAGAGGTGGTCTTCAAGGAGTCGCACGGCAAGCTCTACTACCTGCGCTATGCGGTCGAGGGGACGGACAAGTACCTCGTCGTGGCTACGACGCGCCCCGAGACCATTCTGGGCGATACGGCGCTGTGCGTCAATCCCGACGACGAGCGCTACGAGTGGCTGTCGCAGGACGCCCGCGTGGTGGTGCCGCTCGTCGGGCGCTCGATTCCGGTGATCCGCGACACGTATGTCGACATCGCCTTCGGTACGGGTGCCTTGAAGGTGACGCCGGCGCACGACGTGAACGACTACATGCTGGGCGAGAAATACGGGTTGGAGACGATCGACATCTTCAACGACGACGGGACGATCAACGGCAAGGTGGGTATTTACGAAGGGATGGATCGCTTCGAGCTGCGCCGCGTGATCGAGGGCGACCTGCAACATGCCGGCCTGCTCGAAAAGACCGAGGAGTACACGAACAACGTGGGCTACTCCGAGCGCACGGGCGTGGCCATCGAGCCGAAGCTTTCGATGCAGTGGTTCCTTTCGATGGAGGAGCTGGCGAAGCCCGCCACGCGCGCCGTCATGGAGGACGAAATCCGTTTCGTCCCCGAAAAATACAAGAATATCTACCGTCACTGGATGGAGAACATCAAGGACTGGTGCATCTCGCGCCAGTTGTGGTGGGGGCAGCGCATTCCCGCCTACTACCTGCCCAAGGGCGGTTACGTGGTGGCCGAAACGGCCGAGGAGGCGCTGGCGCTGGCCCGCGAGAAGACGGGTGACGCCGCGTTGCAGCTCGGCGACCTGCGGCAGGACGAGGACGTGCTCGACACGTGGTTCTCGTCGTGGCTGTGGCCGATTTCGGTCTTCGACGGCATCCGCAACCCCGACAACGAGGAGATTCGCTACTACTACCCGACGGCCGATCTGGTGACGGGCCCCGACATCATCTTCTTCTGGGTGGCGCGCATGATCATGGCCGGTTACGAATATCGCGGCGAGAAGCCCTTCGGCAACGTCTATTTCACCGGCATCGTGCGCGACAAGATCGGACGCAAGATGTCCAAGCAGCTGGGCAACTCGCCCGATCCGCTCGACCTGATCGCGCAGTACGGCGCCGACGGTATGCGCGTGGCGATGCTGCTTTCGTCGTCGGCCGGCAACGACGTGATGTTCGACGAGGCACTGTGCGAGCAGGGCCGCAATTTCGGCAACAAGATATGGAACGCCTACCGGCTCGTCAACGGCTGGACGGTGGACGGGACGCTCGCCCAGAGCGACAACGACCGCCTGGCGGGCGAATGGTTTCGCCAGACGTTGCGCCGCGCCGTGGCGGAGTTGGACGGGGATTTCGGCAGCTACCGCATTTCGGAGGCCTTCATGTTGCTCTACAAACTCTTCTGGGACGATTTCAGCGGGTGGTATCTCGAAATGATAAAGCCTGCTTACGGGGCGCCGATCGACCCGCGGACGGTCGACGAAGCCAAAGGGTTCTTCGATGCGCTGCTGCGCCTGCTGCACCCCTTCATGCCCTTCGTCACCGAGGAGATATGGCAGGATCTGGCTCCGCGTGCGGCGGGCGAATCGATCATGGTCGCACGCCAGCCGCAGGCCGACGGGCAGGCCGACGAGGCGCTGCTGGCCCGGTTCGAACTGGTCAAGGAGACTATCACTGCCGTGCGCAATATCCGCAAGCAGAAGAATCTGCCGCAGCGCGAGGCGCTGACGCTCGAAGTGATCGCCGACGCGAACTATCCGGCCGACTATGCACCCGTGCTGACGAAGATGGCCAACTTGTCGGCGATCGAACGGGTGGCGGAGAAGGATGCCGCGGCCGCGGCCTTCATCGTGAAGACCACGCAGTATTTCGTGCCGCTGGGCGATCGGATCGACCGCGAAGCCGAGATCGCCAAGTTAGGCGAAGAGCTGACCTATTACGAAGGTTTCCTGCAAAGCGTCGAGCGCAAGCTCTCGAACGAGCGTTTCGTGCAGTCGGCTCCCGCAGCGGTGGTCGAGAAGGAGCGTGCCAAGAAGGCCGACGCCGAGGCGAAGATCGCCGCGATCCGCGAACAGCTGGCGGCGTTGAACTGACCGCCGCGATGATTGCAGTGCAGGGCGTGTCGACGAGGCGCTCGACGGGTTCGTGTGTGCTTCGGGGATCGACTCTTCGGACGGCACGCTGATCTGCAACACCGGTTGCCTCTATCTGCGACGGGGCGACAAGGAGAGCGCCCGCACGTGGTGGAGGCGGTTGCTCGACTCGCCCGACGTGGACGAGCGGCGGCGGGCCGAGGAGTTGCTCCGCGAAGTGGATGGGAAGACCGCCGTACAATAAGATTTTTATTTTGGATATTACGATCTATACCGACGGTTCGGCACTGGGAAACCCCGGTCCGGGAGGTTACGGGGCGGTGCTGCTGAGCGGGCCGTTCCGCAAGGAGATGTCGGCCGGTTTCCGGCTGACGACCAACAACCGTATGGAGTTGATGGCCGTGTGCGCCGCGCTCGAAGCGCTGAAATTCGCGGGGAGCGACGTGGTGGTCTACTCCGATTCGAAATACGTCGTCGACGCCGTCACGAAGGGCTGGGTCTTCGGCTGGGAGAAGAAGGGGTTCGCCGGAAAGAAGAATCCCGATCTGTGGCGGCGATTTCTCGGCGTATACCGCCGTCACCGTGTGCGTTTCGTCTGGGTGAAAGGGCATGCCGAGACAGTGGAGAACAACCGCTGCGACCAGATGGCCGTGGCGGCGGCCAACGGGCGCGATCTGCTGGTCGATACGGGCTACGAGGAGGCGCGGCAGGAGGGGTGAGCGCCGCCGCAGCCGTGAACCGTCGCCCGACGAGAGATCGTCGGGCGACGGTTTTTTTGAGCAAAACGTTCGGCGTCGCCGGAAAATCGTTAATTTAGCGGAAACGAATTTCAACCATCTGTCAACGCCTATGTACCGGTCTTTCGGAATTTTCGGACTCTCCGCCGCACTGCTCGTGGCGGCGGCCTCCTGTTCACGCATGCAATCTTTCGAGCTGAGCGGCCGTATCGACGGCCTGCAAGTCGGCGATACGCTCCGTTTCGAACGTGTCCTGCTTCCGGAGTGGAACTACGAACCGGCCTTCGACGTCGTGGTCGGGGAGGCGGGTGCGTTCGCCTATCGGGGCGAGCAGGCGCACGACGGTTACTACTCGATGACCTATCATCCGAAAAGCGGCAGGGCCGCCGATGCGGATCGTCGGGGCAAGTCGATGATCGTGACAGGCGGCGACCGGATCACGCTGACCGGTACGGCGGAGGCGATCTATTACTGTACTCTCGGCGGCGGTATCTACGACGATCCCGCGCTTTCCGAACTGTTGTACGTCGCGGATTCGCTCGGTCGGATTCGGAGCGGTTACAGCGAAAATGCGCGAGCAGCTTTCGCACGCGGCGACCAAGCGGAGGGCCGGAGGTGGAACGACCTCTTCAATCGGTTTTATGCCGACGATCCGGGCGCCGCACGCAAACATGCATTGAACGAGAATTATCGGAAAGGGCACCCGCAGGGGACGCTTTATCTGCTCGTCGACCGGATTCCCACGGTGGCCTACCGGCCGTTGGCCGAGTCACGCGCATTCTACGAGGCGCTGTCAGAGGAGTTGAAGTCGAGCTACTTCGGCGGTGTGTACGCCGACTTCCTGCAACGGATGAAGAGCCTCGCCGTCGGGCAGCCGGCACCCGATTTCTTGCTCGTGACGACCCGGGGCGAAACGATCGCCAAGGCCGATTTCGCGGGCGAGTACCTGTTGTTCTACCATTGGGGATTGTGTCCCGGTTCGATCCGGATCGACGGGCAGGTGCGCGATCTCTATGCGGCATACAAGGATCGGGGACTGCATGTGGTCGGTCTGACCGAGTCGGTCGATATGATCCGGCGCGTGTACGAGGGACTGCCCGACGACGAGAGTGCGGCCGGGATGCGCTCGGCGCTGGCCGGAATGCTGGCGCACGGGTGGCCCGAGATCGAGGTCGAGACCGACCGGCCGGAGAACGGGCGGATGTTGGAGCGGTATGCGATCGAGGGGTGGCCTGCCTTCGTGCTCATCGCACCCGACGGGACGATCGCGGCCCGCGGATATACGGAGGCGTTTTTCAAGGCGAAGGAGATTCTGGCGGGTGTTTTGGGCGGGACGCATCCCGAGTGATCGGCCGTTGTCGTCCTCGACGGTATCGCCCCGCCGCAACGTTCTGCGGCGGGGCGATGCCTTTTTCGGAGAGTGCCGGCTTACTGCTGTATCTTGACCAGCTGCTCGCGGTAGGCGTTCAGGATGCGCGACTTGGAGATGAAGCCCAGGTAGTGATTCTGTTTGTCGACGACGGGCAGCATCCACGTCTGGTTCTCCTCGAACTTGGGCAGTACCGACTGGATTTGTTCGTGTTCGAGAATGCGGTCGGGCGGTTGGATCATGTAACGGCCGATCGGCGTACCCCATTTCTCGCGCTTGAACATGTCTTCGCGCAGGTCGTCCAGCTGCACGACGCCGATCAGGCGGCCGAAATCGTCGATCACGGGGAAGATGTTGCGCCGCGCATGGGAGATGACGTGGACGATGTCGCCCAGCGTGAAGGTTTCGCGGATGCGGTAGAAGTCGGTCTCCATGAGCTCTTCGAGTTTCAGGAAGACGAAGACCGACTGGTCCTTGTCGTGCGTCAGCAGATCGCCGCTCAGGCGCAGCTGCTTGGTGTAGATCGAGTCGGGGTCGAGGTAGTAGTCGACGGCGAACGAGATGCAGGCGACGATCATCAGCGGGATGAAGAGCCCGTAGCCGCTCGACAGCTCGGCGATCAGGAAGATCGATGTCAGCGGCGCCTTCATCACGCCCGACATGACCCCCGCCATGCCCACCAGCGTGAACGAGGCGATCGAGAGGTGCCAGCCGAACAGCGCGTTGAAGAGCAGCGCCACGATGGCGCCCGAAAAGGCGCCTACGAAAAGCGACGGCGCGAAGGTTCCGCCCACGCCGCCCGCGGCGTTGGTCGAGGACATGGCCACCACCTTGAAGAACATGATCGCGGCGACGTAGAGGATCACCACCCAGTCGATGTCGCTGAAACGGTAGAAGAGCGAGGTGTTGAACAGCGATCGGGTATCGCCGTGCATGAGCGAGGTGAAGCCCTCGTAGCCCTCGCCGTAGAGCGGCGGGAAGACGAAGAGCAGGACGCCCAGCGTGATGCCGGCGTAGAGCCATTTGCGGCCCTGCGACGGAAGTCGTTTGTAGAAGGCGCCGATGCGTGAGTTGACCGTGGTGAAATAATAGGACATCCCTCCGCACAATACGCCCAGCAGGATGAACATCGGGATCTGCCGCAGTTCGAAGGCGTCGGCCGCCGTGAGCGTGACGGCGATGATCGGATCGAAGCCGCGGAAGACGAAGGCGATCGTGGTGGCCGTGATCGAGGCGATGAGCAGCGGGATGACCGACGAGGCGGTGATGTCGAGCATCAGGATCTCCAGCACGAAGACCACGCCCGTGATCGGGGCCTTGAAGATCGCGGCGATCGCCGCCCCGGCGCCGCAGCAGAGCATCAGCGTCGTATTGCGGTAGTTGAGGCGTGCGAGTCTTCCCACGTTCGAGCCGATGGCGGCGCCCGTCAGTACGATCGGCGCCTCGGGGCCGACCGAACCGCCGAAGCCGATCGTGGTGGCGCCGCCCACGATCGAAGTCCAGCAGTTGTGGGACGGGATGCGCGAATCGCGGCGCGACATGGCGTACAATACGCGCGTGACCCCTTCCGAGATGTTGTCGCGCACGATGTATTTGACGAAGAGCGTCGCCAGGACGATGCCTATCGCAGGGTAGATCAGCAGCAGGAAATGTGCGCTCCCGACGGGAAACCAGTTGACCAGGCAGCTCTTGATCGCATAGAGCAGGATTTCGAAGACATAGGTGCCCAGCCCGGCCAGCAGTCCGACGATCATGGCCAGCAGCATCATGATCTGGCGGTTGCTCAACCGGCGCGTCAGGCGGTAGAAGAGGGCGAAGATGCGCTCGTATCGGAAATCCCTGAGTTTCATGGTCGGCTTCCCGAAGGCGTTATCCGAGTTTCTCTCGGTAGAGCGCCGCCTGCGAGGCGATCAGGTTGCGGTCCTCGAAGTAGTTGATTTTCATGGCTTCGCGCACGTCGTGAAGCGTCCGTGCGGCCTCCTCGCGGGCAGTCTCGGAACCTTTGTGCAGCACGTCGTAGACCCATTCGATGCGCTCCTCGTAGTAGCGGCGGCGTTCGCGGATTGGGTCGAGCGTCTCGTTGAGCACGGCGATCAGAAATTTCTTGACCTTCACGTCGCCCAGACCGCCGCGGCGGTAGTGCGCCTTCAACTCGTCGAGCGACGGGTAGTCGGGGAGGTAGGCGGCGAAATGCTCGGGGCGGCAGAAGGCGTCGAGGTAGGTGAAGACAGTGTTGCCCTCGACCTTGCCCGGGTCCTCCACGCGCAGGTGGTCGGGATCGGTGTACATGCCCATCACCTTCTTGCGTACCTCCTCGGCCGAATCGCTCAGGTAGATGCAGTTGCCCAGCGACTTGGACATCTTGGCCTTGCCGTCGGTGCCGGGCAGGCGCATGCAGGCGGCGTTCTGGGGCAGCAGGATTTCCGGCTCGACGAGCGTGGGGCCGTAGACCGCGTTGAACTTGTGGACGATCTCGCGCGTCTGTTCGAGCATCGGCTCCTGATCCTCGCCGGCGGGGACGGTCGTGGCGCGGAAAGCGGTGATGTCCGACGCCTGCGAAATGGGGTAGGTGAAGAACCCGACGGGAATGCCCTGCCGTTGCAGGTCGTTCTCCGCGTTGTTCTCCGAGAAGCCGCGCAACTGGATTTCGGCCTTCACGGTCGGGTTGCGTTGCAGACGGGCCACGGTGACGAGGTTCATGTAGTAGAACGCCAGTTCGCACAGTTCGGGGATCTGCGACTGGATGAAGAGCGTCGACCGTTCGGGGTCGAGGCCGCAGGCCAGGTAGTCGAGCGCCACCTCGATGATGTTCTGGCGCACCTTTTCGGGGTTGTCGGCGTTGTCGGTGAGCGCCTGCGCGTCGGCGATCATGATGAAGATCTTCTCGAACTCTCCGGAGTTCTGCAACTCCACGCGGCGGCGCAGCGAACCTACATAGTGGCCGAGGTGCAGTTTGCCGGTCGGCCGGTCTCCGGTCAGGATGATTTTTCCCATAACAGCGTATGTCGTTTTTGTATTTCTGGTTTTTGCCGGGTCGACCGACCCGATCGCGGGATGAATTTTTTCGGATTTTTGGAATTCGGAGCATACGTCCCGGCCAAGCCGTTTCCGGCGCCGGACGGCCGATGCCCCGATCGTTTGGGCAAAGGTAGGGATTCTATACGGAAAAGACAAACCTCTTTCCGCTTTTTCTTCGCAGGTTTTCCGGCCGCATCGGCTTGCGGGACGGAGCGTCCCGCCGCCGTACCGCTTCTCGGCCTCAGGCAGGCTTCGGACGACGGATTTTCGGGGCGGTGAAGGCCGCGGATTCCGGGAGATTGGCTATCTTTGTGCGGAGTGTCCGCCGTCGGGCGGAAGTAATTTATAGAATATGGACGGGAAGATTGTAATCAGGGAATACGAACCGGCCGACAAGGAGGCCGTGATGGAGCTGCTTCGGTTGAATACGCCCCGATATTTCGCGCCGGAGGAGGCGGCCGATTTGGACGCCTATCTGGAACGCGAGCGGGAACTCTATTATGTCCTGCTTCACGAGGAGAGGATCGTTGGTTGCGGCGGAATCAATTTTGCGGACGGCGGGACGGTCGGGAAAATCAGCTGGGACATGGTGCATCCGCAGTATCGGGGAAAATCGCTGGGAACGCGGTTGCTGCGGCATCGGATCGAAAAACTCGAAGCGATGCGCAGCGTCCGCCGAATCACCGTCAGAACGTCGCAGCTGGCCTTCGGGTTTTACGAAAAGCGGGGGTTCGAGCTCAAAGGGATCGAAAAGGACTATTGGGCCGAAGGATTCGACCTGTATCGCATGGAATATGTCCGTCGGGAATAAATCGCGGCGGAGACAAGCGCTGCAGCCCGTAGGATACGGAGTTCTCCGCCGGAACGGGTGCGGTGCGCAAGGGTTTCGTCGCTGCCGGTTCGGAGCGGAAGATGCGGGAAAAGAGCGGGTTCTTCGCCGGGTGTCTTGACGGATATAAGTTTTTTTTATATATTTGCGCGACAGAATAAGTCCCTTCGTCTATGACCATCATTCAATTGGAATACCTGCTGGCAGTAGCCAATTGCGGGAGTTTTTCGTTGGCCGCCGAACACTGTTTCGTGACGCAGCCGTCGCTGAGTATGCAGATCAAATCGCTCGAAGAGGAGCTGGGCGTCGTCCTGCTCGACCGTTCGAAGAAACCCGTGATCGCCACCGAGGCGGGCGAGGTGGTGCTGGAACGGGCCCGCGAGACGCTGCGGGCCTACGACAATATCCGCGAATCGGTCGCCGAGTTGAAGGGCGAAATAGCGGGGCGGCTGCGTCTGGGCGTCATCCCGACCGTCGCGCCCTACCTGCTGCACAAGTTCCTGCCGGGATTCGTGCACGACTATCCCCATGTGGAGTTGGAGGTCAAGGAGTTGATGACGCGCGACATCGTCGATGCGATGAAGCACGACCGCATCGACGCCGCGCTGGTGGCCGGCGGCACCTGCGGCGACGGAATTCAGGAGCAGGAGCTTTTCGACGACCGTTTCTTCATCTACGTTTCGCCCGACAACCCCCTCTACGAACGTTCGAACGTTCGCATCGAAGACATCGACCTGCGCGACCTGATCCTGCTCTCGGACGGCAACTGCATGCGCGACCAGGTCATCGAACTGTGTCAGGCCAAGCGGGGCGTGCCGTCGCACTACTATTTCGAGTCGGGTTCGCTCGATACGCTCATGCGTATCGTCGACTGCACGCAATGCGTGACGATCATCCCCGAAATGGCTGTCGAATATGTGCCCAAGGAGCACCGCGACCGCGTCAAGACATTGGCCAAAGGCGCCACGTCGCGCAAGATCGCCATCGCCGTGCGGCGCACGTTCGTCAAATCTTCGATCATCAAGGCGCTCGCCGAATCGATCCGCACCTACCGCAAATAGGCGTTGCGCGGGGAAGGCGCTCGTTATGCAGGAGGGGGCTTTCCTTCTGCGGTACGGTTCGTGCGCCGGGGCAATCCGCTCATTCCGTCGCCGTTTTTCGTCGATTTCCGATTTATTTACTATCTTTGCACGGATATAGCGGGCTATTACGGAATATTGGAATATGGAAAAATTGATTGAGACGATAGTCGGTGCGATTCAGGATAAAAAAGGTAAGGATATTGTATCGTTGGACCTTTCGGGATTCGACGGCGCCATCTGTTCGCATTTCGTCGTTTGCAACGCCGATTCGACCATGCAGGTCGCGGCGATCGCCGACGGCGTGGAGGAGGCCGTCGAGGAGAAGCTCGGCGAAAAGGTATGGCGCGTCGAAGGCAAGCAGACGGGTCTCTGGGTGGCGATGGACTACATGGACGTCGTGGTACATATCTTCACGACCGAGTTGCGTTCCTTCTACAAATTGGAGGAGCTGTGGGCCGATGCGCCGCTCAAACGTTATGATTACGAGGAGTAAAGAGATTTTATGACAGCAAAGAAGAAAAAGGACGGCGGCCAGCGCAACCCGATCATGCCGCGTCCCTCCTATATGTGGATTTACGTGCTGGTGGCGGCCTTCATCATCGGCTATTCGCTTTACGGTGCGGAGAATACGGAGCCTGTCCGCAGCGACTGGAATACGGTCGAAGGGATGGTTCGCAGCGGCGACGTGGAGAGGATCGAGGTGGTGAACCGCGACGTGGCCGAGGTGTTCCTGAAAAAGGATGCGGTCGAGAAGTACCGTACCGATTCGACGCAGCCCCAGTTCAAACGGCTGCCCGACGAGGGGGTGCAGCTGGTATTCAACATCGGTTCGGTGGATGCCTTCCGCGAGGATCTGAAAGCCGCCGAGCAGCAGTCGGGACAGAGCGTTCCGGTGCGTTACGAGAACAAGGAGAACGGCTGGATGAACCTGCTCGTCAATTTTCTGCCGTGGGTGCTCATCATCGGCGTGTGGTTCTTCATCATGCGCGGCATGTCGCGCGGCGGAGGCGCTGCGGGCGGCGGGCTGATGAACGTCGGCAAGGCCAAGGCGCAGGTATACGACAAGGATGCGCCCAAGCGTGTGACGTTCAAGGATGTAGCCGGATTGGAGGAGGCCAAGGTCGAGGTGATGGAGATCGTCGATTTCCTGCGCAAGCCGGAAAAATACCGCGATCTGGGTGCCAAGATTCCGAAGGGGGCGCTGCTCGTCGGCCCTCCGGGAACGGGCAAGACGCTGCTGGCGAAGGCCGTGGCCGGCGAGGCCAACGTGCCGTTCCTTTCGATTTCGGGTTCGGACTTCGTGGAGATGTTCGTCGGCGTGGGTGCTTCGCGCGTGCGCGATCTGTTCGAGCAGGCCAAGCAGAAGGCGCCCTGCATCGTCTTCATCGACGAGATCGACGCGATCGGTCGCGCCCGCGGCAAGAACGCCGGATTTTCGGGCAATGACGAACGGGAGAACACGCTCAACCAGCTGCTTACCGAGATGGACGGCTTCCAGACCAATTCGGGCGTGATCGTGCTGGCGGCCACCAACCGCGTCGATATTCTGGACAAGGCGCTCATGCGTGCCGGCCGTTTCGACCGCCAGATCGACGTCGGCCTGCCCGACGTGCACGAACGGGCCGAGATTTTCGCCGTTCACATGCGCAACCTGAAACTGGACAAGGAGATCGACCGCGATTTTCTGGCGCGTCAGACGCCCGGTTTTTCGGGTGCCGACATCGCCAACGTCTGCAACGAAGCAGCGCTCATCGCCGCCCGGCACGACAAGAAGAGCATCGGGCGCGACGATTTCATGTCGGCGATCGACCGTATCGTCGGCGGACTCGAAAAACGGAACATGCCGATGACGGCCTCCGAACGTCGCGCCACGGCGATCCACGAGGCGGGTCACGCGACGGTGATGTGGTCGCTCGCGGAGTGCGATCCGGTGCTGAAAGTGACCGTCGTGCCGCGCGGCAAGAGTCTCGGTGCTACGTGGTCGGTGCCCGACGAGGAGCGGGTGCACGTCACCAACGAAGCGCTCGAAGAGCAGTTGGCGGGTTTGTTGGGCGGCCGGATCGCCGAGGAGGTCAACTACGGGACGCTCGGCGCGGGTGCATTGAGCGATCTGGAACGGGCGACGAAAACCGCCTACGCGATGGTGGCTTACTACGGTATGAGCAAGAAGATCGGCCCGATCAGCTACTACGATTCGACGGGTACGCGCGATACCTTCACCAAACCTTTCAGCGAGGAGACCGCCCGCGACATCGATTGCGAGGTGCGCCGCATGTTGGAAGACGCCTACGCCTGTGCGCGGAAGATCATCGAGCAGAAGAACGACCGGATCAATGCGATGGCCGACCTGCTGCTCGAAAAGGAGACGATCTATGCCGAAGATATCGAACGGATTCTGGGTCCTTCGGCGCAGTCGGCCAAGCGTGCTGCTGGAACGAAACCGGAGGAGGGTGCCGGAGGCAAGGCCGCAGCCGATGAATTAACCGAAGCTTAAAGAACGGATGAAAATGAAGAACCTGATGGTGCGGACGCTCAGCGGTCTTGTGCTGGTCGCCGTCTTCGTCGGTGCTGTTTTGGGATCGCAATGGAGCTTCGGCGCGTTGCTGTTGCTGATTCTCGTGGGCGGTCAGACGGAGTTTTACAAATTGGCCCGCGAGACAGGGCTTTCGCCCCAGCGATGGATGGGACTGGCGGTCGGCGTGCTGCTGTTCGCATTGAATTTCATCGTTTTCCGGCAATTCAGCCGGTCGGTGACGGACGAGGCCGGCGGAGCCGTGCTGTACCTGTTGCTCTACATCGGGCTATTGCTGCCGACGCTCTTCGTCTGCGAACTGTTCCGTCGCAGCGCCACGCCGCTGGCCAATCTGGGGGCGACGCTGCTGGGCGTGCTGTACGTCGCTGTGCCGCTGTCGCTGTTGCTCTACGTTCCGGTGCTCGCCGGCGACGGCGTGTGGCGTCCCGAAACGGTGCTGTGCTATATCTTCATTATCTGGGCCAACGACGTCTTCGCCTATCTGGTGGGGATGACCTTCGGGCGGCACCGCCTGTGCGAACGCCTCTCGCCCAAGAAGTCGTGGGAGGGATTCTTCGGCGGCCTCGCGGGCGCCGTGGCGACGGGACTCGCCGCCGCGTATGCGCTCGATGCGAATTATTGGGTCTGGGGCGGCCTGGCGCTCGTCGCCTCGCTTTCCGGTGTAGCGGGCGATCTGGTGGAGTCGATGTTCAAGCGGGAGGCTGGGGTCAAGGATTCGGGGCAGGTGATCCCCGGTCACGGCGGTGTGCTGGACCGCTTCGACGCGCTGCTGCTTTCGGCGCCCTATGTCTTCCTTTACCTGCTGCTGGTCGGCAGGTTCGTATAACGACTAATCTTTACTGACAATGAAAATCAATAAGGAAGGTTACAAAATCATCGGTATCACCGGCCTGATCTGCCTGCTGCTCGGTACGGGGATCTATCGCCTGCTGAGCAGCCACGACAACGGTACGCTCGTGTGGGTGCTGGTCGTACTGATGCTGCTTTTCTGGTTTTTCATCGTGGCGTTCTTCCGCGAGCCGCGCCGCGTGAAAATACATGACGCCGATCTGGTCTTCTCCCCCTGCGACGGCCGTGTGGTCGTGACCGAACCGGTACACGAGAGCGAGTATCTCGATCGGGAGATGATGCAGATCTCGATCTTCATGTCGATTACCAACGTCCACATGAACTGGCTTCCGGTGGGCGGCGTGGTCGAGTATTTCAAGTATCATCCGGGTCGGTTCCTCGTGGCGTGGCACCCCAAGTCCTCGACCGAGAACGAGCGGACGACGACCGTCGTGCGCCTGGACGACGGCCGTCACGTGCTGTTCCGTCAGATCGCCGGACTCATCGCACGGCGTATCGTCTCCTACATGAAGGTCGGCGAGCGGGTCAAGCAGAACGACGTGTGCGGGTTCATCAAGTTCGGTTCGCGCATCGACGTGCTGCTGCCCAAAGACAGCGAAGTGTTGGTCGAGATCGGCGATCCCGTCGTCGGCTCGCAGACGCCGATCGCGCGGCTGAAACCGCAGACGAAATAGAACGCCGCATCCGTCGCCGCCGGCCTGTTTCGCTCCCTCGACCGTGTAACGGCGCGGGAGGGATACGGAGAACTCGAAGCGCCGGACGGTCGGAGCCGGATGATTCCGCAAGACGAGACAAACTTACGAACGAACATGTTGCTTACGCCTCCCACACTCGCACGCTACGCCGTCGGCCTGTTGATTGCCGTTGCGGTGGCGTTTCTGATGTGGTATTTCCGTTCGATCGTCGTCTATATTCTGGTGTCGGCGCTGCTGGCGATCATCTTCAAACCTCTGGTCGGCCGTCTGGCGCGGCTGCGGATACGGGGCTGGCACCTTCCCCGCTGGGCGGCGGCGCTGGCGACGCTGATCCTGATCTGGGTGCTCTTCGTCGTGGCGTGTACGCTCTTCGTCCCGCTGGTCTTCGACAAACTCTACCAGTTCGCTACGCTCGACTTCGGTTCGGTGCTCCGTTCCGTCGAGGAGCCGATCGCCCGTATGCAGGAGTATCTCCACGATCTGTTCGCCCTGCCCGACGAACGTTTTTCGCTGACCGATTCGCTGATCCAGTGGTTCAAGAGCATCTTCGATTACGATACGATCAATACGGCCTTTTCGTCGATCGTCAGTCTGACGCTCTCGGCCGTGATCGCCTTCTTTTCGATCTCGTTCATCACCTTTTTCTTCCTCAAAGACGACGAGTTGTTCCTGTCGATGCTCAAAGCACCCTTTCCGGAGCGTGTACACGGCAATATCGAGCGGGCGATGTCCTCCGTCTCGCAGTTGCTGATGCGCTACTTTACGGGAATCCTGAGCGAAAGCTGCATCCTGATGATCGTGATTTCGGTCACGATGATCTTCTTCGGTATGCGGACGCAGGACGCCTTCTTCATCGGGCTCATCATGGGCGTGATGAACGTCGTGCCCTACGCCGGCCCGCTCATCGGCGGCGTGATGTCGGTCTTCATGGGCGTGGTGACGCCGATCGAGGGGATGACCACAGGGCACACGATGTTCGTTATCGCCGGATCGCTGCTCATCATCAAGGGGTTCGACGACTTCGTGCTGCAACCCACGCTCTATTCGGAACGGGTGAAGGCGCATCCGCTCGAAATATTCATCGTTATCCTGATCGCCGGATCATTGGCGGGAATCGTGGGAATGCTGCTGGCGATCCCGTCGTACACCGTGCTGCGCGTCTTCGCCAAGGAGTTCTTCTCGCAGTTCCGGCTGGTACAGAAACTCACGGAGAAAATCTGAATTGTATGATAATCGAAGGGATCGTCGTCCACGGGAACAGTCTCGGAGGCCGCATGGGCTTCCCTACGGCCAATATCGAGGCGGACGCGGCGCTGGATGCGCGCGACGGGGTCTATGCCTCACGCGTGGAGGTGGACGGACGCATGTACGACGCCATGTCGAATCTGGGCTACAAGCCGACCGTCGACGGCCGGCGCCGTCTGTTGGAGACCAATATCTTCGGCTTCGAGGGCGACCTCTACGGCCGTCGGCTGCGGGTGGAGCTGCTGCGCTTCATCCGTCCGGAACAGCGGTTCGGTTCGGTGGAGGAGCTGTTCCGCCAGATCGGGGACGACCGCCGCGAGGTCTGCGGCGGAGGGGGAGAACCGCTTGATCCGCGATGAGGTATGGACGCCGGTTCCGTTGAATCTCTCTTCGCCGGATACCCCGATGTCCGGTTGCGGCTCGTGTCGCGCAGTGCGCATACGAGCCAGGTCGTGACTGGGTTTCTGATGCTGGCACGCCGGCGTCGGATCGCACTGACGATCGAAGACGCCGGCCACCGGCGGGAGGAGTATCCACATCCGCATCTGGTCGAGGCGTTCGTCGGCAGCCGCCGGATCGCGTTCGACATGCTCGACGGCTACAATTTCGACGTCGTGGCCGCGGCGGCTTACATCCGCGGGGTAGACCTCTATTTCAAACGCAGCTGTTCGACGTTCCGCAACGGAGTCTTTCCGGCGGAGGTTCGCGCCAAGATCCGCCCGCTGGGTTTCAACTACCATGTGACCTGTCCGGAGAATCCGATCAATCCGGCTCCCGTCGAAATCAAATCGCTGCGGAAACGGCTGATCGCCCTGTTGCGTCCGCGTCCTGCGGAGGAGGGAGAGTATTTTACGGTGGAAAAGTTCGAATGCAGAGCGGGACGCAGGGTTGCGGCGAAGAGATTGAAGATCCTTTTTCTCACGCGGCTGTGGGAGGGCGAGCAGAACCGGGCGATCAATGCGATGCGAATCGCTATCATGCGGGCGCTCGGTGAACGTTATCCCCGGAACTTTACGGGTGGGGTGACGGATACGCCCCTGGCACGTGCCCTTTGTCCCGAACTGATCGTCGCGGAGAAGTACACCGATCGCGCCCGTTACCTGCGCCTGATGCGCCGCAGCGACATCTGCATCGGCTCTACGGGTTTGTGGGACTCGATCGGCTGGAAGACGGGCGAATACGTGGCTGCGGCCCGTGCCGTCGTCAACGAACGTTTCGTCTACGAGGTGCCGGGCGGTTTCCGCGAGGGTGTGAACTACCTGGGTTATGCTTCGGCCGAGGAGTGCGTGGCGCAGGTCGATTTGCTGATGCGCTGTCCCGACGCCGTGCAGCGCATGAAGGAGGCCAATGCGGCCTATTACCGTGAGTGGCTGCGTCCCGACGCGTTGGTGGGGCAGGCTTTGCGGCAGGCCGAGATGCTCTGAACGGGCGGCGGGACGGTGCGGACGGAAGTCTGCGCGACTCGTTGGGGATGCGTGCGAAAATCCGTATCTAAGGCGAAGCCAAAAATACTCCATCTCTGCATAATCAGACATGAATGTTTGCTTCTGCTCTCGACTTTCCGTACTTTGGCTTCGCCGAAGATACTCCCGCTCGGCAATGTTCAAATAAATTTGACATTGCCCTCGCTTATTCCTATCTTTGACTGCGTCTTAGATACTCCGTCTCGGCATAATCAAACATAAATGTTTGCTTCTGCTCTCGACTTTCCATACTTTGGCTTCGCCGAAGATACTCCCGTTCGGCAATGTTCAAATAAATTTGACATTGCCCTCGCTTATTCGTATCTTTGCACCGCTGAATCAAACTAAAAACGAGAATACGATGTATTTGGATGAATCGATTCCCTACAAGGTCGCCGACCTGTCGTTGGCCGAATGGGGGCGTAAGGAGATCGAGGTCTCGGAGCACGAAATGCCCGGCCTGATGGCGGTGCGCCGCAAATACGGCCCGCAGAAACCGCTTCGCGGGGTGCGGGTGATGGGGTCGCTGCACATGACGATCCAGACGGCGGTGCTCATCGAGACGCTCGTCGAATTGGGTGCCGACGTGCGCTGGTGCTCGTGCAACATCTTCTCGACGCAGGATCACGCTGCGGCAGCCATCGCCGAAGCCGGCGTGCCGGTCTTCGCGTGGAAGGGCGAGACGCTGGAAGAATATTGGTGGTGCACGGCCATGGCGCTCTCGTTCCCGGGTGGCAAGGGGCCCAACCTGATCGTCGACGACGGCGGCGATGCGACTTTGTTGATCCACAAGGGCTACAAGGCCGAGAACGACGCCTCGACGCTCGATTACGCCCCCTCGTCGCACGAGGAGGCCGTGATCCTCGGAACGCTGTGTTCGATCCTTGCCGAAGATGCTTCGAAGTGGCACCGTACGGTGGCCGAATGGCGCGGCGTAAGCGAGGAGACGACCACGGGCGTACACCGGCTCTACCAGATGGAGGCGGCGGGCGAACTGCTCGTGCCTGCGATCAACGTCAACGACTCGTGCACCAAATCGAAGTTCGACAACCTCTACGGCTGCCGCGAATCGCTGGCCGACGGCATCAAGCGGGCCACGGACGTGATGATCGCCGGCAAGGTGGCGGTCGTCTGCGGCTACGGCGACGTGGGCAAGGGCTGCGCCCGCTCGATGAAGGCCTACGGCGCACGGGTGATCGTCACCGAGATCGATCCGATCTGTGCGTTGCAGGCCGCGATGGAGGGCTTCGAGGTGAAGACCGTCGAGAGCGCGCTGGCCGAGGGTAACATCTTCATCACCTGCACGGGCAACTGCGACATCATCACCCTCGAACACATGGAGCGGATGCGCGACCAGGCGATCGTCTGCAACATCGGCCATTTCGACAACGAGATCCAGATGGCGCGGCTCGACGCTTCGTCTGCGGTGAAGACGACGATCAAGCCGCAGGTCGATAAATACACCTTCCCCGACGGCCATTCGATCTTCGTGCTGGCCGAAGGACGGCTGGTGAACCTCGGCTGTGCGACGGGGCATCCTTCGTTCGTGATGTCCAACTCGTTCACCAATCAGTGTCTTGCGCAGATCGAGCTGTGGCAGAAGGAGATGCCGGTAGGTGTTTACCGCCTGCCGAAACACTTGGACGAGGAGGTCGCACGGCTGCATCTCGACAATCTGGGCGTCGAACTGACCCGTCTTTCGCAGCGACAGGCCGACTATATCGGCGTCGACGTCGACGGCCCCTACAAGGCGGAGCATTACCGGTATTGACGTTCCGCGACGGACGTCACCCCGTCGGGAGGAAAAGCCGGGCTTTTCTTCCCGATTTTCGTATCTTTGGCCTCGCTTCGGATACTCCGTTTCGGTAAAATGCAACCGAAATTTGCTTTCGCTCCCGGCTTTATTCCTATCTTTGTATCCCCGAAATTTAGACGACGATGCGTTTTACCAATCGACAAATTCTGAAAATAACCTTCCCCGTGCTGCTGAGTCTGATGATGGAGCAGCTCATCGGGCTGACCGACACGATCTACCTGGGCCATGTGGGCGAGGTCGAGTTGGGTGCGTCGGCCATTGCGGGCATCTTCTACCTGACGATCTTCATGGTGGGGTTCGGGTTCAGCATCGGTGCGCAAGTGCTTATCGCGCGCCGCAACGGCGAAGGCAATCTCGCAGGAATCGGGCCGATCTTCATGCAGGGAATGTGGTTTCTGCTGGGCATGGCCGTTCTCTTTTTCGGGGTGTCGCGGGCCTTGGCGCCGTGGCTGCTGGGACATCTGATCGAGTCGCGGGCGATCTGCGCCGCCGCCGAGTCGTATCTCGGCTACCGTACGTTCGGGTTCTTCTTCTCGTTCGCCGCGGCGATGTTCCGCGCCTTCTACGTCGGGACGACCAATACCCGTATCCTGACGGCCAACTCGGTGGTCATGGTCCTGACGAACGTGGTGCTGAACTACCTGCTGATTTTCGGAGGGTGGGGGATTCCGCCGCTCGGAATCGCAGGCGCGGCCATCGCTTCGGTCATTTCGGAGGCCGTGTCGCTCGTCTTTTTCGTCGTCTACACCTATCGTCGTGTCGCGTGGCGGGCCTACGGCCTGTTCCGGTTCAGGGGAATCGAGTGGAAGATTCTCCGGCAGGTGTTCGGGGTTTCGGTCTGGATCATGTTGCAGGAGGCGATCGCCTTTATCAGTTGGTTCATCTTTTTCGTGGCGATCGAAAACCTGGGCGAGCGGCCGCTCGCCGTTACGAATATGGTGCGCAGCATCTCGTCGGTGGTCTTCCTCTTCATCAACGCCTTCGCTTCGACGGCCAGCTCGCTGGTGGGCAACCTGATCGGCGCCGGCGAGGCAGATCGGGTATGGGGGCTGTGCCGACGTATGGTGCGCCTCTGCTTCGCCTTCGTGCTGCCGGTATCGCTGCTCTTCGCGCTCTTGCCCCGCGTGGTGCTGGGCGCCTATACGGGCAATGCGGAGTTGATTGCCGCTGCCGTGCCGTCGCTTTGGGTCATGCTCACGACGATCGTGCCGTGCGTGCCGGCCTTCATCTATCAGTTCAGCGTTTCGGGCACGGGCAATACGCGCACGGCGCTGGGAATTACGCTGGTCTGCGTCACGGCCTATACGCTCTATACGCTATGGCTCGTCTATGTCCTCCGGGCCGACGTGGCGCTTTGCTGGACGGCCGACCACGTCTATTATCTGATCTCGCTGGCGCTCTCCTATGCCTACATCCGCAGCGGACGGTGGCGGAGGTTGAAGATCTGAATTTTGCGAGGCGGAGTCTGTTGTGCGCTCCGCGCAACGAAGATTATTCATTCCATTGATCGAAGAGCGGCAGGCAGTCCGCAGCCGCCCGGTGCGGAGGGCTGCACCTCGTCTCGGCGGCTCGGAAAGCATCTTCCGCCGGCCGCGAGCTGACCGATAGACGGGCAGCAGAACAATCGGTGAGACAGGTATTCCAACGCCCTGCGACATCTCGGCGCCGCACGGGCCGGCGCCTCTGCCCGCAGAGGCCCGCACGACGGTGTCCTCCGCGAACTCCGACCGGCAGGTGCGCAATGGTTGATCTTCACGTCGGAATTCCCGAAGGCTTCCTCTTCGGGATGATAAATCCGAATTTTTAATTCTTGGTTTTCCATTTTTAAATGCAAATCGTATCTTTGTTCCAATGAAACTGACGATTCTTGGTTCGGGAACCTCCCAGGGCGTGCCGGTGATCGGATGCCGCTGCGAAGTCTGCACTTCGACCGATAGCCGCGACAAGCGGTTGCGCACCTCGGCGATGATCGAGACCGACGGCGGAGCACGTTTCGTGATCGATGCCGGCCCCGATTTCCGCTGCCAGATGTTGTGTGCGGGGGTAAGCCGTCTCGATGCGATCCTGCTGACGCACGAGCACAAGGATCATACGGGCGGTATCGACGACGTGCGCGCTTTCAATTTCGTGGATTACCCGCCGGTGATTCATCCCGTGGACATTTATGCGGCGCCTGCTGCGGCCCGTGTCGTGCGCAAGGACTACGACTATGCCTTCGAGGAGGAGAAGTACCGCGGCGCACCCGACATCCGGCTGCACGAGATCGACGTCGCACGGCCGCTCGAAATCGCGGGCGAGCGAATCGTGCCCGTGTCGGGGCACCACTCCGAGCGTTTCGAGGTGACGGGCTACCGCATCGGCCGCATGGCCTACCTGACCGATTTCAAGACGATCGCCGACGCGGAGGTCGGGAAATTGATCGGGGTGGAGCTGCTGGTGGTCAACGCCCTGCGTTTTCGACCGCATCCCTCGCATTTCAATGTCGGGGAGGCGTTGGCACTCATCGCCCGGGTCGCGCCTCGCAGGGCGCTTATCACGCATGTGTCGCACGAGATCGGGCGGCACGCGGCGACGACGGCTCTTCTGCCGCGGGGGGTCGAACTGGCTTACGACGGATTGGAAATCATAATTTGAAGATATGGATTTTTTTAAGGGAAAAACCGTGGTCGTGACCGGCGCTTCGTCGGGAATCGGCCGGGCGCTGGCCGAGTATTTCGCTGCTGCGGGCGCCAATGCGGTGCTTGGGGCGCGGCATGAAGATGCGTTGAGGGAGATTGTCGGCCGGATCGGTGCGGCGGGCGGACACGCTGCCTATGCCGTGTGCGACGTGACGCGCGAGGCCGATTGCAAGCGACTGATCGACACGGCGGTCGATACGTTCGGCGGGGTGGATGTGTTGATCTGCAATGCCGGCATTTCGATGCGCGCCTTGTTCGACGAGGTCGATCTGGCGGTGTTGCACAAGTTGATGGATGTGAATTTCTGGGGCTGCGTCAATTGTACGAAGTATGCGCTTCCCTATATCCAGAGGGTACACGGTTCGATCGTGGGCGTGTCGTCGGTTGCCGGAATTCACGGGCTGCCGGGCCGTACCGGTTACTCGGCTTCGAAGTATGCGATGACGGGCTTTTTGGAGACGATTCGTATCGAGAATCGCAAGAAGGGCGTGCACGTGATGATCGCTTGTCCGGGCTTTACGGCTTCGAACGTGCGCTTTTCGGCACTTACGGCCGACGGCTCGCAGCAGGGCGAGACGCCCCGCGAGGAGGGCAAGATGATGACGGCCGAAGAGGTGGCCCGTATCATCGCCCGTGCGGTCGTTCGGCGCAAGCGTTTGTGCCTGATGGAATTTCAGGGACGTGCCACGCATTTCGTCAAGAAATTCTGGCCGTCGCTGCTCGACAGGCTCTTCTATTGGTATATGTCCAAGGAGCCCGATTCGCCTTTCAAGTAGCGCATTGTCCGCTTCGGCCGGCAGTTATCGTCCGGCTGCAACCCGCTGCGGTTGCGGCCGGGCATTGTTTTTGTTCGGGATAGGGCAAAACCCTTCTTTGTATGAAAACAAATGTCTTTGTTCGGGACAGCCGCCATGTCAAATACTGGTGGGTGTCGTTGATTGCCGGCCTGCTTTCGATCCTGGTCGGCGTACTCTGTCTGGTGACGCCCGACGCGACGCTCGTCGCACTGTCGATGCTGTTTATCGCCGTGCTGCTCGTCGACGGAATTATGGATATCGTGCTGGCCGCCTCCAACAGCGATATGCTGCGCGGTTGGGGCTGGATGCTCGTGACGGGAATCATGGAACTTTTGCTGGCGATCATGCTGATGGTCATGCCCATCGGGTCGGTCGTGGGGACGCTGATCTATGTCGTCGGTTTCTGGATTCTGTTCCGCGCTTTCTGGGCGTTGGGCGAAGCCTATGAGTTCCGGCGCTATACCGACGGCAGTTGGCTGATTATTCTGGCCGTGCTGGCGATTATCTTTTCGTTTTTCTTTCTCGTCAGCCCTGCGTGGAACGGCCTGTTCATCGTTTCGATGATCTCTCTGGCCTTCTTCGCCTACGGAATTTATCGTATTACGCACGCGTTTGCCCTCCGCTCTCTGGAAAAAGAGTAGGCGTTCCGTTGCCGTCCGGATATAAAACCGAAGTCCGTCGCTGCACGTTTGCATGCAGCGACGGTTTTGTTTCGGAATCGGCCGATAAACTCTCACCTTATTATATATGGATATTTCCGCCGGAAATGGAAAATCGTAACTGCTTGTCGGATAGCGATGTGATGGCAGGATGAAAATTAATATTGAAAAAAGTTTAGGAAATGTTTGGAAATATCCGACGGAATGCCTTATCTTTGCACCCGCAATCAGAAAACGAAACGTATTCTGAAAGGCAACGAGGTTCTCTGAAAAGTTCGTTCGAAAAAATCTTCCGAAAGATTTGGAAGGGATGCGAAAATGAGTTATCTTTGCACCACTTTCCGCTCTGAAAGAGCTTTGAAAACTTTTGAAGTTTTTTTGAAAAAGATTTGGAAAGTCCGAAAAAAGGTTTTACCTTTGCAACCGCTTTCCGCTTCGAAAAAATGAAGCAGAGACGAACGCGAAAAGTTCTAACGATCAAGATAGAACGACGTTCTTTGAAAATATTGAGCAGCTAAGTTTAATCCACTCTATATGAGTGATTTCAAACAATACCTTTGGGATTAGAGCGAAAGATTTAACGAAACATTTTTTATACAATGGAGAGTTTGATCCTGGCTCAGGATGAACGCTAGCGGCAGGCTTA
>ENA-UOJL01000258-UOJL01000258.1-human-gut-metagenome-genome-assembly--contig:-P47-NODE-258-length-85187-cov-753.742048_pt1 | contig 85187 bp, 113 predicted proteins | sample MGYA00242347_ERZ723894 | MGnify/ENA metagenome assembly ERZ723894
CCATTTACCAATTTTCTTTTGATAGAAGTGATACGGTAGGTTACAGTACCACCACTTGAGGATATAGTATCGGTACCTGTATCCGTAATTGCACGGGTTAGTTTGAATAAGTTTTGAGTTTTCATATCTATAAGTTTTGGTTTATAGAAAGAACTTTGATATTGTAATCTACCAAAGGTGTAAGTGTAGGTGGGGGCCAGGGATGTTTTATTCTCTGGTTTTTGTGTGTTATGTGGGCATGTGTGGTGTGGGATATCTTAGCATGCCCTTAATACGAGGTGTCAAAATCATGGCCTACTAAAATGTGGTTAGAGAGTTCTGGCAGAGTCTTATAGCGAGGAGTCGAATTTTAGTGGTAGTAAAAACGGAGTACGGTTCTGTTAAATTTAACATTCAGAAATAAAAAGTAAGGGACAAACAAAAATTCTTTGTCCCTTTGCTTTCTTTAGTTTTTAAAAGTTTCGTTATCGTCTTTTAAAATTTCTTTCATGTCTTTATAACATTGAATAACTAAATAAACTACACCAACAAATAATAATACATTCAATAACATAATATCAAGCGTTTTTAAATGAGTTCTTTTTAATTAGATATTTTCTTAATTTCTCGCTGTAATTTTCATTTGTGCAATAAAGAAAATATAACAATAAACTTTTAAAGTCGATACATCCATAATTTTCAAAGTCCGCATTTTTCAAAAATTCAATATCATAACGAATAATTGAAAGTGTTTCAATATTAACTAATTGAAAAACTTCTACATGAATACAACTACTAATAATAGCATGTGTGTGTTTTAAAGTTAAATAAACAAACCATAATGTAATAAAGAATATTACTACTACAATAACTAAACAAATCAAAATCATAACTTTATTTTTAATAGAGTAGGGAATTAATTCCCTACTCTAATTTGTTTTTACTTCAAAGATTTTTTCACGATTTCGAGACCTTTTATTAATATCTCTTTCTTTTCTTCTTTTGTGTTTTCGCTTGCAATCGAAGAAAATGAAAAATCGTTCAAAACGTAAACTTGTTTATAAAAATCAATAAAGCCCTCAATCAGTTTTTTATCTGCATTTGTTGCAATCGTAGATAAAAAGTTAAAAGTAACATTTCTAAACTTTTTGCGCAATGATTTAATTTGTTTTTCATTTGCGCCCAAAAACAAATCTTTTTTATAGATTTCTGTTTTTGTACCCAAAGAAGTTTTAAATAGTCCCGCGTTTTTTTCTTTAACGCTTTTCAAAACGTCTAAAGCAATCAAACTATTTGCTTTTGCGTTTGCACTTGCTTTTTCAACACTCATTTTGTTAACTAATTTTTTTTCCATAATAAAAACTTTTAGAAAATCTAATTACATTATATTATTATAAGCGTCTAAAAGATTTAATCACTTTATAATACATATAATTAGATTTGATTAATAATAATAAATTAAATATCGCTTTATCTTTCCGACATTGCAAATATAAGAACTATTTTTTAATCTACAAAATTTTTAGAAAAATATTTTCTTAAAAAGTTTTAATTAAAAATTCATTCAAATATCGCTTTATCTTTTGGACATTGCAAAGATACGGACTTTATTTTAATCTACAAACATTTTCAAGAAAAATTTTTGAGAAAATGAATAATTTTATTTTCAAAATTATTTTCGTAAAAAATTCATAAAATGAAAAATATTGTGCACTTAATATTTGCACTTAATTTTGGGGGTTCACAAGGAGAAATCTCACACGCCTTGTAGTGGGCATATATGATATGTATATAGATATTCTTATATGGCCTATGCCTGTCCTCTTGAGAGTGTATTATATACCTGTATATTGATAAGGCCATTAATGGACTAAAGTGATAAAGAATTAAAGCTCTCTAGCTATATCCCTATTATTGCCCTCTATAAACCTATTAGGTCCTAATTCAATAAGGCCATATAGGGACTATGGTAAGCCTATAGAGATTAGGATAGCCTATAAGGGCTTACTAAGTTAGGCCAAGTAAAAACCCAGAACCTAAGTTAGGCCTGGGTTAAAGTATTAATCGAAGTATACCTTGAATGTAATATCGTCAGCATTAAAGGTAATATCGGGTTCCTGGTCATCGGTACCTGGTTTTTCGATTTCGAATTCGATTAAGCAATCGAGGTTGTTGATATTAATATTGATTGCCTTGTGTTGGGAAGTAATTAGCCTTGGTAGGGTTTGTTCGAAATGTTTTTGTGATCCCCAGATATAAAGATGCCATGGGTAATCAGGGGTGTAAGCAATAAGGTTTGTGATTACTGTGTTGGAGATACGATCTGTACTCCAGTTGTTTTTTGTTGTTGCCATAGTGATAGGTATTTTAGAGGGGTACCTTGTTAGGGGTACCCCATTAGTAATTTAGCAAGTGAAAGGAACTGTTACTGTGTAAAGGTTTTCGAATTCGTTTACCTTGGGTGCTTGACCAAAGCATGCCTCTGGGTCATAGGCAAATGTATCCCGTAAGCATTCAAGGCAAGTGATGCCTGCAGTGTCATCGTCATCGAAATGTTCTGGGTCATTGATTGTAAAGGTTAATATGTGTACCCCAGCATCCTGGTTATCGATGGTTTGGATTGATACTAGAGTTAAGTAATCGGGAATGATTGTGTTCTCCTGTAGTTCCTGTAAGTAAGGCTTAATGAAGTCTAGCATGCCTGATGGGTAAGAGGGGTAGGCATCAGGGGCAGCAATTAATGAAATATTAATACTCTTTGCAAAATTAAATTCAGTGTTTAAAATACTTGTTCTCATAAGTCTATTATTTAAAAGTTATTATTACAATGCAAATATAAATATAATATATTATATATGCAATAACCCTAATTGCCTTCGTAGGTTATTGAGGGCCTTGAATTATATTTGCCTTAATCCTCTGGGCCATGAATGGAGATTACCTTAATCCTAATTTGCCTAATCCTCATCCCCTACCTTATTGCTTATATTATATAATATAATACCTAATGGCTCTAGGTAATCAAGGTACCCCTAAATCACAAAATTATCCTAGAATACAAAAGTTAATGCTAATATAAATACTAATGCAATTACTTACATACTTACTAGGAATATTACCTAAATATGCCCCTTGAAGGCCTTAAATCCTATAAACCATTTAGCCCTAAAACCTAACAAATAATTTGCCTTAATCACAAATCCTATTGCCTAATCCTCAACCTTATATGTATTATATAATACTAATATAAAGGGCCATTAGGGGTCTGGGATTAGGGGCCATTAGGGGTCTGGGATTATTTGCCTTTTTAGGCCTTTTTGAGTTTGCCTTTAAAGTGGTGGGTAGTAGAGCTAGATAGCTATATAGTATGCGGGCTATAGTGTTTTGTATAGTAAGAGGATTATCACTTGCCTTGTTTGCCTAAATCCCCAAAACCCCCAGCGAGGTACCTTGATATGTATTATATGATTAGTATATTGGGTTAGATGTATTATATGGGATAGAGGTTATATGTAGGTATTATATTATGTACCTAAGTTAGGTGGTAGCTTAGTTAGCGCTATTAAGATTTTCTTTTTATATTTTTGTGTTGGGTGGGGTATTATGGGTTATAGGTGGGTTAGTATAATCCTATATGTGTAGGATACTAGGATTAGTGATGAGGTGTATAGGATTAGTATTAGGGTTTGTGATATGATATACCTTAATTTGTTTGTTGGGTGGGTGGTTGTTGTTTATATCTTGGTTGGGGTACCTTAGGTATGGATTTAGTTCCTCAGTTCTATAGGGGATTACCATTTCCTCTGTGAATCCTTCTGTGTATTCTTTAGTGTGTCCTGGTACCTCGAAAGATACCAGGAATTTCCCTTTTGTTAGCATGGCTCTAGTTCATTGGTTAGTATTCGGATATCGGTAAACTGATTCAGGTATTCCCTTTCTGAGGATATGTCTAAGCATTTACATGCTATGTAGTGACCGTACATTGATATACCTGATTCATAGCCTTGGTCTTCATTTAGGAAATTAGCTAAGCCCAATGTACTGATTTCGATTACTGGATAGGGAGGTTCTCCATTGGTTGCTTCCTTATCGAATGTAGCAAAGTCGTAAGTATCAGTATTATCGGTCATGGTAGCAAATATTTCTATTAGCCAGGTAAAGTCTTCTAGAGGTACTCTGTCTAGCCATTCCCATCCAATTGGGTATTCGTTTACTGTTATGATTGGTTCCATATTATATGTCTTTTATTGCAGTGGTAGTTTGAATGAATTTTATTTCTTGGGATTCGAGGTGAACATATTCGAAGTATTCTTGGATTTCTTCCATAGTTTTGAATACTACGCTTGGAGCATATACTGCGTTTACGTCAGAAATAAGTTCTGATTTAGCCTTTTCTGGATCTTCTTCGAAAGAATGATAGCAAATACTCATGTCATCGCATAAAGGATCATGAATATCTTCAACGATTACTAAAGTTGTTATTGTTAGTTTCATATGTTAATTGAGTTGAGGGTTAAACTTGGGTTTACCTAATAGTACAATATGTGGGAGTTCATCCTCATCCAGGATTCCGAGTATAAGATACATATTGGGGTCTTTGGGTATCTCGAAGTAGAATCCCGGTTTAGGTTCATCCCCATTGATTAATACATGTACTATTTTGGTGTTTTCTAGTAATCCATTTAGTTGTACATGGGATAAATAATTGCGAATAGCCGTATAAGGTTCTTCTGGATTGTTATCCCATATATTTAGCATATTGTCAAACCATTCTGGATGGTCGCATAGCTTTATTAATTGGTTTTTGATGTATTCTGTCATAGGTTATAATATTTAGATAAGTCTTCAAGAAATTGTTCTTCCTCATCGTAATAGTTCTCATCTGATACATATTGGGAAGTGTAAGGATAATATAGTGGACCAAAGAATAGGATAAATAGTTTATCTTTAGCTTCTTCGGCAGTTTGTTCAAGAGCATCTGATTCATCTTCAGGAAGTTCTGGTTCTTCTGATACCCTATTGATATTATTTGTCCAGGTTTTTACCAGTTCCCTGGCCTGTTCATGTACCTCTGAGGGTAATAGGTCTAAATTTTGTTTAAGTTCTTCGGTAATCATAATGTTATTTGTTTATGGGTTTAGCAATTACTGATATGAACCCTTGTGGATATAGAGTATACATAATTTGATAGTTCCCTGTGGGCAAGAAGACTTGCATTATGTTTGCAAGTAATGGGTAGATTTTCCATTGGTTTTCCTTTAGAAAGTTATTCCAGTCATCGGATTCTTCTGGATAATTACCTGATAATTGGATATGATACTGTTCCTGGTCAGCAATAAATAGGTTAGTTACTACCTGGATTTCGTCTGATTCCTTTTTATATTGAGTGATGGGATACCAAAGTCCTTCGGTTTTCCATTTATTGAGTTGGAACAGAGACATGCCCTGTTCTAGTACGTTGAGTAATTTATATAAGTTTACCATAGTGATTATTTGTTTATTTGGTTAAGTAATTCTGATACTGCAAGTTGTTGAAGGATTTCTAGGTCAGCATGGATATCCCTGTGGTTTGATTCCCATTTTTCGATGGCATTATAGATATTAGTGTATTGGGATATCATGTCGTCATCTTGTTCCTCATCTTGGATAAACTCCCGGAGATGTTTTTTAAGTCCGGTTATGATATAATCCTGATGTTCAGGGATTAATTGAAGAACTCCGAATAGTATAGCTTCTACCTGTGAAGGAGAATAATCATAGTATCGGCACCAGCTACCACCAAAGATAGTGCCCGTGGAGAATTCTATCTCCCGGGCAACTAATGGACTAACGTTATACTTTGTCATGCGATTGAGAAATTAAGTTGGAAAATCCAGTGGTTTCTATCTAGTTGATTGAATGATATGAATTCTCCGTCGTTATCGGTAAAATCATTCATGAATTGAACTGCAGCACTGGCTAGTTGTCCCTTATAGGGATTAGTATCTGCCGTTATCATAGATTCAAAGATGAAAGAGTAATAGGTAGTTTCATAGATTTGTACCTGGTTTATATCCAAGCAATTGAGTTTGTAATCATCCTCCAGTTTGATTAAGAGTCCCATTAGGAGATTAAGGAGATTACCCTGTTCATCAGAGTCAAGTTCAAATGTAGATTTCTTTTCTAAGAAATTGCGAACTACCTTAGTTAGTTCGTCTGCTTGATTGTAGGTTACTGAGTTCGTTTTCATATTTTGTCTATTTTTAAAATTGATATGCAAATATAAGCATTTTTATTTTTATAGAAAAATATATCCCTTTTATTTTTATAGAGGCTGAGGATGTGTATACGCTAAGGAAGGCAGTTTAATCGCTGCCTTCCTGAATAGGGGTTAAAGAAATGGGGTAGAAGCCCTTAGATAGGTTAAAGCCTGATATAAAGCTTCTTCTTTCCCAGAATCTGGTATGGAACTTAGTAAGCCTTTCTCTCCTTTCTCCATTTCTTCTTTAAATATATTTTTGATTGCTTCTTTTAGGGACATTGCTAAAGACTCAGATAATTCTCGTACATCCCAAGCCATTATAAGATTCTTCTTCATCTTTTCTAATCCCTCATTACCTGGAGTAAGGGATTTGGAATCTTTTAATATAGATACACCATCATAACGACTATCGGATATGAATATCTCATAGCCTATATCATGAAGGTTTTCTATAAATTCCATATATTCCTCTCTAGTAATTACTGTACCCCACTCTGTACCTGAATAGAGATGTATTACTGGGAGTAACATCTTGTATAATTCACTTGGTTGACTTAATAAAGAGATATCAGTACTGATATTCTCTACCTTATATATAAATTCATTTTCCAGACCCACTATCAGGTTCTTGGTCTGAATCGTCTGTCTTAACGTTGGATTCATAATATAGCTTTTGTAGTATGACTTGGATATATGTATTCTTCTCTTTATAGATGAACATAATCGTTAGCAATATTTCATACTTTGGTAGTATCATCTGTATAAAATTGCCTGGAGCAACTATAGTTGCTTTTATTGGATTACCCTCTTGAGAAAAGTTTTCCAATATCATTTCAGCTCTTTTAATAGGTTCTGGCTTTGTTGGGTCCAAAGTTAGGACTGGAGCAGTTACACATTCCTTAAGTCCCTTAGTTAGCGCATTGTATAACCATTCGTCTTTTATATCCTCAACTTGGATAGTTTTCATTGATATCATATTCTAAATCTATTTAAGGTCCATGATGAAGATTCCAAAGAGGGTGTTTTTATAAATACCCACATCTCCCAAGAGTTATATGCCCTTTCCCTCTTATTAAACTTGGAGGTCTGAAAGATAATTTTATCGGTAGTTCTTACCAACATATCTGCATGGCAAGTTACCAAATCAGATGAGATTTTCTCTTTGAAAGCTTTGATGATTTCATCGTCACTTTTAGTTTCTAATGAGGTGAGTAACTTAATAAATTCTACCTCTACACCTTGAGACATGTTTACATTTCTGAAGGCAAATTTTTCTTTATTTTCCATACTCGTCGTTTTTAGATAAGAACTCTTGAGCTAGTTCATCTTGAGTTCTTTCAATTATATTCTTTACTATTGTTTTATTTTCTACTCTAGCCCACATATATAGCATACCCAATTGAGCATCCATGTAACAATCTATAAGAGAGGGATCCTTTCTAAATACATCCCATTGTTTTACAAAATTGGTTCGAACCAAATCCCTATAGCCCTGGTCTGATATACCATCTTGGTCTATATAAGCAGATACCCTTTTCCTTACTTCCAAAAGAATTTTCTCTAAGCTTTCTGGTAATCTGAAAATCTCGGGTAAATTATGATATACCAAAGCATTCGGTATCAATTCCTCAAAGGTAAACTGATTATCGAATAGGGTTTTAGGGTATCTACCTGAAAATATCAAGGGTATCTTATACCTCAATAATGATGGTACTATGTCGTAGATGGCATAATGTTTTCTATATTCTTTGTATAAGTCAAAATATAGATGCTCATCGAATGTACCAGATTTTCTCATTATTGCCTGTAAGGTCTGATAAGCAGCCTGGATATGGCTATTGTTTAAGTTAAATACCAGATTACCCTTTCTAAGAGTAATGAGTTCCTTACAGCATCTCTTTCGTTTAAATAAGTTCATGTGATTAAAATGTAAAGTCAATGTATATTTTTCTTGTTCCCTTTAGAAATTTTTCATGATTCGAATCATCATACTTATGGCAAGCATAAGTTCTAGTGGATCTATCGAAGTGATCTCTTACCCATACTGGAGCAGTTTCTGTGGGCTTTAATTTAAAGTATGTACCTTGATTAACCTTGTTAACAGTGGTTTCTTTGTATTCAGATTTTGGTATTTCCATAATGTTTCTCCCATAATATTTGTACCATAACTTGATATAATATCTCTTTTAGAGACAGAACCCAAGTAGGGTATAATGACATTTTTAAAGCTTCTTTATAACTTGGGCAAATTACATCTCCATTAGGGTCGGTAAATAGTAAAAATACTGTATCACTATTTCGATAGAATCCATCTAAATGATAAATTCCTTCACCCGGGTTATCTATGGGTATAGATTCCGATAATTGGATATGTGGAACTCCTCCAGATTTAGTTCCATCGTGGTCTAGCAAATCCTTCTTTTTGAGGAAAGCTTTGAGCATTTGTTCAAGGTTTTTCATATTTTTGTCTATTTTTAAATTGATATGCAAATATAATTCTTTCTTTTTAAATATGCAATATCCAGATATAACTATGGGAGCTTACTATTTCGGAGGAATTGAGATGCAAATGAGCCATCCTCTTTTTCTTCTTCCTCAAAGTCTTCATATTGATATAATTCTGGGTCTTCTTCATCAGGGTCTATACGCATTTCTATTTCTCTACGTAATTCATGATGTTCTTTAGAGAATGAAGACATAGCTCCCTTATAATCATCAGTAATTTGCATTAGCTCTGCTTTATTAAGGTTAAGGCCCTCTTTACTGGTATCTACTCCTTCTTGTTTAGTAGCAACTACTTCTGGTAGAGACTTAATGTCATATCTATCTTCTAATAGTTTAGCCTCTTCGGGTCTATCTAATACCCTTTGTGATTCCAATACGATTTGACGGGCCTCTTCAACAGTGATTGCATTTTGCTGAGTTACGTTGTTTTGTTGATTAAATTGAGCAAAGATATTTGTAGTACTTCCTCCAGTAAGATTACGTACTATAGATTGCAATGATGTAGAAGATTCTAGCTTTAATTTAAGGGCCTTTCCCAGCTCGGCAGATATAAACGGTACATATTTCCCTCCCTGAGATTCTCTTAAGATATTAACCTGATGGGCTATTTCCATACGGTCTTCTAAAGCCCATGCTAGTTGTTCTCCCATCAATGCTTGCAGTAAATCCTCTGCTTTATCTTTATCCCATATTCTAGAGCTTAATAGCCTATCTCTCATGAATACCCGTATGTAGTTAATATCTATACCCATACGGTATGAGAATGTATTGATATCATAAGTGATACCGCATAATACACCATTACCCATCAACCATTGATTGATGATATAATTATGTATCTTTATCAGAATTTTATCATCTTGATTCTTCTGATATTCTAATGCCATTGCAGTAGTCCCCATGGGTCTTGGGAATCTTACTATCTTATTTTCCTTTTCTGACATACAAATGAGATTTTCTGATATCTGAGCTTTCATCATAACCCATATACTCTAAATCATATCTTACATACAGATTCAAAGATAGATTATAAAAATAGCCCCTATACTTTTTCTTATTCACTGATAAATTAAAAGGTTCACCAGAGATCAAGTCCCTGGTGAATACCAAATTACCTTTCCCTGTTATGGGAATTTTAAGGCAAAGTTTATAATCTCCTGCCTTAAATTTATTCCCATGCAGGTCTGTGATTTCCCTTGCCATAGTTTGCCTTTTTACGGTTCGTAGGTTTTTTGTCTTGTTTACTACGGTTATTAGTTATCTCCTTTTGCTCTTCGATTAATTTCTGAACCTTTGGGAATAACCTTTGCCTTAAGGGAACTACCTGAGTAGCGAAAAAGGCATTCCATAATTTCTGGGTTAATGGTTCACCTATCTTAAGTTCCGAGATTGCCCAGAATTTAGTTTCGAAATTCTTAACTATTTCCTTAAATCGGTAATAGTATATATTGCCAGTCTTTTTATCTACCCCAATTGTGGTAGTTTGGCAATAATCTAGAAATTCTTTACCTAATTCGGATATAAACTCTTCCCTTTTAAAGTCATAATTCTCTTGGTCGAGCTTAAATAATTTTACGTAATCGATTGCTTCCATATAGATTTAGTTTGTGATTATTAAACGAGGAGTACTTTCATCTGTAATCTGAAATAAGTACCCTCTTACATCATCCTCATAATAAGAGGACCAATAGGTTCTTCTAACTCTGAAGTTATCAAGGATTGCTCCCTTAGGTACTCCCGTAACAAATAGGCAATGGTTTGGGAACATTGGGGTAATTTCGAATTTACCATCCTTAAAATTACCATAGGTACCATAATCGGGCATATTACCTGTAAACCCAGTATTCTGTAATACATCCTGAACCAAAGTAGTTTGGGGTATTTCCCTTTGGTTACATTCTATGGTTAACTTTGATTTGCCTATATATAGGTCTTTAACTATTTCTCTAAACATTTGTATACGATTATGTGAGTGATACCATTTTTCTTGAAGTAAAGGCCATTCTGTGAACGTTCCTCTAGCTTCTTTAATTCTCTTCGGGATTCAGTACAAATCCTATCAGATTTCCTTAATATATCCAATACATTATCCCAGATTGGTGCCATTGGTTCTACTGGCCCTGCATAGATAACCTTGTGTTTGGTTTCTATTTGGGGGTATTTTGATTTATACTGATATTTACCTTTGCAGTAAAGTACGTTATACTTTTCTGGTTCGTTTCTTTTTTCGTTTTCCATTTTTGTTGGGGTTAATGTAATCTGATATTTCATCAAGCTGCCCTAAAAGCAAAGCCTGAATGAAAAGGTTTATAGGCCTGAAAAAGAAATTCCTTACGTTATCGGTATTTATATACCAATCGTAAACGATAAAGAACTTCTTAATCTTAGAGTGCTTAAGTGAATGTTGGATTAGATAGGACTTACAACATCGTTTATGTAACTCTACTAATTCTTTGTCCTGCTTAAGCATCTCTTTATCAGAGAAGATTGTGTAATCCATTTTGTATGAATTAAGATGCCCAGGTAATTATCCCGGGCACCTGGTTAGTAAAGGGTTATGCAACTTGTTCTGGTTTGAGAACCTTCTTTCTGAAGTCCTCGTATGCTTTAGCAGCGGCCTTGAATTCCTTGGAGTTCTGGTCCTTGATACGAGCCATTGCAAGTTCCAATCGATGGAGTTCATTTCTGGTTTGTTGTCTCCATTTCTTCCGAGCAAGAGTATCAACTACATCGGCAGGATATACATATTTAACTTCCCGATTAGAGATTACTTGTTCGATGATTGAGGGTTTTTGTTGTTCCTTAACTTCCTTGACAACCTGTTCCTTTTTGGAAGTTTTGGTTTTGGGAGAGAGTTCTACCAATTTAGCATTGGCAAACTTAGTGGCAGCTTCTTGAGCATCTTTTACCAATTCCTTTTTAGTCTTTTTGGCCTTAGGAGCAGAAGCCTTAGCAGTCTTAGAATTCTTAATTCCTTCAAGTTGTTCGGCAACCTTAGTTGCAACCAGGTTAGTAACCTTTGTTTCATTCTTTTTCATAATGTCTATATTTAAAATGTTAGTAAAATGATTAATTTCTTTTTCTGATACAAATATAAGGACTTTATTTTAAATAGAAAAATTTTATTCAAATTATTTTCTATTTGCTCGGGTTAATCGGCTAGGAAGTCGAAGATTTCTGAAGGATAGTTAATTTCGTCCTCTGGGTCATTTATGTAATCTTCGTAATCCTCGTTATATTTATCGTAAATGTTATCCTGTGATGTATTGGGTACCCTTGTACATCTTTCAGGATATTTCTTTACAAAGTCATAGGCTTCTTGAGTAGTCATTACCTTGTCTGAGGTAAATTCGTAGGTTACATAGGAATAAGTTTCACCCAATCTAGAAACTTCATATTGCTGATATCCAGATTTCTCAATCTTATAGATTTGATTTTCTGGAATCGTTTCTATTGATACCCTATATTTATACCATTGCTTCTCCTCTTCTTTGGGTTTAATTCCCATACTATCTTGAAGAGAGATTAACTTGGTTATTGGACTATCAAAACGAGAAGGAGCAATGCTCACTTCCTCTATGGGGGCATTATTTTTACTCCCTAAGTAAAGTAGCATTGCTCCTATCGCAATTAATAAACCCTTGGTTATTTTAGTTTCTGAGTTCATAACCTGTAGCTTCGAATTTATTTTTGATGTTCTTTGCAAAGTATTTACCTTTTGACTCTGCCTGATGTAATTCGTTGCAGACTTCGTAAGGTACATCATCATAGCGATAAACTCGATTACCCTTAAAAGCAACCCAAAGTTGTTTTTTCTTCGAGTCGTAACCAAAGCCCTCAATGTTAGAGGATTCGCAGGGAATCATTTCGACTCCAGTGTTCATTTCTACTGATTCTAAGTATTCGTTCTTTTCCATGTCTATATTAAAATTTTAAAAGTGTTAGTTCTGGGTGGAATTTGAGATTTGCCCTTTGGAGGATTGCCCAGGTACCAAGTACTCCCTGAGAATTAGTATGTACCCATTCATCTTCCATTCTGAATAATATGTGAGAGCATACCAGCATTTGGTATTCACTTAGCATATTTATCAGTTGAGGAGTATTCTCGATTTCCACGTATAATTCAATGTGCTCATCTAGTGCTCGAATTAATTCATCATCCTCAATCTGAAGGAGTTTTTTGATTAAGTCCTGGGCAATGTCATTCCCATTTTTAACATCCTCTTTGATTGAGTTGAGTGATTCAATCTGAATACCAGCAATGAGCTTTACGATGTCTTTTGTTTCCTTGTCCATAATTAAATTTTCTTTATGCAAATATACTAAAATTATTTTATATAAAATACTCTTTTAATAAATACGGAGGTAAGTGTTAGCGGTTCTTGATTTCCTCTATCTTTTCCTTGATTGAGTCAGGGAAGATAGCATCATCTACCCATCGCATAAAGAATTTAGAAGGCTTCTTTTCTGGGTTGAGAAGCAATTGTCTTTGCTCTGTAGAGAACTTAATACGTTCATCTTCCCTCATATACTTGGGAAGTTTAGTGAATTCTGCTTGAGAGAAGGAGATTACGTTCTTACCAACTTGGGCCCTTAAGGGTTTCTTCCTTTCCTTATAGAGATATGGGATAATCTTTTTCGAAGGTCCCCCAAGGATGCTAAAACCAAAGATTACCATTGGGTCAAATTTATCTGCTTTTGGGTCCTTAGCTCGTTTGATACATCTTGCCATCCAAGAGAATGAATTGGGATATTGCTTATTGTCAGTTGCTTCTCCCACGTCCTTTTTATTGAACTCAAATCCTGGAAAATGAAATAGGAAGTCCTCTGTAAGGATAAATACAAATCCCAATCCTCTAAGGTATTTAATAACATCTTGTTGGCTTTTCCCCTCTTCAATCATTTTCTCTACATCTGCAAGAATATCCTCCCTTGGTGATTCCAATTCCTTAGTTGTAGACCCAGCAGGTCTTCCTCTGCCCACATTTGGTGCCTTAGCAGGCAATGTACCAGATAGCCTATCTAAGTATTCTTTGAAGTTATCAATATCTTGTTTATTAGTAAGAGTTACTTCTACTCTTATTGGACCGTTATGCTGTACCTTTGGACCCGAGTTCATCTCGGTATAGGCATCTACCAATCTATCTGACAAGGGAGTACCATTCTCGGATAGTGTAGTGATTCTAAGTTTTGGTTTATATACTTCTTGTTCCATTTCGACTTAATTAGAAAATAAAAGGCCTGAACAATTTTTATATTGCCAGGCCTTCTACCATTATTAACGAATACTCAAAAATATATGATAAGTAAAAGTAAAAAGGTTCTCTTTAATCTTCTTCTTTAGCGGCCTTCTTTTTCTTCTTGTCTTTGGCCTTCTTATCTTTCTTATCGGAAGCCGGTTTCTCTTTTACCTTTTCTTCCTTCTTTTTCTTAGTTTCCTTTTCCTCTTTGGGAGCCTTACCTGAAGCAAGCTTTCTTTGCTCCATACGGTATTTCTTCTTCTCGGCAGAAGTCATCTCCCTGCCGTCGATGAGAGGATAATCGTATTTGGTAGCTGTTCTACCACCGTTGCCTTTCTTCTCCTTCTTCTCTTTGGCAGCCTTCTTCTCTGCTTTTTCCTTCTTCTCTTTTTCTTTGAGTTTTACCAATTTCTTGTTGTTCTCTTGGTCAGCTTCAGGATAGGCAGCAGCAACTTTGTCTCTTTCCTTATTGAGCTTGTTTACAAGTTCGGTAACCTTTTTACCATGTTTCTTGTCCTTGGTCCAATCCTTAGTAGGGTCCAACTTGTTCTCTTTAAGGTAAGCATCCAAAGCTTTCTTAGCCTTTGTGAGTTCCGGAGTCTTGGATTCCGATTTACTCTTCTTTTCTGTGTTCTTAGCCATTTTCATTTATATTAGGTGAATAATTGAATTTCCCATTTACATAATACCATAGTTATACCTTCCTAATTTGGGTTGGGATTTCTTTAATTTCTAGGATTTCTAAACTGCATTGTTTTAAAACTGCCTCAAGTTGAAGTATATCTTCTACCTCTTTCTGAGATAAGTCCGTAAAAGTTTGTTCAAAAGTTTCTTTTTGTTCGCCCCTTATAAAATTAAATTGGGCAACAATATAAGTCCCATGAAGTTTTTTATTCAGGGCTCCTTTAAGAGATATAAGCTTTCTTTTTAGATAATTACTCTTAAGCCTATGAGATTGGTATTCGCCTTTCTTGCCTTTACTAAGAGCTATCTTTTTAAGGTACGAAACATAATCCAATTCCTTGAGAGTTTGATTAATGTTTCCCACTAATAATCTTAAGTCTTTTTCCATTTGGGTCTTTGCATTACTTGGTTAGATACTTCCTGAGTTTCTTCTGATAGCATTTCTCTTGCCTCATTTATTATATTGATTGCAAGTTCCCTTTCATCGGGTCCCAGGTTTAATTCTTTATCTTCTAGTGCATCGGTATAAGTATTTATTAGATTATCCAATGCAAGTATTCGAATATTCTTTCGAATTGCTAATTTCTCTTCTTCCATGGGTATAAAAAGTTAAAGCCCACTACCTTCACAGGCAATGAGCTTTTGGCTGAACAACGTCCTAAGTGTAGGTGTTATTCGTATGAACTTAAACTCTAAATTTATTTAGCAGACTTATGGGGTAGTAGAAGTTAGAGTTTAATCTTCTGATTCTTCCTCTTCTTCGTCCTTAGCCTTTTTGTTTTTCGGAGAACAGATAACGCCATGTCCTTTCTTAGACTTAACGGTAAGAGTTCCCGGGACGAATGATACCGAAGTTGATACCGGTTTGCCATCCGTAACCAATACAGAAGTAACTACTACACCCTGATAACCTTCTTTGTTCTTAACGGCATAACCAAAGTTCATTACCTTGGATTTGTCGTTAATGGCAATAACATCGATTTGCTTGCTGTTGGGGCGTTGTTCAGCCGGCCGATTCTTTAGTGCCTCTTGACGAGCTTTACGTTTAGCTTCTTTTTCGGGGTCTTTTTCTTTATCCCCCTTCTTCTTGGAGTCTGATTTCTTTGTTGCCATAATTTTTAATGTTTTATAAGTTAATGGTTATTATAAGTAAACTTCTACGTTTATTAATAGTTGATAATAAAGGTAGGGAAATTTCCCCACCTTCTTAAATCTTGAATACTGTTACCAGATTATTTTTTTCCTTTCTTGCCTTTACCCTTGGCTTCTTTCTTTGCAGGCAATTTGAGGCCGAGTTCTTTGGCAATTGCTTTACGGAGTTTTTCGATGTCGTCTTCATCGTAATCATCCGGGTCAGTTTCAAGGTCTTTGTCATCGCAGACATCTTCGAGTTCTTCGAAGTCCATTTCGGCAAGTTCTTCACCGGTCAGTTCCTCTTCTTCCTCTTCCTCTTCTTCCTCAGAGTCTTCGTCATCCTCATCATCTTCGGAATCATCATCGTCCTCTTCTTCCTCTTCCTCTTCGTCATCTGAATCGTCCTCATCGTCCTCTTCTTCCTCTTCCTCCTCTTCTTCTTCGTCATCGGATTCAGAACCGAAAAGGTCTTCGGCCTCTTCTGCAGAAAGCATGATAGGAGCAGGGATAATCTTTACTGAGCCATCTTCGTACTTAATGATAATTGCACCATTGATTTCTGTTCTGGAAACTTCTTTCAGTTCCACTTCTTTTTTCTTCTTAGCCATTTTCGTAATGTTTAAGTTGGTTAATAATTTATATTTATATCACTCTGTTATAAGTCTCTTTATCAGTATGGATTTCGGAGAATACCCAGATTTTAATAATTCCTCCTGAGCAATATTGAATTGTTTTATCTCATCTAGAGTTGTCTTTAATTCTAATTGAGATTCAATAGTTATTGCCTGAGAGGCAAGTTCATCTTCGCCCCGATAGGTGACTATCCTAAACTTCTTACCTGCAAATGGATTAGCAGGTTGGTGGGCTGTAATTTTAAATCCTTCGTTTTCGTTACTCATCGCTATATTTAATTTTAGTTATCCCAGGAATACCCACCTTTCCAAATACCTCGGTATAAGATTTGTATTTCCCTTTTATCATTGTTTTATAGTTATCGGATAATCGAATTGGGTAGACCCATATTTGATTTTCTATCATCCTATTGGTCATTATATAAGCATAAGACCTTCTAAGTTTAATCTTCTCCAAAGGAACAAAGCATTGAAATAAAAGAGACTTCTTGATAAACCTTTCTTTGGGTAAGTACCCTAAAAATTTAAGCGATGCCTCATTGAATATTTCAATCATGTCCCTTTGTGCTTTGATAAATAGTACCTTTTGCATTGGAATGTTCATCTTCTTTCTTAAGTATAAAGCCAATGAACCTACCAATGGGGGATACTGCAGGAATAACAGATTGAATTTATTTTTCTCCTCTTGACTCAGCCTGTTGTAAATCCTGTAGGATAGCAAGATTGATCTGTAATCTCTTTTGCCTTGTATACTTGGGAGATATGCCCTGCCGTTGTCCATAGAGTTTGATTGAGTACCTTTCATTGAATTCTTTTTTTCCTTTAGACTTAAAGACTCGGTGCATTTGTACCATAAATCTTCTTCGTCGGTGTTTATCCATGTGATATTCATCTGGCATTATGAACTTCCTTGCCTTTACGAATTTACCCTTAAACCAGAATTTAGTACTACCCTTTTTAAGAAGTTTACCATTCATATCGGATAATTCTCTAATGCCTTGTTTTATAAGTTTCCTCCCAGATATTATATGGATATATTGAAGAACATCTACTCCATAAAGATAAACTAAGGTAACTTTTACTTGGTGTCTAGTAAAGTAAGGTATACCAGTTAGATGTTTCCTATATAATTTCTTTTCAGTAACAATCTTATTAGTAGTATCGGGTCTCCAAGTCCATATATAATATCTATCTGGTCGTATGGGTCCATTATTACTTTCCTTTAGCTTTACCATTTATATCCCTCTTTGCCATTCTATACCAAAGATTGATAGATTTCTCATTTGCTTCGGGGAATTTCTTTTTCATTCTCCGAATAACTCTATCAAGTTCAAAACCTTTTGCAGTTAATTCGAATACATAAGATTTCTTTGTACCCTTGATGAGATTGAATTCATCCCTCTCTCTTGGTGGTTTCTTTTCCCTTGGTTTCTTTATCCCTGGAACTCGTTTGGTTCTTCTTTGCCCATTTTCCCCTTCTTCTCCGAGAAACCCAAGCCTTAATCGTGAATTTCTTAATGGGTCATCTTTCGAATACCCAATGTTTTCTAATTGCTTATCCATCCAATCGTCATATTTATCAATTAACGATTTATCTGGCTTTTCTTCCGATACATTGATATAATGTAATAGGTCGAATACTCCAGCAGAACAAGCATCTGGGAAAGGCATTCCCAATATGATAGCCTTTCTCTTTAAATCCTTATAAGTCATGTTTCTCCCAGAAGCACCAAGGAAATTTGATTTCTCCTTGGATGGAGCTTTCATGTCTTTTCTACTCTTTTTTGCCATATCATTAATATTTTAAAGTATTCATTTATTTTCTTTGCAAATATAAGAATAATAATTTAATATTATCTTATTTCTCTATTTATTTTTATAAAAATCCGAGGTTTTTGCTCGGTTCGCAGCAGTGGATTTTAGTTTTTTGGGCTTTCTCTTGATATGTGTGTTATAAGCCATATCCAACTTCTTAATATTGAATTCTATGTTGTTCACCTGGTTATAGTTTACTGCTCTTTCCACACAGCAACGGTACTCTGGCCAGAATTTCTGTCCGAGCTTAACAGATTCGGTTTTAATCATGAACTTAGATACCATAAAACCAAAGGTATCAGCATCATCTTTAGTTTTGAATACATACATGTAGAATCTGCTAAATTCATCTACTACTTCATCCAAAGGTCTTACTGGTAGTAGTAAATAACCGTCGGTATATAAGTCCTCGGATATTAAAGCTACCCAATACTTTTTCTTACCAGGTTTTACTTTATACCTAAATCTTTCTTTTAGTTTAGTGTGCATCCAATCGGGTACCCTATTAAGTAAGTATTTGATGTATATCTTGTCCTTTTTATTCGACCGCCTTTTAAATGCAGAAGGCTGTTGTAGCATTCTCGGAAGTATTCTAAAGTTATTCCACCTATCAAATTCAAGGATTAATCTTAGAGTGTCCATATCCCATTCATCTTCAGACTCCCTTAACCTCTTCATGTTTCTCTCTATATTTTTAGAGTTTACCTTTGGAAGTAATTGAGCTGAGTCTCCTGTGAATAGACTTGCTTCTTTTCTTTTTAATCGTTTCTCTAAACATCCTTCCATATAATCTTGGAAATTCCTCTCACATGGGCAATCTGGTCGAAAGATAGAAGTATGTTTCTCAAAAAAATCCGAGAATAGCCTAAAGAATTTCTCTGACCGTTCCCGGATTTCAAGGTACTTGTAATGAGATAACTTTAAAATTTCACCAGCTTCCCATGAAGATTTACTTTCTGATAGTTGAAGGAATAATGATTGTTGTTCTTTATCAATTAAACAACTCCAGGCTTTTTGTTGAGCTTCATTCATAACATTAAATTCTCCTATATCTCATTATACTATCAATTGCTTCATTGGTTATCTGATTAGGGTCATATTCTCCAGAATTAGCATAAAGCTTATCTGGGTCATGGTTTAAATATACACTATAGATAACGTTATCGAAAGGTAACCATACTTCCATTCTACCCATTTCTGGGTATATAAGAACTTTTACTCTTTTACAGAGATGGTCAACCTCTAATACTGTAGCATCTACTCCCTCATAGGGATAACCTCGTAATACTAAGTAATCACCAGGTTTTACATTGACTAAATCATCTACTGAAAACTTCTTGTTCTCTCTAGCAATACGTTTAAATCGCCTTACTTCTTTTCTACTACAAGTAGCCACTAAAGAAAAATCATCAAAGTCTTCGGCATTGTCAATTCTTACCTTTTTCTTTCTTGGGTGCATTGTCTCAGTATTACGTAACCAAGTTCTGATACCAGATATATTCCTACGTAGCTTATTAAGAAAAGGCCTTGAAAATGCTAGTTTAGTTGGCATTCTCATAAAACCATAATTAAATAATACTGGTACTTCTTCAAATACCATCTTACCTTTTGTGGTTTTTCTTAACACGTTTACCATAGGAATAATTGCCTTGATTTGGTCATACCCCTTTTCTTTGAGTTCTTTGTTGATTTTATCACAGTACTTCCTTTCAAGGTAAAATATACAATATGAGTATGGGGTATGCTTCTTCATAGGTTACCGGTTTTTAAGAATTAACTTAGCTTGTTTATGTACTAATTTATAGTTTACATTCTTCAGTATATCACTAGCCATGAATACATAAAGAATCTCGCCTATCTTTGGTACATCAATTACCATAATATTTGCCTTATCGAATAGAGGTTTATAGAATACAGAAGATAACTCCTTCCCCACTACAAAGAAAAATTCTTCTGAGGGCATTGAATTATATCTCATACAGAGTATTGGAACTTTATTTGCCCTTTTAGCATCCTTAGAAGCCTGTTCCCAGAATTTCAATATATCGCATCCCTTATTACCTAAGAGTAAATGTTCAAATTTAATCTCTTTATAATTCTTGCATTCGATGGATATTTTACATCTATGAGCATGCCTTTCATCAGTACATGTTAAATCGGAAGTGGAGTCCTTGTTTGAATGCCAAGCTCCACTCCCTGCTCTATTTCTTTCAAATTTATACCCGGTCCATTTCGTAAACCAAGCACCTATCTTTCTTTCAAATCGATTTCCTTTATTCTTAGAGTTCATGATATAATGGTGTATTGTATTTTTATATACCATTATAGTAATTGGTACCTACTCAGGCCTTGGGTCTTTTCCACTTGCAGGATTTTGGTATTACCAAGAGGAAGTGAATCTAAGTGGGTTATCAAGAATAAAGTTTTCTCTTTGAATATGTGACGTATTAACGAGGTAACTACTTCTACATTATCTGAACTTAAAGATTCGAATACTTCATCGAGGAATGCTAAGTTAATCCCCTTAGAAGCAGTGAGAGCTTCATTCATTGCAAATGCCATTGCAACATTACATAATTGTTTTTCCCCACCGCTAAGTTCATCATAATCAATTATTTGCCCATCTCTTTCAATAAGAGTAACAAATTCTTTTCTAGCAGTACCCAAATCGATATTAAATTCAATCCTAAATCCCAATACCTCTGAATACTTATCAAGGCATTTATTTAAGAACTCAAGTGATGAATCGAATAAGTATGCCTTAATCCCATTATTACCCAAGGGGTCATTAATTAACCAGTTATAATTCTCTAACTCTAATTCTTTATTGTGAAAGTCCTCATCAACCTTCCGTAAGTTTTTCCTAATCTCCTTAAGTTTTTGTTTATACTTGGGAGACATGACCTTAAGCTTTTCCTGTTTGAGCTTAGCCAAATCTTCGTCAATAGAAGCAATATCGGAAGCAATATCATCACAGTCTGATTTTAATTTCCTATATTTATCATTTACACTACTAAGTTTCTCTAACCTCTCTAAAGCCTCTTGATACTCCTTATCATATTTATCAAGGTCAGAGAACGCTTTATATATTGATTTAGCATCACGTAATGCACGTTTGTAGTGACCGGCTTCTAACTGTATTACTAATTCTTTGATTACCTTTTTAAGGGGTACATTCGATAAATTCTTTGCATCTTTTATCTTACCTCTTAAATCAAGGATTAGTTCATTTTGTTTCTTAATCTTTATCTGAAGTGAAGCATCTACTTCATCTTTGATTTGTTTTTGTTTTTCAATCAGTAACTTAGTTAGCTTTTCCCTATCTTGCTTTAACTCTCTTCGTTCTTCTTTGATTTTTTTCTTGAAAGATTTTTCTCTGTCTCTCATATCGAAGTAAGCCTCCTTGTTAGCCTCTAATTCTTTCTTAAGCATTTGAGACTCATGCTCTACTTCGTTTATTTGAGATACCAGGTTATTTTTATCCTGCAATGCAATGCCTTTAGCAAGGTTTAAGAATTCTAAATCGAATACTTCTTCGAATATCTTTTTCTTATCAGAATTAGATTCTTGTATGAGTCTCTTTATACCCTGCCCAAACATAATTGAGTTCATAAACAGGGTATATGATAAGCCTATCTCTCGGTTTATAGAATCTTGTATCTTCCCCTTTCCCTTGATATCAACTATATCTCCATCTTTCATGAAGATAAGTCGGTCTTTACCCTTAGCCCCGTCTTCAAGTACTTCATCATACTTTTGACACCTAACTATTTTGTAAGTATGAGATTCTTTTTGAAAGTATACCTGGACTTTAGTACCCTTATAATCTTTGGGTCTTACTTGTTTCCAAGTGTTTACCTCAGAAACCCCTTTTAGGTTTTTCCCATATATTGCCCATACTAATGCAGAAAGGATAGTGGATTTACCTTTCCCATTTGGTGCCTTGATAAGTATGGTACAAGTTGGGTTTAATTGTAGGTGTAAGGATTCTATTGAACAAAATCCTTCTGCCTCTAAGTTTAAGAACGTTAACATGATTCAGCCTTTTTAAGTGTTTCAATTAATAGGTTAGTTTTAACCTCATCTTTAATACCTTTCTCCTTTAGGTATCTCTTTGCTAGAGTTTTCTTAGAAAGTTGCTTAGTAATCTTATGTTTGTTATTAACTGGAGTACTAGCTTTTTGGGGGATTACCGTATAATAATTGCCATCATCTTTAATATCTTCTTCCCTTTCTACATCTATGAACTTTGGGAAATTTTTCAAAGGTACAAACTTCAAAGATAAATCTTCATAGATTTTCCAATACCCCAATTCACATTCCCTATCGGTTCTCCTCTGATGGTTAGGTGCCCCAATCATATAAACCTTCTTTGATAATCTCTGTGGTTTGTGTATATGCCCACATAATACTAAATCGAACTTATTGAGAACATTTACATTTAAGTTTTCTACGGAATCTATCTCCCTACCATCAGTATCCTTTGCACCAGGATAATCTGTGTGTAGTAAAAGAATATTCTTTTTACTTTTATCTAATTCCAGTTTCTTTAGATATTCACTTAGACCCACATTATTATCAATATAAGGAACCCCATATACCATAATATCTTTATATGTAGGAGATAGTTGGGTTTTTTCATAATCTAATATCATGATACCATACTTTTCTACTTGATAAAGCCAACTAAATGGTTTAGTACCAATCTTACTTATCTTCTTAATATCATGGTTCCCAGATATAGCATATATCCAAAAACCTTCTATTAGTTCGTTATAACATATCTCTGCTAATTCTTGGTCCATGGTTTCAGCTTTATGAAATAGGTCTCCACAAAATAATGCAGGACAGTTAAATCTTCTACATAATTTCCGTATAGTCGACAAAACCCTGAAACTATTCAGGGTCCTGTGATTGTTTTCATTAAACTTAGCCCATAGGTTTATATGTAAATCCGAAAAGGCTATTGCTATTACTTCTTTTCCCATATCCTATCAATATGATACCATATCTGGTTTAGTCTAGTACAAAAATCGAGATTCTCTACGCATACTGTTGGTATTTCCCAATTTGCAAGTAACTCACTCATAAGAGAAGATATCTGAACTTGAAAGAACCTATTCATAATCCTCTTTTTATTATCCTCCATTGGCCATTCATGATAAGTACTTAAGCTTAATGGAAGAAATATTGCTAAGTCGCATTGATTTTCCATCAGTTCCTTACATTGACAAAAGAAATGCTCCATTTCACATTCTGGCATATTTCTTGATTGTTTATACCAGAAATAAGCAGCTAAATCTGCATAACTTCTATCTGTTACAAAGTTTTCTTTATCCTTGAATAACTTGTTTCTTAGGTTTAACAACTGAAAATCGGATTTATACATTGCTTCGGAACCCAAAGATAATATTTCATTATGAGATACATCCTTAGTAGCAGGCAATAAATCTGACATACTGCCAGATATAAAAGGTATATTGTATTTCTTAGCCACGGCTTGTGCTAAGGTAGTTTTCCCTATACCTGAGGGACCTACAAACATAATTCTCTTACTCATGATGTAATGCTTTAAATGGTTTTATAAATTCATTTGTTAAGAATGATGCTAAAGAGTATTCGATACAAAGTTCTTTGAATTTCTCATATTTAAACTTCTTCTTTGACTTAAGTGGCAACTTGTCCAATGGATTATGTCTTACAAACCAGAAAAGGTCAATTAACTGCTCATTCCTTTTCCATATTTGAAGATATTCTTTGTTCTTACTCTGGGCAATAAATTTCTCAATTCTACCTTCATCGAGGATTTTCCTTGCTTTTACTGGTCCTATACCTGGGAACCCAGATATGTCATCAGAAGTATCTCCCACCATTGCAAGGTATTCTACAGTTTCATGAGAATGATATCCGAATAACTCTTTACAGTTATCCATCCTTATCATCTCATCTTTTCTTGGGTTATATATCCGTAGATTATTTGTAAGCAACTGATTAAAGTCCTTATCTGATGATATGAGTATCATTTTCTCGGATTGGAATTTTTTAATTGCAAGGTATGCTAAGAAGTCGTCACCTTCATATACTGTAGATTTCTTTTTATCAAAGATATAATTAACTCTTAGCATACCCAGCATTTTCATTATGATTGCCTTTTGCTTTTGCAATGATTCATAATCTACGGATAGGTTTTTCCTATGACCCTTGTAATTCGGTAATAACTTCATCCTTACTGGTGAATGACCATTATCAAAAGATATATAAACCTCATCTGGTTCAAACCTTGTAAGGTACATATGTAGAGATTTGAAAAATCCGAATATTGCTCCACTTGGTTTACCATCTGTAGATTTAAGTTTTTCGAACTTATGAAAGGATTGATGGAGAATGTTCTCCCCATCAACCAATAATATTGTTTTCTTACTCATCCTCTAAAGTCTAATTCAGTAAAACTTCTTGAACCTTCTCTTTACCAAGGTAAACATCCAAATAATTCTCTGGCAAGCTATATTCATCAATATATTTAACCCTTGGTTCTAATCTTAAATTCTTCTTAAGGTATTCTTTGATCACTTTCTCTATGCCTTCTATCTCTTTCTTATTCATCTTCTTCCTCCTCCTCTTCTGAATCTGAATAGTTTTCATATTCTACTCCATCGACTGGGAAGAGATTTGTTTCTATCTTCTCCAATTGTTTTTTAGTAGTACCTATAGTATTTACTCCAGCTTTTCTTAAAAGTTTTCTACGAAGTTCATCATCCTCCTCCAAAAGCTTTTGGAATTTCTCTTCACCTCTTGCAAGTGTCTTACCTTTTAGTTTATATCCACCAGTAGTTTTTTCGATTACATCGGTATCTACCAATACATCCTCTAAAGCATAGCATCTATCAAATCCAACCTCATGGAATTTAGGGTTGAAATATACTGGGCATTTGCTAATTGTAGGTCGAGGAGGAGCGACCTTATTTTTAATAAGTCTAATTGTGACAAGTTTCCCAGCTTTCCTTTCTTTCCCATTTTGTTTGATGGTGACAGATCTTCCTGAATAGAAAGCAGCTCTGATTGAAGCGTAGAACTTAAGTGCTGCACCTCCTGTAGTTGTTGTATTATCTTTTCCGAATCCGACATTTAAAGCAGTTCTTAATTGGTTAATATAAATTTGAGATACTCCCAGCTTGTAGAATAATTCACTTCTGATACGGAAGTATTTGTAAAGAGCCTTTGCTCTACCTCCCATTTCGGCTTTACCATCAACCATCTTAGCATCAATATTATCTGTACAGTCAGTAGCTGCAATAGAGTCGATTACTAAGAGTATCGGTTCATTATGAGTTAATTGAGAACGTAAATATATTGCTAAGTCTGCTACTACGTCTGCAATATATTCAATACGAGTATCATTAACAATGGTTACTCTTGCAGGGTCTACTCCATTAATTTCAGCCCATGAATTCATCCAGGATTGTTCAGCATCTACCCATATCACATGACCTCCAAGTTGTTGAGTAGCATAAGCAAAGTTATAAGCCACTAAAGATTTACCCGAGGATTCCTCTCCAGCAATCTCAACGATTTTACCATAAGGAATACCCTTACCGAATAAGTAGTTCAAAGCAAAGAAAGTAGATGGTATATATAAATCTGTATCAGTTACTTCTGAAGCTAATTTAATCATACTCCCATATTTCTTTGCCATCTCATTTGCTGTTGGTACTTTTAAACCAACCTTAGATTTCTTTGCCATAATGTAATATCTTTAAACTAAAGAAGGTGATAACAGAACGAATCTAATTACCACCTTCGAATGAAACCATATTACTAACCCTTAAATATCCGATTTGTATTTTCTTTTCTTTTTCTTGGGTTCATCGTCTTCCATGTAATGGTCTTTGTGAACTCCCTTTTTCTTTTTCTTCTTGGTTTTATCATCCTCATCGTCATCCCCATGGTCTTCATTTAGATACTGTGAAAGTAAATCTTCCAACTCATCATAGGATTTGATTTGAGAACGAACTATTCCCTCAAGGTCAATTGTACCCTGATATTTCTTGTCCAATTTAGTTGGTTTGCAAGCACGGGCAGAATAAGTGGTATCTAGTTTACCAGACCCGGAACGAATTACCTTGATATCGTATCCAGTTTTTGGATCTGTCATATCACCTGCCTCATCTTCATCAAGGTAAAGGTCAATGATATCCTGGTATACTGAGCGAGGAACTAAAACTCCCTTATCTTTGCCTTCGTAATCTACCTTACTACCCTTTTCGTCTGAGTAGATGATACCACCAATGACATATCTTCTTCTTGGTACCAAATTCTTGGCAAGTTCCTTGTCATCTTCATCCTTGGAGTTTTTCAGTTCTTGATACTTCTCCATAAATGGGCAAGGTTCATCAAAAGTAGCCGGAGATATAACTCCTCCCAAATTGCCACCCAGGTAGAATTGAATAATTTCGATACCCAATTCTTGGTCATCACCAGGAGATTTAATTCTCATTCTCAGTGTTCCTTCTTTTGGATATACCAACCCACTGCCGTTTCCCTTAGATTCTAGCTGTTTCTTTCTAGCTAGCATCTTTTCTTTTGTAGAAAGCCCTTCTGATGAAACTTTCTTTTTCTTCTTGTCTTTTATCATAATGATTAGTTTTAATTATTCGGTTCTGAGTAAACTACTTCGTTCATACTCAATACGGTAAGAACGTTTTTCTCTAAAAGTTGTTTGAGAGCAGGAGATAGTTTATCCGTTTCGAATTCAAGTTCTTTACCTGCATACAAACCATAGGTAACTATCCTACCTACAGCAACCAATTCTCGGTAGGTTTTGTATTCTTCAGTAATTTCTCCACTCTTTACTACAACCCCTTTACGAGGAACTCCCTCTTTTACTTGTTCAGGGATAATCAAACCAGATTTAGTTTGGTTTACCTCCTTTGGAGATAAAATAAGTACCCGGTTTTCTGTTGGGCATCCAGGTAATTCTTGATTAAATTTCTCAGCTACAAGAGGTGAGATAAATGTCATTGAATAATTCATATTCTAATACTGTTTTTAAAAGTTTTAGTAATTGTTTATAGTTCAATGGGTTAACCTTTTCTTAGGTTCGCATTAATAGTTCTTAATATATTTTCGCGTGACTCATAGCACTTACATATAGTTATGAACTTATTTGCTTTTTCTACAGCTTTTAAATACCTTTCATTGATAGAAGAGTATTTCTTGTTAAGGTTTGCCTTATGTGATACATATTCGTTATTCCATCTTTCATTAGCATCCTTATAATATAACCAGGCATTCGAATAAGCTTCTTCTTTTTCCCTTGCTAGAGCATCTCTTTCTTTTATATACTTATCTCTCAAAGAAGCAAGTACATAATAACTAGAAGGAGATTCTCGTAGCTGAGAATTAATTATGTTCTCATTGATAGATAATTCCTTTTGGATATCAATCTCAATAAGTTTACCCTCGAATTTAACCCTTAGTTTTTTCAGTTCCGTCTTCATAAACTTCTAATAGGTTTTTAAAGTCTTCTTTACTAAATTCCCCCTTACTTATTGCTTTAGTTACTTGAGCAAAAGCCATTTGATAAGAGAGTTTCATACCCGGCAAATTAAGAAGAGATTTATAGATGCTTATCTTATCTACCAAAGCCATTAATCTTAAGTCGCATAATTTATCTGTACCACCCCTATCAAGTAATGCCAAAAATGCGGCCCAATAAATATGAGTAGCATCTTCATAAGCAAGTTTACCATCCTCATCTGTAGCCATTACTTTAAAAGCTAATCCCTCTAAAGTAGTAAGATTAGTTTGTACTTGAGATAACTGAGTCTTTAATCGGTTAAGTAACATCTTTTCTTGCCCACTCAACCTTAGATTAACCCCATCTAAATACTTAAGTAAATTTTCGATAGAATAACCCAAGCACCCTGCAACCATATAAGTGAGGGCAGTTAACTTGCTTGCATTATCAATCTCTTTCTGTGTTGCCATAATCTCATAAATTTATATTATTTATGTAGACATAGTATCCTCTCTTTTCGCTTCTGTAGTAGATTTAGCATTGTCTTTATGATGAAGGTACCTATTGCAACCTGGGCATTTAACCAATTTACAATCGGCAAAAGTATGTGAATCTACTTCTGAGTAATCATACTCGAATTCACAATCACAGTAAGGGCATTTAGCTCTCCATACTGTGGGACCGTTCAAAATCTTTTTCATTTTCTTAGTTTTATGTTATTATACCGTAATATTTTATACAATACACCAACTGAGATACCAAATTCTTCTAGTATATCCTTTCTTGGTATACCTTCTATGTACCTAGAAATTAATAATTCTACATTTACCTTACGTTCTCGTTCTTTGCCAACAAAATAGAACCTTTTATCTTCTATACATTGACCCATGTTCATCTTAGCAGTTCCCCAATATAGATTACTTACTCTATTATTTTCAGGGTCATTATCTTTATGGCATACTTGAGGATAATGGTTTGGGTTAGGTATATAAGTGGAAGCCACTAACCTATGTCTATAGAAATTCTTCCGTTTACCATCATCTCCTACTAAAGAGTTAGATAAATAACCATTATCTTTCATAGCAGGTTTTACCAATCTCCAATTACCAGTAAATTTCGAATATAACTTCCCAGTACGGGATATGTAGTAATTACTAAATCCTGGTATATTACCCTTTTCTCGATTCTTCATATTCTCGTTGATATTTATGGATTTCCTTTTTATATAGTTCCATAAATACCTCGGGGGAAGCTGCACTAAAATTACCAACCTTATGGGTTTTAAACTTATGATATTCTTCCATGTACTCTTCTACTGAAAAGTCTGGTTTTAACATTCTAGTATAATCATAGCCTGGCATAAACGGTAATTCTTCTGCCATAGACCTACCTATTGTAAAATCCATTGATAGAGTTACGTCATCTACTTGAAAACCGAAATACTTCTTAGTACTTGGGTTACGTAGAATATTCCAAATTGTATACACTGTCCAGGTATTTATATCTTCTGGTTTAGAATACATATATACTGCATCATGAACTGTACAAGCTTCTTTCATCATGGGTAATTTACCTTGTCTCATTAACCAATAAACAAGAATAGCTCCAAAGTTGGTCATATTTGCTGCAGCACCTTGACATGGGAAATTAAGTCCTAAGCGTATAGCATAAGCAACCTCTTGTTTGTCATTTGAATATATCTGGGGTAATCTTCGCTTAGTACCAAATAACTGAGTGTAATACCCATGCTTACGAAGGAATTTCTCTTGCTTCTCTTTGAACTTAAGTATCTTTGGGTGTTTCTCAAAGAACTCAGCCATCTCTTTATGTGCTTCTTCTTTAGTAACTATAATACCAGCTTTTGGGTCTGATAGTTTTACTGCAAGTAAAGCTTCTCCAATACCATAAATCAAACCGAATGCAATTTGCTTAGCTTGTTTTCTTCTAGTCTTCCATAGTTTATGGTCTGGATGATTTTCATCTTCGTATATTTTAGATGCTTCTTCAATTGATACACCATATTTTGCTGCTGCTATACCCAAGTGAGGGTCAGCCCCCTTTGCAAAAGCATCCAGATAAGTTTCATCACCAGATAAATGAGCCATCATTCTTAACTCTGCTTGAGAGTAGTCAAATGCCATATATAAATATCCGGGAGGAGCAACTAATTGTTTCTTGATATTTGGGTCTACTGACGTCTTTGGTATCTGCTGCATATTTGGGTCTGCAGAACTAAACCGATTGGAGTCTGTACCATGTATATTATACCTACCATGTAATCTGGAATCATCTTGTACTTTTTCCCACCATCCATAAATATAGGTCTTATACATTTTCTCTAACCCTCGTAATTCAAGAAGCTTATCAAGGAATATTGCCTTTGGTGAATCTGGATTTTTAATTGTTAGCCTAAGGTTAGTAAGAGTTTCTTCATCAGTACTTGGTTTACCAGATTCATTATCCTTAATCACATCGAAATGAAAACCATCTTCTGAATACATCAATGCAGGTAAATCAACTGGACTACCCAAATTAATTGGTCTTATTAATTCTTGTTCCTTTTTAGTTGTGAATATACCTGCTTTGATATTTGAGATTTTCTGTTCCCTTGATGCAATCTTTCGTTTATCTTTTGGGTCATTATAATCTAACTCTTCAAGTTCTGCTTCGATAGATTGAATATACTTATCAATCTTTTCTTGATTGTACTTCTTTTCGAATTTCTTTACTCTTGGCAAAGCATATATTGCGTCTCTAGCCGCATCTATTTTTGGTTTATATTCTTCTAAAAGCTTTTTATTGAACTCTGTATCTAGATATAATCCTTCTTTCTCTACCGAAGTAAGTACTCGTGAATTACACATAAATAAATTACGGAATACCGAATACATGCCTAAGTCAATCAGCTTCTTTTCAAAGAATATCATTAGCCTAAGAGTATAATCTGTATCTTGACATCCATAATGGCAAAGTGGGTCCAATTCTTTTTTATCCCAAGGTATTTTATCAAAAGCATCTTGTTTCTCATAATTACCATACTCGGGCAAATACCTTCTTACCATTGATTTTAGGTCATGGGGTTTTTCCTCATTAAGAACATATTTTGCAAGCATACCATCTAAACAAGTACCTCTATAGAATATTCGATACTTTTGATTTATCTGGTCATCGAACTTCCAATTCCATGCAACCTTTACAATGTCATAATTCTCAATTACCTCTTCTCCAAATTTCCTTAGCATCTTTTTCCAATTCCAACCTGGTGAAGTATAATCTTTTGTTTCGAAATGGTCTAAAGGAATGGAAGCACCAAATCCTGGCATCCAGGATACTGAGAGTATAGTTGGCTTAAAACTCTTATTATATATGGGTTCTGCATTTGTTTCGTAGTCACAGCAAGCATAACCCGTAGCTTTACAACAAGCAATAAGTTTCTTAAGCTCTCTCTTATTTTTTATTATTGTATACCGTGTCTCCATATTTTAAAATAGAAAGAGGGACATACCCACCCGTAGTAGATACATCCCTCATATATTAGTATTTCTCTTGTAAGTCTTCCAGATTAGAAGCTAATGCTGTCCAATCTTTCTTATAAGCATGAAGAGAATCTATAGTATGATACAAATAACCAGGTTTTACTCCAACCTCTTTAGCTACATATTCCATTAACCTCCATGCAAGGTATACATCATTACCAAAGTGAGTAACAAAATCTGAGCTTCTTTGATGATAGCAAATATGTAATACCTTCTCTCCTTTACCATTCTGACGAATAAGGAAATCGTAATACATAGAGCATGGAATACGTCTACTCCCATCAAGGAATCTTAAATCTGTACCATGGAATATAGGGAGTACTGCTTTACGAGTATCATTGTCTCTCTTAAGAAGTTCGATAACTGATTGCATTGCTGAATCACAATTGAAAGAAGTACTACCCTGATGATATAATGGGTTCCAAATACGTTCTGGGTAGGTATAATCAAATTTACCATTTACCAAAAACTGTTCCCATAAATCTTTCCTTAATTCCCAAGCTTTACCAGGATTTAGTTCATACCAACCAACTCTTTCCTGAAATTCAGCATCTGCCCATTCTTTTGAATGAGAGAATACGAATAACCATACTGGGTCTCCAAGTGAAGTTAAGCAATATTGCTGGCAAATGAGTTCTTTAGTAATAAAATCCTCATTACCTTCAATTACTTTGTTCTGATAGGTCTTTGGTTTTACAGTTTGACCATAACTGTTTAGTTCTCTGCCCATCTCAGACATTAACTCAAAACTACTAGAATATATCCTCATATTATATAAATTTAATTGTATGACATTGTGGAACTAACCCAGGTCATATGCCAATATCTAAATACAAAATCATCAAAATCCTCTACCTCTTTCATTAACAAAGGTATATTTGGTTCTCCCCCGTTCTTTTTAATTTCAAAAACTTGGTAATAGAATTTGTTTACTAATCCTATACGCTTCTGATTTAAAATTTCCTTAGCTTCCATTGTTCTTCTGTTTTAATAAAAGTTTCTTTTTATAAGCTTTACGTTGAGAGTAAGAGATTACATTCTCTGGATATTCAATATCCTCATATTCAAGAAGTAATTCTTTTGCTTTCATTGATTTATATGTTTCCTCATATAAATCTGGTCTGAGCACTTTAAAACTTCTAAAGAATACCTTGAATGAAGAGAATTCTTTCTCTGTACCGTTTTGGAATTTCTTCCATATTTCCTTCACTCTCTTATTCCATGAATTTTCTTCTGCCCCTTTTAATACCTTCTTCAAAGGTTTATAGGTATGATACATCAGAAGTGTTTCTACATTCCCATACATTTGAGTGGCAAATAAATTGATTTGTACTGATTGTTCTGGTCCGTACACATATTCCGCCATTCGTTGTATTAGTAAGAAGTCGAAGATTAACCTTTTTGTTATCTCGGATGCCCTGATTACCATTGTAATAACAGGTATGTCTTCCCCAAATCGTTTGGAGAATGTAGCAGCTATTAAACATTGTTTACCGTTATCATGATGATTGTTAAACATATAGGTTATATTATAATTCTGATTATACTTATTTCTTAGTACTCTCAGTTTACTACGCAATAAGTCAAGCTTATTAAAATCTATGTAATTATTCAATAAGCTAGTCCACTTAGTTTCTTTGTAATTGAAACATCTACCATAATCAAATTCTGGGTCTACCCATGCTTTTCGTATCTTTATAAATACATTGTACACTACTGCTACCCCACTATTGGCAATAGCCCCCTTTGCAAATAAAGCAGGCTCTAATCTTAGGAATCCCTCATTGAGTTTTTCCCATGCCTCTTGTGAAGTAGCAAATTCTAACGAATGGAGGGACTCCTCCGGATTAAGTTGAAGTCCCTCTAGCTTATGATTCCATCCTGACACGTTGATACTTATTTATAATTCTACTTATTCTACCCTGACTTTTAAGTCCCACTAATTTAGCTAATTGAATCTGAGAGTATTTACCTGTAGTATACTTCTCTAATATCAAGTTAATTTGTTGTTTAGTGAGAGTAGATTTAAATTGGCCTCTATTCCTACCCTCTCTCATCATTTGCTGAGTATTCATTTTATAAGTACCCCATTGAAGATTTTTGTAATGGTTATTATAAATGTTATTATCGAGGTGCATTACAATAGGCAGATTGTCTTGATTTGGTATATGTACTAAAGCTACCAATCGATTTAACCTAAAAGACTTACCATTTAATCTAACATATAAATAACCTCTGGTAGGATTTTTAATATATCGTAACTCTTTCCAAGTACCATCTCTTATTCTTTTCCAAACTCTGCCTCTTTTAGAGACATAGAAATTTGGATAACCTGGTATATTATCTTTCTTCATGCTAGTAATTAGTATTTTGTCTCCATAAATTGAGACGTTGTTTTTTAAAGAATAAACTAAACAATCCGCAAGGAGTAAACCCATTCATAGCTAAAAATCCCATATAGAGATAGAATGACTTTACCAAAGATTCTTGAAAATCTATTTCTTTGGTCATCACCTGAGTTTGTTTCCATGGCCTGCATTTAAGGAAATTCCTTGCCTTATTGAGTTCATAGATTACTTCCCATAAGTATAGCTTTTCATTTTCATGTGATATTTCGCTCATTTCATGAAAACCTGGAGTATAAGAAACTACCTTATCATATTCTGCCTTATCTTCCATTGCCCAATCTGTTGAGCTTAGTATAGGATATTTCCTTACACTTCGATGATCTGGGTACTTGATAAGTAATTCTTTAACCCCAATTGCCATTACCTCAAATAAACTCTTTGCATCTTGATATTTTAATATATCCTCTGGCAATATATTAGAATACAGAAGCAAAGTAAAGAAGAATCCCAAAGCATCTGCTTGTTCTTCGTTTGCATTTGCTAGATGGTTTAATACCTGAGTATATTCCTCTGAAGTTAAGCAATCATTATTCCATCCATAATCACGATATATAGATACTACTTCATCGGTAGATTCGAATCCTTCGGTTAATTCCTCAATAACCCTACCAATAAAATCCTTTAGAATAACTTGGCTCTTTGGGTTATTTATATCTAAGGGATAATCGGGTAGCTTCTCTATAAATTTATACCCAGAAAATTGTTCTATCCCAAGAACATACATTTCTTGTAATATCCGTGCCTCGGTTTCTTCTACCTTAGGCACTTGTTCACTTATATTTCTGATATCCATGATTATTTATTCCCTGATGAACCAAAACCTTTTCCTCCTCTACTTCCCCACATTTGGGATTCGGTATAGAATTCCTCTTGCTGAATCTCTTCTGGTTCAGTAATATAGATTGGTACATGAATAAATTGTACCAGCTTCTGCCCAGCCTCAATAATCTGTGTTTCTTGAGAAGTGTTGTATATCCCGATGTGTATTTCACCAACATAGGGAGAATCTACTATCTCAGCAGTAAAAAGTAAACCTTTCTTAGTAGCTATACCAGATTTGTTTGCTGCCATTAACATAGATTCAGGAGGTTCTAGCAAACCCTTGATACCGGATGGGATAAGTATACGATGACCCGGTTTTAAAGCTATATGCCTTACAAAGACTTCACCAAATGGAACATCTAAAGCATAACCCTCTGAGTCGAATTCATTCTTATTATGAATATGCTCAGGGTATAAATTGGTTGGTACATAAAAATCTAACCCAGCATCATTTGGGTTTGCTCTGTTGGGAGATACTACCTCCCTTACTTTGATAAATCTGAATCTGTTCATAATATATTGCATTTACGTAAAAGTTGTCCAAAGGTTAATCTCTCAGGTCTAGAAACGTGTACTCCCAGTGAATGACACATCTTAGTTACATCTCTAGCTCCTTCCATACACAAATTAGCAAGTACATCTTCTTGCTTTACAAAATAGTTTGGGTTGTTAAGGTATACCTTGAACATAGCCCATATCATCTCTATTGGTTTCATTATTTAGTACACTCTTTATAAAGTTCTCTGATACGTTTTCTTGGTACTTCGAATTTTTCAACGGTTTTGGTAATAACTTCTTTTCTGTCTTTCCCTTTCCGAATCAAGCCTCGGATGTATTTCTTGATACCAACCGTGTCTTCTAATACATCCAAATCCTTGTATTGATTCTTCTGTTCTAGCTCTTTCCTTGTAATGTTCAAGTTCTGTGACATCTTAAATGCACATAGCTCTGAGTCTCCGCATAGTTTACATTCCTTAGTTGATAAATCATACCCAATACCGAAGCAGGGGTCTCCATTAGTTCCCAGAGTACTAACGTCTATGGGAGTAAGGATATCTTGCTTCGATAAGTCAGGAAGTTGTTTCTTTTTCTTAGCCATTATATGTCCTTTTTACGTTTATAATAAATGTATATTTCACTGTTATCTTCTATCGGAACATAAGAATAACCGATGTTATTAATAAATAGTTCCCTGAGTTTATATAATTCTTGGTATGAATTTCTATCATGACTCTCTTGACATACTTTGACTACCATACCATTACTCCAGTACAGATAGAAATAATGAGTAAAGCATTCGGGAGTATTTTGAGAAGTTTCCAAGTTTGATATCCATATCAAATCTCTACAATTGAATACATGTTTAGGATTATGTACCTCCCCAACAACAAGAGACTTAAACCATTCTCTAATCTTCTTCATCATAAGTGTAATTAATGTGTTTACAATTGGGACAGACCCATTCCTTGAAATGCCATCCCTTGATTTCCAAATCTCCTTTATGAAAACGTTTCTTGCATGAATGACATTGATAACCATCCTTAGAAAATATGAAGTCTAAAGCGAGTATTATTATCATAATAACAACCGCTGTAATTAAAATATATTTCTCCATCACTGAAAGCCTTTAATTTTCTTTTTAGTGTTATTAGATTTCCTTAAGAGTACCCAGCAATAAATGCCGGCAGCAGAGATTTGAATTATCCTCCAACCATCTGATAAGAGAGTAGTTAGTTTAGTATCATCCTCATCTCTGATACATATTAGTTTATCATTATTCATAATGCCTATATGCTTATTAATGTAATATACCTTTCCTCCTACGGAGAAAAAGTATATACTCATAGTACTTCTAGTTAACTCTATATAAGGCTATGGTTAGGATGTTTCTTCCATAGCTTGTCTAACAATATTACTTTCAATTCTTGTCTCTGATAATATTGCTTCCTATGCTTACCATGCCTATCTAAATAATTACCCGGATAATGGAGATCATCAAGGTATACCTTCTTTTTCGATTTATCGGTTCTTACCAAACGGCCAAGGAATTGAATAGATTTTTCCTGGCTATCCATACTTGCTGCATTAAGTAAATACCTAAGCTTAGGAAAGTTTTTACCTCGAGCAATGATTGTAGTTGATACCAAGATATCTATTTTGCCTTCCCTAAAATCCTTCATTATTTGTTGTCTTAACTTAGAGGGAGTATTAACATGCACATAAGCAATATTATAGGCATCGCCCAGTTTCTTTTTAAAGAATTTATATAGATTTTCACAATGTGCAATATGCTTGCATACTACGAGAGCAGGATATCTGCCTTGATTAATATTCCATCTCAATCGAGCATAAGCCATCTTCCTTGCATACCTATTCAAGGTAATAGAATCATCATATATTTCCTTATAGGATATACAATCCGATTCCCAATTACCATACCAAGGTTTACCGGGTACCATCTTTACGATAGTTTTAGTTGAATAACCTTTCTTAATAGAATCCTTAAGTTTAAACTCGGCCAGTACTTTACCAAAGAAACATTCAAGGTTCATGTTCTTAACCTTATCCTTGGCAAGCTTACTCATATAAATTGTACCAGATAATCCTATACGAATTCGAGTATTAAATAACCGAGTGATTACATTCTGATATTGTTTACTACCACCTTGGTCAGCCTCATCTATAAGTACCATATCTATTTGAGATAGTTCCTTTTGATAGAATCTCATGTTTCTCGAAATAGATTGAACCATGCCTATCGTAAAGTTACTCCAGTTTAAAACTTTGCCTTGAACAAAGGTGATGTCTTCTCCCGGGAGATATTGCTTGAATTCTTCTCTAGCTTGATTTAACCAATCCGAGTCATTAGTTATTAGCAAAGTCTTTAACTGCTTCTTATAAGATAAATATAAAGACGACATGATAAGTGTGTTATGAGATATGAATCCATTAGATATGTAATTATGATACTTAGGTATCTCCATATCATAACATGGGTATTTATCTAAGATTTCTATCTTATCTATTTTATCCCAATAACAATTACTAGAAATATTTAGTAATTCTGTAGCTTTATCATTATTAGAGCCTAAGAATTCTACTAAACAATTAAAAGCAGTTAAAGTTAATCTATTATGATGACTTACCTGTGTACTTATAACTCTACCATAGGTTTTTCTAAACTTACCTTTTTCTTTCCAAGAAAGCTTATCATAAAGTTCTTTAGCAAAATTACTAAAAGGTAGTTTATTACTGTAGTTATTCCGTTGAGAATTGCTAGGAATACATTTTCTTTCAATCCTCATGGGTATTATTTCTAGAAACTCATCATAAAATTCGCTATGAATAGTTATTCTATAAGCTATACTCTCTTTACCATTACATGAAGTCTTCTTGGGTTTAAGACAACAAGCTATTCCTAAAGATAATAAAGCTTGTTGTACTCTACGAGCATTTTCAAGATTTACAGTAGTAAAAGATAAGGATCTTCTACCATGAGATGATGAATTATGCCCATCTGTATCAAATAAACCTGCTATATAATTCCTTAAGTCATCATAAGAAGCCTGAAGAATCTTATCGGGTATGTACTTTTCATGGGCAGTACCAATTAATTCTGGATATTCCTCTTGAAGTAGTTTAGCAAAATTAGTATCGGATTTAGATATATGAAAACCTTTAAATCTTTTGTGGGGTTTTATTTCTACAGGAGTTTTACAGATTTCATCCATAGTAGCTTTAACTACTTCGGCTACTTCTATATCTTGACCTGATATAGATATGTTTATTTGATTTTTAGAAACTTGATGAATATGACCATCTCCGGATAAAGCTCCCAAAGTATAGCTAAGGTTTTTACCTATGGTATTTTTAGAATGAGTATATTCTAAGGAGATAGGTAAACAATCCCCTTTCTTTAAATCCTTGACATATACCCATTGTAGATTATCTCCATAATAAGTATATAATCTGTGATTTTCATATCCACAGATTAGAGTATAACCCTGAGAAGTAGTTATCTTTACTACCTTAATCTCATTATAAACTCCTGCATTGGGTTTTACTAATACACCTTCTTTAGTAAGGACTTTACCTTTATATCGTATCTTACCTGTTTCAGAAACGATTTTTTCTATAGGTAATAACCCATCCTCAGTATGTATTAGGGTACCCTTACCGGTGCATTTACCTGCATTAACCGTGTAATCTAATACACCGATATGAAAAGGGGTATCTCCTACCCTATTATTAATAACTGCCTTAACAGCTTTCTCTTGTTCGGGTCTTAATTTATATTTACCTATATTCGTAACTACTTTACTGACTTTAGGTAAAGGTTGTCGCATATCTACAACTTTAGGTTTAATTCCCATCTCAATACACATATCATATACTTTGGGAAGTAAACCTATTTTAAATTGTCCAGTCTTGGTAATGTAGTGAATCTTACCATCCCAATTCTGCATACCTCTTTGCCTTGTACGTAAGTAGAAAGCATTTGGATGTCGAATGGCAAACTCATTATAGAGTTTCTGTGCGAACTTAAGAGGTAAGTCAAGTTCACACATATTACCATTCTGAATTATTATCTTGCTCATTTGATTATTACAGTTACTCCCTTACTGGGTTTTTCTCCTAATGCTTCTCTAAGAAGTTTAACATGATGTCTTTCATCAGCAATCAATTTCTCAAGGAAAGCCTCAACTATAGAAGCATCTTCACAATGATAGTAATCTTTATTGAGTACATCCAGGATGTCCATATATTTATCTATGGTAAGAAGTTCTGATTTCAAAGCCTCTTTTAAAGCTTCTTTTGGATTACTACCAAGAGGTATAGTGAGAGGTTTTATCTCCATGACTTCATATTGAATTGGGTCTGCTTTCTTTAAGAAGTCTCTAATCTTATCCGAATGTTGCATTTCTACTAAGGAGATACCCATCATTAATTCGGCAATCTCATCAAATAAAACTGCTTGTTGTGAATACTGGAGTACTGCCGTTAATTCAGAATAGATATTATTCTTGGCAGCTTCTTTAAACATATCGGTAATTTCATCTGGCCATACTTCCAAATTTTCAAAGCTTGGATAATCTACTGATTGGTCTGAATACTTGAGGACATTGATAAAGCTCATAGCTGCATCCTCTACTCGATTTCCTAAAAATTCTTTCATATTATTTTCGTATTTTATCCCAGAGACTCCCCTCTACTGTAGGTTCATCTTCCAGAGATGGTTTATTCTTATATTTATATAAATACTTATTGTATCTTTCGATTGCTTTATCGGTATACATTTGTGCAATATCGGGTAACCCATTACACCATGCAAGAGATTCGAACTGGGCATCGATAAATGTCTTATAATTCCAACCCTCTTCTTTTAGGAATTCGCCTACTTTTGCAAAATGTACATACTTCTCTGGTTTATTTTCGTAAGACTCATATATACCAGTTGCCTTAGCAATCTTACCTATAAAGTAATCATGTATTTCTTTAGTAAGCTTTAAATCCGAATGTTGCAATTCTATCTCAGCATCTATCTGATTGGTAATGTTCTCTTGCATAGATAGTAACCTTTGCATAACATTCCGATAATCAGTCATCCTTTTTAACCCAGTCTCTATGTATTTGATAAAACCCTCCCGGGTATCAAATTTAAAATCTTCACAGAAGGTATTACATATCTCTGCAAGCTTTTTACAATTTGCCCATTCTCGAGAATTACTTTCGTTTATTTTACGAACTCCTCTATGCTTTAACTTTATACGGGTTGCATATAAAATATCAGCAACAAGGGCAGCATCTCCCTTAGATGCTAGTAAAATGTTATTAACTCGCTTAGTATTCTTATTGTTAGAAACTAATACTGCTCTATGATTTATTGCCCCCTTTCGAGCAATAACAAAAAAAGCCTCAACTGGGAAATTATCTACCTCTAGGGTATTTAATATTTCCTCAAATTGAGACTTAGTTATATGGATAGATGGTTCACGCATAAATATATTATTTTATAATATAATAGGAACTCCCTATTTCAATGAGTTTCTGATAGCTATCAATTCTTGATAACTTTGATATCTAGTGTTATATACTAATCTCATAACAGCCGGCTTCTTTAAATCATTTACATCTTTTCCTTCTGGTAAAAACACCACCTTGACCTTTTTATATGCAACAAGCTTGAGAGCCAAGTTGATGGCATATTCTTTTGCGTCTGGGTCCAACAGTATAATAAATCTTTCGCATTGGGATTTAAGTAGTTCATTGACTTGAAATGCAGATATAGCTTTACCCATTGTGGCAATAGCCCTATCCTCAAGGGTAAGAGCATTAAGTGCTCCCTCGCAAATGAATACCGACCTATACATCTCCAACGCATCATGATTAAAGATGATAAACTGTTTTCCCAAACCGGTGATGTCTTTGTCTGGGTTCTTATACCTGGGCCCTTTGCCAATAACATTTCGAGCATTGTAATATCTAAGCTGTCCATGTGAATAGAAGGGGATGATAAGGTACCCATAAGTTTCCCCCATTGTACCATAGCCGATACCGTATCTTGAAAACTTCTCGAGATTAAAGCCGCGTTTCTTGATATATCCCCTAATACTTTTTGCAAGTTGGCTGTCTCCGAGCGAAATATTTCTAAATCCTTCTGGGAGATATACGGGCTTACTTTCGGCGAGTTCGATTTTCTCTTCCTTAAACTGTAGTTCATCAAATTGCCCATTGTTCAAAAAATTAATTAGTTCATGGTACTCCGTAAATCCCTCTATGTCCATTATTAATTGAGCAGGAGAGGGATGGGCATTACATCTAAAACAATTGGTCCTATACATAGAAAGGTTAACTCCCAACTTATGTTCTCTCCCACAGTAGGGGCAAGTTGGGATACGCATCCAGCCATGCCGGTAATCGTAACCTCCCAATCGTTTAATAAAGTATGTCCTTAGTCTAGATTTAAACTGATTGGTTATTTTCATGTTCCCTTATAGCTTTACGAATTACTTTTCGGATTCTCTTTAAATCCTCTAAATCTAAATTACCGATAGAGGTAGTTTGCCAACCATTATGAGATATTTCTAAAGCTAATTCATCACTCCATCTATCCTTTACTACTTCTACTTTCTTTGTTTTCATATCTCTTCTTTCCGCATATATTACAATAATACTCTGTATAATGTTTCTCATAATACTGGGCTTTTCTTCTCCCTCCTTTCTTAGAAAAGATTGCCTTACGAGGTCTCTGTTTATACCGGGTCCAGTGAACAGCTACCCATTCATGATAACCTAACTTGCATCTAAATGTCTCCAGTAGTTCTTTCCCTTTTCTTAGAATCCGCATCCGGGTTAGTATTCTTTTTAAATTGTTCATCCAGTTTACTACCATACACTTCATCATATTGTTTACGTTGTTCCCTTGTAAATTCCGTACATCTTTGCCTTTCAACATCGCATTTGAATAATGCTCTACCGGAAGGAAGACCATCCCTTTGTACTACTATCTCAGCTCGAAGAATATTATCTTTCTCTTCTTGCTCAGTAGAGTTAAGACCCATGATAACCTGGGCATTACGAACTATAGCAATTGAACCAGAGATATCATTCTCATCATATCTAGTAAGCCTATGCTTTTTACCTTCACGAGTAATGTGATGGGCAGTCCATATAATATCTAAATGTAATTCCTCTGCTAAGTTCTGAAGGTCTACATATACATTAGATATTCTTTCAAAATCTTCCCTATCACCAGCTATTGATGCAAGCTTACCTGCATAATCGACCATTAATACCTTAATATCAATTCCTTGATTACGGAATTGAATTATCTTTTCCCTTATATAAGTGGCATTAGTAATCATTGCTGGTACACGCTCAACTACTAATTCAACTCCAAACCTGGCAAGTTTCCTTAAATGTTTTGCCTCAAGTTTATCGTATTCACCCGAGTATAATTCCTTCTTAGTTTTATTGATACTGGATTGAATGAAACGGTCCATGATTTGTTCTTGACCATTTTCCGTATCAATATATAATACAGACTTCTTCATTCTAAGATAACCTCTTGCAAGGTTTACCATGAAAAATGTTTTCTTTGCCTTGGGTTTATCCAATATCACATTAACCGAATGTTCTGGGTAACCTCCGGCATTAGTTAGTTCGTTTAGTTGCCTAAATGGGCAAGGTATAACTGAAGGTTCTGATTGTCTTCTAAACTGTCTCTCTGTAATATCCCGAATCATATATAAGGGTTCATCCTCTTTCTTAGGTTTACTTTTCTGAAGTACCTTTTCAATCTTCCTTGAATATTCTTCGTATTGTTCGAAGTTATCCAAATCGAAGGAATCATTTAAGTTCTTCATCTCAACATAAGTAGAGAACTGATATATCCTTTCTTTGATATAATCAGAATCCGATAGGGGTATATGATACAGGTTGCTTATTATCTTTTCTATATTAGGTATATCATCCTTCGTTACCAAATCAACGTATGTTTTGGATTCTAGCAATTCTTTTATTACTTGCTTTAGAATATTCTCTGAAGGCATCTTACCTTGCTTTTTAAAATACTTAGCAATGCCCTCGAATATAAGAGCATGCTCTATAAGGACCAGGTAATTAGATTTAATCCTTTTTAGGACTAAACCTCCTTCCTTATCTCTTAAAACAAACCGGAGTATCTCTAATTGGAAATCCGGTGTGAAACTAAATTTAACTTGGTTTTTAAACTTCTTCATATCTATATTGCAATATTATATAAACTAATAGATTTTGATAGTACCGAGATAGTTCTAAGTATGTTGACATCTATCTAGAAACTACTAATCCACTACCTTAAGCTCCCGAATATTTAATATTATTATTTTATATAAGAAAAAATACTTATATTTGCATAACGAATATTTAAAAACATGGGAAAAAGTAAAGGAAATAATGGCTCAGAGCTTCATCGATTAAAACCTATGCAAGAATATGATGAAGCTACTTTCAATAGACTTTATAAAGTCTGTAAGCCAGTAATCAGAAATCTTACCCGTCAGATTGATTATAAACGGTTTAATCTTACACCGGATATTATCCAATCTTATTTCTGGGATAAGATGTTATTTGTTTTCAACAAATACTATGGTGAATGTACTGAAGAACATCTTAAAGCAAGAATCCTTGCATCACTAAGTACATTCAAAAATAAATTGCTTCGTTCGGCATACGGAGAACAAGCAGAGTATAATCAAAGCCTCTTTAAACTTGATGACTTATTCGATAATGATAAAGAATTAGAAGATGACAGTGAAGAAGAGAAAGCTAAATCAGAAATGCTTGATATGATGTATACTTATATGAAAGATAAACTTTCTCCAGATGCCTATCTTTTATTTGAGGTATTAATTACTCCTCCACCATTTATCAAGGAAAGGCTTGAAAATAGTACTCGGATAACTAATATAATGCTTATCGAATTTTTTGAAATGCCTAAGACTAACGAATCCATGAGATATATCTCAGAGCTTAGACAAGATATACAATATTGGGAAGACCGAGCTAAAGAAGAACTTAAGTATTAACACAAAAGAAAAGGGGCGTTTCCCAACGTCCCTTTCCCAAATGAGTGTTTTTAACTATGCAAAACAAAAACAATGTTTACTCTTAAACAATACAAATAATACACATGAGTTTTAATACTACTAAATAACTAATAACAACTTTATGATGATATCTTTTGGATATATCGTAATGTAATAGTCGGTGGCAATTTTTCAATAGTCAAAGTCTCTACTGAAGTTTCATTCAGATATGATTCACCTAATAAGTTCCAACTTACTACGATAGCACCATTTTGAATACCCTTAGTGGGAGTTCCTCTACCATGGTCTCCATTTAAACCAGTCTCTCTATTTTGGAAAGATTGAGGACGAACATTTTGCCAATTATTAGCATTATCCTGTTGTCCATTTGATACACCAAGAGCATGTCTGTGTTTAGGTAAGTCGTCTCCCTTAATATTGATTATGAAGTTCCCATTAGAAGGAGTATAATAATCACCAACATTTTGTAACATCACCTCATCTCCAATTTGAATACCTCCGGCTTGATAACCGATAACTATCCTACCAGAAGCTTTTGTATATTCTGCCCAACCTTCTGGTATTACATCGGATTCCCAAAGTATAATTGAACCTATCGGGAGATTTGCAGTACTTAGGGAATCAGCAAACTCTTTCCTAAGAGCCTCTAATTGAGCATCAATATATTGTTTGATGTTCAGCTTGTTACCAGATTCGTCAACTACTGGAAACCCACTATTGTTCTGTTCGGTTCTCTTGATAGATTCTTTCATCATGCTATGTGTAGCAGTAGTATAAGGAATCTCTTGGAATTTACCTTGATATGGGACGATGGAGAAATTTTCATTTCTCTTGGTCATAGCATCGGTACCCTTTCCGTAGATTCCTATAAGAACAACCGAATTTTTATTATTAGAATAATATGGGCAAGCAGTCTCTACCATTTCTAGAAGATTGCTAAACGTCATATTATAATCGGAATAGGAGTCATTAGTAAGTACATTTGGATTACGATTCTCTTCGGGTATTGGGTAATAAATATCCGTAGACTTCTTAAATAGGTCATAGAAGCTTTCAAATGATTCATTCCAATAGGCTACAAAATCTACGGGATTATCTACAGGTTCAGATAACATAGTATGTACTGCAAACAGTAATACCTCTTCTGTAGAACCCTGAGTACCCTGAATGTTTTCAATGGTAAGGGTTTGTTCATCAGAGATAAATACATACCCATCTCTTGAAATACATCCGAAGTTTATATCGGGTAATTCACCATCTTCAGAAGCCTTAGCCATATACCTTGCCATAATCCTATCCTTGATTATGTTAGCATACTTACTACCGGAAACCCCTTGGGGAGATACTACTAATTTATTACCATTTATAGAGGCTGAGCCAAATCCACAGAATGGTCCCAAACCAGAAGGAGCGGCAATTGCCTCTGCTACTTCCTTTGATTTAATTATACCTTCATACTTAAAGTACGTTTTCATTGTTCTTCGTATTTTTAAAGTTATTTTTCTGTTCTGCCATATCCCTGAAAGCTTCCCCAAGTTCACTAAACTTAAAGGTAAATAACTTGAAGATTATCTTCCAGATACTATACTGTTTCTTAATACCATGTATTTCACATATATGACCATAAATACTGTCTATCTCAAAGCAATAACATAATATCATTACTGTAATAGATACAACCATTGGGTCTACTCCATAGGGTTCCCCAATGGCTTTCCCAATTACTGCTCCAAGTAAGATATAACATATGTAATCTACCAACTTATTTAAAGTTCTTCTACCTGCTCTAGATTTCCGAATAGCTATACCTTGTACTCTACTTGCAGATATACCAAACCATAAATCCGATATGATTAGAATAACTGCTAGCAATATCATCCACCTAAAGTCATATAGGATTTGTGTACATTCTCCAAATAAACCTACCATTGAGGTTTTGAACAGAGACTGGGTAGTAGTCTCTGTTACATTGTCTATTGTGCTCTTTATCATACTTCTTCGATTGTCCAAGATTGATTACTATAAGTGGTAATGGTAAATGTCTTCTCGGAAGTATCATCATGAGCCCATTCCAACTTTCGGGGATTAACACTTAAAAGGTCGGCATCTACTACAGTAAACTTAGCTCTTATAGAGGTATCAGCAACCAATTCAAAATCATACTCTCCAGCAGTTGCTGTAGTAAATTCATAACCAGCCCCACCTGCATCAAATGTATTAGGCTTACCAACTTGACGAACCCTACTATCAAAGTCTGGTTTATTTGAAACACATTTGATTATACAAGATACTTGTTTTATTGAGCCTTTTAATTCGGCATACTCTGGGTCGATGGTTAATTCTATTATAGTGGGATAATCCTCAAGGATTACTTGACACCTTAAAGAAGAACCATCATTAGCAATGAAAGTATAAGTACCAGCTTTAGTAAGAGTTATTTCATCTCCCAGATTATATATTTCGTCAGTTTCTTCACAAACTACAGTACCACTTACATTCATACCATCCTTCATCTCTTCAAGATGGAATCTACAAGCAGAGGTTTCATCAACTAACCCATATACTGCATAAGTACTATCTATCTGGTCTTCAGGTAATGACCAATCTGGCTCTTTCCAATTTTTATCGGTAATATCCGAAGGAACTATATTTAGTTTATTCTGGTACACTACTGGAACATTCTTAACTACCCAAAGAGACTTAGCAGTAGGGTAAGCTACTGATTGGAAAGTATAAGTCCCAGCTTTATGGGTAGTATATACATAGCCTTGTCTAGCATCAAAAGTTTCTCCTGTTTCTACTACTCTTACTCGATAGTCATCCCCATTACCAGAGATACGTTGTATCTTTACTGTAGTTTTGGCAGAACCATCATATAGAGTAGAGGTAGTTGGGTTAATACTAATTCGATAGATTGCAGTTTTACCAGAAGCAACTTTAAAGATACCTACACCCTCATCGGTTTCCCTTTTATCCAGAGTACATTTGAATTTATAAGTACCATAACTACTAGCTGCAAACTTATCACCATTCTTAAAGATTTTAGTATCACCAACTAGCTTACAGTATAAATCTCCAGTGAATGAATTTGGATAATTAGAGGTTATGGTAAGAGTAGTAACTGCATCCTTAATAGATTGCCTATCTCCCACCCTAAACTCTGAAGGTGTACACATTACCTTATAAGTAATCTCTTCTTGGGTTACAACAAAAGAGGTTTGCTTTACTGGGAATTCTACAATTTCAAATACATAGGTACCTGGCTTATCGAACTCCCAAATAGAACCTGAAATCTTTACTTGGTCGGTACCGACCAATCGTACATTACAAAGTTTTTGTGTACCCTTATAAGTTACTCTAACTCTTACTACGGTACTAACTTTTAACTTATTCGGAGTTATCCTATCGGTTAGAGGTTCACATGAAATAAAGTATGAACGATTATAGGTTTCTGGTTGTACCGTGATTTGAGTTATTTTAGAGTTATCCCCAACGCTTCTAAAATAATAAGTACCTGCCCTTGGTATACTAAATACTGAGCCACTCTCATGTTTAGTATAACCCCAATTAACTTTATCACTTGAGATTTGGTACCTTAAATCTGCATTGTGCCAATCAGAAGTTACGGTTACTCTTACTAGTACCCCGTTTACTTCTGAAGTAATAAAATTGGGTTGGTCCGGGTTTACTAATTCGGCTTTAATAGAATACCCATCATTTATCGTAAAACCATAATCTATATTGAAAGATACATGGTAAGGTATAAATCGGGTAAAGAAACTTTCTACAGCTTCCCGGAATTTTTTAAAAGCATCGGAGTTAGAAGTATAACCATGCCCAGTAAGTCTAAAAGTTACGGGTATACATTGAGAACAATTGAAGGTATTATCGAAAGCATACCTATTGTCATACTGATAATACTGATCGAAATAGGGATGGCCTTTTATCCAACCATCGTAGCTATCCGATTTTGATGGGTCAGATACTACACAGGTTAACCCATACAGTCTCATCATTATTTCGAAGAATTCAGAAGTACCCCTTATCTTGAAAAGAGATACCGAATACTTCAGTATGTTTCTTACTTGAGTACTTGTTAATGTAAATGGTCCCTCCTTTGGTATTATCCAAAGCTTTGATAATTCTTGAAGTTTAGCATCAGAGTAGAACCCATTAAAGTACTCTGCCCATTTCTGTGCATCTATAGTGTTCCCATAAGCAAAGGGCATTTCTCCGAGGAATTGCCAAAGGAAATTGAGATACATATCTGGGGCCTTATCTATATCGATAATGTCTAATATATTCTCAATATCCTTTGTAATGTAATCTTCAAAATGCTCTCCACAAATTTCTAGAAACCTCTCTAAGATGCCTTTGCCATTTACCTTATAAGTATCTTGAGCTTTATACTCAAATGGCAAAAAGTCGATTAGATTTTTGAGGTTTATCATTATACGATTTCGTTTACGGTTAAAGTCAATTGTGAAGCGTTTTCAAATACTGGTAAATTAAAGCCAGGGTCTTCATAGTCATGATTAGGTTCTGATACCGTAATAGAATATCGGTAACCAGACTGATAACTATTGTTCTGAATATCCAAAGAGAAGTCAAAGCCATTAGCCTTATCTATTATCTGTATAGAATTACCTACAGTACCAGTAGCCATATACCCATTAGATACAGAGCGTACTGTAAAGGTAGTAGAGGAATTGAAGGTAATGTAATAAGTCATAGAACCAGTAGCCTTGTTCAACTTAAACTGACCAAGGTTCAATTCTTTATTACCATAAATGGTAGTAGGCCATGGCTTAATATAGAACTTAGTAAGGTGTAAGTAATCTACGGTTGATAAATTATCTATCAGAGCATAAATATCTGATACTCTTACGCTTCCTCCTATCTGAGCTTGCTCCGGAGAGTAGGCATTATATAATGCCGTAAGAATTTGAGTTTGTATCTCGGGAGTCTTATAAGATTTCTTACCAGTAACTTCCATCTCTAGAATAATCTGAACCTTACCTGCAGATTTAACCTTTAACCATGTGGTCATGGGAGCCCTTTGAGATAGTAGATTGTATACCCTATTTATCAATTCCGAAGAAGCAACAGCTCCACCATCAGGACTGATATATACTGTAAGCTTTCTACCACATTCGTAATCGGCTTTAGCTTTGTTTACCCCATCAACCAACATGGCCAAACTTTCGAAATCCTCTTTGGTAATTGCTACTCCCAAAGTCTTTACACTCAAGGGTATATGTTCCTTGAGCATCGTAAAGTTTTCATAATTTGAACCACCTCCAGCATCATAAGCATTACTTACTGTAGCATCTGTAATTGAAGAAGAGATTACTGAGGGTACAGAGGTGATGGTATTACTCTTTACATTACCCTGAGTACCATTGGTTAAGTAGAATACCACATTGGTTATCTTTGCACCAGCAGCTGGTTTCTTACCAAAGGTACCATCCCCAAACATTATATAGGGATTGAGTGCTTCATCCACTGAAACCATAAAATGTTTGTCAGTTGGTTTAGACTTTGCAAAGGTATCTACTAATACCCAAGTTTCCCCACCTATCTGTAATGACATAGAGCCTTGTTCATAATACTTACCATTGGGTAGTGTACCAAGATGAATTATTACTCTATCCCCCGTGGGTATTATCATATTATTGAGAGCACTTGCAGTATACTTCTCATGTTGTACAATGGGTACCTTGCAAGTAGTTACATTTGAATACCAAGTTACGTCTCTAGCAGATAACCAAGAATTACCACTGGAATCTGTAAACAGAGTACCATGAGGTATGGTTAACTTAGCACCAATAGAATTACCAGTAATGCTTCTAGATAAGATTACATCTACTGTAGCAGCAATTGCTGCTCGAGCATGATAATCTACCAGGGCTCCGTGTTTAACTACCGAATCATACCTCCTTGCAGTAGATAGGAAAGTCTCCCTTGCCATGTTATCTACATAATAGTGAAGTACTTCGGCGATTGCCGCAAACAATGAGAGGATAATAATTAAGATATTCCCCTCCGAATAATCCGTTATGAGTTTCTGACCTTGAGGATCTTTGAGTCCCATAAGGGATTCAACCAGCTTGGCCTTAATCTGTTGATAGGACCTCTGGTATGGGTTAAGCCATTTATTTGTGATTCCCATATTATTGTGTATTTAATGAATTATCCGACCGGTCATAGGTGATATCAAGGTACTGACTAGAATTTGTTCCATTTACTACATATGTTACTTCTATGTGTATTTTTGCATCAACTCTAGTAACTGTGGTATTTTGGAAAGTTATCCTTTGTTCCCAAGCACCTATGGCTTGTTTTAAAAACTCTTTAATTATAAAACTTAGGGCTTGTGAGTTTGGTTCCTCAATACATTGCCATAGTTTACTACCAAAGTTTTCCTGTCGAAATCTCTGGCCTATCATGTAATATAATATCGAACTTATATTATCTCTGATAAGTTTGAAATCCCCATTTACTGGATACCAACCTCTTTCACCATTTTCATTGGTTGTAAGTTGGATAGGATAAGTTACACCTATACCAACTAAATCTGTAAAATAATTCTTTTCCATTAGTGTATGCAGGTTTTATCCTCATAATCGTCTACAACGAATTGTGAGAAAGGTTTAGTTACTTGAGTTAAAGTTGGACCTGAAGAACCGGGTCCAGTAGTTACACCCGAGTGTACATGAGAATTGAACATACTACGAAGTTGTTCTAGTTCTTTAATGGTTTGGTTTAATTTTTCGGTTAACCGAAAAATATTGATTACTCCACCATTTTCTCCAGTATTAAGTATCACGGAATCACCAGAAGATATGTTTATATCCCCATCGGCATTTATTACTATCTCTCTCTCCGAACGAACATTTACGGGTCCATTGAAATATAAATTGAGTTCTCCGTTATCGTCATCTATGACTATTAAGTTTCCCTCGGGAGTAACTATCCCCATTTTATTAGGGCCATCCAATGGTTGAGGTATTTGGCTCATTCCCCAACCATGGTATTCCCAGAGTGGTTTAGTTGGGTCTCCAAATTCAAAAGTAACAAATACCGTATCCCCAACTTTAGGAGCTAAGAATTTGAAACCAGAACTAATTGAACCATGTTGTCCTTTAGGATATGCCCAAGCAAATACTCCCCCCATTACCTCTGGAACACACACCTTTACTCTGTTCATATGTTTCTCTACATCGTCATTATCAATAACAATGCCCCGATAAACAGAGTAATACCGACCAAGACCCTCTAAGCCTTCGTCGGTTATTATCTTTGCTGTTTCGTAACTCATATCCTTATTTTTCTACATAGATTTGACTTGCTATTCGCTTATGCCTTTTAGCTATGTCTCGGTATACTCGATTAGCTATGGCCATATAATTAAACTTAACCCCATAATCTTCAGGCACTTGGATTTGTTTAACTGATATCTTACCAGGAATTAACTTGCCCTTAGAGGTAACTGTATTACCTGTAGATAATACTATGCCTTCTGCCAAAGCTTGAGGATTATCGGCATTTACTTCGGTATAATAAGCCTTCTTTCGAATGAACTCAGCTTGACCCTTGATATCAATTATGTCCCCCTTATCATTCAAGAAATGCTCATTGTAATATACCTTCTCATTATAAGTAAAGTTAAGATTAAGATTCTGAGAAGTACTTAAAGCTTTTTTATCTTGACCCTTTGTAGTTTTAGCATTAGCTTTAGCATCATTAGCTACGATATTTTGAGTAGATAAATCAGTTTTAGAAGTTACGGAGCCAGACTTGGAATTGTTCTTTACTAATTCCATATTAGTTATATACCCTTGACCAGCGTCCATAGAATGAGTACACTGTTTTATATACCAAAGCCCTGACCAACGTTTTCCTACGTTATCTATACGGATTATTTGAGAAGTTGCTAGCATAGGTCTACCTACTACCTGAAGTTGACATACTAACCTTTTCTCAGTTTGCTTTAAACCACCATTGGCATTAGCATTAGCTGCCCAAGCATACTTATCGGCACCACCGTATCTACTAAATAGGTTATGATAAAGTTTATAAAGGGGTACCTTGAGATTTACCCTTTTCATGTGCCTTACCTTAACCTTCTTACCGTATTGACCTTGGCCATAATGTTTATTATAATCTATTTCCATACCGGATAGTACTTCGGTATAGGGATCTTTATCTAAAGCTTTGAATCCTCGTTCTGATGCAGGTAGTACTCCCATTTGGAAATTGATACCAGAAGCTACTCCTGCTCCAGCTTGTTTGGAAGCATAGCCTTCCGGGTCATAATCTAATGGGTCTACGTATTCTTCTACCATAAACTCCATGCCATCTTCATCTTCGAAAAGGTATCTTTCGTACTCTAATAGCTTCTTAAGATTAGCCTCTAATTCTTTACCATTCTTAGAATTCTTTAATACTTGTTTAAGAGCATTCTTCTTATCGTCTGGTAACTCATTAGCTGCTTGATTAATGGTGGCTCGTACTTCTTCGGTAGACATCTCATCAAATTTTCTTTGCTTACCTGCTTCATAAGCACCTACTGGACCAACTGCTTCATATTCCTCTACCCGCTTTTTATATTCTGCAGTTTTTTCCATGTTATACTGAAGCTGAGTGTCCCAAGCATCCATTACCTCTGTAGGAGTAGTAGGATGACTTCTATAATCTTCAAACCCATTGCCAGTAATATTAGACACCATAGTGTTATCTACCTGAGCCACAGGAGGTCTTAAAGCTAATGGAGGTTTATCCTCTGGCTCATTTATATTAGTTGATAATACCGATAAATCTTTACTATCTGGGTCTAGAGATGGAGCTAATACTGCTTTAACTCTTTTAGTTATTTTCTGAGTAGCAAAAGATACTCTGAGTACTTCCCCATTCTCTCCTTGATAGGTATAAGTACATACTGGTTCTTCATGGAATTTCCGATTATGTATATAGATAACTCCATCCCTTGAATCCACATACCATGGTCCATTAGTGTACCCTTTCATCTTCTGTTCTAATTGAACCAAGATGTTCTTGCCCACCAATCCAAAGTCACTATCAATTAAAGCTTTCAAATCTTCTGGCATAGCTACTTCTGCTATACCACTGTATTTGTTAGCATAGAGTACTTTACCAGTAGTAGTACTGGTATTTTCTGTGGGTACTTGTAGTGACTCGTATACTTTATTACTTATTATCTGTTGTTCCATTACTGAAATATTTCTATGATTACACCAGTAGCATTCCCACAGCCATTGTCTAGATAGGTAGATAATTTATAACCTTCCATATCCGAATGGACATAAGCAGGTTGATATCTTAAATCTCCCGAAGAATCAATGCACTTAATAGTTACATGAGTACCTGTAGAATCAAATACTGCCTCGAACTCCCTTACCTTAATTATTTTTATGGGCCCTGATATAAATTGACCATCAGGGTATATATATCCCCACTGAAGACAAATATTTTGGTTCTCTTGAATCTCAGCAATGTCTACAGTATCTGGATTACCCGTATCGAAAGTAATAGTAGCCAAGTTTTCTTTCTCCTCATCGTATCTATAACTCCAGGTACTTATATACGCTCCAAGGGGTATACCTGTAATAGGATTCATTATAGGCATACCTCTAAAATTGAAAAGGGCCAAATATGGTTGGCCCATTCCCTTATACAATATAGGTTTCTGTTTAGCTGCCATAAGTCGGTATTCTTATTAGGGTTCCCATTTCTAATTCCTTAAAAGGATTCAGTATCTTATTAGCTTCAGCTATAATGTACCACTTACCAGAATCACCATAATACCTGAAAGCAATGTTTTGCAGAGTTTCCCCATCTTTAACGGTATGCTGAATATCATTAGGGGATTCTGGTACTACTGGAGGTTTAGCCTCTAAGGAATAATCTCCATCGTTGTATTTCAGAGCATAGGCATTATTATATGGGCTAGCTCCCTTTAGATATTGGTTAACATCAATCATATTTAATACCTCCCGTCTTTTTAAGTGAATCGGAATTTATAAAGTCTCCATAGGATAAGTTATATGCACTTACTCTCTTGAAAATTAATTCTTGAGTTGCTGCTGCAGGCAATAATCTACCATTACCAAAAGTAGCTGGCTTTCCAGGTACCCTTATTCGATAACCATTCTGAAAGTTCTTCAGAGTATAAGTTGCTGAAGTAAGGATATAATTGTGATTATCAAATATACCAGAATCCCCCCATTCTATCTTAACAATGGGAGGGGCCGATTGATAACCGTTAGCCTTAGTCCATGCTTCTAATAATCTACATTTATTGATTACCTCCTCGGGATTTTCTGGGTCATTACAGTACCAAGACACATTGAATTGAATTATGTCCTCGGCACCAGTAAAATGATACATTGGTACATTACGTCCCATTGATTTAATGGTTGCCCATGTAGTTTCTCCCCTGAAGTCCAACTCTGGAGGTCTATTTTGTAGGGTAATATATTGAGTAGGATTAACAGTCATGTTATATATCCTTACCTCATTCTGATATATAATATCTGGTTTAGCCTCGAAGTTTCTGTAATTAGTAGTATTCTTATTCCCCTTTGCTGGGTCTACTCCCTCACTCTCCTCTAATCTCGGGAATTGTAATTCCATCCTCCATTTAGCCTGGAGTTGTTTATTTAGAATAGGGTTCTTAGACGATATTTGAGCTTCTCCGATTACTCCATTTGGAGTATAGAGTTTACCCTTTTGAGCATCATCTTTGGGAAGAGTAGAAAGAGTTCGATTGAGTAATATCCGAGCTCTCCATAGTTTATTTAAGGGACCAGTAAGAACACCTGCGGTATCTCTTGTAAGGTCATTGTACTTTTCAACAACCTTACCTGCTGCTTTATTTAATACTCTAGCCATAGTGTTTTTAATTTTATATTCCCATTACAAATGCTGCTCCAGTAAAATCTTGTTGAGAACCCGGAGCATAATCACCAACTGCTTGACCATCTACCGAGATATTGATACGAGAATCTCTCATGCCTTCCTTGATAGCTAATCTAACAGCGTTAATAAATCTCTCTTCATTCTGGGCTCTAATGGTAGTTGGGTCTTCTTTCTCTTTATTCTGAGCTTCAGTATTCCTATCTACTGAATTACTAAGGTAACTAATACCCTCAATTAATAAGGGAAGGCCTATGGTAATTGCTAATCCCAAAGGTCCCCCGAGTAATCCCATAAGTCTACCACCTATAGATGATAAACCTTTTATAGCACCTTGCCTAGCCACTTGACTACCAACTTGGGCACCTGCTCCAGCTAAAGCCCCTCCAGCTAAATTACCAGCCATGGTAGTTGCTAATGGTACTCCAGGATTTGGAGTCTTAACATATCTTCCGGTTTTAGTGTTATAAAATCTACCAGCAGAATTCATACTGATACCGCTTGACATCATTTGGAGTTGAACCATGGTTCTCATAAGATTAACCATACTTACCATGTGAGCTTCCATAATAGCAAACTGGGTATTAGTTTTTATTGCCGCAGCAGACATACCCTCAGTAGAAGCAGTAGCAATAGTCTGTAAATATCCTACAGACCTAATAATGCCTCTTACAGTATTAAATCCTGCAACAATAGTACCTACTACTACTCCGGTAGCAGCAACTCTAAGACCAAAACTTCCAGCCCAAGTTTCTGAGATAGAATTGATTATCTTAACAAGGTAAGTACCTACATTTAAAACAGGAGTAAAGATTCTACCCAAAGCTGCACCTGCGGTAACTGTTAAGTTCTCTAAACTTGATTCGAATTGGTCAATTACACCTGCATCGGTTTTAAGACGTTCTTCATTGAGTCGATTTACTGCCCCAATGTTTTGGTCATAAGTAGCAAGTATCTTACCCATCTTATCTCTACCAGAAGCAATATCCCTAAGTACGGGGAGCATACCACGATTACCACGAACTCCAAAGATATTGAAGAAAGTTGGTGTTTCAATTCGTGAAGGTAAATCTACTGCAGCCTTAGCAAACTTCTGATATATAGTGTAAAGGTCTATAAGATTACCCTGAGCATCGAAGAATTCATCTGGGCTTAAGCCAAGGTCTGCTAAAGCGTTATAGCCTTTCTTTTTTTGGTTAACAAGAGATAGTTGTAAGTAACGTATCATATTAGCCAGTGAGGTACCTGCCATAGAACCTTGTATACCCATGTCACCCAATACACCAATAGCAGCAGCCGTTTGCCGAAGGTCTACTCCAGCAGTTGCCATATCTGCTCCTGCATAAGATATGGACTGGGCTAAGTCTGTTAAAGATATATTTGCATTAGTAACTGCAGTATATAAATCATCGGTTACTCTAGCGGCTTCCCCCATTGGGATTTGGTACATTGACATGATATTGGTCATCAAGTCAGCTACACCACCTTTCTGTCCCACTGGCATTGTAAAGATTGAAGCCAGCTTAGATGCTGGCCCAATCATTTCTTTAATAGCATCGAATTTGTTACCTGCCATAGCCAGGTATCTTTGTCCTGATGCAACATCCGAAGCAGTAAGAGGAGTTATCTCATTGACATCTTTTGCCAATTGTAACATTTCTCTTTGTTCTGCAATGGTAGCACCAGCAATTTTCGAAGCAGTCCAAACTTCATTCTGAACACCCGCAGAGTATTTATAGGCCCTTGCCATTCCCCCTACGAGCTGCATTCCGAAGTCCATTGTATTAGAAGCTGACATCTGTATACCTCTATTCCAGGTATTCATATCATTCATCATTGTTCTGAATGACCCAGATATCTTGCCAGCCTCTTGAGAGAATCGGTCTTTTAAAACCATGGCAACACCGACCTCTACTATACTCCTACTGGTATTCATAATTTACTTTCTTTTCTTTAATTGTTTATAATATTGCTCGGCCATTTCCTTGAATATTTTCCTTATTCGGTACGGAAGACGTAAAAAGCCGAAATAGTCTAAGGCTATCTCGGCTCTGGTGATATAAACAAAATCACTCTCTAACATTACTCTTCCGTCAGGTAGAAAAAATTCGGTGCCCAAACTATAGGATAAGTTCTTTCTTCTCCGGTGGTTGGATTAGTGATATGGGATTCACCTTTGAAGATAGGGTCCATAGATAAGATATGCTTTCTCATCTCAGCCATGTCCTTTGCAGTAAACGGAGTAAAGTTTTCTACCTTCTCCCAACTACCATCGACCTCTAAGTGAAGATTACGGCAAAGAAGGGGAGCATTCTTAGTTTGTTTATCCAAAGGCAACTTCATGAACTCTTGTTCTCCCTTACCAGTCATACAATCGAATTTAATTCTCTTGCCAGATGAAAGAGTATATTCATGGTCTACCAATCTAACTCCCTCTGGATAGTAAGGGATAGCATCTGGCTTTTGATTCAAGTCCTCCTCAGTGGGAGTAGTACCGTAATCGAAAAGGAATTCATGGAGATCTTGGCCATAAGTAATCTTACCACCATTCTCTTTACCCCAATCATATTCGAATTCTACCTCATCCCCCAAAGAGAAGATACGAGAATTGAAGATAATAGCATAGCGGTCATTGACCGGTAAGTTAAGGGCATCATCTACGGTTAATTTCCCATTAGGGGTAGCAGTAGTTCTAATTACAATTGCTGCAATGAACTTGGTAAGGTTCATCAAAGTCTTCATGTCTGAAAGGTTACTGAGAATATCTTCATCAGCACCATTCTGTTCTCTGATTTCATATTCGAAACCAGAAGGTCCGGTAAATCTAAATGTTCTAAATTCCATAATTTAATATATTTAATGTTTACAAATGTTCATAGTACTCCGTATAACAACAAGAAAGGGGTGAGCTCCTATCACAGGAATCCCACCCCTCCACCGAATCTTAGTGAAAATAGACTAAGGAATTAGTATTTATCTGCAGTACCAACTGAGAACTCTATGGACTCAATGGTATTCTCTGAAGCCATTCTGTCCAAGTCTAAGCCGGTAATCTTACATGGCCATACCTCTTCGAAGACATGGGTATTAAGAACTGAGACTCCATCTTCGGCAAGTTCATTTACAATTGCCGTTTCCCAGTATTGGCTTGGTACCAAACCTCCACCAACGATGTGGTCTTGGCAAGCATAAAGCCAATCATGAAGCCATGTATCGGAACCTGCAGTAGTCATAAGTTTTTCTACGATAAGATTACCTATAGTAACCCTACCCGCAGTTTTAACGTCTCTATTGACGTCCCCATGAGCAACCTGGTCAATCTCAATATCTGGCAAAGTACAACTTTGGAATAGATAAGTATTGATAGGGTGTTTGGGGAACATGATGCTCCACAAGAATTTCTTCCGTGGATTTTTTACTTTTGCTCCCATTGTGTTATGAGTTTATAAGTTATTACTTGTTTCTACGATAGATACTGCCTTAGAGGCTGCATCGATTACAATCTCCATAGTTACCTCTTGCATAGGAACTACATCCTTATACTTAAGGATAGCACGGTACTTACCTTGACGGGCATCAGCTTCGTTGTTAACTGAAAGGTCATCCCAAGAAGTTGCATCTTGGTCACCCATCCAGGTATACTCAGTCATAGCATCTTCGTCTACCAAAGAATCCAAAGTAGGTTTAACCTCCAACCAGATTCTCTTCCAAGTACTCCAAACGTTTGGTTCTTCAATATACTTATTGAATACCGGGCGAAGGAACTTTTTCAAGTAAAGATTCAACCTTACGATTGAAAGGAATCTTTCTGAATCCTGTTTTACCTGAGAAGAGAAGCAATGCCATAGCATGGTTTGCTTACCTGCATCTGGAGTATCTTTGATTACCATCTCATTGATATAATTCTGAGCAAGTGTGTTCAGTTCATTATACCGAGATGGTGAACCATAGTTGGGGCATACTGGTCCAACTGCATCCCCAATGACTCCTCGGTTCATACCCGCAAAGGATTTCCAAGGACCATACTGAGTAGCAGAAGCATCTCCCAGACCAACGATAGTACCCACTACATCGGAATCCTGAAGATTACCGTTTTCGTTGTAGTACTTAAGCCCACCACCAAAGTATGCAATGTACTTAGAATTACCTACAGTACCAAGGCAAGTCTGTACCCAAGTAACCTGAGCTTTGTAATCTCTTGCCTGAGTACCTTGAGTATAATGGGTTAAGTGTTTGGGAACTTCGATATACAGTACCCATTCCATCAGTTCTTTTGCTATATCGGCAGCAGCCTTGTATACTTTGAGTACTTCTGAATCTTGTTCCAGATGTTGAGAGATATGTGAAATAAACAATTGGTAGAAATCTGTATAATCTCTTACCAAGTCTAGTGAAGCAATCCACTCTTCTGCAGTTGGAGTAGAACCTGCACTGCCGATAGTACCACTAAATAGTTTCTCTGTTTCGGAGGGTGCAGCATCTCCCACGGTAATAGTGATGGCATTCTTAGTACCGTCAATATCATCGGTAAGCCACTTGATTAGGTTTTCAAAAGAGGAACCTGCAGTAATTACCGGCTTAATATATTCCGAGTTCTTAGCAAATGCACTAAGAGCAAGGTAATCTACCGAAGTATTATTGTTATCATCGGCAGTTTTCCAAGTTATTACTGGACCCTGTTCAAGTACTTGCCCATTAGCTGAATAGATTCTATAATACAAGGTATTAGCTTGCTTATAAAAACCAACCTGGAAAGTATCTGCACTACCAATGGGATCTCCATATCCCTTGGTTACTAATCCAAAACTATAGGTAGTACTACCTGATTTGAAAGTAATCAGAGCAGAAGGTTTAGCTGGGTCGGGTACAGCAGAAGCAACCGAGATTTCATCTTCTGAAGCTTTAGCTTTTCTTACCGAAGCCGGAGAAGCGGTTATTGTACCTTGAGTAGCCCCTTTACCAAGTACTCGAATAACACGAAGCTTAGAACCACCATTCAAAGCCTTTTCGATATTTGATACAGAACCATCTGGTACAATTTCAGAACCATAGATTCTTTGGAACTGAGTAAATGTAGAGATGATCTCTGATGGGTCATCGTATGGGCCCTTAGTAGTTCTAGCCAATACACAGGAAACTCCTAACATAGGAGTAGTTTGAAGAACATTGTTGTTCTTAAACTTAAAATCAACATGAGGTGAAGTTGGCATAATTCTATTGTGATTAAAGTTAATTACTTGTTTAATTTATACCCTAGAGTATTGTACCTATACCTTAGGTACTTTTAACTCTAACATTTCGTTTTCGTTTTGTTCTAACAATCCAATAAGAACGGATATATCCTTGATAGGTGTAAGAGTACCCTCTCCTAAAGCTTTTTCTGGAAGAATACCGTCCTTACATACATAAGTGTATACCTTCTCAAGTATACCATGTTCCACATCTGGATGGTCATAATAATTACCAATCTCAATGAATAGGTTTCCGGTGGGAGCAAGCCTGCCCTTTTCCCATTCCTCTAAGTCATTAAAGTATGGTCTTACGTATCCTCTAGCAGGTAAGCCGGTATATAAGATTGTATGTAGCAATCTCATATCTGCTTGTGTTTGAGAAACTAGATGTACATCTATGGTAATATCTTTTGTTTCGTAAGGAAACTCTGAAGCTTGGTAATTACCATCTTCAAGTTTATCACCAATGATGTATTTGTTCACGCCAATATCTCCAGCATAATAACCTTGTAGTTCTATGGTTATTCTTGGGAGAGTCTTTGGGCCTTTTACTTGATTATTCCCTATACCAAAAAGAGGTATAAACTTCTTCATACCCTTAATTGCCTCTTGAAACCTCTTTTCGTTTTCTTGAGACAAGGGTAAGAAGTCTTCAGGGTTTAAGGTAAGACCCATTTCCAGCATTGTACTAAGTAGAGAGATATAAAAAGTTCTTTCTACTATTTCTTCTGAGTTTACCATTAAAGTCCTAATCTAATATCTAATTGAACACTCTGATTACCATTGTCATTGATATAGCCATTATAAGTTACAATAATACCCCCAAAACCACTCATTATAGTTTGTAAATGACCAACACAATTTAATTCACTAACCCATTGAGTAGCAATATTTGAAGGATAATCCGTAAGCCATACTTTAAATGGTATTGGGTCTGAACCAACCCCTATACCGGGGAATTGACCATCTATTGTCTTACTTATATCGGTTATCTTAAATTGTTTTACAAATTTAGCAACTTGAGTACCGTTGATAAGGTAATACTGATAACCCTTTACATTACTAATCTGAGCAGTACTAGTATTTTGACCAAGGTTTGGGAATGGTATATTTGGAGTTGGTTCAAAGCCATACTCAGTAGTTCTAGTACCTGGAGATTGAGTTATATTTAAAACTATCTCTGGGTTAGGTTCTTGCTGTGAGATAATCTTAACTGTAGTAGTTCTTTCCAATGGGTCATAGTTACTTGGGTTGTGATCTTGATTGGTAGATTTAGTTTTGATAGTAAGCTTACCTGCAGCATTAGCTTCCCCAATTTCTTGGGTTACCTTTAGCCAATCAGATGAACTTTCTAATTTCCAATCTACTGCCCGGTATTCATCCTGTGGCTCATTGTCAAGGAATTTCTGTTGATAACTATATACAGATATCTCTTTAGTTTCATTTCTCTTAGAACCATCAAAGGTAATAGAAGTACTATCTGGAGATATTGAGAAAAAGGTTTTCCAAGTTTCCTTAATCTCGGGAGCTGCTCCCTGAACTAAAGTTACTTCCCTTTCTACTCCCTGAACTATTACCTTGAGAACTTGTTCTTTTGGAGTCTGTTCTGTATTTACTGCTTTCGGTTTTACACGAATGGTAGCAGTACCAGTTCCTGATAGTGAAGATATTTCAAAATCTACTGCCATTATATAATCCTCCTTATTTCTTTTCTAACTTCATTACGTATTTCCTTTTGTAAGGCAGCTCTTCCACCAGCAGCCTTAAATGCAGGAGCCCAGAGAGGACGAGGTGGTAAATTACCATCTCTGCTACCATATTCTAACATGATAGCAATCTGATTCAAAGTCTTTCTTGAAGTCTTACCAGTATAGGTAATCTTCCTGATTCCAATTGGCAAACCTACGAAAGTTCTTTTCTTACCTTTTACCAGAGTAACTGACCTGGCATATTGCCCAGTAAGGTTTAGCATGGTATGGTCTCCATACTTCTTTATGGTACCAGGAGCATGAGGTGGCCAAGATACTCCAGAACCTCTTGGAGGTACACCAGTATTCAAACTTCGTCTTACTATACGAAGAAGTTGATTGCCAAACTTTTCGGTACCTTTCGCATAACCCTTAGTTAAGATACTTGGAGTTTTAGCAATCAACCTTTCTGCACGAGCTTGTTCTCGTTTATCTACGTATATTTCTAGAGGACCAATTGGAGTCGATAGTGTAATATTAACCGACTTACTTGGCATAATTCTTATTATTGTTTAGGTTTATCTAATCCCAATTCTTGAGCAACCTCTATATTTGGAGCGGGTAATGCTAATTGTATCTTAAATTCGGTGAGTTGTTCTTGTTGTTCCATAATTCCTTAGTTAACGTGTTAAAACGAAAAAAGGAGTACACCTAAAACAGACAGATGCACTCCTTTAGTCATCTCAGCAAATGAAAACTTTACTGAGCCGGTGTGGTTGATGTACCTTTCATGGCAGCTACCACTTGATTGATGATGTTCTGGTCTCTCTGAGCATCCACTACTCGGTTAAGGCGGGCAATCTCCTGGTCTTTTGCAGTATTCTCTATGAGACACTTAATCTCTTGCTGGCCTTTCATTACTTCGCAATGATTACGTTCTGCCTGGAGAGCCAACCGATTTTCTGATTCTCTAACTAAACCCTTGATTTCACAACAGCAATCTGATTGTTGATGTTCCATCTGGCAAAGACGGTCCATAACTCGATTGAATCCTGCTCCCATTTGGTCACGAGAATCCCGAATATCTGCATTGGTTTTGTAGCCCAAGTCGCAGAGACCTCTTTCCGTAGTGAAACGGTTATTGAGGATTTCTCTACCTACTCCTTCTACTTGCCTTGATACCCCTGCAACTTCGGAAGTAACTCCACGAGCAGCATCAGAGATATCCTTATAGATACCTGCCTTTGCTTCCTGAACTGTGGATTCTACTCTCTGAATATCAGCTTTAGTATCATTGATTTTGTCCCATACGGAAACTGCAGCAGCACCAAAGCCACCACCTACCAATGCACCCCCGACAGCACCCCATCCGGAGCCCCAACCAGAACGATTATTACAACAATCACTACCTCTATCGGCAATCACTACGCCTTCACCAGCACCTTTTACTTCTACGCCCATAATTTTATTGGTTTTAGAAAGTATATTTAAGTTTTATGTTCTCTCATATAATATATACTGGTGTTGTATATAACCTATGATATAGTAAATACATAATCATAGGTTATTGTAGCAGCATATTGATTAATTATCAGAGTTAGTTTCTTACCAGATTCTGATTGGGTTACTGTTACTGCAGTAGATCTTGAGGATTCATCAGTGTTCTCATAAGTTTTAACTGAGAGCCCATTATCTACTATATTAACAATGGTCCAACTCGGTACATTTCGACTTACTCCTACCTGATATATATCAGAAGTTTCTGTACCATTTATCACTTTCTTTTTATAAGAAATAAACGGAACCTCTTCGGTTTTTCCCAGAGCGGGATGGTCAATAGATTTAGAAGTCTGACTTCCAGGCGAATTCCCCCAATTAAAATAATAATTATAAGATACGCTTGCACCTCCCTGAGTGATATCCACATAATCGGAAGCACCTCCATAGGAAGCAGTAACTCTAATAGACCTACTACTTGTACTGGTATTCTCAGAAGCACTAAGGGTAGTACCAGATAAACTAAATCCTGAGGTACCGCTAGTACTTAAACTTGGAGTAGCACTATCAGAGCCATCCCTTGTACTTGAACCAGAAGTATAATTAGCATATCTGGGTCTACTAGCACTTGGGTACAAAGTTACACTACCTCCAGTATTACCGATAGTATAGGAATTTGCCGTTAAGCTTACACTCCAAGAGCCATAGGTATACCCAGTAAATTCGTTTGCTGCTTGGTATACTGGTACACTTACAGATTTGGTTTTACCATTTAGTGATAGGGTACCAGTAAGTGTTCCTACCTGGGTTCTAGATTTAACGGTAGTTCCCAAAGAACCTGCACTAACTGCAGTACCATAACTAATGCTAGCACCACTTGTAATTGTGCCTCCTCCAGTTGTAGAACCATTCCATCCCCAAGTTTGAGAATAAGTTGGTAAAGTAGTAAAAGAACTTCTAGTACCACCACTAGCAGGTATATCTTCTACAGAACCTCCACTTGCAGTGATTTCACTATAGGTTCTATAACCCGCTGATTGAGAACAACTAATAGTTGCCTTCTTATTAGTTTCAGCTTGTGTTAAGGTTACCGTACCGCTTCGTGTACTGGTAGAGGTATTATTACTCATAGTTACAGAAGTACCACTTCCAGATACACCACCAGAGTTGGCTCTAGTATAAGTTAAAGCGATTTGGTTACCATAATTATGTCCATTTCTTAATTCTTGCTTGTAAGAAGTAACTGAAAAGGTTTTGGTACCTCCAGTAATCTCAAAAACCATAGAGGTTGGTGATACACTCCAACCATAGGTCCAAGATTGAGAGGCCGCTGCTTGAGTAAAGGTAACAGTTATTAACTTGCCTGACTCATTCTGGTTGAATAAGATTTGTACCGACCTACTTGATAAATCCAAATTTTCTGTAGCAGTGAAAATAAAATTACTGCTAGATACCCAGTCTCTATTTGCCCAGACTACACCAATATTGGTATTAACCCCAGTACTTACTCCATCTAGATATTTAGTCTTATAAGACTGAATACCCATAGGATTATTTTCGGTAGACCCTCCAATTGCTGGAAAGTTAATCGTAGTATTCTTTACGGTAAAAGTATATTTATAAGTTACCTTATGAATATCCTCTAGCTTTACTATTTCGTTATTTCCATAGGAACTGGCATTGGATAGTTCCAACCCCACATAATTTTCCCCTGTTCCTGTAGGGGAGAGTGCTAACAATTCAGCCTTGGTAGGACAGTCATTGCCATCCTTACCAAGGCCTACTTTACTTTTGACAGCACTCCAGGTTGCTATCTCTCCCATAAGTTATTTGTTTTTAAGTTCCTGAATCTCTGCCTTCAAAGCCTTGATTTCATCGTAGAGAAGTTTAACACCCTCGATTGCCAAGGTTGACATCTTGTGATATTTAACTTGTTTTACGAGTACGTATTCTTCCCCATTAATTTCCAAGGTTTCGAATTCCTCTGGATTAGGCACCGTAGATTTCTCTACTGGAACTTCTTCCACATATTTACCAAAGCCTAAGCCTTCAAGGTTCTGAGCAATAGTTCCCTCATCTTCCTTACCAAGCATACTAAATGACTTAGTAGGTATCTGGCAAATCTGGTCTAGAGTATGATTCAAATCTCTAATATTATCTTTGAGTCGAATATCTGAAGACTCTTTCCAGAAACCAGAAGGAGCAGTAGTCTTAGCAAATACTACCTGGTCAGTAGTTGCCAATCCCAATTGAGCTCTAGTTACTGCATGAGGATTATCCTTTCTACCTGCATGGCTATTGATAGAAGTTTGAGCAGCAGTACCCGCAGCCTTAGCATCAGCAATAGCAGCAGCCTGAGCAGTAGATACTGGTTTATCTGCATCGGATGTGTTAGAAGCATTACCCAAACCAACTTGAGCCTTAGTTACTGAGTGAGGATTAGATTTATTGGCAAGGTGGTTATTTACCTTAGTTTCTAATGCAGTTACATCTGAACCCGTATCAGCAATCAACCCATCCACGTAAGTTTTTAATTCTGTACGAAGAGAATTGATGGCATTAGTTCTATCTGTAATCTCATTTGCCAAGCCTTGTACCGTATTATCCAGGTTAGTTTTATCGGATGCCGTCATTACACCAGCAGCAGTTTTGGTTGCTGCAGGTATATTAACACCTACATCAGTACCTCTAGCATATGAACCTTCTTCAGTATTCTTTACCCATCTAAAATACTTCAATAAAAGTCTCTCCGTATTTGGAGTAATATCGTTTATTACCGACATTATCTCCAAAGGTAAACTATTAATCAGTTTATCATGAGAATTGTCTTTTGCAATGCGAGCAGCTTCTTCTGCAGCTATAGCATTAGGTAAGGTTTCATCGAGTTTAACCTTATCGGATGCCGTCATTACACCAGCAGCAGTTTTGGTTGCTGCAGGTATTACATTGGATTCTACACCACCTTGGTACCTACCGGAAGAGTCCAAAGAAGCTCTACTTATACTAATAGATAAGTTTTCCCCATTACTACTGGGTGTAATCTTAACCATACCGTTTCCAGTATCGGAAGATATAAACCAACGTTTACTTATAGGGCTCCCCGTATTATTTAAGAAGTGATTGTTAACATAAGTTTCCAAAGCTTTACCTCTACTACCTTCAAAAGCAGTACCAGCAATTTCCCCAATAATAAGAGAAGAAGTATTACTATCTATGAATTTAGTACCTGACCAACGGAATTGGTAAGAAGGTTCACCATCTGCAACGTTTATGTAGATTTTACCGGATTCCCCTGTTATTGGTGTTTGATGACCTGCATCGGTATACAACTGAACATTGGTAAGACCTCCAGTAGGTCCTACCTCATAGGTTGCATATACCTCAATTACATCGTCCACGTATGAAGGCAAATGATTAGCTGGTACTAAGCCACTTTCATCCAATGGAGCGAATCCACCAGCTTGACCCTTAGTTGCTACAAAAGCATCATGTTTAGCTTCTAGAGTATCAATGTTCTTTTGCAACTTAGTTTCAAGGGCGGTATCTGCAGCAGCTCTGGCTTCTTCTTCTTCCTGAATCTTTTGCATCTGAATCTGGTCATATTCGGCACGAGCATCGGCTTCCTCTTTAATAGCCTGGGATAACTTCTGGTCTAAGGCAGTGTCGGCATCCTTACGATTTTGGATTTCCTCTGCAAGAGCTGCTTCGGATTTACCATCCAAAGCCTCAATTGCATCCTTTCTATCCTGAACTTCCTGGGCAATTGCCGTAGGTAAAGTAACATCTAATGTTACTTTATCCTGAGCAGTCATAACACCTGCTTTCTCTTGAGTTGCCTTAGGTATAGAGATATTATCACTACCCTTTAACTCATATATACCAGTATCTGGGTTTTTAGCTGATGGCTGAGATACTAAGTCTACATGTTCTGCATAAGGAACGGCATTACGATGATAACTTACAAACTTCTCCGGAAGAGAATCAAACAATTTCTTATCTGCTGCAGTTTGTACACCTGCTTTCTCTGCAGTAGATGAAGGTAATGTGATAGGATTCTGTTCTACTGTACCATCTTCGACCTTAGTCTTAGTAGCAGCAATGCCAACGGTAGTTTCATTAGGAGTTACATCACCAAGAGCAAAGTTAGCAGTAGATATTCTATCCAATTCTACCTTGTCTTTCGCAGTCATGGTACCTGCCTTATCTGAAGATACCTGGGGCAAATCGAAAGTTTCTTTGGTATCGGCATTCAAACCATTATCCTTAGTTATGGTAACAGTTACCTTATTAGCATCTGAAGCTGCAGATATATCGGTCAGAGCATTTGGGTCTAAACCATCAAGTTTAACCTTATCTGCGGCAGACATCAAACCGGCAAGAGACTGAGTAGCAGCTAAAAGGTTTTTAGTTCTATCCTGAACTTTACCGTATACATTGCCTTCTCCCTTATCTTGGTAATGTTCTGTCCAATGGTAATGAGTTTCGTCTCTCTGATATTCAGTAGTATCTGTTACTATACTAGCCGGTAAGGAATCAGATGTAGCTTCTTCAGCTACCAATCTTTCTTCATGGTCATCGGTAATAGCAGTAAACTTATTATCCAATGCCGTATCGGCATCTATTCTGTCCTGAATTTCTTTATCGATACGTTTACCTAAAGCAGTATCAGCAGCGATACGGGCAGCTTCTTCGGCATCAATATTATCCTGGAGAACTTTATCAGCAGCCTTTCTCTCTTCACTTTCTGTTTTGAGGTCAGAAGAGTTCTGGTCAATCTTTGCTTCCAATCGAATATCCTCAGCCTTACGAACAGCGATTTCGTTGTTCAGCAAATCGGTAATGGCAGTGTAGTTACCATTAATGTTATCTTGAATACCCTGAATCAATTCAAGATTGCGTTGGATATTAGCAGCATTCTGAGTTACCAAAGCATTGGTAGCATTCAGAGAAGTTAATAACTCTGTACGGGTTTCACTTACGAAAGTTCTCAGCTCATTTACCGTAGTAGTAAGAGTATTACTTAAGTTAGTGAAAGACTGTTGTAAGTTATTATCTCCTTGTTCACGCAAGTTCTTTTCAGCTTCGAGTTTATTCTCCAACTCGGTAAGCTTAGCAGTCATGGTTGCAGCGAAGTTGGGGTCATCACCGAGAGCCTTAGCAATCTCAGCCAAAGTATCAAGTACTTCTGGAGCAGAGCCAATAATCTTTTGAATTGCTGCTTCTACTTGTTCAGCACTCTGGAAATCTGAATCGTTTAACAACTCCGATACCTTAGTGATGTAATTTGCATGTTCTTCGATGCCATCCAACTTGGCATACAGCAAGTCAGTGAAGTCATTTGAAGAAAGTACTTTGCCGTCTATCTTGTCTACCTTCTTCTCATCCATGGCCTGGTCTGCAGCAATTCGGTCTGCTTTTTCCTGGGCAATAGCATTATTAATAAGGGTATCTTGGTTAGCACGTTCTGTAGCTTCCTTATCAATGTTATTCTGTAACTCAGTATCACCAGCTAAGCGGTCATTCTTTTCGGTAAGGATATCTTTGTTGATACCCGCCATATCATCTTTATGATTCTGAAGGTTGGTATCAATCTTGGCCTCAAGAGAAGTCTCTTTGGCAATTGCTCGGTCTTTCTCTGCATTAATAGCAGTAGTGTTGGCATTTACCTTTGCTTTTAATTCATTCATAGCATCGGTATTACCTGCCTCTAGAGAATCAATACGAACTCCCAAAGCATTATCACCGGCAATACGATTTTCCTTTTCTTGTTCAAGCTTAGTGTTAAGATTAGCTACCTCGGATTCCAAAGCCTGCTTGGTGTTATCCAACTTAGCAGTGAATTCTGTGCTCAAAGCTTTATCAGCTGCAGTACGGTCTGCTACTTCCTTATCTAAGTTTACCTGAAGAACTTGGTCTGCAGCTTTTCTTTCTACACTCTCGGTATTAAGGTCAATGTTAAGAGTATCAATACGAGAACTCAAAGCACTATCTGCATTGGTACGGTCAACGATTTCCTCATTAATCATATCCTTAACCTCCTTGTAGTTATCGCCTACAGTTTTAGTTAAGTTTGTGATTGCCTCTGAGTTTCTTTCGATATTGTGTTGGTTAGTAGCAATTGCCGTAGTATTGGCATTTACCTGCTCAGTAAGCTCATTACGCAAAGTATTGATGGACTCTTGCATACTCAATGCCAAGTCTGAGATACGTTTATTAACGTTGGCCAGGCTTTGAGTATAAGCTTCATCAGCGGTCTTTCTTTCGGCAATCTCTTTATCCAAATTAGCCTGAATTGTGGCATCGGCATCTTTACGGTCTTGGATTTCCTTGTTAAGGTTATCCCTTACAACACCAAGAGCAGCATCACCAGTAGCAGACTTATTGTCTACATATTCTTTCAGTTTAGTTTCGAGAGCAGTGTCGGCATCCTTACGGGCTTGAACTTCAGCAGCTACCTCAGCACTGTTTGCCTCATCTCCTGCAATACGGTCTTCGATTTCTTGGTTAACCTGTTCTGTGATTGCAGCCAACTTCTTAGTGATAGTAGTTGCAAAGTTGGGGTCATTTCCAAGGGCATCGGCAATTTCTTTAAGAGTATCAAGTACCTCGGGTGCTGAACCAATAATCTTTTGGATAGCAGCATTTACTTCCTCTTCAGTTTGGAAACCTGCATCGTTGATAAGCTGAGAAAGATGGGTAATATAATTTGCCTTCTCTTCAATGCCATCCAACTTAGCTTTGAGGATATCGGTAAAGTCATTCTTAGTCAAAGAATAGCCTTCACGTTTATCTACCTTCTTAGCATCAAGGTCTTTATCCCCTTTTTCTCTAGCAGCAGCCTCTGCAGCAATAGCATTGAGCAATTGTTCTTTATCTTCAATACCCTGCTCTTTTACATCGTCGATTTTGTGTTCAAGAACTAAATCCTGAGCAGCACGAGTAGTAGCCTCTGAATCTATGTTATTCTGTAATACCTGGTCTGCAGCAGTACGTGCTTGAGCTTCTTGGTCAATTTTACCTTGAAGAGCATTGTCTGCATTAGTACGGTCTGTTACCTCTTTAGAGATTTCATTATGAAGAACTTGGTCCTCAGAATGACGGTCTACCTTTTCTTGGTCAATTTTACCTTGAAGAGCTAAAGTATCAGCCTGACGATTAGTGATTTCCTCGTTAATCTTAGAATCCAGTACAGTATCTGCATTGGTACGATTTGCAGTTTCTTCAGCAATCTTTGCCTCGAGTGCAGTCTTATCATTGATATGGAGAGTCTTAAGGTCATTTACACTTTCCTTAATCTCATTATCGGCAGCGATACGTTCATCTTTTTCCTTTTGGATAAGGTCCTTAAGTTCTTTCTCAAGTTCATCGTTATCTTGATTTACCTTATCTTCAAGGTCTTTGATGTCTTCGGCATTCTTATCTACCTTTTTCTCAACTCGGTCAATCTCGGCTTTTAAGTCTGCCTTAACTGTATCGATTTTCTTGTTGATTTGGTCTAACCCATATTCGAGGTTATCCTGAACTGCGGCTACTGCAGCACCCAGAGCAGCTTCTGCTTCCTTAGCACGATTAACCTCTTCGGTTAAAGCAGTACGAAGGTCGGTTAATTTATTGGTGATAGTAGTTGCAAAGTTGGGGTCATTACCCAATGCTTCTGCCAACTCTTTAAGAGTATCAAGGGCATCATCAGCACCATCAACCAAATCACTAATCATCTGTTTAACTTCTTCCTCAGTTTGATATTTCAAATCATTCTCAAGCTGAGAAACCTTGGTGATGTAATTTGCATGTTCTTCGATGCCATCAAGTTTAGCTTTCAACTCATCGGTAAAATCATTTTTCGATAAGTCGTATCCTTCTTTCTTATCTACCTTATTCTTGATAGAAAGTACGAAGGCCCAGAACTCATTTATAGTTCCTCCAAAGCCAGCTTTAACAAAGTCATCATAGTAACCTTGTAATAACCGCTGGTCTATTTCTTCGCAGGTATAATACTTACTTACATACATATTTTATAAAATTTAAGGATTAATTACTGCACGTTGACGACCCAGTAAGAATTCCGAATTGATATCTCTGAATGGTTCTCCCTCTGAACCACAGAAGGCATTCATGGGTACGTCTGGATTTTCGGGGTCTACATCTCCACCGTCTTCAATATCTCCTCGAATACAAGCATAATCGGGAAGCTTATTTACACGGAATTTCATTACCTGGCCTATACCAGGATGAGGTATTATTTTATCCCAGATATCACCGAAGTAATCTTGAAAGCAGGTGACAAATTTGTTTCCGGTCATTGATTGAAATGCCGTTACATCATTGCCATTACCTTTCATTTCAATATGAACTCCAGATGTACCATTAAGGATAACCAGATTACTATCAAACCAGATTCCACTGGAAGTAGTAATTGGGGTCCACCTCAGTACTAACATCTTTGCCATATACTTTATTTTTAATCTACAAATTCGATTTGGGTATCTCGGTCTCTCTTTAGGATAACCATGAAAACTAAAGCCTCATCCTTTGCCTGAGCAGTCTGAGTATCTCCAGAAGGCTTATACGTTATACCATTAATTACAAACCTATCTTGTTCCCAATTAAAATCCCAATAACCTTCCGGTGTAAGATAACCGATTTGTTCTATATAAGATTTAGAAATTAGTATTGATAAGTTTTCGTCATCCAATTCTCCTGAGACAGTTGCCTTATTGATAGGCCAGTTTCTGAAAGCATTGTAGTAACATAATGCTTCGATTTGGATGTTATAATATTTAGGTATGCTGTCTTCGGCATGACTGAGAAGCTGATTAACATGTTTAGCCCAAGTTATGGATTGTCTACCAGCATCCCAATCTAAGAAGTCAGTGATAATTTTCTTGTATCTATCCCAAGAGCGGTTCTTTACCATTCTCCAGGGTTCTTTTGTCATAGCTTAGTTAAGATTGATTTCTTACCACCTTTCACTGGAGCACTTGGATTTGGTCCATCTAATACTCCAGGTTGCCTTCTGTTAACTACTTTAGGAACTACTGTTCTGAATACTTCATCACAGAACGGTAAATAAATTTCTAATCGTGAAGCTAACATACAAAGGTTCTTTCTTAATTCATCTATTAATCCACCTGGTTGCATTGCTTGAGAAAGTGTTTTCCATAGGGAACTTGTAGCATCTGCCAAGGTATCATAATATTGCACTTCAGTAGGCCCAGTAGTGATTTGTTTTATCCTATCACCCCGAGCAAGTTCAGGTTTAGAACTACCATCACCATTCTGTTCTTTGGTAGAGGTTAATTGGCTTAGGTATTCTGAAGTACTTGTTAATAGGTTAAGTATCTTCACATTGAGAAAATCCCAGGCAGCCAATTCCATTATTAATTGGTTTTCTAGTGCTTCATACCATAATTCATCAGTGTATTTATCTGCGGGAATTACGTGATTTACTAGAGGACCAATATAATATTGCCATTTGGTGATATAGATAGATTTATCTTCCCTGGTCATTCCATCGGATATTTCTGAAGGAATGTAGTGGTCAATTAGGTTATATATTGTATCGGCTAATGCCGTATGTCCATAATCACAAACTACCAGAGTCTTATCTACGGTGATATCTAAACCATTCGAGTTGGTTACATGTAGGGTTACTGTATAGAAACCGGGAGTTTCATAAGAATAGGAAACATGTCTTCCACCATTGAAAACCTCTCCCTTATCATCGCCAAAGTCCCAGTCAAAAATGGATTTGGCCGGGACTTTGGATATGACTCTGAATGAAACTTCCAGACCTGACGTAACGTACAAAAAGTCCAGATTGTTATTCATATTAGTCTGTCTTATGTAATTTTCATAGATTACCCTTTAGAAGAGGATTCGAATTCTTCCAGCAAAGCCTGAAGAAGTGTTTCTACTGTATCATCTTTCTCGGCAACGATTTCATGAAGACCCGCTACCAATTTCAATTCTTCCAGAGAATAGCCCTTTGCAAGTTTTTCAAGAGTCATACCTTTCTTGAACTGAGCATTCAATCTCTTGTCCAACTTTTCGATGTCGGCCTCTGAATACTTTTCGATTTCTGATTTATCGGCAATGATAATCAAATGGCCAGAGGCAATTGCCTTCTGAATCTTCGGTGCACGGAATTGACGACGAGTAAGTTCTTTGTCTTCTCCTCTACAAACGGTAATACCAGTTGATTGGTCATGAAAACTGTAAGCTCTTGGTCCCACAGTTACTGTATATTTATCTTTAGCCATATTTCCTAAGATTTAAAAATGATTAAAGAGAGGATGAGTCTTTTTAGTTACCCACCCTCTCAGGGAATTTATATAGATGAAACCGGACGGCCCTTATTATTCGAGGTTAACCATCAAATAGGGGTCTACGTTCATGAACTCGGGGAATCCGAATTCTGAGAACTTCTTGTCAGCAGCCAGCAACAGAGTTGCATCCTGGTACATCTTAGAGAAGCCAGTAGTCAAGCTTGCATAGATTGCCTGAGTCTGGTTAGAAACGATTCTTTCAGATTCAAGCATCAACTGACGAGCAGTAAGCTTAATCAAGGCAGCCGATGTATCAATCAACAGCAACTGCTGGTCGGGTGTACCCGGGTGAATGTAGAAGTCAGCATTCTTGGGAACTGGAGACTTAACATTCAGTGTAGCTTCTGTAGTACCAGAATGACGGTCTTTGAATTCTGGCAAGTTCAGCATTTCTATTGCCTGGTCTTCACCACCAATCATAGTTTGGAAGTTACGTCCCATACGAGCAGCACGTACCCAAATATGCAGAAGGTCTTTGTAAGTGATACCGTTGGTTGTTTCGTATACACCAATTACCGGGGCAGACTCAGAGCCATCAGGGTTGTTACCATTGATAGCCACGTCCATAGCCAGAGTATCCAGAGCATAACCCAACTGAACACCAAAGTCACGAAGGTAGATTCCCAAGACATCGAGTGAAACGTAGTTACGAACTTCATCAGTAAGTTTGAAACCTTTTCCGATTTTGAAGAGGCTAACTGATTTCTGTCCGAAGCTAACATCACCCAATGGGATGGTTTCTGCCTCGTTAACCTTTGCAGGAGCAGCATCCGACATGTTAACCATCGGCATGATTGCTTGCAAACCATTGATAGGTTGATCAGATGCAATGATGTTCGGATAGAACGGAGCCTGGCGCATACCCAATGTGATAGCAGCACGGATGATTTCCGGAACAATCCAACGAACATTCTGTTGAGGCATTGTAAAGATGTTCTGCATTGTGTCCACTTTCGGATTGATGCCCATCTTTTCAAAAAGCTCATCTTCTGAAATACCCCATTTACCAGTAACCAATTCTCCAAAAGTTACCTCTACAGGCTTCTTGTCCTGTGAACCGGAACGAACAGCTTCCAAGCTTCTTACCATTTCCGGCAGCTCATTCATAAAATCCTGAGCCTTCAACTTTGTAATATCTATTTTATTTTCCATAATTTCTTTTCTCTTATTTGATGAGTACTTGAATTACCTCATTTGCCTCTTCTGCTGGGTTAAGGGCAATGAACGGAGTTGAAACTGCTTGGTTAGCTTTTACGAATCTATCGTTAAGCAATGCTCCATCGGGAGTTACATAGCCAGCTTCGATATTTCCGTTTGATACCCAGTTACAAATCATGTAACCTTCCATAGCCACTGTTACTTCTACCGGGAAGTTTCTTTGGGGTTGATAAGCAGGGTTAACGTTATCCGTTACTGCTACACCCAAATAAACTTGAGTAGTTACATCAGTGCAAGGGTAAATCAAACCGTCTTCATCCAAAGCTACCGGCATACCCTGTACGATTTTCTCTCCAGCTTTAACATTGAAAGCCTGGTGCAATTTGTGTGACTCACTTTTGTAAATCACCGCTCTCGGGGTTCTTTCCCCAAAGAGAGTAAGTTGCTGAGGGTCGTTTACGATTTTAGTTTTTTCCATAACGCGGATTATTTATATTAGTTATTTGATTTTGTTTCGATACAGATTATCGATTACATTCTTAGTACTTGGGGATTCTGAATTCTTCTGAGTATCAGTACCCTGGGTTCCAGTTTTACCCTCAGTATCATCTTCAGCAATTGAAGAAGCACGGTTGACATCCTTAGAACCACATTTTGAACAAGTGAGAGGGAACTTCTCTTCCAAGCGAGCTTGGTAATCCTTTGTCAAGGAAACAAGAGTAGTAATACCAGTAGTCTCGGCATTGAGCATCGTAACGATTGTCTCATCTACCTTATCACCCATCAACTTCTTGTAGGTTTCTACGGCATTTTCACGGAGAGAAGCAATGTGATTCTTTCCTACAGTTGCCATTTCCTTCAAGTTTGCTACTTCGGCATTCAGGTTGGTAATCTGTTCCGTAAGAGAAGTTTTCTCTGTAGTAAGATTATCTACCGAAGTTTGCAATTCGTTTCTGGATGATACCAAAGTCTGAATGCAGGCTATTACATTTTCCTGATTCATCTCTTTACCTTCTTCCAGGGTAAGCATGTTATCCCCAAAAAGGCTTTCAAGAAATTTTTGTAATTCGTTCATATTATTTTCGTTTGAATGATTATCCTTGGCATCATTATCATTAAAAGAACCCTGAGTATCGTTCTTTTCTTGATATGATGTTAAATCTGATTTATAATCAGTAAAGAAATATTGCTTCGATTTATCATCTCGGTATTCTTCATAGGATGCCCAAGTTCTTTTGGCAAAGGTTGGGTTAATGATTTTACCATCCGAACCAATTTTCTGGGCAAATGAATCAGCACCATGTGAAACCAGAGAAGTCTCTAGGTAACGAACAATTTCAGTAACCATTCTACGTACCATAACTCCCTTAGAGTCATAAGTACCAAGTTTTTGATAGAATTCGTTATCTTCCATTTGGGGATGAGATTTATCCCACTTGAATTGTACAGTAACCGAATTACTGTGAATTGAAGGTGGTTCCATAAGGATGCCTCTAGCAATTCTCGGGTTTGCCTTGCCATCAATCTTCAGAATACCGTTGATACCAGCAGGTATAGTAAAGCTACCGTCTTTATAAGATTCCTGCCACATTACTTGTGATACAGCTCCAATAGCATTACCAATGTTGGTCTCATGGTCACAGTTTACTGTTTGACCAAGCAACATCTTCATAGAAGCCTTTAGTACTCCATTCTGACTAAAGTCTGTCGGATTCCAATTCTTAGATACAATCGTTTCCGAAAGTAATCTAAACATCGGTTCGATAAACTCTTCATCCTTAGGAGTTAGTTCTGATTTGTCCAGGTTGGGATAATACGTATTATAATCTATATCCCCTCCCCAAAATCCAAATTGAGCAATGGAATCCGGTGTAGGATTTTTCCATTTGTAATAATTCTCTGAGAAAGCCTTGGCTCCCACTGATTCTGGGATATACCCAGCCATAATGGTATGGCCTTGACCTATCACCATAGAATCAAGATGCTCTTTGTTTTTCTTTGTGAATTTACTCATCTTGCTTTAGTATTTTGGTCTCCTCGAGAAGGAGCCGGGTTTGCTTTATCTCTTGACCTACGAGCAGATTGGTTTTTATCATCCTGCCTTTGTTTCTTCTTTGTACCCTCTTGTGGGTCTGTATTACCACCCTTAGCAAATTGGTCCTCAAGTGAAACTCTTGGTTCTTTCTCATCTGGTGAATCATAACCCATTGCCCAAGCATATTGCTCTTGGCTAATGATACCTGCCTTGTACAATAAGTCAAGATTCTGTATCTTATACTGAAGACCTTGTTGGATTTTAACTTCGTCAGAAACTGTAGAAGTTCCCCAATCAATCTTCATTCCCTTATTATTAAAGCCTGCCAGACGCAGTTCTAGAGAATAAAGTCGGTCTAATACATAAGCTACAAGCATTTGGATATTTTTTAACTGGCTAATCATCTTAGACAGCATTATACCCGTTGCACCTTCACCAGTAGTAGATGATACCCCAATGATAGAGCCATTAACTCCCAACCCATTTGCTACGGATTGTTGATTCATATTCCAAGGCTTCTCGATATTACCGAGTTCCTTAGTAGTAGAATTTAGTTTGAATTCATGGTCATCTATGTAACCAGCAACTACCCCATCCTTCATACCCTCTTTAACATTACGTTTGAGGATATTGAGTTCATGGTATAATCTGGATTCATAAGCTTTGATACTCTCATTTGGCCTTTGGGGAGATTTCTGCATCTTAGCTTCTAAGAAACCAACCATACCACAAATCTCCATGATATGTTTGAAGTTAATCTTCATATCATTTTGTCCTTTGAGAGAATCCAATGCAGGCATAAATGGAGGAACTCCATAAGGTTCATCTGTATCATTGAACATACCAACATAGAAATAGGTTTCTGGGTTAAGCTTAATGTAATCTTGTTGCTTAACAAAGAAATTCATATTCTTTTGGTAAGGAGCATATACCCCATTTAATTCACGTTTAAACTTGATGTGTTCTGGCTTAAGGAATAATACAGTAGCCAAACCATCAAGCTTATCATTTGGTACTCCTTCTACGGATATTGCCCCACTTACAAGAAGTTGAACAATCATTTTATTAACTAAACCATCTATACCAGCAGTATATCTGGTCCATCCCTTGGTGGCTTTCTTAAGATGTTCTCTCATCTTTGAAGCCTCTTCATCGGTATTATTAGGGAAAGTTACTGTATGACTGGTGTTAGCTAACTTAAACATATCTTGCAATGCAATGCCCATATCAGGATTTACCTTATATAAATCCCGAATTAAAGGTATCACATCAACACGAAAAGAGGGTTCAACTAATTTAGTCAACCCTTGTAATGATGTAATTAAGTTATCGCTATCATCGTCAACTGAAACCCTACCAGGCGAAATCGATGTGGCAGGCTTCTCCTCTTTATTAGAGGATGTACCATTCTTGGGAGGGTCCTTCTTACGTCCCCAACCCCAACTAAAATTGAAGTACTTTTTCATCTTGGTTGTACGATTACGTTAGTTTTTCCTTTCCTTATGTGATTACATATTGCTTTTCCAAAGATATCATCATCGGCATATACATCTCCTTCAAGGTCTACATCTACAGCTGAATTGTTAGCCCTATGTTTACCCATTGCAACAGGTCTACCTAAACCATCATAAATGAAGGTATAAGCTTCTTGTACAAAGAATGGGTCCTTAATGATTACGTTATCTAATCGAATATCTTCTTCCAAGTTTTCTATTATCACTGAACGATTCTTTTGGGTGGTTAACCAACCAGGGGATTTATCCATTTCAGGTCTACTTTTACCTTTTTTCTTTAGCATCTTCTGGTAGTAGTAAAGGTTAGGGTAGCCTTCGTCTTGAAGCTTAGAAGTTACTGATAAACCAACGTCATTGGATTCTGGAGCTATTACTGCCCAGTTAAACAACTTCCCAGTATCACCAAGTAACTTAGCATAAGCTCCCACTGCCATTCTTCCCTTATATACTACTTGTTCTTCTCCTAGCTTATCCATACAAGTAAATGAAGAGTAGTCAGAAGCTCTACCAGTTGAAACGTCTGCACCAATGAAATATTCTTTATCTGATTCGGGTTCACAGAATTGTCGGTATTGACCATTAAATCTCTTCTTAATAACTGGGTAATCACTAAGGCAGTCTTCGATAGCTTTAATATCAGCTAAATCGAAGACTGTGTTACCAGATGATAAGAAGTCACCATCAATTTCTTGTGCAGTTCGTTTTGCCCCCAGAGCAGAAGACATTTGGTTATACCAGTTAATATCTCGTTCTGGGTGCATTTGCCAGTATAATCGAATCGGGTTAAAAGGATTACCTCCTGCAATAGCATCTACCCAAGTTGAGTGATAGAAATTACCAACTCCATAGGGAGTGGAATTGACGATGGCAGCTCCACCAGTGGAAAGAGTAGGGAATGCAGCAGCCCAAATTTGAGCAGCCCATCTTACTACTGCTGCCTCGTCAATTACCAGAAGAGAAAGGGATTCCGAACGACCGGCTTCGGACGATGTCGGAATAGATTCAATAAATGACCCATTATCAAATTCAATCATGGAAGCAGAACCATATTCTCCAGCTCTACCGTTGATTATGGGAGTTTGAAGGTACCATGGAAGATTCTTGTACATGAATTTAATCTTCTTAAGCACCTTCTTAGCAGTTGTGTCTTTGATAGAGATGATGTTTATCTTTTTGTTGGGATGGTACATCGCCAACCAAAGACAGTACATAGAAATAAGTTCTGTAATTCCTGCCTGACGGAACTTAAGGATGATATTGAATCGTTGGGCAATGAAATTGTAGAGAACGGATTTCTGAAATGGGTATAAATCGAATCTTACCTTTCCTCTTACTGGATGTATCACATAGCAAAAAAGGCTAAAAAAGAAAACATCACTAGAAACTCGGGATAAATTTGATAGCTCCTCCCGAGTTAATGTAGTTCTAGTTTCTGAGATAGTCTTTGCCATTACTTAAAAGTTATACGTTATTTGAAATTCGATGTCAGTACCTATCCCAGATTTTATCTTCGGATAGTAAAAGGTATTGACTCCGAGTTTGTAATTAAATCTCTTAGTCTTGATTGAAAAACCAGCTCCCATATCGAAGAGATTGTTGAAAGGTCTGTATTTGCCATAAACGTATGGACTAAGTGATAACCTTGCAACTTTCTTTCGAGTTAATTGACCCTCATACCAGTTGTAGTTGTACTTATCCAAGTCGATTTGGAATAGTCTAGTTGAATAAGTGTTAGTCTCTTTATTGAAGAGATTTAAGTTTAACTTATCTTTCTTCAAAACAATTTGAACCAGGGAATCTTGGTTACTGATAACTGGCTGCCTTAGCATGGAATCAGGAAAGAGAGTTGGCTGCTTATTATCATGAACTAAGATTTTACCTGGTTCAACTTTTTCAGAGTACTTCTTCTCGGGTTTGAAAGGTTTCTCTGTGTATACTGTATCTGGGATTTCATTGACCGCTAGTTCTAAGGAATCAACCTCTCGAGAAAGTTTGTAATTCCTGAAGCAAAGGTAAATAGTAAATCCTAGAAGTACAATGAACAAGGCCTTCTTTAAATTCTTCATGTTCAAAAATTTTAGGAAGTTCGCACGCTTAATGATACTATCTATTCGGTAATCGCTAAGCGATTACCTTTATCGAACGAAGTGAGATAATATCCAAATATACTACTTACGATATGATATATGAATAGCTATATATACGCAGATAAATATATAGATATATATACGTAGTATATTATATATCTATATATTTCAAGGCACCCCAGAAACTTATATATAAGACTTTATATATAAAGCTGAAACTCAGTGTTTCTTGGTATTTGCCCTTTTGAGGCATTTTTTGAACCAAATCCCTACCTCATAAACCGAACCCTTGGCAATTGTGTACCTTGCCTTGTTAAGCCAATAGTGATAATCCTTAAAATCACCATCGAGGGTATCACCGTTTTTGTGAAGGTAAATTTTAAATTTATCAGGGAATCCCATAATTGCCTTAAAGTCTTCGATTCCCAGAGGATAGCCATCTGGTCTAAATTGCCTATCTGCAGGTCTAAGAGTTAATGGGGGTTTATCATACTCTAATCTGTATACTCCCGGGAGAGTACTCATCTTTGCAGTTTTGATAGGCCACTTCTTTTCATCCTTGAAATCTCTAACCCAGAGTCTATGTATCTTTGCTACAGTAAGGTTCTTCTTCTCAGGGAGCTTTCGATAGTCATACATTGCCAGGGTTTTACTCATGAATGGAATCTGGTTAGTATTATTTTCCTGAGAGAATGTGAGTGGTTTAAGTAAATTTCTAGTAGTTATTGGAGTTTTTACTTGGAATACTCCATCAAAAGCATTCAAGTACTTCTTACCGGTCTTTTTATGTACTCCAATGATAAGTAATCGCTTCCTGGACTCCTGAGAGTTTCCATAGTCTAAAACTGACCTTTCATGAAAAACTAATTTATAGTCTTTGAATGTTTCCTCAAAGAAATCCTTGGGAAGCAATGTTAGCAGTCTTGGTAGATTTTCTATAAGAAATATCTTGGGTTTATACTCGAGTATTGATGCAATTACTAGATTAAGACTACGATTATCCTTGGGATTACCTAATTCCTTTACCTTAGATAACCTCATTACTGATGATGCTCCGCAATCTGGGCTTGATATAATTATGTCTACTTTCTCATCGAATTCTTGTAAACAAAAGCCCTTATAGAACGGTATATCCCCAAAATTTAATTTCCATTGTTCTTCGCCCGGAGTGTGGAATACTCCTCTTATCTCTATGTTCCCTAACAAATTCTTCTTAAAAGGGAACAGGAGTGCACCCTGTCCAGCGCACACTCCCAATACCCTTAGTTTCTTCATTTCTTGTAGCTTCTCAATTTAATGTACTTAATCCAAGCAAATGGCTTACGGTCTTCCAGATAACTCAGATTCTTATCATTGTTGTGAGCTTCTTCTTCGAAACTTACATCATGATACCTTTCGTTCTGTTTATCCCATTTGGCAAAGCACATGATAATTATGTATTCTATGATATACCAAAGGTAGAAGAAACCTAAGTCAAGGGCTACTACCCACCAAAGAGATATATCGAATGATAACCAGAGTATGATACCGAGTACCAAACCCACTATACTACATTCAATCTGTTGTATTTGATGAATACGTTCATGATTGATATCATCTGGTTTACACTCTTCCACTTTGTGTTTGAAGAATGAATTATACACCAGAGTAATTGCCTTGTAACTGGGGAAAAGGAATACTTTTGCTACCCAGCTGTTAAAATGACATCTTTTCATAATTTATCTTTGAAGTTTTCGTAAGCGTTTCTTAACTTTTGGTCATAGGCATTCTGGGCATACCCAGGACCATTATACTTCTTGGCAAAGCCAGCCCAGTCTTTTGCTTTGAGTTCTTTCAAACAACCAGAATTATACATGAAGTGATACATCAATTCTAGTTGATTTGCATGAGATTCTGATACCTTGTGAACGAAATCATATACATCTTTACACCCACATAGGTTATGATTGAAGCCCATAATCTGGAACATACCCCAACTTGCAGACTTCAATGCACATTCTTCGTCAATTTCTTTGGCTAATTCGAGTCTTTTGTACTCGTGTACACCTCCAAGATACTTAGATTTATCCCATTTAGGGAAGAAAATCGTAGAATATCTCTTACAAAGGTAAGCTAAATCTCTGTCTGGGAATTTCTTATGTACTTCTTTGTACATAATGTGACCCTCGAAGAGAATTTGAGGCCTACCATCAGCTAAAAACCCATCTCTACCTGCAGCTTCTACCAATTGAACAGCTTTCAATAGAGCAGGTTCTAGACCTAAGCGAGTAGCAAGGTCTTTAATCATTTCATTTGTTAGTTTATCCATATCTTATCAGTTTTAATGGTTCAATATTAGTAGTAAAAGTATTGCTTATAGCCCATTTTCAATATGTTTCGAGGTTCTATTATCATATATAACTTATAAAATAATGCAATATGAACAAGGAAAATCAATGCCAACTATGTGGCAAACCCATTAATTTAGATGAATTTGACCTGAGTAGAGAAATACCACAGCGTATGAAAAGAGCTCATATCTGTTTTCGATGTGCTTTTTGGTTAAATCGAAAATTTTATGATGGGGAACTCGAAAAAGAGAAGAAAATTGCCGTAATTACCCCGGATTATTCCCATTGGATAACTCGAGTACCTGGAGATATTTTAATGGTACCTTCGGCTTTCGGAGGAGTTTACCAAACTAAACTCCAACCAGTAAACACTTTAGGGGTCATAGATCGAAATAAGAAGGGGCTATACATTATACGATTCAATAACATCCCTCACCAGGGCACTATTCCGGAGCATCTAAGAGAATATTTTAAAGTAAACGGTGTATTTCTATCTCCACAGGAATACAAAATGCTAGAAGATTACCGGGGTAATGCCTATGAATTTATTAAAAATAAAATAGATAATGCAATAAACAAAAAATAATTTCGTATATTTGCATAAAGAAAATTTCTAAATAAAAATAGATATGAAAAAAGAAAAGAAAGAAGTAAAAAAGCTCAAAGAAGGTGATGAAGTTATCTTTGTATTATCAGGAAGACCAATCACAGAGAAGGTAACAGTAGAATCCATTGATAAGAAAGGTGGATTTGCAATGCTCAGTAATCGGGTAAAAGTTGCAAGAACTTTCGGTCCCGATAATACATATCCAAGATTGGATGGGCAAAAGGGAGAAGTTCTTCCTCTTACGGAAGAAAATGAGAAATGCTACCTTGCATACAAGGCTTATTTCTCGATTAAGAGGAATATAGAATTCCTTGACAAGGAAATGAAGAGTATGAAAGATACAGATGCTTTCGATATGATGATTGAATTTGATAAGAAACTTGCCAAGATTATTAACAAATACTTCAAAGAATAATGATTACGGTATTAGCTATAATTTACTTGGTATGTTTGCCATTCACGGTATTCTTTGTAAAAGTTTGCTTAGATTATTTACCGTACACTCATAGGGTTCATTCCTTGATATTATTTATATCGGTATGGTTGGTATTACCTCTATTTCCGATTTACCTATTAACTAAGTACCTAAAACATAAGTTGCTATGAGATTCTTTTTTGATAGAGATGGTGATTATGCTGGATCATCAATGCAAGGGTGGGAGATAATTCTCCTACTCTTATTCCCAGTTACTTTAATAATCTTCTTCGTATTCTTACCAATCTTCATATTGTATAAATATGATTCTAGAGAAGAAGATAAAAAATACGAAGAAGAACATCCAGAAATACTAAAAGCAGATTCTTATATTACCTGCTGGTATCCCTGGCATAGATATTCTGTTGCATATACCACAGCTTTGATATTTTGGTTTATTATTTTTATTATGGCTATTACATAAAGCTTACAATATACTTGTATTTATCATCTTCTTTTGGCCAATAATCTCCAGATAAAATAAGTGGGGTTGCTTCTTTTTGAATATCAACTGTTTCAGCCGTATAAGAATCTCCACTGTTAAGGGTAGTTTCTCTAGTTATAGTATCACCAGGTGATACTCCATATTTGATTACCATAGAAAAGTTGATATCACTAGCTACCTCATGTCTAGCAGATATCTCTAAATTGGCTATTAATCCATCGAAGGGGTCAGAACGTATAGTTACTAAGATGTCATTTTCTATCTTAGTCTCTGGAGTATAGATATTTATATCTATCTGTTCTCCTGATTCTTCTTGAGTAAGAGAACAGATAGCAGAAGTACCTCCAGCAGAATTTCTTGAAGTAATCTGAAATTCTCCATCCCCTTCTTCTAAAAGGTAGTCAGTTGGATTATCTAAGTATATCTGGTAACCTACTGGAATTTGCCCAGATTGTTTACCATTTACATACTTATTCTTATGAGAATCCACTGACCACCTTTGTGATACCAAATAATCTAGGGTTATATCAATAGATTGTGATCTCCCCCCCTAATTTAAGAACTTTTTCCATAATGTATAATGTTTTAGATTGATACTGTCCCTCCTGCACTTGGTACTGTAAATCTACCTATCTGACTAAATGAACTACCAGAAGATGCCCATACAGTTACTTTATCACCTGTATCGGCTTCGGTTGTATCCCCATAACTTGAAAGGTTAACTTTTACTGGGATATTCATAGTAACTTGCCCA
>ENA-UOJL01000271-UOJL01000271.1-human-gut-metagenome-genome-assembly--contig:-P47-NODE-271-length-82742-cov-19.047347_pt1 | contig 82742 bp, 78 predicted proteins | sample MGYA00242347_ERZ723894 | MGnify/ENA metagenome assembly ERZ723894
TTTCCCCTCTCGAATTTTTGTCCAAAAAGTGTTGCACTTGACTTGACAATCTACCAAGCCCCCGACAGGGACTAGGGGCGGTAGCCCCAGCAAAATAACCCCTTTCCGGGGGAAAGGGGTTTTCGGCAAGGATGCCGAAATAAGGACACACCAAGCTTTGCACGAAGCAAAGCCAATAGAGTGTCCTAAAGGGGATAGGGATAATAAATCAGAAGTTTATTTCAAAAATAGACTTTTTCTACAAGCTGAACCGCCGTTTCTCAGGACGGCGGTTTTGCTTTTATATAAAGAACAGCGGTACCGGAAAACCGATACCGCTGTCTGAAGGAAAAGATCTTCGTCACATTAAACGTGACATTAAGAAAAACAACTGTAAGGAGCTGTTGCTTTTAAAATTATTCTTTTACTGCTGTAGATGAGCCTATTTCCATAGTACCCTTCTTCATAACGTAGTCGTACTCTTTGCCGTCAGTGCCCTTGAGCTTGAAAGAGAGCTTGTCGTTTTCAAGCTTTACGCTCATCTGGATCTTGTCTGTGCTGCCTACTTCCATTACTTCTGCACCGTTGCTCTTGTACTGAACGTTGTGTTCTTCCGTAGCGGCAACTGACTTTATTATAACCTTATCATCTGTGAATGTCCATACGGATGCGAATGATGATTCGTCAACGCCGAGCTTAGCCGCATAGTCTGCTACAGAATCGCCTGCGATAGTTTCGTAAATCCAATCGCCCTTCATCTTATCCTTTGCCGAGCCTGAGCAAGCTGCGAGTGCCATTACCATTACTGCTGCCATTGCAAGTGCAATGACTGACTTGATTACTTTCTTCATAATTATTCCTTTCTTTGCGGTATGTCCGCCTCTGATTATGTAATATCGGTTGTTTTTCCAACCTTAGCAAATTATACTCACCGAAATTGTTTAATTCAATTAACTGGCGCAAATCGGTTGCATTTTGGCATTAATCGGTTCAGCCCTTGAAGAAGCTGGTGATGCTGAAGCCTGTGGGCATAGGCAGGGTGAACATATAGATTGTTGCGATAACAAATGCGACAAGAGCGATAATTACCACAGCATATTTGTTCGCCTTATGATTGAATGAGCCGGCAATACCGAGTAAGAACAGTACAACGCTGTAGATGACCGTTACAAGACCGAATGCGTCACCGTTTGAATTATCCTTCTGACCCTGTTCAAGTACCTCCTGCGACTGTGCAAGAAGCTCGTTTGCTTTTGTGAAATAGCTGTTGACATAATTCTCGTCAAAGAAGGGCGAGCTCATACTGTTTTCCTTTTCGAGCCACGCAAGTATAGTTGCCTGAGGATCGCTGCTGCTGTTGTCGGCAGTGTTCCAGTCAATCTTTGCCGCCATTGTTTCACTCACGTTCTCCGCCATCTTGTAGAACAGCTGGTTGCACAGCTTTGCAAGCTCAGCCTCGTTATTATTGTTCTGCGCAAAGACGATTTCAATCTGCAATGAGCTTATATCGTTCCAGAGTATCATATCCTGATTCATCTGCTGAACGCCTGCATTATATTCCGAGTTGCCCTCGGAAGCAAGATTGTTGCTGGTGGCGTAGTTGGTAGCCTGATTTCCGCCGTGAAGCGAGCCTATCCAGCTTGCCCACGCTGTGAGCAGGGCGGTAACACCCAGCATTATTACTATTATAAGCTCGGTGAGCTTGTCCATATCCGGCTTTTTTTTGACAGCAGTGTCGGCCGTCTTTTTCTCGTTCTCGTTTTCCATAGGAACCTCCTGTTTGATGTTTTGCGATAAATATTATAACAATAACGTTCAGCTGTAACAACAAATTGGCTTTAATCGGCGCAAATCGGGCTTGAAAAGGCATTGCGGGGCAGAATTTTATTGCACAAAAAGCGGAAATATAGTATAATCATAACAGGACATAATTACAGCGATGTAAACCAAGCAAAGCGGAAGGTGCATAACCAATGGATCTCAGAATAGCAATTACGGACGACCTTAACTCAGAGCGTGAAAAGCTGTCATCGGCAATAATCGCTCCGTTTTCAAAAGTGGGGCTGAACGTAGGCAATATAGACGAATATACAAGCGGCGAGGAATTGCTCAGGCAGTTTTCCGCCGGCAGATACGATCTGATATTTCTTGACATATATATGGGCGGAATGAGCGGCGTAGAAACCGCCAAACGTATCAGGGCGCTGGATAAGAATGTTATGCTGGTGTTTGTCACCACAAGCAACGAGTTTGCAAGCGAAAGCTATGCGGTAAAGGCAAACTTCTATCTGCTGAAGCCCGTAAGGGCGGAAAGCATAAGACAGCTTGCCGAAATCGTAGCACAACAGCTTAAGAATACGGGATGTGCGGCGGCGCTCCCCGACGGTACGGTGATACCGCTGTCATCGCTTGTCTATACCTCGTGTTCCGGACATTATGTAAACGTGTTTCTGGTCGGAAACGAGCCGCTGAAGATCCGTACCACGCATAAGATAATGGAAGAGTCGCTTTCAAAATACGAAGGAGTGATTTCCTGCAACAAGGGCATGCTTGTGTCGCTTGCAAATGTAGCCCGTATTGACGGTGAAAATTTTCTGATGATAAACGGCGATACCGTTCCGATAAGCCGCCGTAAGATGACGCAGATCAAAAACGACTATACACGTTTCGTTCTGAATCGTATTCACAGCGAATTTGAGAAAGATCAGGTGACGGTCAGATGAATGAGATGCTGAGTAGATTTGTAAACGAGGCATTATCCTGCCTTATAATCGTACCTACGACAGTGCTTTGCTTACTGCCTATGAAGGACAAGATGAAATATTCCATCAAAAATGTCCTCCCGTTGTTTTTAGGCGTGCTTGTTATGGTGACGGTGATAGTTTCTGGCGCAACGGCATTGCTCCCTGTAGATCCGAAGGTAGTCTTCTATATTCTGCTGGTGCCTTTGTTCCTTGCGTACAGGGTCATTGTCGATGCGGATATTGTCAAATGCTTTGCAACGTTTCTGTTGTCGTTTGCTATAATGAGCTTCTGCAAGAATTATGCCATAATGATTGATGCAGTTATACACCCTGAGCTTGGAGTGCCGACCTTCAGCACCGACGGCGCATTGATACAGCTCGGAATATCCTGTGCAGTGACTGCCGCTATTGCTTATCCGGTAGCAAAATACGGCTCTCATCTTATAAACGGGCTTCCGTACAGAAGGGTATGGCTGATTTCGATAGTAATGTCGCTTATGTTTATCGGGTTCAATTTTACGGTACAGCCCGTGCATTATCAGACACTTTATCTTAACCGTGTTTTTCTGGTTTATATCCTGATAACAACTCTTATGTTCGTTATGCTCGTGCTTATGTATACCGTGTTTTATTTCATAGCGTCCGCTTTGCTGAAAGCCGGCAAGGACAAGGAGCATATAAGCGTGCTTGAAATGCAGAAGAAGCAGTACGACGCCCAGCAGAAATATCTTGAGGACACCTCACGCATACGTCACGATTTCAAGCACTCAATCATTGCTATAAAGACGCTTGCCGAGGACGGCGATATAGAGGAGCTGAAAAGCTATCTTGATAACTATATAGATACGTTCCCGAGCAGATCGCCCGTGCGTTACTGCGGAAACTATGCGCTCAACGCTCTGCTGAGCCACTTTGAAGAACAGGCACAGCAACACGGTATTACTCTCAGATTGCGGATCGATACCGATAACAAGGAGGAGGCTGTGCTGTCCGACGATGAGCTTTGCTGTATAGTCGGTAACATACTTGAAAATGCGGTAAACGCAAGCCTTATGCTTCCTGAAAACAACGATCGCAGAATCTCACTTTCGGTAAAGGCGGACGATGCCTCAGGCAATCTTTACATAGTAGCTGAAAATAATTTTAACGGCAAAGTACGTTGTGAGGGCGGACACTATTATTCCACCACCAAGGGCGGTAACGGCATAGGGCTTGAATCAGTGCTGTTCACAGCCGAAAAACACGGCGGTACGGCAACCTTTTATCATAAGGGTAAGGTGTTCTGCTCCGATGTGGTCATACCGCTAAAATAAGCTAAAATAAGACAGCATAAGAATAAGCACCCCCGTTCAACTGAACGGGGGTGCTGCTATTATTTATTCTGCCGATTAAAGCTCGATAACAATATCATTCTCAGCCTTTAAGATGCTGTCAAGAATGAGCTTGCCTTCAATCTTTTCGCCGTTTACCGTTACACTCTTAACGCCGTGTTCACTGCCGTTCGGGTTCTTAACGGTAACATTCAGCTTCTTGCCTCTGAATGTCTTCTTCATTGTGTATTCCTTCCACTCTGAAGGGATAGAAGGATCGATTACGATACCCTTTGTTTCGGGGTTAAGACCGAGGATACCCTCTGTAGTACCTACCATAACGGTAGAAGCCGTACCTGTCAGCCAGTGTACATGAGCACGGCCTGCGAAGGGGCTGTCCTTACCTTCAACGAACTGACCGTAAACATAGGGTTCAAGAACTCTGTGCTCTGCGTTTTCGTTGTAGGTTGCGGGAGCTGCTTCCTTCCAGTACTTATATGCACGGTTGCCGTGACCGAGCTTTGACTCTGCGAGTATCAGCCAACCCTGAGGCTGTGAGAAGATACCTGCATTTTCCTTTGTGCACTTGTTGAAGCACTGCATAAGAGCACCGTCAAAGCCGTGCTTAACATAAGGAGGATACATAACCATTGCGCCGTAAGGAGTGTTAAGCTCTCTTTCTACGCTGTCCATAGCCTTTTCAGCCTGTTCCTTGCTTGCAAAGCCGGAGATGACTGACCAAGACTGAGGATTGAGCCACATTGAAGCCTCAGGATCTGTTCTCTGACCGATAACAGTGCCGTCTTCCTTGTAGCCTCTTATCCATCTGTCCTCGTTCCAGCAAGCTGACAGTATCTCGTCGAGCTTAGCCTTTACTTCGTCAAGGTACTTTGCGTACTCTGCGTCGTTCTTCTCAAGAGCGTATGTCTTTAAGATTTTTATTGCGTAAACAAGCTGGAATGCTACGAATGTAGATTCGCCCTTCTTGCCAAGACGTAAGCAGTCGTTCCAGTCAGCGTGAAGACCTGCGGGCATACCGTGGTTGCCGAGGTGGTTCATCGAGAAGTCGATAGCTCTCTTTAAGTGATCGTATACTGTGCCGGATTCGCCGTCGTTTGCATACGAGATAACTTCGTCAAGGAATGCGTGGTCGCCGCTTTCGGAGATGTACTTGTAAACTGTCGGGAACAGCCACAGAGCGTCATCTGCACGGTATGAGGGGTGACCTGTCTGCTTAGCGTATACGCTGTTTTCATCGTTTTCGTCGGGGTGGTTTTCCTGTCCTGCCTTGTGATCATACTTAACGAGGGGCAGACCTGCGCCGTTTGTAACCTGAGCAGAGAGCATGAATACGATCTGCTTCTTAGCCATTTCGGGTGCAAGGTGGATAACGCCCTGAATATCCTGTACAGTATCACGGTAGCCGAAGCCGTTTCTCAGACCGCAATACTGGAATGATGCGGCTCTTGACCAGATGAATGTGATGAAGCAGTTGTAAGCGTTCCATACATTTACCATATTGTTGAAGTCTGCATCGGGAGTATTTACCTGCAGATTGTCGAGCTTTGAGTGCCAGTAGCTCTTAAGCTCTGCAAGATCCTTCTCTACAGCGTTCTCATTCTCGTACTTAGCGATGATAGCCTCAATTTCAGCCTCTGTCTTCTGACCGCCGAGAACATAAGTGAGTACCTTTGTTTCGCCGGGCTGTAAAACGATGTCGCTCTGGAGTGCGCCGCAGGAGTTTGTATTGTAGTTTAAGTCGCCCTTTAAGCCTTCTTCAATGCCCTTGGGGTTGTTGTATGTTCTGTAAGAGCCTACGAAAGCGTCACGGTCACCGCAGTAAGCGTCAACCTTAGCAGAAGCAAGACCTAAGAAACGTCCGCTGTTGGGGTTGTATATCTCATTCTGCATCTGGTGGATATACTTGTTCTTGAAGTATGTTTTTGTGATGAACAGGGTGTACTGGAGGTTGACCTGATCCTGCTCGTAGTTGGGATCGTTAACGAACTCGCAGTAGCCTGTAACGCTCAGCTTACGGGGCTTTGTGTCTGTGTTGGTTATCTTTGCAGCCCATACTTCATAAGTAGCGTCCATAGGAACGTAGTATGTAACCTCAGACTTTATCTTCTTGTACTCTGAGGTGATGACAGTGTAGGCTGTACCGTGACGGCACTCGCTCTTGTAGCTGTCGAGGGGCTTGCATACGGGCGCCCACGAAGCCGACCAGAAATCATTGTCCTCAGCGTCCTTGATATATACATATCTGCCGGGCTGATCGTTGGGAACAGCATTGAAACGGTAACGGATAACACGTCCGTTTGCACCGGATTTAACGAAGCTGTAGCCGCCTGCGTTGTTTGAAATGATAGCACCGTATTCGGGTGAGCCTAAGTAGTTTGCCCATGCCGACGGAGTATCGGGTCTTGTGATGACATATTCCTTGTTTTCAAGGTCAAAATGTCCGTAATTCATCAGAAAGTCCTCCTTGATATTATATTCCCCGTAAACAAGCTGTTTCACGGGTTTTAAATTCCTTTGCGTAACTTCATTATATCAGGAAATCGTTTTCATTTCAAGGGCGGTATTGTGCACAAATTTAGCTGTCTGTTTTTGTGCAGTATTGACATATCACTGATTGACGCCCGACAGATGAAATTTATCTGTGAAAAATACTGAAAATTACCGCTCATTCCCCTGTTTACAGTATTTTAACATTGATTTTACCGATTTTAAGTAGTATAATTATTCAAAGAAAAATAAAAAGAACAAAAGACAAGAGGTAAACTTATGAACTGGGCAATTATTGAGCAGGTCGTTATAATGGGTCTGCTCGCAGGCGTCGGCATACTCTGCCGTAAGCTGAAGCTGCTTGACGATGCCTGCACCAAAAAGCTTTCAACCGTTGTGCTTAATTTCGCAACACCTATGGTTATTCTGGTATCCTATCAGAAGCCGTTCGACCCCGAAACGCTGAACACACTGCTTTTATCGTTCCTCATAGCGATAATAAGCTACGTCATAGCGTTTATACTTGTTCCGTTGATAATACGCAGTAAGGACAAGGAGGGACAGCTGATAGAGCGTTTCAGCTGCCTTTACTCAAACTGCGCCTTTATGGGCATACCGCTGATACAGGGCGTATATGGCACTGAGGGCGTATTCTGCCTTACGGCATACGTTACTATGTTCAATCTCTGCTCGTGGACGCACGGAGTTGTTATGATGAAGGGCGGAAAGCCGAACTTTAAGCAGATGCTGAAGTCGCTGTTATCTCCGAGCATCATCGTTACAATAATCGGTATTATCCTGTTCCTTTGCAACTTCACTCTGCCGAATGTAATTCTTGAAGCGGCACAGCACCTTGCAAATATCAACACACCGCTCGCAATGATAATAGCAGGCTCAACAATAGCTACGGTAAAGTTGCTCCCTGCGCTGAAAAAGCCAAGACTTTACTACACCTGCTTTGTAAAGCTGTTCCTGCTTCCTGCACTGCTTACGGTTATCTGCCTTGTGTTTAAGATAGATCAGACCGTAGCGGGCGTAAACATACTCGCTACCGCCTGCCCCGCCGCTGCTATGTGTACAATGTTTGCCCTGCTCTATGACAGGGACGCAGGCTACAGTGCGGAGGTATTTGCGGTAAGCACCATACTTTCGATGGTCACACTGCCGCTTACACTGATGTACTATACGGCGCTTGCAGGGATATTCATGTAATTTAAGCATTATTAAAGGAGCATATCTCATGACAAATATCACAACAGAAAACTGTGCCGCATTGCTTGATATACTCAGGGAGAAGAATCCCCTTGTACATTGCATCACAAACTATGTTACCGCAAACACCGTTGCAAACGGACTTCTTGCGGCAGGCGCATCTCCCGTTATGGCGGACAGCCCGCTTGACGCAGAGGATATAACCGCAAAGGCATCGGCGGTACTGTTCAATATGGGTACGCTCAGCAAGGACAGGCTTCGTGCAATGCTGATTTCCGCACAGAAGGCGGCGGATATGTCAAAGCCGATAGTGCTTGACCCTGTAGGCGCAGGCTCTACAGATAACAGATTACGAAGCACTATGCAGCTTCTGCGTCAGTTCAGATTCGCCGCAGTAAGAGGCAACGCTTCCGAAATATCCGCACTGCTTTCGACAAGCCCTATTACTATGAAGGCGGAAAAGGGCGTGGACAGTGCCGAAACAACGCTTGAGGACAAAATATCGCTTGCCAAAAAAGCGGCAAAGCGTTACAGCTGTACCGTTATGGTAACAGGCAGTACCGATGTCATAGCAAACGGCGGCAGGGTAGTGCTTGTTTCAAACGGTGTGCCTATGATGAGCAAGATTACCGGCACGGGCTGTCTTGCGTCCGGACTTGTAGCGGCGCTGTGCGGCTGTACAGAGGACAGCTTTGAGGCGGCGGTAACAGCGGCGGCGCTTATCGGAACGGTAGGCGAAATTGCAAGCGAAACCGCAAAGGGTACAGGCTCGCTGTATGTCGGTATGCTTGACACGCTGACGAATATTACTCCCGACATTTTCACACAATACGCAAAGATAGAATATTACACAGGAGAATAATAAGATGGAAGACCTGGATGAGATCCGTGAGTTTTTTGCAAAAGACCGTTTCGCTACGGAAAACGGCGCAGTGATTGAAGCTGTAGGGAAAAACACAGCTACAGTCGGTATGAAGATAGAATCACGTCATCGCAATGCCGCAGGAATAGTAATGGGCGGAGCGATTTTCACCCTTGCCGATTTTGCCTTTGCGGTAGCGTCAAACCACGAAAAATTAGGCACTGTATCGCTAAACGCAAATATTACGTTTTTAAGAGCCTCCAAGGGCGATAAGCTCATAGCAACGGCTGAATGCGTCCGTGACGGAAGAACGACCTGTTATTATCGTGTTTCGGTTATAGATAATACCGGCGCACTTATAGCCGAAATTACAACAAGCGGATATAAGACAAACTGACTTGAGCAAGACCGCAGGGCAGTTTTCAAAGTATAATACTTTTCGGCGGAATATTCTTAACTCCTCTTAAATCTTAATTGCCGTCAAGCATAGATTTTATGCCGTTTTACGCCATATTTCGACCGTTATACGCCACGCTATTGACAAAAAAGCGTGAGTATGGTAAAATGTGTTTGTATTACAGTGCTGAGAAGTACTGTAAATACGGTTATATTTTAGGTTGATCGGATATAGGAGGATTTTATTATGAACAAAACTGCGGCAATACTTATTGCATTTTTCCTCGGCGGACTTGGTGTTCACCGCTTTATGGCAGGAAAAATCGGAACAGGCATTATCTGGCTTCTCACAGGCGGATGCTTCGGTATAGGCTGGCTCGTAGACCTGATCCAGGTTTGCACAGGCAAGTTTACAACTAAGGACGGCGCACCCTGGGTAACAGAATAATCTGTAAATGACAACTCCCGACTTATGCTGAGCATAGGTCGGGAGTTTTTTCTTTATCGGTTGCTGACGCTGTATGCGATCTTCTTTTCGTCAAGATAGTCCTTGACGGCATTGAAAGCCTTGAGCGTTGAATTTTCATCGCTTATTTTTATTGTAGCACCGGCTTCAAGTCCGTCTATTTCCGATTTTAATTCTTCGATTCCGATTTCGTGATTATTAACAAAATACTTGTCCTCGGAAATAGTTATCTCCAGCGCAAAGCTGTCGGTGTTACCGGGATTTCCGCCCTCGGCGGATATGTTGCTTGTCTGTGCTTTTGATGAATTATCCGCACTGCTTATGTCAGATGCCGTATTTGCTTCGGAAGATGTTGCCGTTTGTTCGCCGTTTATCAGCTTGCTGATTTCGGGATAGCCGAAATATATTAAAGCACCGCATACGGCAAGCAGGAGTATCACAATAATAAACTTTTTCATATTGCACCTCTTTTACTGTGCTTCGATAAAGCTGATGCTGTTTTCCGACAGTTTGGCTTTAAGAGCTTTGTACGCCTTAAGAGATGAGCCTTCATCGGCTATCTTTACGGGCAGATTCTTATCGAGCGACTTTATGCTGTCGATAAGCTCGTCAAGGGTAACCTTTTTATTATCGTATATGTATTCGTTACCTGACACGGTAACATTGATATATTCAAGCTCCTCTACAACCGATACGGTGTTTGAGTTATCCGCAATGCCTGAGCCTTCGCCGTCACCGTTTCCGCCGCCAAAGCCGAAGCCCTTGAACGCAAATACCGCAACAACCGCCAGAGCGGCAACAACTAATAATATTATAAGTCCGACAGGTACTGCACCTTTATTATTTATCTTTTTCATTTAAGCTCCTTCGTGTCAGCTTGCAAAAACCGAAACATCGGTTTCCGAGTAGAATAGATGCGTATATTCGCTTTTCATCGTGTTTATTATTTTCATAGTGTCAAGATATGCCGAGGTAGTTCCGCTTTCTGTAGCGTCATACGAAAACTCTATAAGAATAGTATTATCGGCGGTGTAGCCCTGCTCTTTGAACAGCTCCCGCACTTCATCGGTCATTATGCTTATATCGGCTTTTGGTATTTCCTTAACTATTTCTTCGCCTTTGGCAAATTTCAGCGTCCAGCCGTTCTTACCGCTCATATCAAGATGCAGCTTAAGGTTCTTGTTCTCGCTGAAATCCATTATCGCATCTGTGTTTTCGCCGCTTCTGTCAACAGCAGAATTGGCTTCTTCAAGCCGTTTGTCTGCCTGCTCGTTTTTCTCCTGCGCTTCACCGAGAAGCTCGTCCGCCTTGTCGTTTTTCGCTTTTGCTTCTTCCAGCTCGGCGCTCACTTGCTGCTGTTTATCTTCAAGATCTTTCTTCAGATTGTCCGTTTCCAGACTGCTGAAGATTATAAAGAAGAACAGGATAATCATTATAACATCAAGCAGAGAAGTGAAGTCGAGGATTATCTGTCGTTTCTTCATTTTCTGCTGCTTCCCTTTTTGGTGTAGTGGCTTTTTACGAGAATATCAATTTTTTCAATCGCCGATTCTACCGTTGTCTGAAAAACCGAATTCAGCACCTTGAAAAAAATCGAGAACACAAGACCCCATGCGGTAGTGTCAAGCGCTAAGAAAAAGTTCGCTTTAAGCTCTTCTGTTGCTCCGCCCGTTATATCAAGCGACAATAACGCAAGCACCGTTCCGAGCATACCCAGCAGAGGAAATATTGATACAAGCGCAATAAAAGCAGAGTAGCAGAAGTTTATCCAGTTGAACGAGGTGTTCTTATAGTCGATTTCGTTGTTTACGCTCATACTTTTCAGTATCTTCCTCGACCATACCACCGATATGATAAGAAGGGTAAGGCACACCGGGAACAAGGTAAATATAAGCGGTGACACGAATGGTCCGAAATTTTTCAATGCGTCTGTTAAAGCTCCCATAGCCCCTACCTCCGTCTTTCGACAAAATCCTTTAAATTTCTACATAATTATATCACCGACAAAGTTAAAAGTCAATTAAAAGAAAGTATTTGATTTTGTAGTTTTACGGGATCATTCCTGAAACGATACACCTATATCGGTCAGTGTTGCAATTGCCCTCTTGTCTGTCTGTGCAAACCGCTGTGACAGATACCTAAGAGCCGCACCAAGCTCTCCGTCCGGTCCGCCGTACTGCGACAGGATATAGCTTGCGAGCTTCGGATTGCGGTTTTTGATGACGACAGGTACCTGCGTCCTTTTTTCAAATATAAACATAAGCCCTCCTTATAATATCCACTGACCGCTCAGCCAGTCCCAACCGCAATCTTTTCCTGCACACGAGGCTCTCAGCGGATAGAATTCGTTCTCAAACGCACAACGGCACGCTTCTGTCTGCTTCACTGCCTCACGGTACAGTTCCAGAGCCTTTTCGTCGTCCGGGTGGGTGTCGAGGAACAGCTTTAAGTCCTGTGCATAGAAGTCTGCGGCGGACAGCTGTCTTAACAGCTGAGAAGCTCTTGACGGCATATTATACGCCATTGTAAAGCCCCCTTTCATATTCGTCCAACGTAATGTTAAGTTCGGGGAAGACAGTTCCCGCTCTCATTGCCGTTTCCGGATCGTACAGCTTTCCGAGCCGCTGGAACGGTGCGTAAGCATATCCCGCCTTCTTTTTTACAGGAATACTGCCGTCACTTTCCGTGCAGCAGAAAAATCCGTCCTTATTCATATTCGTTTTGCTCCTTTCATTCGTGTTTTTTCGGCTTTACAGTACATTTTATGCGTATTTGCACTTGTATGTTACAAATGGGATATTTTGACATATACATAACAATGGTATCTCAAAAACAGCATTGACATCGCCGCAAATGTGTTATATACTGTGTCTGTCAGACAGATCCTATACGATTTTTACATCTATAAAGCAAGGGAGCTCGTGAACGGGCTGAGAGGGAATTGCAATTCCGACCTTTGAACCTGATTTGGATAATGCCAACGTAGGGAACGGTTGTTTTAGTGCGCATAAAAACATCGGCTCCCGCAGACAGTGTGGGAGCTTTTTTGACGGACAAAAGAAAAGAGGTATTTTTGTATGAATAAAAAGGTAAGTATTCAGAAACTCGCAATTTCAGGCGTTCTCATCGCATTAGCAGTAGTGCTGAGCGGATTTTCGATCCCGATAGGAGCGTCAAAGTGTTTCCCCATTCAGCATATGGTAAACGTGATAGCAGGCACACTGCTCGGGCCGTGGTACGCTGTGGGAATGGCATTTGTAACATCGCTTATAAGACTTATAATGGGTACAGGCACACTGCTTGCTTTCCCCGGAAGTATGGTAGGCGCACTCTGCTGCGGACTTGCTTTCAGATACATTTTCCCGAAATGGTCGTTTGCTAAGCGTGTTCCGATAGCTTTCCTCGGTGAGATTATCGGCACAGGTATCCTCGGTGCTATGGCGGCTTTCCCCATTGCCACATTTGTAATGGGCAAAGAGGCGGCTTTATTCACCTACGTTATCCCCTTCGGTGTTAGCACGGTAGGCGGTGCGCTCATAGCGTCCGTCCTCATGTTCGCCCTCGCAAAGACGGGAGTTATAAATATGATGTTCAGACAGACAAGCGAGAAAAAAGCATAAACGTCCATAAATAAATCAAAGCCACAGAGATTATTCCCTGTGGCTTTTTCTTATTCTCCTGAACCGCTGTCCTTTGTCTGTTCCTTCTTCTTATGATACTTCTTTATCATAACCGCCGTAAGCAGCGATGTAAACGGCACGGTCAGCACAATTCCTATAGTACCGGATATTCCCTGCATTATCTCGATGCAGATATTGTTCGAGTTTATAAGCTGATAGTACGAAAGATCGTAGCAGTAGTCAATCATCAGCGTGACTATCGAGCCGCCGACAAACGCAAGTATCAGCGTGTTGGACATTGTACCCATCATATCCCTGCCGACATTTATACCGCTCCTGAAAAGCTCCGATACGCTGAGCTCCGGCTTCTTTTCGTGTATTTCATCTATAGTTGACGCAAGCGACATTCCCACGTCCATTACTGCGCCGAGTGTTGATATGAGAATACCCGAGAATAAAAGTCCACCTATATTTATAGGTATATTCTGCCCGATAAACAGCAGACTTTCTACTTCGGATACATTATAACCGTTGATTCCGGCAAGTTGACCGAATATCAGAGCCAGCACGCCTGCCACCAGCACTCCGAATGCCGTTCCTGCGATAGCACTGACAGATTTCACATTCGCTCCCGCAACAAAGAATATCGTTATGACGGTAGACAGGACGCATATAATCGCCGCCGCCCAGAACGGCGAAAAGCCTCTGTATACAAGCGGAAAGTAAACGAAAATCGTCAGCACGAATGTAAGAGCAAGACATACCGCAGATTTTATGCCTTTTTTACCGCCCACCAGCCACAGCATGATTACAAACAGCGCAACAAAGGCATATACAACATATTCTCTGTCACGGCTGTAAACAGTCACAACAGGCTCTCCGCCATCATTGGCGCTGACTATGGCTACTACGTCAAGACCTACCGTACACGGCGCACCGAAAAGATTTCCGTTAGGGCTTATCGCACTCAGCTCCTTGCCTGCATAGCTTCCCGTCTTTATCTTTAGAACTACCTCCTGATTGCCGTACCGCTCGCCGTCTTCCTCAAGGTTATCCTTGGTGATTTTTGTTACGGTTGCTTTTTCAAACGTCCTGTTGTATGTCGATACAAGCTCCACCTTGTCGAATGAGTTGAGCAATACAATAAGCACCGCACTTAATGCAATACCGACAAGCGCTATTATATATCCTATGATTTTACCTTTTGTCAAATTCAGCTTATTCATCTTTATCATATCTTTCTGAATACGGTTATCCCCACCGCTTTTACACAGTGGGGACTTCCGTTATTTTATGTGTTTACTTGGAAGATTTCTTATTCTTGATAGCCTCGGGTACTACCATACCTGCCAGAGCGATTGCACTGAGTACCGAGAGAGTGGCAAAGGGAGCAACCGATACCATATTACCTGTGTTGGGGTTTGTGATGTTGTCGTCAGGCTTGCTTGTGTCATCAGGCTTGCTTGTGTCATCAGGCTTGCTTGTGTTGTCAGGCTTGCTTGTGTCATCGGGCTTGCTTGTGTCATCAGGCTTGCTTGTGTCGTCAGGCTTGCTTGTGTCGTCAGGCTTGCTTACATCTGAGCTTGTATCGTCATCTGCGGGTTCTTCGGGCTTTGCTTTAAGAGCGGCAACCGCTTCGTTGAGATAAGCTGTAGCTTCTGCAATCTTGTCGCTTGTAGACTGATTGTCTGCGATGATCGTTTCGGCATTCTTGATAGCCTCGTTTACCTTGGCAACGCTTTCGTCTGTGTACTTGTCAGCCTCAAGCTGTTTCTTTGCGGCTTCGACAGCCTCGTTCAGTGCGGTTGTATCAGCCTTCTTTACAATTGTGTATGCAGATGAGCCTTCAAGCACCTTGTTTGTATCTGCGTCATAGGTTGTGATTGTTACTGCGGTTTCTGTCATATTGATTACCGAGTAGCTGGGTGTCCAAGTCTGGCTTCTTTCAGCTATGTAATCCTGCTGTGCGGGGATAAGCTCATAGTACTTTGAACCCGTAGCTGAGTTAGCCTCCATATATACCGTACCCTCAGGGTCAACTATCGTGCCGGTAACAAGGTCTGAGTTTATCGTGTAGCAGTTGTTCTGAGTAAGATAATCCTCGCCGTAGGCATTGCTTCTGTCGAATGCCGTATGTTCTTTACCGTCACCGCTTAACTGATAGCTTCTTGAATATGTGTGATCGTGACCCTGTAAAGCTACGTCAATGTCGAACTCGTCAAAGATAGGAGTAAGCTGTGTTCTTAAGATGATACCGTCAGAGTCGGAGTGGTCAAGACCGGAGCCGTATATATCCTGGTGGAACATTACGATTCTCCACTTCTTGTCCTTGTTTTCGTTTACGGCCTTTTCGATTACATTTCTGTGAGTAGCACAGTTGTAGTTGTTCGTGTCGATTACGATGAACAGTGCATCGCCGTATGTGTAGTAGTAATCTGTGCCTGCGTTTGTGTGTCCGAGAGCGTAAGTTGTATCGTCAAGGTCGAATGAGTTGGGCGTGTTGAAGTGGTAAGAATACTGATATGATCCGCTGTCGTGGTTGCCTATTGTAGTGGATACCGGGAGAGAAGCGAGAGCCGAAGCGTTAAGATAACCGGCATATTCATATTCCCTGTCGGCATAGTTTACCTGGTCGCCTGCACTTAACATAAAGCTGACCTCAGGGTGAGCTGTAATTGCGTTATTAAGTGTCTTGTTCCAGTTGAAAGCGTCATTCCTTGCGGCGATCTCATTCTTCATTTTTTCATTTTCACTGCTTATCTGATTCTTGCACGCACCGATCTGGGGGTCGCCTACATAAAGGAATGAGAACGAATCGGGGTTGCCGGTCTTTACGCTTTCGACCTTCTGCCATTCGCCGTTTTTGAATACCTGATAATAGTACTGCGTTTCCTTTTCAAGATTCTTTACGGTTACCTTGTTAGAGAAATAACCGTCAAGAGCCTCAATGTTTATTGAAACTTGTGTGCCGGTAAACTCTGTTGCGTCCTTCATATCCTCTTTCTTTGCGATTCTTACCTTAGGCTGTTCAACAGTCTTTGAGTACCACGCAAAGCCAAGCTGTGTTTCGTCTGCGCCTATGTTTACCGAAACCTTTTCGTAATCGTTCTTGACTGTTTCCCAGTCTGTTTTCCACTGTGTCCATTCGGTCGTAGCTCCCTGCGAACCGTCATTCCAGTGCTCTGTAGCGGCATAAGCTGTCATAGCCGCACTTGATACCATAATAGCGGCGAGTGTGCCTGCCATTACTTTCTTTCCTGTTTTCATGTTTCTCATGATGATGTCCTTTCATTTGTTCATTTATACCTCTTGTGTACAAGCCGATTATAACACCGTCAGAGAAAATTAATCACCAAAAAAATTTAAAGAGTTTGTAAAATGTGTAACGGCCTGCGTTTACAAGCCGTTACTTATATACCTATCCTTTTGTTATATACAGCCTCTTAGTCCCCGTATTTTCGCAGAAATACCTGTCATGCTCCGCAAGAAGCATTGTCGGCGTATTCGCACCGAGCAGCCGCTCAAGCTGTATCCTTGAAATAATATCAACGAAGTTCAGCGGTTCATCCCATATATAGAGATTAGCAGGCGTAGCAAGACTGCCCGCTATAAGCACCTTCTTTTTCTGTCCGGCACTGAGATTTTCCGTCCGGCCGATAAGCTCCCTGCGTGAAAATCCGAGCTTTGCGAGTATCGCACTGACAAGCTCGGCATCAACACCGAGTCGCTCCGAAAATTCGTCAAGCGTTCCGCAAAGCCCATTTGTATCCTGCGGTAATACCGATATTTTAAGTCCGGGCGCTTTTGCTATACTTCCGCTGTAGCTTATATCCGCCCCGGCTATGATTTTAAGGATTGTCGATTTTCCACAGCCGTTTTTGCCCGACAGGCACAGCCTTTCCCCGTAAGACAGCGTAAATGAAACAGGCTCGCATATAGCGTTGCTGTCGCCATTGTCACAATAGTACGGCACGAGATTCTGTACCGAAAGCACCGTTGCCGATTTCGCCTTTATTGACGGAATCTTCAGCGTATCAATGTATTCACGGTTTTTGAGAAGCACCGATTTTTCATCTATTGCTGTCTGTCTGCGGCTTTCAACCGCCTTCATACGTTTCATCATAGCTTTCGCCTTAGCACCCTCGACGGCTCTCCTGTCAAGCGATTTCTCCGTTTTCGTCGGGTCGATCCCTATCTTTCTGCCCTCCGCTGTGTCAGCCCACTTTTTACTGCGCTCTGCGGCGGCTTTGAGATGCCCTATCTCACTTTTCAGCTTCTTGTCACGCATAAGTTCGTTTGCTTCTTTACGGTCGAAATTCTCTTTCCACACGCTGTAGTTACCGTTTATTATTTCGGTATCACTGCGGTTCAGCGACAGTATGTGGTCGGTGCATTTGTCGAGCAGGTCACGATCGTGCGACACGAGTATAAATCCGCTCTTTGTTTTAAGATAATCGCCTATCGCTTCTCTTGCGTCAAGGTCAAGGCAGTTGGTCGGCTCGTCTATCAGCAGGAAAGCGTTGTCACGCAAAAACAGCAGGCACAGCAGAAGCCTTGTCTGTTCACCGCCCGACAGCGTACCGAACGGTCTGTACAGAATTTCGCAGTCCGTACCCATATAAGACAGCTCACGGATTACCTCCCACTCCTGCACCTCGGGACAGATTATCCCGATAAGTTCACTGCCGGTCATATTCTTGTCCTCTACGTCAAACGGAAAGTACAGGAACTCTGCCTTTGTGTTTACCGCACCGCCGTTTTCAAGCTCGCCCGTCAACAGCTTCAGAAGTGTGGTTTTGCCACGTCCGTTCCTGCCGATAAGCCCCGTTTTCCACGTTGTGTCAAGCGTGAATGACACATTCTCATACACGGCTTCATCACAGCCGTCATAGTAATAGGTTAAATTGTTTACACTGATTATAGACATAATATCATACCCCTTTCTGTATCAAAAAAGCCGCAGGAACATACGCTCCCACGGCTTTTTATCCCGATTTTCGCATAAACACACGGCGAAAAAGGGCATAATACAAGACCGACAGCAATACATTCCTGCATTGCAGACACGAAACCAAGCCCGTTTCATCGCCCGTCTTATCATATACGGTGGCAAGGGCTATAAGGGTATTTCGTTCTGCTCTTATCAGGAATTTGTACGCATTGCATTCGGTCCTTTCATTTTGAATTTAGAATATCGAACTTCCGATACAAGCGGATTATAACATAGCTTACTTTATTTGTCAAGAGGCAGTCTGAAAATTCAACTCCGCATTTGAGCAGTTTACGGCGAAATTTTCAGCGTATCAATGTATTCACGGTTTTTCAGAAGTTCCGATTTTTAAGAATTATTGTGTTACAGAAAATAAAAAACATATTTTGAAAAAAATCACAAAATAGTATTGACATATTTTAGATGTTGTGTTATAATGTGAAAAAATCAGCAATTAAGCCCAGTTCGCTAAAATGAGGAATTTATGCGAAATTCAAAATTAAAAAGATTCTCGGCGTTTTGTTTATCTATCTGTTTGATGCTAACAAGTGCGGTTATGATTACAGGCTGTACAGGCACTGTAGTTTTTTCAACCAATGAGCCTGTCTACAATAATAATTACGGCAAAATTATTGCTAACGGCAGTAAAACATCGGGAAGTGCAGAAATTCAATATTTTTACTACAAACCTTTATCTGGTTCCATTGGCGGTTATATAAGTTCTAAGCAATGCACATATTCTGTAAATGGGAATACTATTTCTGGCACAGTGAAAAATGTTTCTAATGGCAATTTGAAGATAACTGGCCGGATTAATAGTTCGTTTAGAGAAATCCTATGCTATGAGCAGATTTATAAACGCTAAAATAATTTCGATTGCATAGGAGCGATTCGACCGATGAAAATTAAAAACCGTTTTAAAAAAGCTGTGGCGGTACTGATGCTTGTCACAATGACCGCAATTTCCGTATGTGCCTGTGCCGATAAGAGCGGATCTGACAAGTCAGGCGAGCCTGGTGCGGTGCAGGGAAACTACTATCTTGACGCAGACAAATCAAAGCAATACATCAGCTTTAACGAGGACAACAGCTTCAGATTTGTCGGATATGATTTTGAAGTGCTCGCAAAAGACCTTGTCGGTGATATGATAGAAGATAAGACGGCTCTTACCGAAAGGCTTGACGATGCTTATACATATCATTTTGATAAGGATACGAATGAGATTTGGTTTAACGTTCTGCAGTCGGATAGCTCCGATTCCGCTGAATTTGTGATTCCGATGCAGCTCGGAGGCGACAAACAGAGCGTGACGTTTCTGAATAAAACATATAAAATTGCACAGTAACAATTACGGCACACTTAATATACACGGTGTGCCGTTTTTGGTATCGGAGGGATAACTTATGGGCGGTATAATGTACCGGACGGAAAATCTAAATAAAAGCTATGCTGACGGTGACGGGGTGTGCTATGCTCTGAGGGATGTAAATCTTGATATAAGCAAGGGTCAGATGGTGGCAATTGTCGGCGAGTCGGGAAGCGGAAAATCAACGCTTTTGAACATACTCGGAGCGATAGACAGCGCAACCGGCGGAAAGGTCATAGCGAACGGAAAAAATATAGCAGGTCTGTCCGAAGAACAGCTTAGCACTTACCGCAGTAAAACTGTGGGATTTGTTTTTCAGGCGTTTCATATCATTGATTGCTACACGGTATATGACAATATCGAGCTTCCGCTTATAATAAACAAAGTGCCGGGATCACAGCGTGACGATATGATCAGGAAAGCGGTCGCACGGGTGGGGCTTGATGATAAGCTGAGAACCAAGTGCAACAAGCTGTCGGGCGGAGAAAAGCAGAGGGTGGCTATCGCAAGGGCGCTTGTTCATTCGCCTGATGTAATACTTGCGGATGAGCCTTGCGGAAATCTGGACAGCCGTAACAGTGAAAGCATAATGGAACTGTTGCGTGGGCTTGTTGATGAAGATACTCTTGTGGTGATGGTCACTCACAGCAAGACAGACGCACGGTTGTGCGACAGAATAATTACGCTCAGTGACGGTATGGTGGTAAGCGATGAAATTATACGATGAAATAAGGCTTGCTGTGAGAGAAGGAAAAAAGTGTCTGCCTTATCTTATTATTACCGCACTTATGTTTGCGATAGTTTCTGCGGTTGCGTCCTGTCTGTTTCTGACAGCAGTGAATTTACGGCGGGATTATTACGATTATCTTGATAAACAGACGCAGGGAGGACACGAATTCATTGTGACCTGCGGTTATACTGCCGGTGTTAAGGACAAGCTGTCGGAGTGCGGCTTTGATAAAGCTGTACATCTGTCATCGGCGGATTATGATGCCGGTATATATGTGTCTGACAGCGGAAAGAAAATCGGGCTTCTGCAAAATCTTCCGCTGTGCTTCATTGATGAGCTGCTTAGCGAGTCCTCCGGCTTCGACTGTGAAATGATCGGCGGTGAGGATATAAAACCGTGTTTCGATACTCCGGGATCTGACAGTATGTGGATAGATGAATATATAGCCCTTTCGGAATCGCTTGCCGTCGGTGATAAGCTGAGTGTTAAAAGTAAAGAAAAAACGATAAAGGAATACACGATAGCAGGAATATACAGCGGAGAGAACACATTTTTTGCGTATCCCGTTATCGTTCCGTTTAATTCATATTACGACAGTGCGGTTGCAAATAACCGACAGATTGACAGCGTTTTTTCATGCACGATAAACAGCATGCACCAATATGACAAAACGGTCACGGCGGCAAGGCAAAACGGGTTTGATATAGATGCAAGTGCGTTTGAAATGGGTATAACCGCTATTAACTATGCGTACATACTTTTTATCGGGCTGGCTGTTTTGTTTGCAGGGATAGCTTTCTTTTCTGTTTTAAATACATTTTCGGTAACAATAGCGAAACGCTCGCATATAATGACAAATTTCATACTGTTGGGGGCGAGAAAAAACAACGTATACGCAATATATTTTATCCCTTATTTTTCATCGCTGCTGCTCGGCGCTGCAATCGGATTTTTGCTGATGCACCTGCTGTTTTCCTATGTTTCATCCCTGACAAAAAGCCTGCTTTGTTTTGAGGTGGCTTTGGAAACGGCAAGCGGCATTGTGGGCATATCGGCATTCGCTCTCTTGTTTATAGCCGTACTTGCGGTTATGCTTTATTGCAAATTCCGAACGCTGAGCGGAATAAACCTCTCTGATACGGTAAGAGAATATGACAGATAACAGAAAGGCGTAAGATGAAAATAACCGATATATTAAAGCTGGCAATGAAGAATCTGACCGGACACAAGCGTATTATGCTGAGGGTGGCTGTAAGCGTTTTGACTGTTGTGCTGCTGTGCTGCTCTGCGGCTGTTTTTGTGTCTGCAGTTACCGATGAATTATCGGATATACAGTACAAGCATATAGATCAGGCGTGTGCGATGGTGTCTGCATATTCCGATACCGCAAAGCAGGCAGGGGATACTGCGGACGATATTATATCAAAAATAACCGCCGTGTCAGAAGTAATCTCCTGCAACGTCGGTTATCGATACAATATATATACGACAAGCGAATATCTGAATTCCATATCACAGTCAAATTACAGTGAAGACCATCTGGTGAAGGATATAACGCTTATCTGCGGTGACGATATGAAAAAAACTGCGTTCGTGGATATGATGAGGCAGCACAAGCATATTCTTGCGGTAGATATGCGGTATGATGTGATTTCGGAAAATCAACGTATCAGCTTTGAACACAACTATCCCGACAAACAAATCTTTTTGTACGGCAGAAACATAAGCGGCGATGACGAGGTCGTTATTTCGGAAGATTTTCTGTCCGAACTGGGATTTACCCGTGAGGAAATGGAAAGGCTGACAGGCAATCGTGTTTCACTGAAACGTACCGACAACGGTGAAATATATCTTGACGGGTTTACCGTTTGCGGAATAGCAAGCAGTGAGGCTGCCGCAAGCGTGTTCGAACAAAGCTCGATGATGATTACAAAAAGCGCCGCCGAAAAAACAAAACTCCGCTACATCGATGCCGAAGTACATCTGTATTATGACAGCTTTCAGAAAGCGCTTGAAGCTTGTGAGCAAGCCGAAAAAAACGGTATTCACGCAACTGCCGGACTCGATCTTATGATATATTCAAGAATAGACAGAGTAAGTGCCTTTATCGAAAAGATTCTGATTGTTATATTGCCGCTTATATGTGTTTCAATGTTGCTGTCGGCGGCATCCGCACTTTTGCTGTATTACTCGGACACCGCACAGAGAATAGCTGTGATGAGAGCGCTCGGAGCCACAAAAACGGATGTGTACGGAATAACTCTTGCGGAAACGGTTCTTGCTGTTTTTGTTTCGGGTATAGCCGGATTTCTGCTGTCGGTCGGTGTAAATGCCGTGTATAACATATGGCTTGAAAGCTATTTTGATTTATCTGTGCAGATTATAAGCGCAGTTCAACTTATCGCAGGTGCGGTATCCTGTATGTTTATGTTTGCTTGTGTACTTACAGCATCTTTTGTAACAACGATAAAAATCTCATCTGCATCTATAGACCGTATGCTGAAAGGTGAGCGTTGATGCCCTCACGCCTGCATAGCTCCCTTCAGCATCTGCCTGTCACGAGGCCGCTTTCTTATGCGGAAAATAATATCCGACACGATAAATGAAACTATAAGCCCTGCAAGCAGTATCACCACTGCAAGCAACGCCGCAACAGGCAGACTGTCGGTAAGCTCGGTCGGCACAAACGCAAAGCCGTCTGCCATATATCCGTCCCCGAAAAAGCACGACAGTAAGTTGAATATCGAGTATCCGCAGAAGACCATCCACATGAGGAAATAAGCCGATGAAAGCGGCAGACTGATGCCGATTATTATTGCCGATACAAGCAAAAAGTCGGGCAGAGCGGAGGGGTTCACAACAGCGGTAACAATAACCGCCGGTATCTGAGCCGCAACGCTTATCATCAGCAAAAATACCTGCACAGCCCTTGTCCGCAGACACTTGTAAAGCCCGCTTGTACGGATATAGACGCTTGCATAAATGTCCGAATACAACGATGACAAGCCGAAAGATAAGAACACTGTCAGAAACGGTTCAGTCGCCAGATAAAACGGATAATCTTCACTGCCTCTTATTTCAGTCACAGCCGCCATAACAACGGTTAGTGCCGCAATAACTGCGGCAAAGCATATAAGCCACGCAATATTGGCGGCGGTAAGCCTGAAAACACGCTTTATAATAAACTTCAGCGATAAAAGAAAATTCTTCATATCTTCATATACCTCCTCAGAACTGCCAGTTTTCCTTGATGTAACGGCAGGCGGACGCTGTTGATACAGCCGTTCCGACCGCCCCGACCACAGTTAATATAATGCTCGCAGTAAGTGCGGCGATGTAGCTTATATGGCTCGTTGCTGTTGCTGTTGCCGACAGAATAAACATAGCGACAAGCAACGTTATCATAAGAAGAACACTTCTTGCGTTAGCGTTTTTTGTAGATACGAGCGGACGTATCAGAATGCCGGACAGAAGCGATGCACCGAGCGAAAACAGCATCATAGGCGGCAGATCTGCAAATTCAAGGTCACCGCCTATAAGCGTGAAAATTCCGAGCACGAGCGATACTGCCACCGCAGTAACAGACGAGATTATAACAGAGCCTGCAAGCGACTTGCCAAACTTTTCTCCGCCGTGCTTTATCGTTCTTGCGTACTTACTGCCGTCAACCTTATAGTAAAGGTTTATAGCGTTGCCGTTTATTAATAGCGCACCTGCAAAGCCGATAACACAGCACACTGTGTTAAGGGCGGAATATGCGACATCGTCATTTTCCTCGGCTACAGCTGTATTGTCATCGGCGTTTTCTCTGTCGCTTTTTCCTGCGGCAGAGCCGACCAAGAAGCCTATAACATAAATTGCCGCAACCATAACGATCATAGCGAGTGAAACCTTGAACAGCGTGTTAGCATTGAATAAGCGTACCGATTTCATCATACTTATGCCTCCTTTTTAAGAGCAAGGCGTTTTTCTTCCGCAATTTTCATCAGGTCAATGCTGAGTTGGCTTAATGTAGGACGTTCCGTAACAGCACCCAGTGCTTCGAGCTTAAGCTTGTTTTCGGCTAAGGCAAGACCTGTTGCTGTGGACGATGAATGGGAAGAGCAGAGCAGAAGCGGCGATATTTTGTCAAGGCTTTCAGGCTCGGCGCTGAGGGCAATATACTTGTCCTTCAGGTCCTCTGTGAAGCCCTGCTCGACTACCTTGCCGTTATCCATAAATATTACATAGTCTGCGGCATTCTCCATATCGGCTATGTTGTGGGTCGAGAAGATTATACTCCTTTCGCCGTTACCGCTGTCTATATAGTCACGGAAGCGGTCGCACAGCCTGTCACGCATAAGCGGATCGAGCGATGAGCCCGGCTCGTCAAGCACCAGCAGATCGGTATCTCTTGCAAAAGCCGATGCTAAGAACACTCTCATCTTCATACCGTCCGACATACTTGATAAAGGCTTTTTACTGTTTTTCTCATCGGTAACGCCAAGCTCACCGAGAAGTGAATAAAATCTGTCCTTGCTGAATTTATCGAATGCAAGGCTCATAGAAAGTGCAATATCCCTCACCTTCCAGTTAGCTGGGAACATCGCCTGTGATGCACAGTAGCCGATGCGCTCCTTTACATTACCCTTGTCGGCATTATCGGTTTCTCCGAAATATGTTACTGTGCCGTCTGTCTTTGCGGTAATTCCGCAGATTATATCCATAAGTGTTGTTTTTCCTGCGCCGTTAGCACCGATAAGCGCCGTTGCGAAGCCTTTCGGGAATGAAAGGTCAACAGGACCCAGCGAAAAATCTTTATATTTTCTGGTAAGATTGCTTACCTTGATTACCTCTTCCATATTATCTCCTTTTAGATGAATCATTCAATACTGCCGAGTGTTTTCAGCACCTCACATACCTCGTCAACGGATAGTCCCGCAAGCCTTGCACAGTCGAGTGCGTCCTGCAGATGCTGTTCGAGAAGGCGCATATACTGTTCCTTTATCATACCCGTGTCCTGAGCGTTGACTATATAGCCCTTGCCCTGAACTGCGCTGACAAGCCCCTCCGAGCAAAGCTCCTCATAGGCCTTCATAGTGGTTATTACGCTGATTTTAAGCTCTTTTGCAAGTCCTCTTATCGAGGGAAGATATTCCCCGGCGGAAATCGTGCCGTTCATAATACGTTCCTTGAAATCGGCTGAGATCTGCTTGTATATCGGAATATCGGAATTAAGAAGAATTTTCATAGCTCCTCCTTTTCATATTCGTAAGCTCACGTCACATAACAGGTAATCAAACTGTTTATGTGTTATATATACAGTATATACTGATATGGGCGATTTGTCAATAGGGAAAATGAAAAAAGTCGGGGAATTTCTTCTAGATTGTCGATAAACCTCTTGATTATTTAAAAATGGGGTCGCAGGGGCGTAGCCCCCGTACAGGTCGTCAGCCATTTGTGCCACCGCATCGTGCAGTGGCTTTGTGTGGCTGACTGCAAGCATCCTTGCTTGGTCTGGGGCGGTAGCCCCAGTAATATAGCCCCTTTCCCGGGGAAAGGGGTTTTCGGCAAGGATGCCGAAATAAGGACACACCAAGCTTTGCACTAAGCAAAGCCAACAGAGTGTCCTAAAGGGGATAGGGATTGAGAACAAGCACTTTTCTTGAAAAAACATACTTTTTCAACACGCTGAAGATTTCTTCTTTTCATAATTTTTTCACCCTCAGTTATTATTCAATTAACAAACAGGCATTATAATTTAGCCATAGTCGAAGGAAAAGGATTTCCGACGGCGATAAGGCGAGTGCCTTGATAACCGCTCAGGCGGTACTATTATAGGGGCGCAGTTACCGCAGATGCGATACCGCTCCGGCTAAGTACAACGAAAGTTTATATACATCCCCTCGATCAATAAGCAGGAACTCCCCCGATGATAAGTCGGGGGAGTTCTTGTGTGCCTGCCGAAAAAATCATTGTTATTAAAGCTGTACAGCGAAATATATCGCCAACATCGCTTAAAACATTTTCCGTACCGACAAGGCATTAATATTTCCGTGACCTTATCAGTGCAACTGCACTGACATTAATCTTTCAAAAAAACGCCACTAACCTGAGATATATGTACTAACCTGCGGACGTGTAGCGTTAAGCGTCCCTGCATTGACAAGATATACAATGTTCAGGTAGTTTTACGAGTTTCGCCAACACCCCAGCGGGGTAAGGGTATGGGTAAGGAAAGTGGGAGCAAGAGGGAGAAAACCTAAGGGACAGGGAGAGGGGCTGTCAAGTCCCTTGTCCTGATCCCTTTGGTTGTCTCCCTCTTTCATATTGACAAGTGCGTTGATTCGAATAGCGAACCCGAGAAGTGCTGTCCGACAAAAAGAACTATCGGCAGCTAATTTACTACAGATAAATGCTAAATCTCACTTTAACACAGTTTTTTACCCTCCAACGCTTGCAAATAGACTCGCAATGTTGTATAATAGTTAAAGTATAACTATAATGGGTCAGTAGGTTCTGCCACAAACGGCAGAAAAAGCCCCGCAGGAAAGGAATGACGGCATAATGGATATAAAGACCATTGACCATCTGTGTAATCTGAGTAAGCTCAATTATACCGATGAGGGTAAAGAAAAGGTAATGGGCGAAATGAGCGCAATAATCGAGCTTATGGACACCGTAAAGGAATTTGACGTAGTTTACGATGATACCAAGGATAATAACAGCATAAGCTATGACGAGGTAAGAAAAGACGTTGCAAAGCCCTCATTCCCCACAGAGAAGCTGCTCAGCAACACACAGCCCAGCGGAAACTGCTATGTAGTTCCGAAGATGGTAGACTGATAAACGAGCCGAAAGGATAAGAGAATAAATGGAGCTTAAAAAACAGACGCTCGGCTCTCTGCGTGAAATGCTCGATACAAAGCAGATAAGCGCCGCAGAGCTTTGCAAGGAATATTCAGACAGCATAAAGGCTAAAGATTCCGATGTACTCGGATATATCACAGTGACCGAAGACGAGGCACTGAAAAATGCGGAAAAGGCGCAGGGGATTATAGACAAGGGTGAGGCAAAGGCACTCACCGGTATACCTCTTGCAATAAAGGATAATATCTGCACGGACGGAATAAGAACGACCTGTGCGTCAAAGATGCTCGAAAACTTTGTACCGCCTTATGACGCAAACGTAATAGAAAAGCTGAAGGCCGAGAATTATGTGCTTCTCGGAAAAACAAGTATGGACGAATTTGCAATGGGCGGCTCTACACAGACAAGCGCATTCGCAAAGACAAGAAACCCCTTCGACTTATCCCGTGTACCCGGCGGTTCAAGCGGCGGCTCGGCGGCTGTAGTATCTGCAGGACTTGCACCTGCGGCACTCGGAAGCGACACAGGCGGCTCTATAAGACAGCCTGCCTCATTCTGCGGCGTTACAGGCCTTAAGCCAACCTACGGCAGAGTATCACGCTACGGTCTGGTGGCATTCGCAAGCTCGCTTGACCAGATAGGACCTATCGCAAACAGTGCGGTTGACTGCGGTACTATACTGAACGTTATCTGCGGTAAGGACAGCCGTGATGCAACAAGCGCAAACAAGCCCGCCGAGGACTTCAACGCCAAGGTCGGCAAGGATATAAAGGGAATGAAGATAGCACTCCCCAAAGAATTCTTCGCAGACAGCACAGACGATGAAGTGAAGAATGCGGTTCTTGCGGCGGCTAAGAAATACGAAGAAATGGGCGCAACGCTCGTTGACTGCTCGATGAAGAGCCTTAAGTACGCTGTATCGGCTTACTACCTTGTGGCAAGTGCCGAGGCGGCATCCAACCTTTCACGTTTTGACGGCATCAAATATGGACTTCGAGGCGAGGGCAGAACCTTTGACGAAATGATTCGTGACAGCCGTACAAGAGGCTTCGGCGATGAGGTAAAGCGCCGTATACTTCTCGGTAACTATGCGCTTTCAAGCGGTTACTATGATGCATACTATTTAAAGGCGCTGGCATTAAAACAGCAGATTATAAAGGAATATAACGAGATATTCGAGAATGCGGACGTTATTCTGACACCTACCGCTCCTACAGTAGCATATAAGATAGGCGAGCAGGAAACCGACCCTGTAAAGATGTATCTTGCAGATATATGCACCGTAACGGTAAACATCGCATCGCTCCCGGCAATCTCCGTACCCTGCGGATATAACGCAGACGGTATGCCCATAGGAATGTCGCTTGTCGGCAGAAAGTGGGACGAGGCTACGCTGATACAGACGGCAGATGCTTTTGAAAAGACGTTTGAAAGACGTTACAGCGAGGTTTAAGAAGGGACGGTAACAATATGAAATTATATCCTACCATAGGACTTGAAATACACGCAGAGCTTCTCACAAACTCAAAGGTGTTCTGCACCTGCTCGGCTGAGTTCGGCGGCGAGCCTAACTCCAGATGCTGTCCTGTCTGCTCCGGACTTCCCGGAACACTCCCCGTGCTTAACTCAAAGGCTGTTGAGTACATTATAAAAGCAGGCTACATCATGAACTGCGAAATATCACGCTTTACAAAGTGGGACAGAAAGAATTATTTCTACCCCGACCTGCCCAAAGCATATCAGATCTCGCAGATGCCCCGCCCCGTGTGTCTGGGCGGTCACGTTGACGTAACGGTTGACGGCGAGCAGAAGACGATGAGAATAAACCGTATACATCTTGAAGAGGACGCAGGAAAGCTGGTTCACGACGACATCGAGCGTGTCAGCCTTGCAGACTATAACCGTTGCGGAATTCCGCTTATCGAGATAGTTACCGAGCCTGATTTTCATTCAGCCGCCGAGGTCATAGCGTTCTTTGAGAAGATAAGACTTATGCTCCAGTACGCAGGCGTATGCGACGGTAAGCTCGAACAGGGTTCAATGAGATGCGACGTTAATATTTCGCTTGCCGAAAAGGATTCAGACAAGCTCGGAACAAGAACAGAGGTAAAGAACCTTAACTCCACAAAGGCTATACAAAGAGCCATCGAATACGAGATATACCGCCAGACAGAGCTTATCGAGAACGGCGAAAGAGTAGTACAGGAAACGCTTCACTTCAATGACGCTACGGGCGAAACAAGCTCGCTTCGTTCCAAGGAGGACGCTCACGATTACCGTTATTTCCCCGACCCCGATATACCGCCGATAATCTTCACGGAAGAAGAGCTTGCGGCTATCAAGGCTGACATTCCCGAAATGCCCGAGCAGAGAGTGGCACGTTACACAGGCGAATACGGCATTTCTGCGGCTGACGCAAAGGTGCTGACAGATTCAAAGCGTGTCAGCGACCTGTTTGAAAATGCGCTGAAGGCATATAATAACCCCAAGCCTATAGGCACGTTCATAGTGGTTGAGCTTATGAGAAGAATAAATCTCGGTGAGCTTGATCTTGATAATATGAAATTTACCGCAGAGGATTTAGCAAAGCTGATAGAGCTTGCCGAAAACGGCAAAATATCAAAGGATAACCGTAAGATTATCCTTCGTGAAATGCTTGAAACAGGCAAGAAGCCCGAAACCATCGCTGAAGAACAGCAGCTGTGGATAAAGGAAGACAACGCACTGCTTGAAAAGACGATAAACGGCATAATGGAGGCTAATCCTAAGGCTGTCGAGCAGTACAGAAGCGGTGAAACAAAGGTGTTCGGCTTCCTTATGGGACAGTGCAACAAGGCACTCAAGGGAGCGGCTTCACCCGCAAGTATAAAGGCAATGCTTGAAGAAAAGCTCAAGGGCTGATTATAAAGAAAGAAAGGCAAGAAAGAAATGTTTTTAGAGAACAAGTACCGCACTCATACCTGTGAAATGCTGAGCGAAAACGACATCGGCAAGACCGTCCGTGTTGCAGGCTGGGTAGAGAACATCCGTGACCACGGAGGAATCAAGTTTATAGATCTGCGTGACCATTACGGCTATGTGCAGATTACATTCCAGAAGAACGAGGGTCTTCTTGAGGGCGTAAACAAGGAGTGTGCCGTTACAATAGGCGGTACGGTAATAAAGAGAGCAGAGGGTACTTACAACGATAAGATTTCCACAGGTACTATCGAGATAGTAGCCGAAAGTCTTGAGGTACTGGGCAAGGTAACTGTTGAACAGCTTCCGTTTGAAGTTCCCGCCTCGACAGAAACAAAGGAAGATATACGCTTAAAGTACCGTTATCTCGATTTGCGTAACAAGAGAATGCACAACAACATCGTACTGCGTTCACAGGTTATCTCATTCTTACGCAGTAAGATGACCGAGATGGGATTCCTTGAAATACAGACCCCCATCCTTTCAACAAGCTCACCCGAGGGAGCAAGAGATTACCTTATCCCCAGCCGTAAGCACCACGGAAAGTTCTACGCTCTGCCGCAGGCACCGCAGATATTCAAGCAGCTGCTTATGGTATCCGGCTTTGATAAGTATTTCCAGATAGCACCCTGTTTCCGTGACGAAGATGCAAGAGCGGACCGTTCACCCGGCGAATTCTATCAGCTTGACTTTGAAATGGCATTTGCAACACAGGAAGACGTTTTTGCAAACGCAGAAGAAGTTTTATCCGCTGTATTTGAAAAGTTCGGCGGTAAGCCCGTATCTCCCGCACCCTTCAAGCGTATCCCCTACGCCGAGTCAATGCTGAAGTACGGCACAGACAAGCCCGACCTGCGTAACCCTCTTATTATAACAGAGCTGTCTGACTTATTCGTTGACAGCGACTTCAAGCCTTTCGCAAACAAGTGCGTAAGAGGTATCAGAGTTCCAGGTATGGCAAGTCAGTCAAAGGGCTTCTTTGAGAAGATGGAAGCATTCGCTAAGGAAATCGGCATGAAGGGTCTCGGATATGTCAAGGTAGACGAGAGCTTCAAGTATCTCGGTCCTATCGACAAGTTCCTGAATGACGAGCAGAGAGAAGAGCTTAAGAACAGATGTGCTCTTGAAGTGGGCGATGTTCTTTACTTCATAGCCGACAACAAGAAGATGGCACCCAAGTTTGCAGGTCAGATCCGTACAGAAGTTGCAAAGCGTATGGATATGATTGACTATGACAGATACGAGATGTGCTTTATCGTTGACTTCCCGATGTACGAGGAGGACGAGGAAACAGGCAAGACTATATTCACGCATAACCCCTTCTCAATGCCGCAGGGCGGTCTTGAAGCGCTTAAGACAAAGAATCCGCTTGACATACTTGCATACCAGTACGATATTGTCTGCAACGGTGTTGAGCTTTCAAGCGGCGCTGTAAGAAACCACGACCTTGAGATAATGATAAAGGCTTTCGAGATTGCAGGCTACACAGAGCAGGACGTTGCCGAGAAGTTCGGCGCTCTTTACAATGCGTTCCAGTATGGCGCTCCGCCCCACGCAGGTATGGCGCCCGGTGTTGACCGTATGATAATGCTCCTCACAGGCGACGAGAGCATAAGAGAGGTTATCGCATTCCCGATGAACTCTAACGCACAGGATCTCCTGCTCGGCGCACCCACAGAGGTAACCGAACAGCAGCTGCGTGAAGTACACATAAAGGTACGCCAGAAACCCACCGTCTAAGTGCCGAGCGGCGAGTCGCCGCTGACTGTTCCGACCTTTTTAAAGGTCGGTGAGTAACTAAGATTAGTGGAACGGTCGGGAATAAACGATATTTTGACTTATTGTGACTTGCGGCGATGTGTCGCACCAAATTCCGCCTTTTGAATTGTCAGAGCTATCCGCAGGATAGCAAAACGGCGGAAATTAACGGTATCATAAATTTTATAAGTGAATTACGGAAGATATGCGAAAGCGTATCTGCCGTTGTTGCGTTTAAACATTTTAATCATATTGCAATTTTGCACTGAACCTTGTCATTTTCACAATAGTTATAAACTATCACAAACCGTTCGTCTTGCACCAAGCCTCTTGGCTCCCTTGCCAAAGGGAGCTGGATTGCGACAAGGCTATTTCTTATCATAAATTGCCATACTTTGCGTTTTAAGTATCTTAAATATTCACTCAAACCTTTATGTCGCAAGACTGAGGGATCGTTGCATCGAATACTGCCTTCCCACAAAAGCCCTACAAATAAGATTTTTAACAAGCCGATTAAATCCCCCCACATCGCAAATTCTCATTTCCGCTATTGTAATTTCACTCAGATTGGTGTATAATAAATAATGTATATTTATATACTGAAATTTCTATCGGAAGGAATGTAAAAAACATGACTATCACAAAGGATTCAATAATCGGCGATATTTTAGACGCATACGGAGAGGTAACAGCCCCCTTCTTTCTTGAAATGGGTATGCACTGCTTAGGCTGCCCTGCGTCAAGAGGTGAAACTGTTGCACAGGCGTGCGATGTTCACGGTGTTGATGCGGACGAGCTGGTTAAGAAGCTGAACGAGGCTGTCGGCAACTGATGCACGAGCCGATACTCTCGCCAAGACTTGCGGCGGCGGCAGGAATGGTGCGTAAAGGCGGAGAGATCTGCGATGTCGGTACGGATCACGCCCTGCTCCCTTGCAGGCTCTATCTTGACGGCGAAAGAAAGCTCACGGCGGCGGATATAAACGAAGGACCATTGCTTTCGGCAAAGCAGACGGTAATGCACTACATAGGAAAAGAAGATGCGGTGCGTCTTGTGCTGTCGGACGGACTTGAAAAAATAGATTATGCCGACGATGTGATAATCGCAGGTATGGGCGGCGAGCTTATAGCAAGAATTGTTCTCAGTTGCCGTTTCTTAAGCCGTGATACACATTTTATCCTCCAGCCTATGACAAAGGCTGAGATATTAAGAAAAGAACTGTACAAAAACGGCTTTTATATAGAAAAAGAGCTTACCGCAAGGGAAAACGACAGAAATTACGTTATTATGTCGGTGTACTATGACGGCGAGAGCCGTGAGATAACCGATGCTTTTGCATATTTAGGAAAGGTAACGGACAAGGAGTATCTGAGCTTGGTGTGCCGTAAGCTAAGACATGCAGGAGAATGCTGCTCATCGTCCGATACGGCAAAAAGCGAGAAGCTGTGCAAAACCGCACAGGAAATAGAAAATATAATAACAACATTATGATTTTTTGGGGTGAAGGTTATGAAAGTAAGCGCTATCTACGATTTTCTGAATGAATACGCACCGTTTTCGGTGCAGGATAAGTTTGACAACAGCGGATTTCTTGTCGGTGATATGAATGCCCCGGTTAAGGGCATATGCCTTTGCCTTGACATAACCAACGCTGTGATAAAAGAGGCAGTGGCGAACAAAGCCAACCTTATAATATCGCATCACCCTGTTATTTTCGATCCGCTGAAAAGCGTGACGGAGGGTATGCCGGTTTACGAGCTCATAAAGAATAAGCTGAACGCTGTATGCGTTCATACCAATGCGGATATGACCAAAAACGGTGTTACCGATATTATGCTCGACCTGCTCGAATTTGAGCGCTCCGACAAGATATTAGAACCCGTTATGCCTGACGGAACAGGCTACGGTAAAATATGCGAACTGCCTATTGCCACTCACGCCAAGGCTCTCGCTGAGTGTTGTAAGAAAGCGTTTGACTGCACGGTGGTACGCTATACCGAAACCGACAGACCGATAAAGCGTGTAGCTGTCTGTTCAGGCGCAGGCGGAAGCACATTGCCGCTTGCCGTTTTCGCAGGCTGTGACGCTCTTATAACGGGCGATATAAAGCACGATGTGTGGATAGACGCTGTCAACAGGGATTTCTGCCTTATTGACGCAGGTCACTTCCACACGGAAAATATACTTTGCAATTATCTTTGCGGTGTTCTTAGCCGCAAATTCCACAATACACAGATATTTGTCGCACAGAGCAGTAAAGACCCCTGCTCATATATAATTTAACGTGTGACGGAAAGGACTGCCGATGTCACTTGACGGCACTTTTCTTCACTGCGTGGTATCCGAAATGCTGTCGGCAGGGCTTGTCGGCGGAAGAATAGACAAGATCTATCAGCCCTCCCGTGAGGAGATAATTATTTCGATACGCAGTGCAGGAAAGCATAATAAGATACTGATAAGCTCAAATTCAATGTCGGCACGGGTGTGTATGACAGAGCGTGCGGCGGAAAATCCGTCCGCCCCTCCTATGTTCTGTATGCTTCTCAGAAAGCACCTCAGCGGAGGAAAACTGCTGGATATAACGCAGGACGGACTTGAGCGTATAATAAACTTTGATTTTGAGTGCATGAACGAAATAGGCGATATGGTAGTAAACCGCCTTACCGCCGAAATAATGGGTAGGCACAGCAATATAATACTTATGGCAAAAAAGGACGGCGTGTACCGTGTTACCGACAGCATAAAGCGTATCACGGACGATGTTTCCTCGGTAAGACGTATACTTCCGAATATCGTATACGAAACACCGCCGAGAGATCTGACCCGTGTAAACTTCCTTATTTGTTCGGACAGCGAGTTTATAAGTGCTGTAAAACAGGGCGATGGAAAACGGCTGTCAAAGCACCTTACCGCTTGTCTTGAGGGCATATCCCCCGTATTTGCGAGGGAGTGCGCTTATTATTCGTGCAGGGATACCGATTTTGCGGTTGACGATATGACGGATGATAACTATGACCGCCTGCTGTTTTTTATAAAACGTGCAAGAGAATATGTGACAGATAAAAACGGTTTTACGATTCTGCGTGACCTGAACGGCACATACAAGGATTTCTGCTTTATGCCGATAGAGCAATACGGCACACAGATGCTTGTATCCCACGCAGACGGCGCAAACGCACTGCTTGATATATTCTACGGCAGTAAAGCGGAAAACGAACGTATGAAACAGCGTTCAAGGGATTTGCTGAAAATGCTGATGAACACCTATGAGCGAATAGCAAGAAAGCTGGAGCTTCAGAAGGGCGAGCTTGCACAGTGCGGAGAAAGGGAGGTATTCCGAGTCCGCGGCGATGTTGTAAGTGCGAACATATACCGTATGGAAAAAGGTATGACCGAGCTTACCGCCGAGGATTACAGCACGGGCGAAACCGTGACCGTTCCGCTTGACGTAAGGCTCACCCCCTCGCAGAACGCCCAGAAATACTATGCGGAATACAAGAAGCTCGAAAAAGCCGAAAGAATGCTTACAAAGCTGATAGCAGACGGCGAAAACGAGCTTATATATATCGACAGCGTATTCGATGCCGCATCCCGTGCCACCTCAAATGCGGAGATAAGCGAAATAAAGCAGGAATTAGCGGCAAACGGCTATATCCACACGAATACTGTCAATAAAAAGACACAGGTAAAACCGAAACCTCCTATGCACTTTGTGACCGATGACGGTTACGATGTGTATATAGGCAGGAACAACATACAGAATGACAAGCTGACCGTAAAAACCGCCGAGCCGGACGATATGTGGCTTCATACGAAGAACATAGCAGGCTCGCACGTCATAATAAAGGCGAAGAACGGCGAAATATCGGACAATGCCATTCTGCAGGCGGCAAGCCTTGCGGCATACTGCTCAAAGGCACAGAACAGCACAAAAGTGCCTGTTGACTACACACGGATAAAATTTGTGAAGAAGCCCAACGGCGCAAAGCCCGGTATGGTGATATTCACAAACAATTACACGGTGCTTGTAGACCCCGATGAACAGCTTTTTGCAAGGGTAGAGGCGTGAAAATAATCGGGTAATCAAAGAAAGGATAAAAATAAAATGAAGAAAGAACTCGCAAAGACCTATTCTCCTAAGGATTTTGAGGACAGGCTTTATCACGAATGGGAGGAAAAGAAGTACTTCCACGCAGAAATAGACCCCAAGAAGAAGCCCTATACGATAGTTATTCCCCCTCCGAACATAACCGGACAGCTTCATATAGGACACGCTCTTGACGACACATTGCAGGATATTCTTATCCGATATAAGAGAATGCAGGGCTACAGCGCACTGTGGCTGCCCGGCACAGACCACGCTTCTATCGCTACAGAGGCAAAGATAGTAAACGCTATGAAGGAAGAAGGTCTTACTAAGGACGATGTAGGCAGAGAAGGCTTCCTTGAGCGTGCGTGGGAATGGAAAAAGGTTTACGGCGGACGTATCGTTCAGCAGTTAAAGAAGCTCGGCTCATCGTGTGACTGGGACAGAGAACGCTTCACTCTTGACGAGGGCTGTTCAAAGGCTGTACAGAAGGTATTCATCGACCTTTACAACAAGGGCCTTATCTATCACGGCGAAAGAATCATCAACTGGTGTCCGAACTGTAAGACATCAATTTCCGATATTGAATGCGAATATGAAGAACAGGACGGCTTCTTCTGGCATATCAATTATCCCCTTTCAGACGGAAGCGGCAGTGTAGAGATAGCTACAACACGTCCCGAAACACTGCTCGGTGACAGCGCTATAGCCGTTAACCCCGATGACGAAAGATACAAGAGCATAGTAGGCAAGATGGTTAAGCTCCCTCTTACCGACAGAGAGATTCCCGTTATTGCCGATGAATATGTTGATATGGAATTCGGTACAGGCGTAGTTAAGATTACACCCGCACACGACCCTAACGACTTTGAGGTAGGCAAGCGTCACAACTTACCTATCATTCATATGATGAACGATGACGCTACTATTATGGACGGTATCGGCGGCAAGTACGCAGGTATGGACAGATATGAAGCAAGAAATGCTATGGTAGCCGACCTCGAAGCACAGGGCTTACTCGTAAAGGTTGAGCCTCACAAGCATAATGTAGGCTGCTGTCAGCGTTGCGGCACTACCGTTGAACCGAGAGCAAGCTATCAGTGGTTCGTATCCATGAAACAGCTTGCACAGCCCGCTATAGACGTAGTAAAGAGCGGTGAGCTGAGATATATCCCTCAGAGATTTGAAAACGGCTATCTTTACTGGATGGAAAATATCCGTGACTGGTGCATTTCACGCCAGCTCTGGTGGGGTCACAGAATCCCCGCTTACTACTGCCAGAATAAAGAATGCGGACACACAGAGATCACTCTTGACGGTATAGACACCTGCCCCAAGTGCGGCGCACCTATGAAGCAGGACGAGGACACTCTTGACACTTGGTTCTCATCTGCGTTATGGCCGTTCTCAACGCTCGGCTGGCCTGAAAAGACAGCAGATTTTGAGTATTTCTATCCTACAAATACGCTTGTTACAGGCTATGATATAATTCCGTTCTGGGTTGCAAGAATGATATTCAGCGGACTTGAGCATACAGGTCAGAAGCCGTTCAAGGATGTACTTATACACGGTCTTGTCCGTGACGAGTTGGGCAGAAAGATGAGCAAGTCGCTCGGCAACGGCGTAGATCCGCTTGAGGTCATCGACAAGTACGGTGCAGACGCACTGCGTCTTACTCTTGTTACAGGTAACGCACCCGGTAACGATATGCGCTGGACAGAAACAAAGGTTACAAATTCCCGTAACTTTGCAAACAAGCTGTGGAATGCTTCAAGATATATCCTTATGAATCTTCCCGAGGATATGCAGGGCGCAGTTCTCCCCGAAAATCTTCCCATCGAGGATAAGTGGATATTATCGCTGTACAACGACCTAATAAAGAACGTTACGTCAAATCTCGACAGCTACGAGCTTGGTGTTGCGGTACAGAATCTGTTCGACTTTATCTGGGATGTTTACTGCGACTGGTATATCGAGCTTACGAAGCCCCGTATCGCAGAGGGCGGAGAAACAGCCCGTGCCGCACAGAACGTACTCGTTTACGTTATGCAGGGCATCTTAAAGCTGTTACACCCCTTTATGCCGTTCATAACAGAGGAAATATGGCAGTCAATGCCCATAGTTGCCGATAAGGACAACAACCCCGAAAGCATAATGATTTCGGCTTGGCCGGTATATGATGAAAAGCTTCACTTTGCGGCTGAGCAGACAGACTTCACAAAGGTCGTTGACGCTATCCGTGCTATCCGTGTACAGCGTAACGAGCTTAACGTACCGCCGTCAAAGAAGGTAACAATGTACATTGAAACCTCCGAAACAGCACTGTTCGAGGGCGCAAAGGCATTCTTCGAGCGTCTTGCAGGCGCAGGCGAGCTGACAGTATCAGAAAAGGCAGAAACAAGCGACGATATGGTAACAATCGTTACCGCAAACGCAAGAATATTTATGCCTATGGGCGAGCTTGTTGACAAGGAAAAGGAGCTTGCAAGACTTGAAAAGGAGCGCAAGGCGGCTCAGAAGGACATCGACTTCCTTTCGGGTAAGCTCAGCAATCAGGGCTTCCTGTCAAAAGCACCCGCACAGCAGATTGAAAACGAGCGTGTAAAGCTTGCGAAGGCACAGGAAAAGATGGAAAAGATAATGCTTTCTATTGAGAAGATGAAGTAATAAGTCGGTTATAGTTTTCACATATCCCCCGGTTTTTATGACCGGGGGATTTTTGTGTATTCGGTAACAATGCACAAAGGCTCAAAGTATTTGTGTGCAAGGTATACAAATTTGTATTTCGGGGGTTGAAAATATAAGTACTGATATGTTATTATCGAGTTAAGGAAATTTTGTCGACAAAATAACTGATTAAAATACGAATGCGAGGTAATATTTATGGCACTATCTAAACGTTTAATTTCTGCTTTAATTGCTTGCTCAATGTCAGCTACAATTGCTACAACGGCATTTGCACAAACAGATAATAGCATTACACTGAATGAAGAACAAAATCAACTACAAACGGTTGAACCGTCGCAGGAGGAAAAGATTTCTATTGAATATGCAAGCATTCCTGAACAACTTGATGTTGAGGAACTTAAAGCACAGGGCTTTTCCACAAGAGTTAAAAGCGAAGAAACCGATTTAAGCGATATTGTTCTTGAAAAAAATGATGGAACGAGAGCGCTCTATATTTTCGATTCACCTGTTAAGTATATATCAGATGACGGGGACGTTATTGATAAATCAAACAAGGTTATAAAAAACGGCAGTGCGTTTAAAAGTGAGAGCAATGATATAGAAGTTACACTTCCGTTATCGCTTTCGTCAGGAATAACAGTCGATGACGAAGAACTCAATTTGTCAATGTGACCTATCAGTAATAACAATTTAGTAAGAGTTTTGTCAGTGGGCAAAAAATCCGGCGAAGAAAGTGTAAAGTATGAAGGTGTATTTGATGAATATACAGATGTTGAATATACATATACTTATGATGGCGTAAAAGAAGATATTATTTTAGAAAAATACAATGGAATTAATAAATTCGATTTTGAGCTTTTAACTAATGGATTAGAATTATGTGAAGATAAAGGGGTGCTTTTGCTCAAAGACAATAACGGAAATGTACAAGCTGTTATCGGTGAAATTGTTGTGTTTTCTGCTGATAATAAAAACAACACAATGGGAAAATACCAAATAATCGAGAAAGAAAAAAATAATTACTATGTGATTTCTGTAACTGTCGATAATGAGTATCTGAAGAGTGAAAAAACCAAATACCCGGTTACTATTGATCCGTCCATAAAATCAAATGTTGGCAATAATGGTATTGAAGATATGCAGGTTTTTAAAGGAACAGACGGCAAAGGAGATACAGAAAAATCAGCCGGATTGTCAGGTGTGTCAAGAGTAGGTTGGAGTGATTGGGGTACCTGTAGAACGCTTTTGAAGTTTAAACAAAAAAATGTGTTGACCAACCATAATATAAAAGCAAAAGGTCAGATAATTTCAGCAAGTATAGAAATGCGTGATCTTATGTGCCAAGGTGATGAAGTGCCGGTGTATTGCACCCAATTTGCAGGAAAAAGTTGGAATGAATCCGGTCAATATACATGGAATGCACTGAATGCCGAAAACACAGGCAAAGGCGGAAGTATGCTGCCGGTTTCGTATGCGAACGGAAAAAAGAAATCAGACACCAATCCTTCAACAGATACTATGTCACATTGGTTTAAATGGAACGTTTCCAATATTGTTAAGAATTGGGTTGGGAATACTTCAGATATAGAAAAAGGTATAGAATTTTACGCATTGCCGATGCTTGAGGGATCTTCTGTATATGCGTCATATATGAAGACGTTCGGTTCAGTTCAGGCTGATTCAAAATATCGACCATATTTTTATATAGAATACAACCAATTAAATGATTTTTCCGTAGCAATTAAATCTTCAGATGGCAGTAGTCCAAACAAAATTAAAGTGGATACAGCCAAAGATTTAGATGTTTCAATTTCCAATAGTTCAATATCCTATACTCAGTCATGGAGTAGTAGCAACACTTCAGTTGCTTCAATTACTCAAAGTGGTGTAGTTACTGGAAAGAAACAAGGAAAAACTACTATTACATTGACGGTCACTTCGAGTCAAGGGTATTCACGCAAAGCCTCAATTACCGCATATGTTTACAAATCCAAAGCAAAAGTAAAAGTGCTATACGACAAAGCTTATATAAACAGATTTGGAGGTTTATCAGCGGCTAATACTAGAATAAGAAATATAACTTCTAATACAGCGGATAAATATATAAATGATTTCGGCATTTTACTTGAATTTACTTATAGTAACTATGAATCATACGCTGATAAATGCCCAAATTATGGAAATAATTATAATGGATATTGTAAATGTGGTGGAGAAAATGTGTGTACTACGCCAGATAATAAAGGCATCTATCACCATAAAAATATTAACCAAGTTATGATACATAATAAATACGAAGATACGATAAAGAAAATTGTAGACGATTATAATGAAAACAATCAATTTATTACATTGATTTTTACAGGTCATAAATTATGCAATGTAAAAGATTCAGAAATCCATAGAAAGGGCGGTCTTAATGGCATGGCGTTTGAAAAAGAAAGTATAGCTTTAGTAGCTTCTGGCGATATACTTGTTAATAACAATAACGATAAATCACTTGCATTTTCTCAAGAAGTTTTTGATTCGGTTCACGAAATCGGACATGTGTTCCGTACAAAAGATAATTGTACTCCTCCCAAAGGCGAAAGTAAATGTATTTATAGTGAAGAAAGAACTAGAAATTATTTATATTTTTGCAGTAAATGCAAAAAAACAATAGAATCAAACCATAAACGCTTTGATTATTGATAAAAAGGAGAATGAAACTATGAAAAAGTTTCCGGCAACAGTTATTTCTATGATATTATGTCTGACACTCCCTGCTTGTGCAAATTCCGACACAAGCTCAAACGCGGAAAACGGTAATAACAACAATTCTTTTGAAAGCATAGTGAATGAAAGTGTGGCAAGCATCGGCGAAGAATCAAATGGGGATGATAGGGTTCGGACTGTGTGTTTTTATAATGACGAAAAGTATACGCAACCGCCCTATGATGATGCCTACAAGCAAATTCAGTGTGATGATTATGACAAGGCAATAAAAGATTTTCTTGATGAGTACTACACTAATCCCGACGGTAATGAAGAATACCTACAGGATTATCTCCCCGTGCCGGATGAATATGCACCTATAGTCAGCGTAATAGAAAAATCTGATGTAAAAAAGCAACTGAAAATAGAATATGCCTATATATGTGCATTGAGGACTTCTTATTATTACAGTGTTGATGGAAAAGGCGCGTTTATTGATTTTGCAAAAGAGAAAAACTGCGGATTTTCCAAAGACGATGCTTCACCGATTTATAAAGATAAGTTTGTAATACCTGAAAATCTTACAGAAAGCGTGACGGATCAGTTCGGTTATAGCGAAATCGGAAATATAGTGAACGGGTGTACAGTGACTTATGGGTTTGATAATTCGGAAAGGGTAACAACGGATGTCAATATTTATGTTGACGGTTATTATATCGGAATCGGACGAATGTTACAGTCTGATGCGAAGCTACCCGATTTTCTATTCGATGAAAAACAGCTCAGTGATTTTATAGATAATTTGAAATACGCCATTAATAATGAAATGGTAATTTACAGGTCGTAGCCGGTACATTGCTCATTGGACCTTTATACATCAATAAGTCCATATCATAAATATAAAGTTATAAAACCTATACCAAATGTTCAATCAGGAAAAGTGGCTGCTTGGGGCAGCTGGAAAGGTGGGGGAACTCAGTATTTGCTAGAATATAATGTTAATTACTACTTGAATAATGGTTATTTAGAGGAGATTGTATAAATATAATGTCTTTTTACAATATAAAATTCTATTTCAAAGCCCGCTTTCCGCGCTTTCTTTACTATAAAACCAAGTTTCCTGAGAGAAACAGAAAAACGCTAAAGAAGCGATTTGATGAACTTGATATACCGCGTAACAGATATTGTTTCGGGAAGTGCAGATCAAACGATATGATGGCGATGAGGCGTATACTGTTTTTGTGGATGTGCTATTATTGCGAACGTGGCAAATCGTATGACAGGAGGATATTCATAAACACCGCACAGGCTTGTCACTATATGTTCTGTGCTGTTGTCATGAACTTTATGGATGATAATAAAAATGCGAAATTGCCGCTGAGCGAAGAGGAGCAGGCTGAAATAAATTCTTTCAGTTATGCGGGTCTTAAGAAAGACAAAAATAACGCCGATGATCGCGATGACTGCCGTTATTATATAACCTCTACATATAAAGAACCGAAAGGTCTTGATTTAAGCTATGAAACAATGCTGAATGCGGTCACTGCAAAGCTGTCGGAAAACGGTATAAGTATAAGCGACTTTGCCTATCTTGTTTATGATGAATATTCGATAATACAGCTGACCTGCAAGGACGGCGGAGGACTGGACGAGTTGAGTTTTACCCGGTACGGCGATATGGCGACCGAGAACAAGGACAGCAAAAACGAAACATTCAGTTTTATAAACGATTGCTTTAGAACAGAATTTGAGAAAGAGCTGAATATTACTCCGCCAAATGCGACCAAAATAGTCTTGTGGAAAGAAATGTAAGGATAAAGAAACACCGCCGTGATGTAAATTCATCACGGCGGCGAGTTTTATTATATTGTATTCGATTTTGCTACAGCTTATTTATAATGTCTAAAAAGCATTATTGTTCAATCCCGACCATTCCGCTATCCCACAAAAATCCGCAACATTATCAAAGGTCGGAATTTGCAGCGGCTCACAGCCGCAAGGGCGGAATTTGCTACGGCTCACAGCTATCGGAAAATCTGCATAGCACCATCGTTAAACTCCGACCGTTTCACTATCCTACAAAAATCCGCAACGTTATTAAAGGTCGGAATTGTCAGCGGCGACTCGCCGCTTACAGTTGGTCGGCTAAGCTGTAGATGAGCTTTTCTGTCTTTTTCCAGCCAAGACACGGGTCGGTTATCGACTTGCCGTAAACCGCATCGTCTGTGCTTTGGCTTCCGTCCTCAATGTAGCTCTCTATCATAAGTCCCTTGACAAATCCTTCAAGATCCTTGCTGTGACGGCGGCTGTGAAGAATCTCATTTGCGATTCTTACCTGTTCAAGATACTTCTTGCCCGAATTTGAGTGGTTTGTATCAACTATGACCGCCATATTCTGAAGATTTTTCTTGCAGTACAGTTCGTACAGCAGTGACAGATCCTCATAGTGATAGTTCGGGATAGTCTGACCGTGCTTGTTTACAGCACCTCTCAGTATAGCGTGCGCAAGCGGATTTCCGCTTGTGACGGTTTCCCAGCCCCTGTATATGAATGTATGGCTTGCCTGTGCTGCACGGATAGAGTTCAGCATAACCGACATATCGCCTGCCGTGGGGTTCTTCATACCGACAGGGATATCCATTCCGCTTGATGTAAGCCTGTGCTGCTGATCCTCAACCGAGCGAGCGCCGATAGCAACATAAGACAAAAGATCGGACAGATAACGGTAGTTTTCAGGGTAGAGCATTTCATCCGCACAGGTAAATCCCGTCTGCTCGATAGCCTTTGTATGAAGGCTTCTTACCTTGATAAGTCCCTCAAGCATATCCTCTTTCTTTGTCGGGTCGGGCTGATGTATCATGCCCTTGTAGCCTTCTCCTGTTGTACGGGGCTTGTTCGTGTATATTCTGGGAATTATCAGTATCTTATCCTTTACCTGCTCCTGAACGGGTACAAGCCTTGAAATATAGTCAAGGACAGGCTCTTCCTTGTCAGCAGAGCAAGGTCCTATTATCAGCAGGAACTTATTGCTCTTTCCCGTGAATACATCGGCTATTTCCTTGTCACGCTGTTTCTTTGTTTCCACTATCTTGTCCGACAGAGGATACAGCTCCTTTATCTCCTTGGGAGTTGGGAGCTTTCTTATCATGTTCATACTCATCGCTTTTCTTTCCTTCCTATTGCGTATCATAATTATACATCACACTCGACGTTTTTTGAGCTTGGATACACTTTATAATAAAATCAAAAACCGCCCTCAGGTCATCTCTGATCTGAGGGCGGATATATATCCACGGTACCACCTCAATTCACCGTACAGGTGCATAGCACTGGTATACGGTCTTTAAAGCTGTAACGGGCTTACCCGAATGGCTTACAGGCTCTGCGCTTTCGGCTCATCTCTCCGGAATGAATTCAGGCTTTATATTCTGTCGGCTCGCACCTAATCCGACTCTCTGTGAGAAATCTGCCGCCTTACTTTTTTCCATCTGCGATTTGTGGTGTATATTCAGTTTAATACCCGTTTTTTCGGGTACACTGTAAGTATACCACGGCACTCGGTATTTGTCAATAGATTTTTTACTCAATTTAAAGCGGAAAAGCGTTAAAGCGGAAGATTTTTCTGAAAAATGCGTATAAAACGGAAAATAACGTTAAAACTACAAATGCAGTAAAGCATAACTTGAAAGGAAAAAAGCTATGGATAAGATAACTACCGGAAAGATAAAAAAGTTTTTCAAGGGCAAAGGTTTTGCGGGAGCGTTATGTCTGAGCGTTGTTGCTATAGGAATATCAACATATCTGACCTACGACAGCACATTAAAGACAATAGCCGACGAAGAACCTCAAAAGCCCGATTCTGCCGTATCGGCAGAGCAGGTGGACAACACGCAGAGCGGTATACCTAAGGACGAAACCTCAAAGAGCGAAGACGACAGCTCAGCCGCACCTGCAAATAACTTTGTAAGGAGCACAGCAAAGCGTGTAATGCCGATTGAGGGCGAGGTGATATGGGAATACAGCAACGGCGAGCTTGTAAAGAGCGAAACTCTCGGCGTATGGAAGACCCACGACGGAATGGACATCGCCGCATCGGTCGGAACGGATGTAAAAGCCGCCTGCACGGGTAAGGTCAAGGAGATAAAGGACGATCCTCTGTGGGGAATATGCGTTGTGATAGATCACGGCGACGGCTACGAAACGCATTACTGCGGACTTGACAAGTCGCTTGAGGTCAAAGAGGGAAGCAATGTCGAATCCGGTCAGAAGATAGGCGTTACAGGGACTATCGAATGCGAGTCGAAGCTGGCACCTCATCTTCACTTTGCAGTAAAGCAAAACGGCAAGTGGGTATCTCCAAAAGAGTATATCAACGGTTAAGATTAATCGGGTACGGCACCGTACCCGATTTTTTCTGTTGCAGTGCAGAAATCGACAACCGATAAATCGCCGCACCAACCCTCGCCCCACACCAACCCTCGCAAAACCGCACTATCCCTCGAAAACCACCAACACCCTTGCCTTTAAATGAACGCTTTGCCAGTTTTGCATTTGAACTATCCCACCCACTTTTCGTAGGATGAGTGTCTGTGTGTGCTTGGTTGGCTTTGCATCCTTGCAAAGCACTTGGGCACACACGCTAAGGCATCCTTGCCTTGCTTGCTCCTCCCGTTGCACCGAATACTGCCATTCCCACAACAATTGCAAAAAGACAATAATCCCTCAAAAATCGCCATCACACTTGCCTCCCTTGTCAAAGGTGAGGTGCTGTCGCCCGAAAAAATTCGGGCGACTACCGGAGGAATTGCCGCACCAACCCTCGCCCCGCACCAACCCTTCCAAAAACCGCACCATCCCTTCGCCTTGCACTATATCCTTGCCTCCCCTCGAAAAAGGGGAGGTGGATTGACGGCAAAGCACAAACTGTTGCTTTGTTGCGTTTTAATTGCATATCCACGCCCTTTTTATCACCAAACCTTTTTGCCGTCAAGACGGAGGGATTGCTACATCCCCTCGCCCCACACCAACCCTTCCAAACCCGCACCATCCCATTCGCTTTTCGTGTTGCGAGTTCGACAGCCCCATTTACCACAAAAATAAAATCCGCCCCCGTTTTCACGGGGGCGAACTCATCAAGTCATTAATTTATAAATATTAAGCCCTGAAACTCACGCTGTTCTCAGATTACTGGAGTAACTGGAGAATAGCCTGAGGCTGCTGGTTAGCCTGAGCGAGCATAGCCTGAGATGCCTGCTGAAGAATGTTATTCTTAGTGTAGTTGATCATCTCTGTAGCCATATCTGTATCTCTGATCTGAGATTCAGCTGCTGTCAGGTTCTCGTTTGTTGTTGTCAGGTTGTTAACTGTGTACTCAAGTCTGTTCTGAAGTGCACCAAGACCTGCTCTCTGCATAGATACTGTCTTAACAGCAGCATCTACCATATCGATAGCCTTGTTTGCAGCATCCTGAGTAGAAACGTCAGCGTTAGCAACGCCTATAGCAGTAGATGACATATCGTTAACGTTCAGAGTAACTCTCTGGTCCTCAACGCCGTTAGCACCGATCTGGAATGTAAGACCCTTGCCTGTTGTAGCAACTTCCTCCTTACCGATACCGGCACCGTTTGCCATTGTAAACTGATACTTAGTAGCATCATCGGTTTTAACGTCAAACTTAACAGAAACGTCACCATCGGGTGCATTCTTATCTGTAATAGCGATAGAATAGTCAAGACCTTCAGCCTTTAACAGATCCTGAATGTCACGTTCTGTATATTCCTTACCTGTTGAGAGGTGAATTACAAACTCGCCGTCCTTAGCACCTGCTGTATCAGCTTTAGTTGTTGTAACATTTTCCTTGCCGGCCTGTGCATCTGTTACGATACTGATCTTACGAGTATCTGCACCATAGCTGTTTGATGTTATAGCAATCTGATCGCCAAAACCGGAAATTGCAGAAGTAAGAAGATCTGCAGGAATATCCTTAGCGGCTGCAGAAGCACGTACACCTGCAACTGTTTCATCTGTCGATTCAGCTGTTGTTGCACTCATAACGCCGTTCTTGAGCTTGAGAGATAAGTCAGCAACAATACCGTCTGCCTTGCGGCTGTCAGCGTTAGCGATTAACTTATCAATATCGTCCTGAGAATAAGTTTCATTCTCAACGAGGTTAAGAACGAGTTCCTTACCGTCAGCTGCCCATGTAGCAGCTTCGCCGCCCTTTGTTGCACCTAAAGCTATAGTAACCTTAGCACCTGCAACATTAGAAGTGAGGATTGAACCTGCTAAATCTGTTGATGTAGTATCTACAACACCATACTTAGCGCCGAATTCTGTAACAGCCTTTGAGCCGCCGAGTGAACCATCGAGGAGCTTCATGCCGTTGTACTCTGTAGAAGAAGCGATTCTGTCGATTTCGCTCTTAAGTGCGTCAACTTCGAGCTGGATAGCTTCACGGTCTGTATTATCCTGATATGTACCGTTAGCTGACTGAACTGCAAGCTCTCTCATTCTCTGAAGAATTGAGTGAGTTTCGTTTAAGCCGCCTTCAGCTGTCTGGATAAGAGAGATACCGTCGTTGGCATTCTTTGTAGCCTGTGAAAGACCACGGATCTGTGAACGCATCTTTTCAGATATAGCCAGACCTGCAGCGTTATCGCCTGCACGGTTGATCTGATAACCAGAAGATAACTTCTCAGTTGCCTTCTTTGTACCTGAAACGTTGATGTTCATCTTGTTGTTAGCATTGATCGCATTTAAGTTATGCTGTACTACCATACCTGCCATTTTGTTTTCCTCCTTGAATGTACTCCCGAAATCCTTTTCGGAAGTCGTTGCCCTTATAGGGACTTGTTTTTTGTTAGTGTGACCTTGCTTTGCGCTAAGCTAAAGTCATTTGGTGTTTGTTTTGCAAAACACTGCGGAAGTTATCTCCGCCTCCGCACAGGGCTCTGTGACCCTTACATTTATTATATCGGCACTTGTTTTTCTAAACTTTAGCCTTTTTGAAAACTTTTTTATAATTTTTCTGAGAAATTTTGTAGTGCGTTTGTGTAAAATTTACAATATGAACTGTCGGCTTTGCGTAACAGCAAAAACCGCCCTGCGTCACAGAGCGGTTATGTATCAGCTATCAAGTATATCGCTTATCATCTTATCTACGTCATCATAAGAGGTTTTATCGGTGACAGCACCGGATTTCATTTGTTGAACTTCTTTTATTGCTTCTATGGTTACCGCATTTGGCTTACTGCTAATTTTAATCTTTTTATCTGCATTTTCATTAAAACCTGCCATAATAACAACCTCCTTACAATTTGTATAATACACCTATTCTTTCAGAATGTCAACCGCACAAACACATAGCAAAAACCGCCCTGCATCACAGAGCGGTTTTGCTTGAATAATAGAGAGGTATATATGAAAACTTTCGTTGTACTTAGGTGGAGCGTGTATAGGGCGGCTGTTGCCGTCTTGCCGGCTCCTGTTATGTTAACCGTGCTTGTCGGCACGATATTTTTCAAGCCGAAACCTATCGGCTGATTTCGGTCGTCGGAATCCTTTCCTCTGACTGTGACTATAGTATACCCCCTTTTTATGAATCATATAATAACGGGCGATGAAAGAAATGTGAAAAATCTTGAAACGCAGGTGTATGTATCGTGGGGAATGTCCTTTAATGACGGGCAAATTTCATCACAAAAAGCAAATCTGCAGTATACACTGCTATCCGCCGGTAACGGAGGTCAAGCAACGTGCCGACAATCAGAACGGCGAATTGTCAAATATATATTTATCTGACGTTAATCACAAGCACCTTTTCCTATTTCTGTTCAGAAGAAACGTCAAAAGGGTGTGCCGTAAGGCACTCGCCGTACATCGTTGTTACACTAATCACAAGCATACAGAAAGGCGAATTTGAAGCGGCACATTGCCGCTCGCCAAAGGGCAGAATTTAACGTTGCTGTATAAATCAACTATATATTTATCTGACGTTAATCACAAGCGCCTTTTCCTATTTCTGCTCAGAAGAAACGCCAAAAGGGTGTGCCGTAAGGCACTCGCCGTATAACGTTGTTACGCTAATCACAAACATACAGAAAGGCGAATTTGAAGCGGCACATTGCCGCACGGAAAAGCCCCTTGTACCTTAGGGGGTGGTACAAGGGGCTTTCCTTTGGGTTATAATTCAGAGGCTATATAAATAGATGAAATCGAATTTAGCAGCTGCGATCTCAGAAATATCAGAAATCAACTTCTGTATCGTAGTAGCAGCACTTAAGCAGCTTCTCCATCTCTTCCTGTGTAGGAATACGAGGGTTAGAACCTGTGCAAGCGTCTGCGATAGCATTCTTAGCGATCTCAGGTAATCTCTCCAGGAATACGTTTTCGGGAACGAAACCGTTTTCTGTAGGATAGCTGTCTGCGCCGTAGTTCTTGATGCAGTGAGGAATCTTCAGTTCGTCATTCATCTTACGCAGATAAGCGATGAGGAGCTTTACCTTTTCGTCGTCATTTGCACCGCCAAGACCCATAAAGTCAGCGATTACGCCGTAACGCTTCTTAGCTGTTTCGTCCTTTGCGTTGAATGCGATAACCTTAGGAAGATACATAGCGTTTGCGGCACCGTGTATGATGTGTGCGCCGTAATCAGCGAATGCGGCACCTGTCTTGTGAGCCATTGAGTGAACGATACCGAGCAGAGCATTTGAGAATGCCATACCTGCGAGGCACTGTGCGTTGTGCATTGCATCACGCTTAGCCATATCGCCGTTGTAAGAACCAACGAGGTCGTTCTGGATCATCTTGATTGCGTGAAGCGCAAGAGGATCTGTAAAGTCGCAGTTAGCTGTTGAAACGTATGCTTCGATAGCGTGTGTCATAGCGTCCATACCTGTATGTGCTACGAGCTTCTGAGGCATTGTTTCTGCAAGGTCGGGATCAACGATAGCAACATCGGGAGTAATCTCGAAGTCAGCGATAGGATACTTGATACCCTTGTGGTAGTCTGTGATGATTGAGAATGCGGTAACTTCAGTAGCTGTACCCGATGTAGAAGAAATAGCGCAGAAGTGAGCTTTCTTTCTGAGTTCGGGAATACCGAATACCTTACACATATCTTCAAATGTGCAGTCGGGGTACTCGTACTTTATCCACATAGCCTTAGCTGCGTCGATAGGAGAACCGCCGCCTATTGCTATGATCCAGTCGGGCTGGAACTTGAGCATTGCGTCTGCACCCTTCATAACTGTTTCAACAGAAGGATCGGGTTCTACATTCTCAAAGAGCTCAACCTCCATGCCTGCTTCCTTAAGATAAGCCTCAGCCTTCTGTAAGAAGCCGAAACGCTTCATCGAACCGCCGCCAACGACGATCATTGCCTTCTTGCCCTTAAAGCTCTTTAATGCCTCAAGTGCGCCCTTGCCGTGATAAACATCTCTTGGTAATGTAAATCTCATGTGAAATTCCTCCTGTTCGGCTTATAGCCGTTATTAATCTATATTTAGCTGTTATCATCGTGCGCCCTGCGTTATGTATTTGTGTTGCAGGACTTCTTTCTTTTGTTCGTTATTATTTTAACACACTGAGTCTGAATTGTAAAATATATTTTAGGAATATCGGTATATAATTATCTATATAACAGTATCGAATAAAATCCGCACAAATCCGCTCTGTATCGGCATTTGCCGTAGTAAAGCCGTTTGTGAGCCTTTTGTAACAAAATTGTGAAAAGTGCGTAAAAAGCTAAATGTCAATATATGGCTGATTTTTTAATGGATAAATATTGCATTACTGGAACTTATCAAAAGGTCTGTCGCCCCTGTCTGGCGCAGATAACCGCTTTGAAAATAAAAGAACGCAGAGCATACACCCTGCGTTCCTGCTTTTTGAAAAAGTCTGTTTTTTATAAAATAGAGCAAATTCTCTATCCCTAACCCCAAACCCCTTCCCCGTGGGAAGGGGCTGAGTGTGGGGCTGCCGCCCTCACCCCGCTTGGGGCTACGCCCCAAACCCCGTTTTCAAAAAATATAGGTTTTTCGATAGACTTGAACGCAGAGCATACACCCTGCGTTCGCCGTTTATTCTTCTTCCTTTGTGTTTTGATATGTCTTTAATATATCCTCCGCAACGGCTCTTTGCGTCTTTCTCAGATCCATTGCCTGCTTTTGAATATGCCTGTGCGCCTGTTCCTCCGTCAGATTCAGATACTGCATAAGCATTGACTTTGCACGGTTTACTATCTTCATATCGGATAACTGCTGTGACAGCTGGCGGTTTTCCTCCTCCAGCTTTGCCATTCCGATATGAGCTACCTCGGCAAGCTTTATTGTCTGTATAAGCATAGCCTTGTTGAAGGGTCTTGGGAGAACGAATGCACCGGTAAACCGTATCTTTTTCTGCACCTCGTCGGCAATCTCGTGCTTGGCAAGCACCACTATGCCGTTTTTTGCGTCTTTTGCTATATCTGCGACAAGATCAAGCCCGAATTCGTCCGAAAGGGGAGTGGAGATGATGACGCTGTCAAACCTTGATATGTCTACGCCTCTTACGATAGCGCCGCTTGTGAAAGTCGAGATGTTGTCGCAGTCAAGCTCAATCAGAAGTCCTGCTATGCTGTCGCAGATTTCGCTTGTTTTGCCTGCTATAAGTACATTCATTCCGACACCCTCTTTCGTGGTATTGAAGCTCCCCGTACCGCTGTGTATTACGATAGCGAAGCCGCCTTATCTATATCTATTTTCGTCTGTTGTCAGTTATGCGTGTAAAGCTGCTTGTACGGGCTTGCTGTATTCGGTGACAGCTTGTAGAATCTGCCCTTTAACAGCTCGTTTGTGCTATATCCGAAATTCTTTGCGAATTCATCAACATATTCTCTTATATCGGCCTTGTCGCTGTCGTCTGCGACTTCGCACGAAACCTGTACGGGAAGGCCCTTAGGCGCTTCGTCGCTTCTTATATACATATGACCGCCGTGCATTCCCGTTCCGCAGAACGAGCCTATCGGCGCTTTGCCGTCACAGCCTATGCCGAGAACGATTATTATTCCGCCTGCCTGATATTCGCCCAGAAAATCTCCGACCTTGCCGCCGATGATTATTTTCGGATAGAATTCGTGGTATTCCTTCATATGTATTCCTACACGGTAGCCTGCGTTGCCCTTTACGAATATCTTGCCTGAACGCATCGCATATCCTGTCGTATCACCGCAGTTTCCGTGGATGAATATCTCGCCGTTGTTCATTGTGTCGCCTATAGCGTCCTGACCGTTGCCGTGTACTATGATAGTGCTTCCGTCAAGATATGCGCCCAGAGCGTTTCCGGGAGTTCCCTCAACCGTTATCGTCTTGCCCGCAACACCGCAGCCGATATAACGCTGTCCCATAGCGTCGGTTATCGTTATATCGTTGTCGTCACATTCGACTATCTTTTTATTAAGGTCGTAATAACCTATTTCGTTAGCGTTTAATACTGTCATGGCTTATCCTCCGTTATTGCAGACATTAAGGGCATCATCAGTGCTTTTTGCCTGCGAGCTTTTCTTCACGTCTTGCCTTGCCGAACATCATCATCTGCGGCTTATCCCTGAGAAGATCGAGATCTACCTCGGTAAGCGGTATCTGCTCCTTTATCATAGAGGTATAGATACCTGCTCTTGCTACGTCGCCCATAAGGATGAAGCCCTTCAGCAGACCGTCCTTGAATACCAGCTTCTTGTAGATTTCCTTGTCTGCGTCTTCGGTAATGTCCTCATCGCCGTCATAGCTTCCGGCTGTTATGATATGCAGACCGTAGAAGCCTATGGCATTCATCGGTATAGCGTTCAGATAAAGCGTTTCCTCGCCTGCCATATTTTTACCTGCGACCTCGCCCTGCATAAATGCGTTAGGCAGAAGTGCGAGTATCCTGTCGGTATTTGACGAACAATCGTGGCTTACTGTGCAGTCGCCTGCAGCATAAACGTTGTCGATCGTTGTCTGCTGGTGAAGGTCGGTTATTATACCCTTTTCAACCTTGCCGCCCGCATCGCTTACAAGCTCTGTGTTAGGCCTTACGCCGACAGCTATTACAAGAATATCAAAATCCACCGTTTCGCCGTTTGTCAGCTTCGCACTGTTTTTTGAGAACTGCTCAACGCTTGTGCCGAGGATAAATTTCGTTCCTTTATCCTCAATGTGCTTTTGCATTATCTCGCCTGCACGGACATCAAGAATACTCGGGAGTATCCTGTCCGCAAGGTCAACTACAGTAATATCGGCATTCAGATGATGAAGTGCCTCCGCACATTTAAGACCGATAAGACCTGCACCTATTATAAGTACCTTTGTGCCGGCTGTGACTTTTTCACGGATAGCCTTTGCACTGTCCCACGTCATGAATGTGAACTTGTCCTCGACTTTATCAATGTCCTTCATCGGAGGAACAAACGGTTTTGAACCCGTTGCTACCAATAACTTATCATACTGTACTTTCTCTCCGTTGTCAAGTACCACACAGCCGTTTTCGATTTTCTCGGCACGCACCGAGAAGATGACCTTTACATTGTTCTTCTCGTAGAAATCAGGCTCTCTGTAGTATATCTTGTCGTCGGCAACCTTGCCCTCAAGCCAGTAGCTTATAAGCGGCCTTGAATATGTGTGATATGCTTCGTCTGTGATTATCGTTATACTGCCGTCCCTGTCAACCGAGCGTATTCCCTGTACCGCACCTATTGCGGCGGCGGAGTTTCCTATGATAACATACTTTTTCATTTCGCTCCTCCTTATCTTTCTTCAAGGACGATAGCCTTGTTCGGACAGCCCTTTACACAGGCAGGCTCTCCGTTGTTGTTCTTCATACAAAGGTCGCATTTCTGTATGACCTTTGAATCCTCGCTTGTTACGATACAGCCGTAAGGACAGGCAAGCACGCAGGTGTAGCAGCCTACACAACGGCTCTCGTCACACGAAATAACGCCGTCCTTCTGCGATAAAGCGCCTGTTATACAGCTCTTTACGCAAAGAGGAGTTTCACAGTGACGGCACTGCACGGCAAAATTTATTCCGCTGCCTTCCTCGACCTTTATTCTCGGTATCGGCTTTTTGCCGTTTGCAAAAGCCTTTATCATATTTTCGGCTCCGCTGTTTGCGGCGGCACAGTAATATTCGCACAGATGGCACGCAAGGCACCAGTCCTCGTTAACGTAAACTCTTTTCATTTTACTTCTCCTTTATCACTGACCTGCGTGCTGTATGCCGAGTATCTCAAGCTCTTTTTCATTAAGGCCGATACCTCTGAGCATAAGTCTGTTGCCCTTGAGAGCCTCTACGGAGTTGATACCCATACCGCCCATCATTTCCTTGATCTCGTGATCCCACGCATGAACAAGATTTACAAGACGCTGATAACCGATGTTGGGGTTAAGACGCTTTACAAGGTCGGGACGCTGTGTTGCGATACCCCAGTTGCACTTGCCCGTCTGACAGCTTCTGCAAAGGTGACAGCCGAGCGCCAGCAGAGCGGCAGTGCCGATATAACAAGCGTCCGCACCGAGTGCGATAGCCTTTACCACGTCCGAGCTTGAACGGATAGAGCCTGCGACTACTACAGAAACCTCGTTTCTGATACCCTCGTCACGCAGACGCTGGTCAACGCTTGCGAGTGCAAGCTCGATCGGGATACCTACATTATCTCTTATTCTTGTGGGAGCCGCACCCGTACCGCCTCTGTAACCGTCTATTGCGATAATGTCCGCACCCGAGCGTGCAATACCGGAAGCGATAGCGGCAACGTTATGCACTGCGGCAATCTTTACGATGACAGGCTTTTTGTACTCGGTAGCTTCCTTCAGTGAAAGAACAAGCTGACGTAAGTCCTCTATCGAATATATATCGTGGTGGGGAGCAGGTGAGATAGCGTCCGTTCCCATAGGGATCATTCTGGTTCTTGAAACGTCCTCAAGAATCTTTGCGCCGGGGAGATGTCCGCCGATACCGGGCTTTGCACCCTGACCCATCTTGATTTCTATTGCCGCACCCGTTTCAAGATAATCCTTGAATACGCCGAAACGTCCCGATGCGACCTGTACTATAGTATTGGGGCCGTACTGATAGAAGTCCTTGTGCAGACCGCCCTCGCCCGTGTTGTAGAATATGCCAAGCTCCGTAGCCGCTCTTGCGAGGCTCTCGTGAGCATTACGGCTGATAGAGCCGTATGACATAGCCGAGAACATGATAGGTGTTGAAAGCTCAAGCGTAGGTGTCGTTTCCGTCTTTACACTGCCGTCCTCGTTGAAAGAAACGTTCTTCGGCTTCTTTCCGAGGAATACCTTTGTTTCCATAGGCTCACGCAGAGGGTCGATAGGCGGATTCGTTACCTGAGAAGCGTTGAGCAGTATCTTGTCCCAGTAAACGGGATATTCCTTCGGGTTACCCATTGCCGAAAGAAGAACGCCGCCCGTTTCCGCCTGCTTGTAGACCTCCGTCATTATCTGCTGGCTCCAGTTGGAGTTGTTTCTGAACTTGTTGGGGTTATCTACTATCTTTAATGCACCCGTAGGACAGATACATACGCATCTCTGGCAGTCAACGCACTGCTGGCTGTCCGAGATCATCATATCAAGATCTGCGTCATATCTGTGTACCTCGTTTGAACACTGTCTTGCACACGCCTGACATTTTATGCAACGGTCCTTATCTCTTATAACATCAAATAAAGGCTGAAAATAATTAAGTGCCACTGTTACCGCTCCCTTTCTTACTTCTTTTCGTTCAGCTTGACGATGATAGGCTCTCCGCCTCTCGGTGACCAGATACGGTCAACAACGGGACAGATGGCTCTTATCGCACATTCCTCGCTTGCAAGGTAAACCATATCGCCCTTTTCTGCGGCAACCATTGAACGCAGCTTAAGTCTGTCGTTGAGTGCCATAAGGCCTCCGTCAAAGCCGAGAATTATCGAGAACGGTCCTGTTATCAGCAGGCTTGAGAATACGTTTCTGAAGTATTTCAGCTTCTGTCTTTCGCTCTCGCTGTACTTATCCGAGTCTATCTCGCTCCAGAAAGGAGCGGCGATTATCTTCGCTATATCTTCAAGACACAGCTTCTGTTTTCTGTTGAGAAAGTCTATTATATATGTTATAACCTCTGTATCTGTAAGCAGGTTGCATTTGTAACCGTACATTTCAATATATCTTCTGTTTGCGTCGTAGGAAGAAATCTCACCGTTATGTACTATGGTATAATCAAGCAGTGCAAACGGATGAGCGCCGCCCCACCAGCCCGGAGTGTTCGTGGGGTATCTGCCGTGCGCTGTCCAGGCATATCCTGCGTATTCCTCAAGTCTGTAGAACTTTCCGACATCCTCCGGGTATCCTACCGCCTTGAATACGCCCATATTCTTACCGCTTGAGAAAACGTAAGAACCGTTTATCTTGTCGTTTATGTTTATAACGCACTGAGCGACAAACTCTCTTTCGTCAAGCTGACTTTCGGTGAGCTTTGTCGGCAGGGGATTCACGAAATATCTCCATATCAGCGGCTCGTTTGTAATATTCGGGTGCTTTCTCGTGGGGATACGGGAAAGGTTCACCACGTCAAAATGCTTGTCAAGAAAACGCTCGGTTTCCACCCTTGCCTCGTTTGAATCGTAGAAAATATGGAATGCGTACTGATCCTTGTACTCCGGATAGATTCCGTATCCTGCAAATCCGCCGCCCAGACCGTTTGATCTGTCGTGCATATAAGATATAGACTTTACTATCTTGTCACCGCATATTCTGTTGCCGTCCCTGCTTATAAAGCCTGAGATAGCGCAGCCGGCGGGGATTCTGACCTGACCTTCTTTTTCCAGCATAAGCTCACTCCTGTTCGGTGTCTGTTTGTTTCTGAACGTTTTTTGGACGTTTTGAATCTGATAATTTCATTTTTGGGGATAAAAACAGCAGGCAACAGATGAATCAACCTGTAAATCTGCGGAATTTTGTAAATTAACCGTAAATTCAAGGAGTATTTGCAGTAAAATAAAACGTTTGCTTCAAATTTACCGCCATCTGAAACAGCTTTGTTTCGTTAATTGCCTGCAGTCGTTTTGACTACAGCTGTAATTATATCACGGGTTTGCGGTGTTGTCAATACATTTCTGCAAGTTTTTTAAATGAAAATTGCAGAATATTTTCTTGCAATTTCACATTCCGATTATGCAAAATGACGGCAGAACCGCTGAGAACAGCTTCGCTCCGCCATTCATCCCACATTCACACTTTCCGGACAAAGTAATAAAGCACCCTTCTGCAACATATATTTGTACTAAAAAACGAAAGCAGGTAACACTATGGTAAAACGCAGAAGTTACAAAGCGGCGATAAAGAAGCTCAGACCTTTTATGAAAGGAGCTGTAGCCGGAACAGTGACAGCGGCGGTTTTTACCGTTATCGGTGCATTTTTGTTTAATATTGCCGATGCTCCTTCGGGAGCAGACAGCGTAATGGCATATGTTCCACTCGGCGCATCCGCTGTCGTCTGCGGAATGTTCTTCGGCGGCGGCAGAGGGAAAAACGGCTTTGCGTGGGGAACGCTCGGCGGTCTTGCAATGTTCGCACTTTGCTTTGCCGTCACACTTATATCCGGCGGATTTACCGGGACGGAATTTCTGCCTAAGCTGATAAGCTCAGCACTGTGCGGCTGTATCGGCGGAATAATCGGTGTCAATATTGCGGCTGAGCGATAAAGGCCGGCTGATAAAATATTTCTATAGACAAACAAAGAAAAATGTGGTAGAATTACTTTATTGCCCGTGTATAACAGGGTATTTAACGCTGATGTAAAAGGAAGGATAAAAATGAACAGTTATTCAATAGAAACGCTTGCGGTTCACGCAGGCTATGAAACGGACGAAGCTACAATGTCGGTAACTCCGCCCCTGTACGAAACAAATGCCTATGTGTTCAAGGATGCCGAACACGCAAGAACGCTCTTTGAGCTTAAAGAGCCGGGCAACATCTACTCAAGACTCCAGAATCCCACCTGCGATATTCTTGAACGTAAGGTAACGGCTATGGACGGCGGTGTTGCGGCACTCTCGTTTGCATCCGGACACGCCGCTATATTCAATACTATAATAAACCTTTGCAGTGAGGGCGACGAGCTTGTTTCGTCCATAAACATCTACGGCGGTGCGATAAACCTGCTCGGAATCACATTAAAGAGAATGGGCATCACGGTAAAGTTCGTTGACCCCGATGACCTTTCCGCTTGGGAAAATGCCGTAACCGACAAGACAAGGCTGTTCTTCACCGAGCTTATCGGCAACCCCAACGCAAACGTAGCGGATATTGAGGAGATCGGTAAGATAGCCCACAAGCACGGCATCCCGTTTGTAGTAGACAGCACCTTCACAACACCCTATCTTTGCAGACCTATAGAGTGGGGCGCAGATCTTGTTATCCACTCCGCAACAAAGTTCTTGGGCGGTCACGGCAGTGTAATGGCAGGTGTTGTAGTAGACAGCGGAAAGTTCACGTTCAAGGGCAATCCCAGATTCCCGCTTTTCAACGAGCCTGACGTATCCTATCACGGCGTAGTGTTTGCCGATCTCGGCGAGCTGGCATTCATCTCAAGACTCCGTGCGCTCATAACAAGAGATATAGGCGCCTGCCTTTCAGCATCTGCGGCTCACACCTGCCTTACAGGTATGGAAACGCTTGCTCTGCGTATGCAGCGCCATTGCGAAAACGCACTTGCAGTAGCAAAATTCCTTGAAGCTCACCCTGCTGTTGAAAAGGTAAATTATCCTGCACTGCCCTCAAACAAGTATTACGAACGTTGCAAAAAGTATTGTCCCAAGGGTGCAGGCGGTGTGTTCACATTCGTTATCAAGGGTGGCAAGCCCGCAGGCGAGAAGTTTATGAACAGCCTTGAGCTTTTACAGATAGTTGCAAACGTCGGCGATGTAAGAAGCCAGGTTATCCACCCCGCTTCAACAACGCACAGCCAGTTATCGCCCGAACAGCTCGTAGCCGCAGGAATAAGCGAGGGTACGGTAAGACTTACTATCGGTATCGAGGATATAAACGATATTATTGCGGACATTTCTCAGGCGCTCGATAAAGCGACTAAGTAACATAAAATGATGTTTTATGGGGTTTGGGGCGTTGCCCCAAGCGGGATGAGGGCGGCAGCCCCACAATTAGCCCGGCACGGACGCCGGGCGTGTATGCCCAAAGGCTCTGCACGATGCAGAGCCAACAAAGCATACACAGCCCTTCCCATTGGGAAGGGGTTTGGGGTTAGGGATAGAGAATTTACTCTATTTTTAAAAAAACAGACTTTTCTACAAGTTGGTATTAGCGCCCAAACCCGCCCCCGTTTTTTATAAAAATTTTATAAAACCCCTTGACAAACTCTTTTCGATGTGCTAAAATATATTAGTAAATTTACAAGATATGCGCCAATAGCTCAGCTGGATAGAGTATCTGGCTACGAACCAGAGGGTCGGGGGTTCGAATCCCTCTTGGCGTGCCAATTTACATTAGTTACACTTTTAGGGATACTACAGTAGTAGTGTCCTTGAAACTGTAAATAAAATCATATATCACACAGCAGAGCAGGTGCAACTGCTCCACTGTGATAATATACATTTTGTGTTCCGACTCATAGTTTCGATTAACGCTCTCGCATCTCTCCGTAGCTTAACACCTACCCAGTCCGATGTAGCTCAACTGTATCAGTAGTACAGTATGTATACTCGCTCCGCAGAATGTGCGGCGTTTCTGAACTGTGACTGTTAGTCGGTGGTTTGCAGTAAATCGGTGTTTACTGTTCCTCTCCCGTGTTACTCACGCGATGTTCTCAGAACTAATGCGTAGTTATCTCGGCTGTAGGTCATCTCTGACGATGGTCGGCATTCAATTTGTACTGCCTTTGATATGCGGCAGGTGGGGATATACACTGCGGATTTACGCCTTGTATATCAGATTAAAAACACAAGAGCCTCCAGCGTCTGGTAAACTTCTGAAAGCTCTTGCAAAATTGTATAAAATTGTATTAAATGTGCTATAATAAAGCACACTAAAGGCACTATTGCACTAAGTCAGTCAGATGGTTTCGCATCGAGCTGATGAGGGGCTGTATCGTTCTTGCAGGAACTATACAGCCTGTGTGTGGTGTTTTTTTATTTACTCTATTATACAACACTTTTACAGTTTTGTCAATTCAATTGATGTAATGTATAGTATACAGAATTGACAAAAATGCGGGTGAGTGTTTGTACAATTTTTTGTTTTGTGAAGCGGACAATTACACAAGGACAAAGCGAATGTACGGAGAAATAAAAGAAATAGTGATCATATTGTAAAAAGGAGTAACTATATATAACCGATTTTCTGTTTGCGCTTTTATCATTTTTCACTTCTTTTCATTTTTCTAGTATTGAATATACCATGAAATTTTCTATTATATAGCATCCCTTATTTTCAAAAAACCGGTAGATGGTATCTATATAGGTGCAAATTTTATGAGAATCAAAATAGCCAAACTTTACATATCTCCCGTTGTGTTTCACGGCTATGTTGAAATAAAAAAAGAGTCCCTTCTCGAAATGGAAAAACACGAACTTGTTATTTTCTTTTTGAGTGGAGCGGTTGGCAATGTCTTCTTGATTGGAGTTTCACTATTACTTGTTAGCAATTTCATTAATTTTTATTTTTCCATTGTTAATATCTGTTATGCAACCGCAAGCGTACTGCCCTTTATAATAGGAAATAATGATATGACTACAATGATAAAGGTTTTGAAAGAAAAACAAAAGATGTCTAAAACTGATATTTGATATAGCATTAATGATTAGAAAGGTGATTAGGTTGGTATGTCCTTACTGCAACAATGAAATGGAAAGCGGAATGATTGTTATTTCTGCCACAGGAAGTGTACCGTGTGCAATTATCGAGTGGTACTCTGAATAAAAATGCAAAAAGGGAATATTCGGCATATCCAAAAAAAGCAAGGTCAATATAAAAGATCGAAAAAATGGACATTTTTGCTCACACTATTGTTCTCATTGTTGTAAAGCGTTTTGTGAATTTGAAACAAAGAAAAACGGAATCGCTTTAAATTTAGTGTTCTGAAAAAATTATCGTTTTTATAGAGATGAGCAAAACATGAAACAAAAACTAACAGAAGTCGCAAAATAGGCAAGTATCAAATAAAAAAGCAGAAAAACGGCACAGCAAAGCTGACATCAGCCGAACAGAGCTGAAATCCGGCAGAAATATTCAAAACAACTCGTCAAGCAATACACTTAACGGATTTAAGACTGCGATAAGAGCTTTCGAATTTAGTGACAACAGTTGCGTGAGCGACAGCGAGCAAAGCAATATGAGCAACAGAATTAAGGTTTTGTGCAGCATTAAAGCTATGCACCCAAAGACGTTCCTGACCGGTCTGCTTGAAACGAGAGTTGTAACGCTCAGCCTCTGTTCTGAGTGCATAAATCTTCTTGAACGAAACACATTCACGGTCAATGGAAAGTCAGTAATCATCGGGAAGCGTGACATATTTAGTACAACCGCGAGTTTTTTTGCCATTGTTCCAATTCTTGTGATTGCATGGACAACAGCCTGATTTTGAACGTTTGAACGGACAGCAGTATTTTTGGCGAGTTCTGCCATTGTCAGAGAATTTGCCGTCTTTGTGCATAGCGAGACCGGCTTCACAAATCGGATGACCTGTTGAAAGCTTCTTCGGATTTTTAGTGTTACGCTTGTTGATGGGAATAAAGCATTCGCCGTGATAAATATCTTTGACGGCATTGTAAATTGCCTTAACATCGTAACCTTTATCAGCAAAAAATGTGCATTCCTCAATTGAAAGAAAATCATTGGTTTGGCTTAGAATATCAAGAACGACAGTGCTGTCGGCAACATCGGCAGTAGTTGTCATTTCAAAGATTGGTAAGCCTGTAATGCAGTCAACTAGAATATGATTCTTGTAACCCCAATAGTATTCAAAATTACGCTCGTTATGCTGATTTGAAGCGGTATGAACACCCAAACCGCAGTCTTCGTCAGACTTAGGCTGATTGCCTTTTGCAAACTTGTTTTTAGCGAAAGATTTTGGGTTATTCTGCTTAGTATTTGCACTTATGGGAGTAGAGTCGAGAGCTATGAATGAAGTGTCGATAATACCCATTTTGGACAACTTCAGCACTTGAGACTGCATAAGCTTTTTAAGCAGAGCGTTATCAAGATTTCTGATGAAACGGTCGAAAGTCCAGTAGGACGGCAATGGTTTCATGATATTGAAACCGCAGTAATGTGCGATTATCAGATTGTTATTGAGATAGTCCACTAAATCTGTGATACAGGAAAAACATTCGCATTTTATAACAATAAAAGTGCAAAACCTTGCTCTTTTTGAAAAACCGATTCTCCCTGTTTTTGCGGCAGCTTCGGGAAAATGAGATACTGCTATTATGTTGATGGTTCTAAAAATGTTAATCTTACTGCAGGCGAGTATTTTGTAAATGGTAAATCATCTTGTTCAGCACATAGTGTTATCAGTCCTTAGGCATCAACTGCAACATGTGGATGTTTTGACGGTTGTTATCAATGCTATGGGTTTGCAGCATTTGTGTATAAAGGTATATTTACTAAAAATTTATCTGAATCAAAATGTAATGATTTTGGTTGGGGAAGCGACAACAATGATTATTTATTCCTAACCGCAAGAAACTTGAAAATTATGATTTCCGATTTACCGGTGGGCACGCATTTGAGAGTAAGAACATCAAACAATAATAACCACTCTATAGTTTTAGCGGGAAAAACTGATACAACAATTACAGTTTATGATGCTAACGGGTGCGGATCTAATTCCAGCTTATTAGAAGCTGGATCGTCAAATTATTCAGGACATTGCCAAATAAACAAACAGGTTTTCACATACAAGAATTTTGCCAAAAGATATCCTCGACTCGATTATATGCATAAAGGAGCTTAATATGAATGACAGATTAAGATTAATATTGTTGGTTATGGCTTTATCGGTCACAGTAGCTTTAACAGGCTGTTCTCAGCCCGAACAAAACAGTAGTATAGCGGCAGATGATAATACAACGTCCTTACAAAGCAGTATCGATACTGTTACCGATACTTCAAAAACCGGGAGTATAACAGCACCCGAAGGTAGTGAGCTTGTAAAAACGCTTACCGATAACAATAATAACACCGTGGAGCTTTACGGATATAAATCGGGTTCCGATGAGCCGTTTATATGCTTTATTTCAATTAAAGATAACGACAAAAAACCGATTCAGCAAATAGAAATCAACAAATTCAAAACCTTTACCACAGACAGCGGAGATAATGTATATGTTTATGCAGATGAGAAAACCAAACAAGGCTATAGAATTATATTAAACACAGACAATAGTATTAAATCGGTAGAATATTGTGAGGACGCATTACAATACATAAAACTCATAGAGGATATTAATAAAGGCAATACATCTATCGAAGAACCTGTGGAGGAATTGCCGGAATTCTATACCGAAGACCCCGAAAATGAAATGTACCTCGGCAACGGCGAATTTGTAAAGCTTGCCGACCTTGAAGCCGATCCCAATGCGGCAGGTTCATATATTATCCGTGGTTCAATGGGCGGTTATGAATATGAACCGTTTGACAACAACAGCATAAGAAATCCAGATGATTACGATTTGAACGAAATGAAATGTATAGGCTCTCAAAAAGGACCCGTGGTAAGCAAGGATAAAATAATAGTACATGAAGGCGACAGCATCGGCAGTAAGGGTCTGATAGTAGACTCGTGCTACATCAGCGTAGCACCTCGCGTAATGTATAGCGAAACGCTAAAAAAAGATATTGGCATAGGCTATGATGTAATGGACGCAAAAATAACTCTGACGGGTGAAGTAACCTTTACGGGTATACTGCTTGCCGAACGCTACAATATAGAGAATTCGGAGCATGATGGCGAAAGCAGAATACTGTTTATGCCTTATTCTAAGGAATACCATGAGGCTGTGCCGTTCCTTTTTGATGTTGACGCTCAATATAAAGGGAGTAGCTGTGCTATGTTCTATAATTACAGCTGGGGCAATCCGCAGTTTGCGATTACAACAAGCGATGGTGTTATAAATATCGGTTATTTAAAGGATTGCGACTTTTTAAGTTCCGATACATTTTCAGAGGATGTGTATTATAAAGAGGCCACAATAACATTTTCAGAGATTACTTATATATCCACAGAAAGAGGCGGTATGAGCGGATTAATCGGTACTGTTGTATCGGTGGATAATATATGTGAGCTTGGGAAAAAGAAAGAGGTATAATATGATGATAATCAAAAACATAATAAAAGCAACTATAGCAACAACAGCTGTAATTTCATCGGCATTTGCTATGGTGTTACCAGGAAACGCATTATCACCTGTCACTTACAAAGCAGCATCAAACTACAAGTTGGTTCCTATGGGACCAACATCATGCGTAGTCATGTCATACACTATTAATCAAAGTAAACAAACAGCAACTGCAAAATATGTATTCGACGGTGGGACGGAGGTTCCAAACGGCGAAAAAAGAGTTTCAGTGGTTTGTGAATTAATAATTCCTACAAAAAATGGAGAAACTGTCATAAAGAATAAGACTAACGGTAACGGCGAATATTCCAGACTTGAAAAAATGACAAAAACAGTAGCATTGACTGATGCTGAAAAAGCAGCAGGATACAAAATACAGTTTGTAGATATATCTATAAATTGCACTTCTGGTACATACAAACCATTCTGGGCAGTCAGCTACACATATTAACTTTTGTTTAGCGACTGCACGTACGGTGGCACAACATGACGTGTTATAAATGTATCTATAAGACAAAAAAGGAAAAAAACGAAAGATGCTCCTGCGTGTAAAATATAATTACTGCTTATGTTTTTTGACACAGATAATAAAATAAAAACATAAATACAACTTATGAAAGGGCAATATTATGAACAGGAAATTAAAGCTTATAGGCACTGCAATACTGATTGCTACATTTGCGTCCACGTTTTCCGCCTGCTCGGATACAAAAACAGATGAACAGGCGAGATATATGCGAGTATACGGAACAATATATAATGACGGCGAGTTGATAGTTACCGAAAACGCAGTACTAAGCTTTTTACAGTATTCTGATATGAGTACAATTGCGCTATGCGGTCAGTCAAACTGCGACCACTCAAATGCTGTTACAGAGGACGGACTTCCGTGCCTTGCTTACGGCAAACAAACCTTGCCTTTTTTGTATAACGAAAAGCTTTACTGGTTCGAGGATAGATACGAAACCAAAGACGGAAAAGCAGTAGAATCCGCGGTACTTCACTCATCAGACCCGCTTGGTACTTCCGAAAAGGAAGTATGCAAAATAGAAGGCTTTTCCTGCGACTGGATAAGCACAAGCGTACTTAAAAACAACACCCTGCTGTTTTTCCCTTATCAGTCTGCTTATGACGAAAAAGGAGCGATTACAGGCGATAATACCAATCATTTCGGAGTGCTTGACATAGAAACCGGAAAATTTACCGATTTTGGTGCAACGGAAAACAATAAAACAAAGATTTTAGGTGTCTATGACAACAAATTTTATTTCAACAGCTCGGTGTACGACATTAAGACAGGAAAGTATAGTGAAAACACTATGCCGTCCGAGCCGCCTGCTGTCAGACTTAGCGATGATTACTATGCATATAACAATGACAGCAATATTGAAGTGTTAACTCCGAAGACCTCTGAACCGATTGTTATTCATAACGACAAGATATTGTCTGAAACCGTCATTTTGGGCGATTATCTGTTCCAATGCGATAATGCACAGTGGTATTATTATAATTTAAAGGATGAAGCTCCCGCAAGGCATGATATAAGCTATGGCGAAGGGCTTTATGCACAGGTATTGTCCGAGTACGAGGACAGCTATATTATCAGCGTCTATAACGCCGAAGAACAAACAGTAACAAAAGAAAAGGTAGCAAAATCGGATATTCTGGGGGAGTAAGATATGGCAAAAGGATTAAGTAGAATAGCTTTAATAGTGGCGACCATTGCGGTGGTTATGTTAATCTCAAGTTGTTCAGATGTAACAGAAAGCTCTCAAAGTAGTAACAAAGAGAAAAGTGTTACAAGTCTTGTCGGAGAAATATATCATGGCGACGGATATTTTATTCTTGACGAAAACGGTCTGCAAATAGTCAAGGAAGGTGCTGCCTATGACGAGAATAAAAAGCTATGGAACGCACCATTTGCCGCTGTGCGTAAAATTAATGATACTTTTTACTGTGACAGTTTTACTTCTCCTGATAAATTCGATGATAATATGAATTACAAAGGTGAAGTGCCGCAGGACAGCAAAAAAATGATAAAATTGCTGAAATCGGGTGATGTTACAGAAAGTGGGCTTACCGTCACCTCTGCAGTTTCGTCCGTTAAAGAAACACTCGAATACAATCGGGAAACAAATTCTACCGAGCCGGGAATATCGCAAACAGTATACACAGAAATCACATTAAGCGGAGAGGTTACTCTTGAAGGCGTATTGTATGTAGTTCTTGATGAAGATCTGTACATATCAGAAGAAAACAGCATATTGTTTTTCCCTTATCCCGAAAGCTTAAAAAATGCACTTGGTTTTTCACCGAGGTTTTCCGGTGATATAGAGAGTAGTTATCTTACCTCCAATGCTTCTAAAACAAGTGTATTGCTATATGGCGATTGTGTATATTTTTATGCAGGCAACACAGATAACAGCGAGTGGCTCACAAAGGATTTCAGAAATAAACCGTTTGGTACAGCAAAATTAACGGTCAGCGATATAAAGCTTATATGGCAAAGCGATAGTCTGGACAGGTTTTCCTTTACGGTAAAAAATGCGGAAAATGTTCAGGCTAAAAAGTAGAGGTGTAAAAAATGCTTCAAATTAAAAATCTTAATAAACATTACGGTAAAAAACAGGCTCTTTTTGATTTTGAGATGACCTTTAAAAACGGGGTTTACGGACTTTTAGGCCCCAACGGCGCAGGAAAATCAACGCTTATGAACATTATTTCAGATAGCCTTGCACCAGACTTAGGCTCGCAGCTTTGCTGGAACGGCACAGACATAACTAAGCTTGGCAGTAAATTTCGCCGTAAGGTCGGATATATGCCGCAACAGCAGGCGCTTTATGACAACTTTACCGCAAGACGGTTTATGATGTATATATCAGCTCTCAAAGGAATTTCTACAGCAGTAGCAAGAGAGCAAACCGAGTATCTGTTAAGTGAAGTTGAACTGCATGACGTAATGGATAAAGCTATCGGAGGCTTTTCGGGCGGCATGAAGCAAAGAGTTTTAGTTGCACAGTCCCTACTAGGAAGCCCCGAGCTTGTTCTGCTTGATGAGCCGACGGCAGGTCTTGACCCAAAGCAAAGAGTTATCATACGGGATATGATACATAAAACAGCAAAGGACAAAATTGTCCTTGTAAGCACACATATAGTATCTGATGTTGAAACTATTGCAGATGAAATAATAATTATGAAGCAGGGCAGAATTGCCGCAAACGGAACTGTTGAACAGCTTGTCAGTGTTCTCCCGCACGAACGCCGGACACTCGAAAACGCATATATGTTGCACTTTCCCGAGAAAAACACGGCAGGAGGTGCTATAGATGAAAATAGCTCTGTATGAGCTTTACAAAGCGTTAAAAAGCAAAGTGCTGTTAATATTGTTTGTAGCACTGTTTTTGCTGAATTTAGCTCTTTCGGCAACATATACGCCTGTCCCTGGCGTACCCGATGAATGTATTCGTGAAATTAACAAGGTATATTTATCTACATCGGAAGAGGAAAAGCTGTCTGTCGCAGAGAGTATTGCAAACAAATATATAAAAGACAATGTGCTACAGAATATATTTCCGGACAAGAAATATGAGGATAAATTAAATCGGGTAAAAAACTACAATACCACAATCAGGAATATCAAAAGCGAAGCCGAACAGCGTTCAAAACCATCGGTTTTTTCTAAGGAAAACAGCTTTACACAGCTTAGCTTCAAGGATATTTTCACAGCATACAACAATGTAATTGAAAATAAACCGTCCTTTTATCCCGACTACGGAACAGAACGCTATATAAACAGCGCAGATACCGATTTAATGATGCTTGTTTTTGTGCTTATGCTGACGGTTATTGTATGCTGTCGCGACAAAATGACAGGCATGGCGGCGGTTATAAGACAAACTCCCAAAGGGCGTATTCACAGTGCAGGAGCAAAGCTGATAGCCTGCTTTTTGCTTACCGTTACTTCGGCTGTGTTGTTATACGGTATGGTATTGCTTACAGGTACTATTCGCTTCGGGCTTGGCGATTTATCAAGATGTATTCAGTCAATCCCGCAGTTTACGCTATGCAATATAAATATGACCGTGGGAGAGTATCTTGTTATCCACTTTTTATTCAAAACATCAGCCTTTTTTATAGTCGTTGTTGTAATGATGATTATATGTACTTTCCTTAAAAATGTTGCGGCGGCGTTTGCTGTTATCTCTGTTTGTAGTGGTGTTTCGATATGGCTTTATACTTCTATAAGTGATATATCGGCATACAACATATTAAAATACATAAATTTCTGCTGTTTTATAAGTCCACATCAGTTATTTTACAGATATTATCATTTAAACATTTTTGGAAAGCCCGTATCGGCTCTTACCGTCTGTGTAATTACAACAGTAATAATTCTTATCATGGCTTTGCTTATTTATTTTGCGGTTTATTGCTCAAGACGCGCTATATCGGCTTCAGGTAAAATATCGGAAATCTTTTCATATATTACAGTAAAACGCAAGCTCTCGGCAAATTTTGTTGTAAACGAGGTATATAAAACGGCAATAGCGGGAAAAGCATTGCTTGTTCTTGTTGTTGTCGCTGTTATTGGGTTCTGCAATTATCAGAATATGAGTGCAGGCTACGATTCCGAGCAAAAACGCTACGACAGCTATGTAGCACAGATAGGCGGGGAAGTGACGGATGAAACTCTGTTGTTTTTGGAAAATGAAAAGCTGGAATTTGAAAATATAAAGCTACGCTATGAAGAATTATTGACGCAGACACCCGCTGAATCGGATTATGAAAGCTACAATAAGGAATTGAACGATATTACAAAAAAGCTTGACTATGAGAATGCATTTAATAAGATATGTGACCGTGTGTCGGTTATTAAGTCTGATAAAAATAGCAACCTACAGCTCGTTTTTGAAGAAGGGTTTAACCGTCTTTTGTCGGTAAACGGCTATAAGGACGACTTCCTTATGTGTATACTCGCTACTATAGCCCTTGTGCTGTGTATATCGCCTATGATAGCATTTGATAATCAGAGAGGACTGACAAAGCTCCTACATACTACAGAAAAGGGCAGAATCAAGCGCTTTGCCATAGACGGCGTAATAACTCTTGTTATCTCTGCAATAGTATTTGTAGCGGTATGGCTACCCGAATTTGTTTTCGTAATGAACAATTACAAGCTCTCATTCTTAGACGCACCCTTACAGAGTATTACGGCACTTTACGGTATGCAAACAAACGAAACAATATTGCAATACATAATTCGGGTATACCTGATACGGTTTTTCTCTATGCTCGCCTGCGGCTTTTTTATGCTGTGTGTATCAAAGCTATCGGCTAATCTTATAACCGCCTTTTCGGTAAATATTCTGTTATTTGTTCTACCATTGGGGCTTTGCGTTGTCAGCGAAAGCTTTGTCGTGATATGGATATGTCCGTACCTTTCAGGCACCGCAGAGAGAAGCGCGTCACCTGCTAATCTCATTATCACCGTGATAATTTTCATAGGCTTGATATTGGTTGCGGGAGGTGAAGGCGTAAAGAAAGCGGTAGAGAAGATAGGTAAACGGTTTTAATATGATATTGTAGAGCTGAGGAAAACACAAAGTAAAAAGTCAGCAGCTACAAATGAGCAAAATGAAGATAACAGGCAGAAAAACCGCACTTCAAAGCACAGCTGTTAAATGACATATCTTTAGGTGAAATTATTCCTATGCCGATTTTTCTGTAAATATCATACTGATATTTTTCAGCTATAATAATCATATCCTCTTTTTGTAAATTTGTCAAGAGTTCATAATCATCAGCTGTATTAATATTTGCAATGAAAAGCAAATTATTGTTTTTATAAGCAGCTGAAAGTTTGTTTTCTAAAGTTTTGAATTTATCAATATTCATGACGAAACTCCTTTAATTAAAATGGTCAAAAATATCTTAAAATTAACCTTCAGAAATAAAAAAGCTATAAATCCATTATACAAGCGGTATAACAACGATAAATACTGCAAGTCCGATACCGAAAAATTCAGAAAACTTAATCCGGAAGGACAAACAAAATCTGAAAAAGTCCCGCATATATCTTTAATATAGCAGTATCATATTCGTATATAAAAGATATTCTGTCTTTCTGAAGGTAGTATAACTGGGTATTGTATAGACCTTAAATTCGGGGGGCTACCCCTGTTTTTCAAAAAAACAATGCAATAAACACATTTACCCACTTGACAAATGCCGCCGATAGCGTTATTATAATTACGCAGGCTGTTTAATTCTGTGATTGTGGGATTATCAGTGTGCTTATGAATGTTTTTAAATGAGATAAGCCCGGGGTGTGATCCGGGCTTAATTCTTTTCCTGATAAATCTGATAACCTTTGTACTATATGAATTGTCCGCATAAACTTTGCTGTTGTCATAACGCATTTTACGCTGTTTACGTATAAGACGCAGATTGACAAGATTGCTGATTATTTTCATAGCGGTATCACGCTTTATGCGTAGCTCATCGGCAAGGTCGTTGAAGCTTTTAAAGCAGTAACCGAGCTTGCTGTCAAGCGATTTAATAATAAGGATATATAAGCGCAATTCGATCGCTGTTAAGCTTTTGCCGAACACAGTTCGTTCTATTCGCGTATAGTTAGCCGACACCTTATTCTTTTCGGGATTTAAAACATATGTATATGTTCCCTTGCGATTATCCTTGCGGTAAGCCGCTAAAATGTGTGTAATGTAGCCCTTTCTCATTAAGCTATCGGTTATCTTGGATACTGTCTGCGTAGACTTTATACCGCAGTGTGAAGCTATAGTCTGCTGTCTTACACGCTTATATTCGTGTCCTGCTTTGCTTCGGATATTTGAATAAACAGAAAGCAGGTATGTATAAACTGCAAACTCGTTATGCGTCAGCTCGTTTGAGGTAATAACCGAGTTAGACAGCAGAAAATAACTTTTCATTTTCACACATCCTTGTATTTTGTTGTATTTTAACGTTTAAGCGGTTTTGTTGCTTGTACAGTATTTTTCTCATTCAACGCTCTGAACGCCTTTAAATCATCGTTAAAGTCTTTATTTAAGGGTATATCATCCGATATTGTATATCCTTTTAGTGCATACTTGTCACTGAGCTGTGCCGAGGCGTGCCTGCCTGCATCATCGTTGTCAAGACAGAGTGCAATTTCGGTAATAGGATTATTTTGTAGAAACTCATCAAGAGCAACATCTGATTTGCCGCCGAGCGATAGCATAGTCAACTGCTGCCAAGCGTCCTGTCCGTTGTTTATAGCGTAAAAGGACGCATAGGACAGCATATCAATTACAGACTCGAAAACATACAGCTTATTCTTATTTGTACCAAGTAAAGAAAACGAATATTTCTTATCACTTCCGGGCAAATCCACACGGTATGTAGATTTATCCGATACAGAACGGCAAAACGCATAGCGTGACATAACGCCATCACCGTTTACAGCAATCATATTTACGTATTTTTTAGTAATACCACGCTCGATAAGCTCAGGTATATGTTCACTGCTGAATCCTTCGCAGATATACTTTTCACCTTTTTGCTTCTGTGCCTGAAGCTCAACGGTAACATATTCCGGTGCGTTTTCAGGCACATCATTTTTGAAGCGATAAAACGGTGTGTTCGAGCTGTCATACCCGACAAGCTGAAGCCCGCTGTATCCGACGCCCTGATATAGCTTACGGTCGTAAATCAGCTGATTTACGATACTGTATTCCAATCCACGGGTTTTACATAAGTAGGCGATTACATTACTGTAATTGCGCTGTCCGTTTTCTTTGTGATCCTGTTCGGGCAAAATAAGCCGATTTGATTCCTTATCTTTAGAAACGTTCGGCTTTGACGTTATCTTATTTGGAGTATACTCAATTTGCATATCTCCACAAAGCGACTTTACAGCTTCAGTAAAGCTTTGTCCGTAAATCTTCATACAGAACGCAATGGCATTGTTGCCACCTTCGTCACGGCTGTTCCAGTACCACCCTCTGCGGTCATTCGTGATAAAAAGACTGTCGTGCTTATCACAGCGATAACCGTTACCGCTTTTCTTTACGCTGAAGCCTTCTGTTCGTTCAAGAAACTCCACCATATCAACATTTCTTGCACGCTCTATCTGTTCTTTCGTAACATAGTTACTCGGTTTAGATTTAGAAAAACTCATAAAAAGCTCCTTAAAAAAGAAAGCAACGATTTCCTCTTGTTCTGAGGTTGTCGTTGCTTTTGTGTTTTATTTTCTTCTCTCCAGTACCATTGCCGGCGAAATTTATCGGCAGTATCTCGCTTGATGATTTCTTTTTTCAGACGGCGAATGCGGAATGCCTGTGTTATAATTACGGCTAATAAAATTGTTATAAGAACGCTCATAGGTTTTATTTGTTCCGTTTCTGCGACTTGGCGGGAAAATCAAAATCAATCTTGCCGTCTTTAACAACAAGAGCCGCCGAGAATGCTTTGCCCGCCTTTGATGTAAACCCGTTTATTATTCTTGTTCGCTTATTACCTACCGTTACAGCTTGCTCGGATTTTTTAAGCACTGTATCAAGGTTACGCATACTGCGTTTACCGGTAATCAATACAATATTCATTTAATCACCGCTTTCTGGTTTATAAGTGTAATTTTTAATTTCTCGAGTATCGAGGAGATGATTTTCAGGTTATCCTCCTTGAAAGTTTCATAAGCAAAAGAATCAAGTATAATCATCAGGTAACTGTCTGCCGAAAGGTAAATTCTGCAAACAAGCCTTGAACGTAACATCGGATTTGAAAGAATACCATCAGCCGCCGTGATAACGGCAACTGATGATAATGAATAATAATTCAGAAGGACAGCTCGGTTGTTTATCACATTTCCGTAACAGAAAGTAAAATCACTATCGTAAACGGAAAATGAGCATACAGGGATATGAGCTTTTTTTATATCCGAAAACATCTTATTAAACAGTGCCGAACCTGTCAGTTTATAACTTTTTTCTTCCGATTGCGGTTCTTTGCTTATTATATCCGTTATTGTGCTACAGGTAGCACAATAACGGTCCGGTTTTTTCTGATTTTGTTGCTCAACCTTTCCGGCGGAGTTGACCTTTGTTTTAGGTGCAGAGTATTTCAATTGGAATTTCTTCATGTAACATCTCTCCTAAAATCAGTCTGACAAAGATTATAGATAGAACTATCTTTTGATATACGCCTGTCAAACGGTATAATCTTTTTACCGCTTACAATCAGTCCTGTGCCTTTTTCGCCGGTCTGCAAGTAGCTTGATTGTGACGGAGATAAGTTGAAAAGCTCTATCAGCTTATCAAGGTCGGTTTTCTTCTGCTGAAGCAAAACAACAAACTCTGAGTTTGACAGCATAAGTCTTGCCTGACCCGATTCAAGCACTTCAGTAATATTTTGAGTTATACCTGTAGGAATACCGCCGTATTTCCTTATACGTTTGAAAACCTTTTGAAAGAAGTCGGCAGAACGCACTGTTTCTTTGTCGTTGCCATCGTTGAACATTATTGAGAATTCATCGACCCATACCCAAGTCTGAACGCCCTTTGTTCTGTTGTCACGAACACGTTGCCATATATACTCAAGAATAACCTGCAAGCCTACAGGACGCAACTGCTCGCCCATATCGGATATATCAATTGATAACAATTTGTTATCCGTATGAATGTTTGTTTTGCCCGAAAACGTATTAAAACTGCCGTTAACATACAGCTCAATGTCAAGAGCTATCTGATCTGCTTCAGGTAGCTTTTTGTTTATAAGAGCATTATAAAAATCAACAAACGTAGGTATGAATTCCGGATTACCGTTATTAAGCACATAATCAGCGTAAACTTCTTTGACGCAACTGTCGATGATTGACTTATCTGCCGCAGACAGGGGAAAGCCTCGTGCTGTTTCTATGATTGACATAATCAGTTCAGATTTCATTGCAACAGCAGAAGTGCCGTTTTCGCTGATGTTTATATCAGTGTCGAATATGTTAATCTTCGTTTCGGAATCAGCCGATAATTTTAGCGTATCTCCGCCAAACTGTTTGATGATAGGATAGTATTCTCCGTCAGGATCTATAATTATCTTTTCTGACTTCGGGTAGCGTATGATGGTATCTATGATTTCGGATTTACAGTACATAGATTTGCCCGAACCCGATGTACCGAGAATGAAGCCGTTAGCGTTCATTTCTTCTGCTCGATCAAGAACAATGATAGCGTTTGTATGCTTGTTCATACCGTAGCAAAGACCGGTGTCTGAAAAATATGACCGTGCAGAAAATGGTATCAGTATACCTGCGGCATCCGATAACACATAAGTGTTAACGCTGTTTCCGTTGGCGGTATCAAAATGATTTATTCCAAACGGTAAGACGGAATTAAGCGCTTTTTCCTGCTGACGCACCAAACAATCAATAACTACCTGATGTTTTTTACCTTTAGAGCGTATTGCTTCTGTCAGCTCGTCAAGCTCATCTTTTGTAGCCGCAGACAGTGAGATATATACGCCTATCTTGAAAAGCTCACAGTTTGTATCGGAAAGTCGCTCCTGCAAATCCTCAAGCTCACGCTCACGCTCCATCCAATGATATGGCACAAAATTAAGACCTTTTTTATGATTCTTTTCAAGGCGTGCCTGAATTTTGCCTTGATGAGCGTAAATGTTGTCTTTAACCTTATCCTGTGCTTCGGATTTGTCTATATGCCTAATATGCTTTGAAACGGCAACTTTACAATTGTTATCAAGAATATCCCTTATAAACTCGTCGTCTAATGTGCGGTCATATCGAGCCATATACATTATTCTTGTATACGAATTACCGATTTCAATTTCTTTGGGGCGAAAGGCAAACATTGATGGTGCAATATAGTCCTTTATGGATCCGCCACGTGAATATATATCATTCGGCAAAAGAAATTCAGTATTGTCGAATGGGTGATAGTATTCATAAAGGACAGCAAACACATCTTCAGGCATAAGCTGATGCGTTTCACTGCCCATTGCCGCATAGAAATTTTGCAATTCCCGATAGTAACGAAACAGTATGTTTACATTATCTACGGTTTCGTTAGGCGTGTACGACATTGCAACAAGAGTTATTTTCTCACTTGTTGCGTCTTCGGACTTTGTGATATACGTTTCGAGATTTTTATTGTAATCATCCAGTAAATCACCGGAGATTTCTTCATTGTTGCTTATCAGTATATCCCTGAGCTTTGCGGTATTAACAGAGGAATTCATAATAAATTCCTGAAAGTTGATTTCGACCGGAAGTGCATTCAATAAACGCTGATAACGCTGATAGGTTTCTTCCTGCTCTTTGTCACGGAGCAAAGAATAATCTATGTTTGAAAATGCGAATATCAATGTAAATGTGTTTGTTCCGGTAAGAAACAGCCCATTATCGTACACTTCATAAAATGGTATTGTATCCTGTGCGGATTTTGGCATAACAATTCGTTTATCATAACCAAACGGCACATTCTTTTTAGCCCAGCCGTTAAATAAATTATCGATTATCGACATCACTGAATACTCCTTTACTGTCAAACGGTCGCTTTTTTGTGGGATTTGAAGCAATAAATTGCAATACAGTCAACCCTTGAATACGGACTACTCCAAGTCCGATGAATAAAACGAGTTCCAAAAATACGACCCACATAATTATATCAATGTTGATTTTCAGCACCAGCCACAGCAAAAGCAACGTGCCGATTGTAGCAGCACATCCTACAATCAGCATTATCACCTGCCCTATTGAAAAGCCCATTACAGTTCCGGGTTCCTGCATAATTTTCTTTGTTACTTTGCATTTTATCATTAAGAACCTCCTGTAAGCTGACGTAATGCAAGCGGTGGCTTTAAGATTAAAAATCCCATAGCAAGCACTACTAAAACTTTCGGTCCGGCCGAAGACAGCCAAACCAAGACGTCCATAGGCGAATCTACACCTACATTATTCATTGTGAGAACTTTGCACCAGTACGATCCTGCAAGATATATTAATCCCATATATACAAGCGAGAGCGCCGAGCTGAGCAAGCCGTCAATAAAGCGCTTAAAATATCCCTTTGTCGCATCACCTAACAGGCATGCAAAAAAAAGCAGGCGATACACTGCAATATAGTGCCAACTCAAAAGTACGGAGCATTAATTTTATCATTATGAGCCCGCATATAATTAATATTGCTAAGGCAACGATTATAATTGGAGCAAGCAATACGATATCCAATAGCTGATTAAGCAGTTCGCCGATAATCCATAATCCCGTATCAGTGCTTTTAAGCGTATCAAATGACGGAAAAACTATCATTTCATCAGCACTTGTAAATACACTTGACGCAATATCTGTACAGGTATCGATAAGGGCTATACAAATATCTGTTGATAAATCTACCCATAATTTTGCCAATAAAAGCCCTACAAGTATTTTTATAACACCTTTATAATTAACTAATTCAAACTGCATAGCAGAATGAATTAAATTAATTCCGAACAGCAGTACAAGTATGCCATATCCGATAGTTTTGAAAAACGGTGCAAATAAATCAACGAAACCGTTAAGATCGAATCCCCAAGGACTATCTATTCCGGCTTTAATGTATATTCCCAGTGTGTTTATAATACCTTGTGTCCAGTCAACAAGACCTTTTACCCAAGCAAAGATACCTACTGCCGAAGCTGCCATATCTTCTTTACCAAGGTCTTCAAGATCTTTTTTCATTTCTTCTTGATTATATGCAGGCTTAGTGGTGGTGGTTTCTGTCGTTGTTGTAGTTTCTGCTTTTGCAGAAGTTGCAAATTCAACTTGCTTTTCATTACCTAAGCTGTCAACCGGTCTAGGAGTAACAACTGCTGTTACTCCTCCGGTTGTTACAGCATCCGCACAGGCAGAAAATGATAAACCGAAAATCATTAGCAGACTGCATATAAGAAAGATGCTGATTTTTTTCATATCTACCTCTCTTAGAATAAAGCCTCAATCGCAAATGTTGCCGCAAAGAGCGCACCGCCGATTACCATTAGTGATATGCCACCGTTGCGTTCACGTACATCTTCATTACCAATGCCCTGCGCAATTTTTATCAGTCCGGGTTAGCGGTTAATCCAAGTACAACGATACGTACTACCCAAAAAACCAGTGTTACAAGCGTATCATATGTAGCAGTATCTACAGAAGATGGGGCATTTCCGATGCCGCCTTCGGCAAATGCTGAATACGCAAGTAATACGTTTGAAAGAAGGATTGTGGTTGTGATTGAAATTACCTTTGTTATTTTCCTGAATGCTTTTTTCATAAAAAATCTCCTTATCTGCGAATTATCGCATCTGATATTTTTTTAGCCGTATCTGAAACGACTTTTGTTGTAACCACTACTGCACCGGCAACCGGTACAGCCGACGAAGCCGCTGTTGTGGCTGTAGTGGCGGCTGTAGTAGCTGCCTGAGTTGCGCCGGCTGTAGTAGCTTGTGTTGCGGCAGTGGCTGTAACCTGTGTAGCCTGTGCGGCAGCTTGTGAGGTTGTTTGAGCTGTCACACCACTCACATTTGATAATCTGCCGGCGGAAAGATTTTTAGGTGTTATCACTGACTCATCAATCATATCAACACCATCTGCCAAATCGCTGTATAGCTTTTTCTGACCGAGCTTTGTAAGCGATATGCTTGTATTTTCTGAATTGTATTGAATAAGTCCGTCTTTTTCCCATTTGGATATGTTCTCCATAACTTGCAGAGCCGCTTTCTTATCGGGTGAAAGTGTGACTTCTTCAAGATCAAGATTAGAAGCAAATCGGAAAAATTGAAGATCACGATCGGTGCCTTCAAGCGTAACGCCATATCTTACTGTATCGCTTTCTAATCCGTGCTGTATTTCCATTGCACGAATAGCAGAATGTGCCTTGTTAATGTTAGCCGCACTAATAAAGTTAGGATTACTGATATATTCTCTGCCGCTGTCTGTCAGAGTTATATTACCGCTATCAAGATTGACATTAATCAATCCCTGCTTTTCTGCCAGCTCGAGATTGGATATGACAGCTTCTTTCAGTTCAGCATCAGGGATACTGTCTATAACCTCTTTTGGCAGAATATCATTCGTATTGAAATAGCTGAGGTCGGTAATCTGACCGGAAAAAGAAAACGGTAAACCGTTATCTAAATTTTCCGGAGCAGCATTTTTCGCACGTTTCAACTGTTCGATGAAGTCATATATCTGTTTGCCCGTGCGAGCCAGTCCGACAACCTTACTGTTCATTTTTTCGGTGTCGTGCATTATCTCATCTTCTAACATTGGTGCCATAGCTAATTACCTCCTATCATCCTATAAATTCATCGATAGTCGAAATTTCATAGTCGGCTATCAATTCTTCTTCGCCTATTTCGGCAAGCACGTTCTGATGTTCGCTAAGCTGAGCATCTCTTGCGGCTTCTTCAAACTGTCGCTGTAGTTCTGCTTGTTCGACACGTTCTTGTTCCGCTTGTTTTTGCACGGACTGCTCACGCATTGCCTTTTCTTCTGACACTGACTGTTCCATAAGCTGTGCCATTTTTGTTTTTACCTCCTTTAACTTTTGAATTTGTTCATTATCGGAATACATCTTGTTTATATCGGTATTGTTCGGTATTCCGCTTGGAAACGAACTGCCGACTTTATCGATAAGCGGATGTGATAATGTATCGAATTTGTACAACCAAAAAGGCGGATACTCATCGAGAAATTCGATCATATATCCGCCGTATTTCTTTTTGATTTTCGGTGACGCCTTAAACGCTCTTCGCAGTTCAGATGTAGTCAGTAGGTCACGACCTTGATAGCTTTCGTTGTCTGAACTGCTGCCGCCGCTTGTTGTTCCTTGGCTGTGTCCCCTTGTGTCTATTCGTACAGTAGTCTTGTCGAGCATTTCTACTATGTACTTACGGGTATCCAAATCAGGTGCGCCAAGATAAGTAAACAGTGAGCAGTAACCGATAATACTTTCCCAATTCTCCTTATACAAAGCCTTTAATTGAGGCAGCGACTGCAAGACAATACAAGCCCTGATGTTGTTTGATCGTATAACAGCAGTGATTTTATCGAAATTCGGTATCCGTCCTATATTTGCAAACTCGTCAAGTTCCACTGACACGAGCAATGGCAATCTGCCGTTATGCTTGAAATTAGCACAGTACATCAGTCGAGAGAAAAGCTGTGAATAGAACATATTGCAAATAGCCTTGTACGTTGTATCCGCAGGAGGAACTATCAGAAATATAGCTGTCTTTTCCACTCCGACATTGTCAAAATCCATCTCGTCGATTACGGTTAGATCGTTAATGTCTTCGACTGCCCATAAGTCAAGACGTGTAGACAACGTTTTAGCTATGCCGCCCATTGTTTCTTCGGGAGTGCCTTTAATACCGTTCCAATTGATCGTAGCAGCATCGTAAGGGTGCTCGATAGCGTGTTTGTTAAGACAACGTGCAAGCTCACATAGTTCGTCTATTTTCCCGTTTTTGTATGTGATACTGTTAAGCAGACGGACTACACGACCAAAGCATTTCACCTCGCCTTCAGCTTTCCAAAGATATATCATTATCGCAGTCAACAATGACTTTGCAGACCCCGACCAGAAATCTTCTTTATCATCGTCGCCGGCAGAGGCGTTAATAAAGGTGTTTGCCAAAACAACAATATCCTGCTCATCATTGATATAAACAAACGGATTGTATGCGTTGGTCTTTTTGATGTTTATCAGATTAAACACACGCACCTTGTACCCATTATCCATAAGTAGCTTTGCAGTATCTCTGTAAAGCTCACCTTTGGGATCGGTCACAACATAGCTTCCATACATCTGAATAATATCAGGTTTGATTTTTCTGAATGTTTTTCCTGCACCGGGACCGCCGATTAGTATTTCGTTCAGATTATGCGGTTCATAGTAACGTCCATGCGGATTGTTAACGGTAACATAGAACTTGTTTCCGATTGGAATACCGGTTTCATCGCTGTTGTCCTTTTCGTCACGCTTAGTTGCCCAATCGGCACTTCCGGCTTCCACGCCTTTGTAATCATCGTAATTTTTACTGAATAGCATAAGTGCAAGCAGTGACAAAGCAACAACGTAAATATACCAAACAGAACCGTGCATTTGCATTATTGCACCGATGTCAAAAGGTGCTGTAAAAGTTGGATTAGTCCAATATGGCATAGATTTTATCAGTACCGACAAATTTAAATTATCCGATGATATGTTGTTGTCGTATGCGTAGCACTGTAAGCTGTAAATCAGATAAGATATAATCAGGAATGTGATTACACCTATAACGGAGATAAGTATAAGACCGGTCTTTAAGACGGATTTGCTGTTTTTGTGCCGCAATTTGTTTTTATTTGCCATTACGCCCTCCTTTAAATGTGCTACCTATAGCACGTTTTCGAGCAAGCATTCTTACATAATCTCAATCAAATAGTCGCCCTCTTTAAGATGTTCATTTATAGCAAAGCAACAAATAACTTTCGGATCCGAATGTTCCGATTTGAATTTAAAGCAAATCACCTCTCCGGTATCACGATTGGTAAGCCGTAGTTGCACCTGAGAATGATATGGTTGATTCTTCTTCATCTTTCTCCTCCTTTAATCGCCACCACAAAGGCGGCAGAGCTTTTCTGCCGCCCGGTGACAATAAAATGTTAATGCTGCTTAGCGTTTTCTCTTACGCTTCGATAACGGGAACACAAGCACAACAGCCGCACTCATCATTACCATTGATACGATGACAGCCGCTGTCTGCGTAAAGCTGTCCTCGCTTGCACCTGTCGGGGGATTGTCCGGTAGCTTGCTGTTGTGCATTTCTGCAACGAGCTTTGCACCGTCACGGTCGATCGTAAGCTGCTTATCATCGGGTAGAAGATAGCCTGCCGAAGCAGAATCATTAACTTCGTGAATGTTGTATTCTCCGGCTCTTAAATCATTGATACGAATTATACCGTCCTTATCGGTCGTGTATATCTTGCTGAACGTCTGACCTGTGAACGTCTTTCCGGTTACTTCAAAGCTGAAGCCTTCAACCTTATTATCATAAGAAGTCTTTACTATCTTGATCTCGCCCTTCTGCGGAGCATTGATAAATGTTCCCTTACCCAGCTCGTCATTTGTAACGATGACTGTCTTGCCGTTTTCGGTTATCTCAAAGTAGTAGAAGTTTACGTCCTGCATGAAATAATCGGGAGCTTTTGTTTCCTTGAGATAATATTTGCCGTACACAAGTCCCTCAAGGCTGTACACGCCTGTTTCGGTTTCCTTTAATGTGCCGACTACGGTTTTCTTGTCCGATTTATAAACTGTAAATATAGCACCTGTCAATTTATTTTCGGGATAGTCCTCATCAACTTTCGTTAATGTGACATTGCCGACAATAACCTTATTGACAAACTCTGCACTTGCAGTTGCGTCCTTAGTTACCGTGATTGTCTTGACCTGTGTCTTAGGCAGATAACCCTCAGCATTGTTGATTTCGGTTATCGTATATTTTCCGGTCGGCAGTTCTGTAAGTTCAAACTTGCTGTTGTTCAGCACAAAGTATGATTCTGTGGTCTGTACACCTTTATAAGTGTACTTGCCGTTAATTGCTGCGCTTGCCTTTAAATATTCGCCGTTTGCGTTTTTAACCGTAAACTTTACATTGCTTTCAAGCTGTGCGATCTGCGACGATGTCAAAGTTTCGGGGTGTACCCAGCTTTTGCTTATCTGAGCTGTTCCTTTATCACGCTCGTTTATAAATTTAGCTTGAGCAGTCTGATTTCTTACGACTGTTATAGTAACAGGATTTGCAGACTTTATCGTATAATCGCTGAGCGAACTGTGTTCCTCGACGGTATATGTACCGGTAGGCAGTTCAGCAACATTGAAGGTGCCGTTCTTGAGCGTATATCTATACTCTGTAGCGGACTGTGATGCGTACTTGTATACGCCGTTCGAACCTGTAGCCGTAATATAGTTGCCCGAGCTGTCCTTTATCGTGAAATAAAGACTGTTTTCAAGCTGTGCCTTATATGCCACAAGCTCATCGGCTGTTAAATCGTTAGTACCGTTATCAAGTATCCACTCTTTAGTTAGCTGTGCGTGTCCGTAAGGATATTCCAAAAAGTCGTTACTGCCGATATCGTTGCTGACATA